>WNGB01028722.1_pt1 | contig 16999 bp, 16 predicted proteins | sample 5400681 | NCBI WGS metagenome assembly WNGB01 (sample SAMN13153367, study PRJNA577476) | soil metagenome | isolation source: 115 cm soil or saprolite under grassland replicate 2 | place: USA:California | collected 2016-06-15 | reverse complement strand
ATAGAGGCCCCGCGCGTCTGCCGTTCCGCCACTGCCGCGATCAGGTCGCGTCCAAGTTGATGGGGGTGAACACTTCCTCGAACTTCAGCTTCAGCTTGTCCAAGATGGCGAGTGCGGGTCCTATGCCCGTTGTCCTTCCCGCGAAGAACCGTGATACCGTGCTGCGACTGCATCCGACAGCCGTGGCAAGCTCTGCCATCGAGTGGAACTCGCCCGCCACCTGACGGCGCACGAGCGCGAGGCGAAGGACGGGCATGTTCATCTCGTGGTCGATGCCCCGAAAGTTGACGATGGCCCGCCTGGGCCGTGCCCTGCGCGCCATCACGAGTCACCCGCGCGGAGCGTGCGAAGCAACTCCGAGGCCGCCCGCTCGACGTAGCGCAGTGTGCCCGGCTTGGCCGGCTCATGGAGCGTGAGGCCGATCGCCTCGACCAACCGCGCCGCCCGCGCGTCGTGCAGGCTGCCGATCTCGTTCTGCACAGAGTCGAGCTGAAGCAGGAACGCCCGGCTCTGGCCCACGAGATGCAGGGTTGCCGACTCCAAGGTGTCGTCCGTTGGTCGGCACACGGCGATCACCTGACCGCCACCACGGTCACACCCATGATGCCGCCCGGTGCGCGGAACATCACGCGATCCCCCACGCGGTGGCCGAGCAGCGCCCGCCCGAACGGGCTCTCAGCCGAGACGCGGTCCGCCAACGCGTCCGCCTCGCACTCGGCCACGATCGTGAACTCATCCTCGCCGTCCGCGTCCTGGACCCGCACCCGCGAGCCGACGCGCACAACATCATCCGTCGATGTCTTGCTCACTTGACTTGCTCCATGCGCATATCCGACAACCGCGTACCGCGCGGGCGCGACCCGATATGTCCGCAGGAGGGAGGTCCCGCACGGCACGGGAACGATGGTGACGCCTGGCGCGGTGACCGACACTGGCCGGTCCCTTGGCGGTATCTTGGTACAACCGTTGGTACATGGCGAAGTTGGGGCGAAACTGAGAGCGGCCCGGCTGGCACGCGGTTGGACGCTGGAAGACGTGGCCGTCGGACTCCAGCAACTCTCCGTGGAAATCGGCGAGCCTGAGCCTGGCGCGGACTTCTCCCTCGTGTGGAAGTGGGAGAACGGTGTTCGCTCGCCTGGCAGCTTCTACCGGTCGCGGCTATGTCTTCTCTTCGACATGATTCCGACAGAACTCGGATTGATCGAAAGTCCACGCTTGCTGCGTGACATCGGAGAGCTGAAGGGCCGTCGCTTCGCTAGGCTGGAGCCCATGACCGAAGGCCACGCCGATCCGGCGTTCCGACATCGAACCGCCTACGATGATCGTGCCCGACATGCAGAAGCTGAGGGCCGCGTTCATGATGTTGTTGGGACGCTCTCAGCCACAGGGTGCGACAACTGAGCTTCAGACAATGGCTAGCGAGCTGAGCCGCAGTATTGCCTGGCTGAACGATCATACGCTGCACTGGACTGACACTTATACGAACTACGCCGTAGCAGAGTCGTTGGCGCGTGAGGCCGGAAACGGCAATCAGCTTGCCCAGGTGCTTGTCAACCGCAGCGAAGTCTATATGGGGCGCGCGACAAGGCCCGAAGACATGAGCGCTGCCGCTCAGCTCGCCGAGGCCGCTTCAACGGTGATTGGTCCGGACGCGTTGGCCGGTCTCAAGGTTTGGGTTCGAGCGGTCAGGGCAGTGTTCGCAGCAACAGCGGGAGACGAAGTCGCAGCGCTCCGCTACCTTGACTACGCGTATCACATCGCGGCGATAGTGCCGGATGAACTGAACCTGTTTAGCGACTATGACTCTGCATGGCTCGACTCTTATAAGGCGACTGTCATCCTGAGCCTACGCCCCGCCGAGGCGATCGATATGTTCGTAGACGTACTCAAGCGCACCGCGCCGGAACTGACCTGGGAAAGAGTCAGCGCGCTCAATCGAATTGCCGAGGCAGAAGCGACGGCACCCACACCGGACATCGAACATATCAGCGGACTGCTATTGCAATCGGTCGAGCTGGCGCAACGGACGGGTGACGAGCGCGGATTGACGCTCGCTGCACATGTGCGCGAACGTCGCCTTGGACCGTGGCGCACGGAGCAGGTCGTCCGTCACTTGGACGACGCGATCAGATCTGCACGACGGTGAGTGTGCTGAGGCGGTGTCGCCAATCGTCGTCCGCCCGATCATGGAGGATGATACGATCGATCCATTCCCATCAAACGGCGAGTGCGTCGTAGACGGGATTTGAGGACTTGGGATGATGTGGCAACCGTCTCTATACGATGACTTCGTAAGGATTGCGAAAAGTACCAGCCCACAAAGTCGAGGATATCAGCTTGAGAGTTTGGTCCAATCGCTGTTCCAGACAGCTCATTATCGAGTCCTGCGGAACGCCGGTATGGCAAGGCCTCGCCAGACTGACGTGACGGCGACGAACGGACGGGAGACCTATCTCATCGAGACTAAGTGGGAAAGCAAGGAAGTTGATATCGATGCGATCGATGGAGTAAGGGCGCGCCTGTCGAGAACGCATAGCACAGTCATCGGCGTTCTCGTCAGTATCGGTGGGTTCACGCGATCCGTCGTCGACGATGTGGAGGCAAAGCGACAGCAGCCAATCCTGCTGATAGACAAGGAGGAGCTTACTGGACTTCTTAGCTGGCCAAGTGGACTCGCTCCCACCTTGCGCAAGAAGTACCGGCACTTGGTGGATCGCGGAAGCGTGCGAATTGGTGGAAGCGCCGCAACCGTTCGGCCAAGCAAGCGACGGCGTTATGCCTGGCCGGACCCATACTACGAGTTCGTTATGCAGGACGGCACACGCGCACCTTGGTTGAGGTGTCGAGGCGGGTCCCAGCAGTTTGTGTTTGCCCACGAGTTGACAGACATTGATTCGGCGCGGGCGCCAGGGGTGGGAGTGTCGTTAGATCTGACACTCGGAGTAATTGGACAAGATGATCTGATCGAAGTCTTCGGCGAACTACTAGGCCAGGGATGGATGACTGGTGGCGCTAGCTGGAACATCCAGCAGAGTGGAACCAACTGGCACGGCATTGGTCCCGGCAATTTCGTGCGAGCTTTGCATGAGTGGAGACAGCGTTACGAAGGCCTCGATGACCTCCATCATACTGAGAACATCTGTTATCACGATACAGTAGACGGAGTGTTCTACACAGTCACTGCCGGGATTAGAGCCGACGGCAATCGAATAGTCTATCACTGCGAGCTATCATTTCAATTGGGGGGCATCCCACTCGAACCCGCTCCTTACCAGCATCTCTGTCACAGTTTGGGCCTACTTTCCGCAGGTTGGGCGCGGGATTTGAACGGAATTAGGAGCGCGGCGTGAAGCGGGTCATACGGAGCAGCCGCGCCATCGTGGGCAGCAGGTCGGGGGACTCGTTCAGGGCGTCGTCGAGGTAATGGAGTGCCTCGGCGATTGCTTCGCGGTCGTCGTCGTCCTTGGCTTCGAGCCACTGCTGAGCGGCCTCGGCGACGGGGCCGGCCAGCTCGGAGAGAGCCACCAAGGCGTCAGCCAGCCGTCGAGTCATCCGGAACGCGGGCTGGTCGGCTGAGCTGGCGGGCGCAGCCGCCGAAGCTGTCCGAGATGGGCTCGCGGCGGCCAGGGTGCGGTCGGTGAGCTGAGTCGAGAGCTGGTCGAGCTGGGCGATCAGCTCGTCAAGGTGGCGAGCGTTGTCCAGCCAGACGCGGAGCAGGGCCGCTTGCTCATGGGAGAGGCGAAGGGAGACGGTCTTGCCCTGAACCTTGCGAGTCCACTGCCAGTAGGGGCCGTGAGGCTGAGGCGGCTGGGCGTGGCAGCGGCAGGTGGGCTTGCCGCAGACGTTGGTCACGCTGAGCAGGGTGCCGCGGCGGAAGGGACCGATCTCCTGGAGCTGAGCCAGGAGCTGGCGCCAGCGAGTCAGCTCCTGAGCCGAGAAGGTTGTCCGTACGGGGTCGGCCATCGTATCCGAGAGTATGTCTACTCTCGGAGCGGACGGCAAGGCTGACGATCGCTTCCAACTCGACAGCCAGATCCTGGGCACCCTGCCCATCCTCAACGCCTTCCTGCTCCGGCTGGGGATCGATGAGCTCTTGGCCCGCGCGCTCCCCGCAGACGTCCGTGCCGCTCTGGCACCGGCGACCGCGCTGGGCGTCCTTGTGCGCGCCATCGCCGAAGGCCGCGGTCCTCTCTACGAGCTCAACGAGTGGGCGGCCGAACGCGATCCCGCCCTCCTCGGCCTCCAGCCCGGGCAACAGCAGCTGCTCAACGACGACCGCCTGGGTCGAGCCCTCGATCGGCTCTTCCAGGCCGATCGCGTCAGGCTCCAGACCGAGCTCGTCCTCAACGCCATCCGCCGCTTCGAGATCGCCACCGACGAGTTCCACAACGACAGCACCACCGTCACCTTCAGCGGCGCCTACCAGGAGAAGGCGAAGCCGTCGCCCGCCCAGCCCCGGCCGGCCAAGATCACCTACGGCCACAACAAGGACCACCGCGACGACCTCAAGCAGCTGCTCTGGGTCCTGACGCAACACCGAGGACAGCCAGACCCATCGTCAGACCTGGGACACCCTGCACGCTCTGGTCGGCCGCGCCGACTTCCTCTACGTCGCCGACAGCAAGCTCTGCACCCGCGAGAACATGGATCACATCGACCGCCAGCACGGTCGTTTCCTGACCGTGCTCCCGCGCAGCCGCAAGGAGGACGGGCTCTTCCGCGAGTGGCTCCAGGACCATCAGCCCGACTGGTTGACGGTCCGTGAGGAGGCCGGTCGCGACGGTCAACGCGACCTCGTCCTGGTGACCGAGGCGCCCTGGCCCTCAGCCGAGGGCTATCGCGTGGCCTGGGTGTTCAGCACCGCCGCCGCGCGTCGCGATGCTCAGGGCCGGCAGGACCGGATCGTCCGTGCCAGCCGGCAGTTGGACGAGCTCGCCGAGCGCATGCGTGGCCCCAAGACCCGCATCCGCACCACCCAGCAGGCCGAGCAGGCGGTTCGCGCCATCCTCGCCGAGACCGCCTGTAACGCCTTCTTCGACTCCACCGTGAGCACGGTCACCCTCGAGTCCTACCGCCAGGACGGCCCCGGCCGACCTGGTCCGGACACCCGCTACCGCCGCCAGCAGCAGACCCGCGTCCGTCTCACCTGGACGCTGCGCCCCGAAGAGATCTCTCGCCAGGCCCGCTCCGACGGCATGTACCCACTCATCACCAACTGCCGTCAGCTCTCGCTGGCCGAGCTCCTCGACCGCTACAAGTACCAGCCTCGTCTGGAGCGACGTCACGAGCAGCTCAAGTCCGGGCTGCTGGTAGCTCCGGTCTGGCTCAAGTCGCCCAAGCGTATCGAGGCGCTGCTCTTCCTCTACTTCGTGGCACTGCTGGTCCGCGCCCTCCTCGAACGCGAGGTACGCCGCCAGATGCAGCGTCGGCGTCTACGCAGCCTGCCCCTCTACCCAGAGGCACGCGACTGCGCCGCTCCCACCGCCGAGCGCATCCTGGCGCAGTTCGCCGGCGTTCAGCGCCACGAACTGGCTGTCCGAGACCGCGTCGTCGAACGCTTCGATCCCAAGCTCAGCAGCCTTCAGCGCCAGTTGCTCGACCTCTTGAGCCTGCCCCACGGTCTTTACAAAAACGCCCCGCTGAAATCGCGGTGATTTCGACTCGCCGACCTGCGGAAAGTAGGTTTGGGAGTTGAGGATGCCGTAGTATTCCGTCCCCGGACAGAACAGAGCATAATGTACAAACATGTCGGGCCGAAGGAGGGTGCTCTCTTGCACCCTATTGCTCAGGTGATGGAGACTGAAGTACGGATGCGATCGACATCGTGGGTTGTCGATGGCGTGGACGTTGCGCCGGATGGAGCGGAGGATGCTCGTCCGCCCTACGCGCCGCTGGTGTGCGGCATCGTGGCTACAAATCCCTTCACTAGAGACTCCGGCGCAGAACCACCTGAGGAGTGGCCGCGAGACCTTGACTCCAGTGAATTGGTTTTGTGCCGTCTTCGATCATATCACGGAATTGACCACCCGGTCGGGCCGTACAGATTGTGGGCTTATCAGTACGTGAGGACGATGGATGCGTCTGTGATATGTCCTATGGCTGAATGGGATGATCCGCCGGGCAAGAAGCGACGGGGAAGCAGACGTGTCACGCAAGTGGCTGGCGAGACGTCGCCGTCGTCATCCACTGTAGGCACAGTGGAATTCTTTGTGGAAGATCCGGGAGAGCCGAAGCTGCTGCCAGGCGGGAAGAGCTAGGGATCATTTCGACGGGCGCCCAGAGCTGCACGACGATGAGCGCGCCGAGGTGACGCCGTTAGCCGTCATCGTCTTGGTCTCGGAGGATGCGGTCCACTTCGGACCGCCTGACACGATAGTGCCCGCTGGGTAGCTTGATCGCCTTCAGTCGATCCAGCACGATCCACTGACTGTTGGCGAGCGCGTTCATGGGATAGACGACGATGGCCTTGATGCGCCCTCGCGCCGGCTCGGTGAGGACCGCGTTCACGATGGGGATCAGATAGGTCAAGCTCTTGCCCGAGCCGGTGCCGGTCGTGACGACGTAGCTGCGCCCGGTGCGCGCGGCCTCGATGGCCTCCCGCTGATGGCGATGCAGCGAAATGGAGTGCTCGCCGGGGTCTTCGGGGCCGGTCTTGACCCTGAACAGCCGCTCGCACTCCTCGTCGAGCAGGCCCGCGTCCACCAGCTCCTTGATCGTCCCCCCGCCCTCGAAGCCGGGGTTCAGGGACACGTAGGGGTCGGGCCAACGCACCTTGCGCGAACGTTGCTCTCGCAGGTGCTCCCTTGATTCTTCGATCCCGCACCTCGACCAGTGAGGAGGTGAACGCATCGTAGTCGGCCACGAGCCGGGCATGCCTCGCGAAGACGTCCATGCTGTCTCGTGGCATTGTGCCTCAGCCGGGGAGAGGGTGGCCGTCTATGGAGCCTCTGCGGCGTGGAGCTCGGAGGGGGCTCGGCCTGGCGGCCCACCCCCAGAGCCGGGTCTGGCCGGGCCGAATCCACCACGCTGGCCGTCCTCGAGCTCGAGCGGTACGTATTCGTCGGTTGAGATCCGGCACCGGCTGGTCGGTTAGACCGCACGTTATACTTGCAAGGTATGACTTATCGAGTCGGCGCGAAAGGCCAGGTCGTGATCCCGAAGGAGCTGCGGGATCGGGTCGGGCTCCATCCCGGATCGGCCGTCGACTTCGCGCTCGATGGCGAGCGCATCGTTCTGCTCCCGGTCCCCCGCCAGTCGCCGGCGCGCCTCGGGGGCCGCTTTGCCAGGAGCGGAATGGCCGCCCGTCTCCTTCGGGACCGCGCCGCTGAGCCGAGATGAGCGCATGTCTCGACTCCTGGGTGGTGCTCGCATGGCTGGACGGGGAGTCTCCAGCATGCGGGCGCGTCGAGGGACTCCTCTCCGATCGGCCTGTGATGAGCTGGGTGAATGCCGTCGAGGTCTACTACCGGCTGGAGCGGGACCACGGAAGACGGGCGGCTGATGATGTCCTCGCCGAACTGCGCCTCGCGCTCGACCTCGAACTGCCGGGAACTGCCCGCATGCTCGAGACGGCACGCTTGAAGGCCCGACTGCCGATCGCACTTGGAGACTGCTTCGCGGTTGCCACCGCTGCGGCGCACCGCCTGTCTCTCTTGACTGGCGATCCCGAGATCCTCAGCCGCAGCGACCTGCCCTGCGAGGTCGAGGACCTTCGCGGCGCCTGACGGTCGCAGGCAACCGGGCGACAGCGGAGACGGGCGTAGGTCTGCCCGCTTCGAATACGTGGTACTGGAGCGGGAGACGGGCTTCGAACCCGCTACCTCAACCTTGGCAAGGTTGCGCTCTACCGAGTGAGCTACTCCCGCCCGTTTGCCGAAACCCAATGGTAGCGAAACTGGTCCGGCAGCGGGCCATCGGTCATGGGTGGGCCGCTCGCTGCTCGCGGTTGCCCGGACCCGACCGCCCTATGGCTAGACCGTGACCGCGGTGTCGAACGTGCCCCCCGAGATCGTGGACCGCCACGCGGGCGCGGGCAGGGTGATCGCCTTCGCGTTCCGACAGCGGCCCGATGGGGCTCGGGCACCCGTTCCGGGGCCGGTGGCCGCCCTCGCCGCCGGACCTCCGCCGGCTGGTCCACCTGTGGCCGGGTCCGCGCCAAGTGCGTCAGCGGCCGGTCGGGAGCCACCTGCGGAGACCCTGACGCCGCCCGGCGCACCTGGCTGCTCCTGGCCATCCCCGCCCAGCCGAGTTACGGCCGGATGCCCGAACCGCCTGACCCCGGCACGCCCGCGTCGACTTCCCGGACGAGCGCCATCAGCAGCTCGAGGGTCTCGACGCGACGGGCCAGCGTGTCCCCGAGAACGTTCGCGCGCAGCGTGGTCACGCCGGCGGCCCGGTATGCCAGCAGCCGCTCCCGGATCGCATCGGCCGTGCCCAGCAGGTTGGTCCTGAGCGCCAGCTCCAGCGGCACGCGGTCGGCCGCCTCCTCGCGCCGGCCCTCCAGCCAGAGGCGCTGGACCTCGCGCGCCGCATCGCCGAACCCCTGCCTGGCGAACGCGTCCAGGTAGAAGTTCTGCGCCGGCGAGCCCATGGCGCCGAACGTGAAGGCGTAGCCACGGGCGTGGCGCTTCGCCATCGCCTCGACGTCCTCGCCGAGTTCGACGGACACGGGGACCTGCAGGTCCAGGTCGACCAGCCTGCGTCCCGCGCGTTCGGCACCGGCGCGGATGTAGCCGAAGAACGCCTCGGACGCCTCGGGAACGAACGAGCCGCCGACCCAGCCGTCGCACAGCTCACCGGTCATGTCCAGGCTTCGGGGCGCCAGCGACGCGACGTAGATGGGCACTTCGCCCGGCGGTGCCGAGCTGCGGATGGCGCGGCCCTTGCCATCAGGCAAGGGCAGCCGGTGCACCTGCCCCCGGTACTCCAGGCGCTCGCCGCGAAGCACTGCCCGGACGATCTCGATCACCTCGCGAGTCCGCTGCACCGGATGGTCGAACCGGACGCCGTGCCAGCCCTCCACGACCTGGGGGCCGCTCGCGCCCAGGCCGAGGATGAAGCGGCCGCCGCTGATGGAGCGCATCGTGCTCGCGGTCATCGCGATCATCGCGGGCGTGCGGGCCCCGACCTGCATGATCCCCGTGCCCAGCCGGAGGCGGGTCGTCCGGCCGGCCACGAACGCCAGCGGCGTCACCGCGTCGAAGCCCCATGCCTCGGCGGTCCAGCCCGAGTGCGCCCCCAGCCGCTCGGCCTCGACCGCGAAGGCCGCGGTGCCGGCCCAGTCCTCGACGTGGTCGCCGCGCAGGAGGACCGCGACGCGCACCGGCTCAGCCGGAGAAACGCCCGGCGATCGCCTGGATCTGCCGGATGTGGTCCAGGTCGTGGACGCGCATGAAGAGCAGCCATTCCCGCCAGTTCAGCGAGCCGAACGCGGAGTGAACGAGCCTCACGTCGAGGTGCTCGTCGCCTCGAGCCGTCAGCACCCGCGCGTAGAACGGCTCGCGGAGGGCCACGAAGGCCTGCCAATAGTCCTCGGCGGTGTCGAGACCGACGCGTGCCGCACCCGTAACGACGTCACGAACGCGAGCTGGCGGCTGGCCGCCAGCGATGATGGTCCCGATGGCCGCAGCGCCGAACTCGGTCATGTCGAGGATATGCGTGAAGACGGCCGCCGCCGACCACTCGGAGGCGGCGGGCGGCTCGTGAAAGCGGCCGGCCGGCACCTGGGCGGCGGCCTCCCGGAGCGGCAGCACGTCCCGCCGCAGCTTGTCGACCAGTTCCGCCACGCTCAGCCTGGCGGACTGCGCGACCAGATAGCCCCGGATCCGCTGCGCCTCGGCGCCATCCTGCTGCATCCCGTGGGAACGTAGCACGCACGCCGTCTCTGCGCGCCACCACGGGCCTCCGGATAGGGCGTTTGCGACCGACCCGGAGGATCTCGCCGGACTGGCTGGGTCAGCGCGCGCTGGCCCCTGTCGAGGCCCAGAGATGGCAGAGTGGGATCATAGGTCTACCGGTGAACAGCGTCTCGATGCGACTCGATGAGCTCGCCGCGTACCTGGAGCGGTTGGAGGCGACGAGCAGCCGCAATGAGCTGGTCCGCATCGTCTCCGAGCTGTACGGCGTCTGCTCGGTCGGTGAGATCGAGCCCATCACCTACCTGATCCAGGGCCGGCTGGCACCCTTCTTCGCGCCGGTCGAGATCGGACTCGGCGAGAGGCTGCTGATCTCGGCGATGGCGATTGCGTACGGCTTGCCGAAGGACGAGGTCAAGGACACCAGCCGCCTCAGGTCGTAGACGTGCACCGCCGGCTGTCCGAGATCGCCGGCACCAGTGGAGCGGGCAGCCTTCAGCGAAAGCTGGATCTCTTCGCCGGCCTGCTCGGCGAGCTCGATCCGATCTCGGCCAAGCATCTCGTCCGGATCACCACCGGCAAGATGCGGCTGGGGATCGGCGACCCGACGGTCCTCGACGCGCTTTCGTTCGCGAAGAAGGGCGATCGGTCGCTGCGGCCGGTGCTCGAAGCCGCCTACAACCGGACGTCCGACCTCGGCCTGATCGCGAGGACGCTCTGGGCTGGAGACGAGCGCGCGGTCGAGGTGCTCACCGTCACCGTCGGCCGACCGATACGCAGCCAGCTCGCCGAGCGCCTTCCCGATCCCGAGGCCGTGATCAAGAGGCTGGGACTCGTGGGCGTTCAGCCGAAGTACGACGGCTTCCGCGTCCAGATCCACCGGGATGGCGACCAGGTGCGCATCTTCTCCCGGAACCTCGAGAACATGACCGAGATGTTCCCGGAGCTGGTGACCGCCGCCCGCCAGCCGGCGGTCAGGAGCGTCATCCTCGACGGCGAGGCGATCGCCTATGACCCGGAATCGGAGGAGTACCTGCCCTTCCAGGAGACAATGGGCCGGCGCCGAAAGCAGGGGATCGAGCAGTTTGCCCTCAGGGTCCCACTGCGTGCGTTCATCTTCGACGTGATGTATCTCGATGGGTCGGACCTCACGTCCCTGCCCTATGAGAAGCGGCTTGACATCGTCAACGAGCTGATCCGTGGATCCGACGCGCTCGTTCCAGCCCCGCTCATCAGGACCGACTCGACAGAGGTCCTGACCCGGGAGCTGCTCGACAACATCAGCAGGGGGCTCGAGGGCGTCGTGGCGAAGCGCCTCGATTCGCCGTACCAGGCTGGCGCCCGCAACTTCAACTGGGTGAAGCTGAAGCGCAATACGAGCGGTCAGCTGAACGACACCATCGATGTCGTACTGCTCGGTTACTATCGCGGCAAGGGCAGGCGCGCGGACTTCGGTGCGGGAGCCCTCCTCGCAGGCGTCTACGACGGCGAGCGAGACGAGTTCGCCACCATCACCAAGATCGGCACCGGTCTGTCCGACGCAGGCTGGAGGGAGATGCACGGTCGGGCGAAGACGCTGGAGCTCGAACACCGGCCCGCCCGGGTGAACTCGATCCTCGTGCCCGACGTATGGCTGCGACCGGAGATCGTAGTCGAGGTCCTGGCCGACGAGATCACCCCCAGCCCACGGCACACCTGCGGCAAGACCGGTGATCAGCCCGGGTTGGCCCTGCGGTTCCCCCGGATCGTCTCTTTCCGCTCCGCGGACAAGAGGCCAGAGGACGCAACCACCGTGCGCGAGGTCCTGGAGATGCGTCGCCAGCAGCGGACCCGGTAGAGGGTGGCGCGGTCGCCCTCGACTCGAAGTTGAGCAGCCGCGGTGCTGACGCCGTTCCAAACCGTTCCAAGCGAAGACTCGGCCTGGCAGCCCCGGCGTCTCTCGCGCGATTGGATGGGGGGCAGCGACTCTTCCTGACGGTCACTGTCGTTCAATTCATCACTGCCGGGTCCCTGGTGCTTGCAGGAGCCGGCCTCTCTGCCTTGGTGGTCGTCAACAACGGCAGCCAGCCAACTCTGGCCCAGGTGGGACCCAGCCCGACCCCCAACCCGTCGCCGACACGGAGCACCCCAACCGCGACCCCATCCGTACCTGTGAGCCCGGGGGGGCAAGAAGTCTCTCCCGGTGGCGTTCCACCCCCCGCAGTAGTCACAGGAAGCAGCACCACCGTCAGCCCCACAGCGGTCAGTCTGATTCATGACATTGCGCTCGCCATCATCGCGACGGGGGCAACCCTGCTGCCCGCTGGAGCCGCCGGGTACGCCGCAAGCCGCCGCAACGGGGCGCCGCCCGGCGGCGCCCCGCCTAGCGGCACCCCACCGGCCGGCACTCCGCCGGTATGAGGCATTGGGCTCTCCATCTCCCGCCGCAGATCCTCGACCAGATCCACTCTCACATCCGCCCTTACGGGCCGCTTCTCAGCAGCTGCTGGACCTGGGCCTGCGCCGTGGCGAGCGCGTCCTTCGGTTCCGCCTGGTTCATGAGCACCCGCTCCAGTTGGGCCTGGAGAATCGTCGATGCCTGTGGGTATCGGGGGTCGATTGGTCTGGGCACAGCCACCTCGTAGACCGCCTTCTGGTCCTTGAACCATGGCGCCTTCCGGTAGAGGTCCGCCCTGTATGCGGCCTGGACGGCGGGTGCGTTGCCAGGGGGGTTCACCGCCCGGGCGATCTGGACGTCCTCCCGCGACAGGAACTGGATCAGCCGGTACGCCTCGTCCGGGTGCTTCGAACGGGAGCTGATGACCAGATCCCACCCGCCCAGCGCCGCCTGCGGCCGGCCGGCGCTGGACGGGAAGGGGATCCACGCCGTCCGGCCCTTTACCGCCGACTTGGGATCGGTCTCGGCGGCCTGGAACACGTACGGCCAGTTGATGGCGAAGACCGCCTGGCCGCTCACGTACTTCGACTTGACGTCGTCCTCCCGCCACCGGGTTACATCCAGGGGGGAGACGTGGTCGCGGTGGATCAGGTCGCGCAGGTACGCGATCGCGGCCTGGTTACCCTCCGTGTCCAGGCGCCCAAGGTCGAGCGTGCCGCCGACGTCGACGAAGGCCGTCACCAGGCCTTCGTACTGCTGGCCCTCGAACGCGACGCCATACGGGATGCCGGCGCTGCGGGTGGCGGCGCTGGCGCTGGTGACGACATCCCGCGGCGTCTTCGGCTCCTGGACCAGGTCCGTTCGGTAATAGATTCCCTCCGCATCGATGAACCACGGGACCGCATAGAGCTTGCCTCCGACCGTCGCCGCCTTGATCGGCGCCTCGAAGAACGCCGACTTGTTCGGATGAAACCGATCGAGAGACATGACCCAACCGTTCTGGACCAGCGTTGCGATCCAGAAGATGTCGGCGGTGACCACGTCGGGAACCTCGATGCCGGTGCGGAAGCGGTTGGACAGCTGCTCCAGGGCCAGGGTGGTGTCGAGCGACATGGCCCGGATCCGAACCCGGACGTCCGGATTCTTCTGCTCGAATGCCTTGACAGCGGCGTCCTTGTTCTCCTCGTGGTCGTCCACGCTCTGGGTCGCCAGGGTGATGACGACCGGGGCGCTCTGGCCGCCGACCACGCACGCCGCCGCGCCCATGACGCCGGCCAGCAGCACTGCCACCAGCCGCGGCCACGTGTGTCGCTCAACGCTCCTCAGCATGCCGCGCCTCCCGCGTGCCAACTCGACTTCTGGGAGCCGGCGGTCGAGGCGCCGGCGGGCCGAACCTCGAACACCGGAACGATCTCGTTCACGCGGTTGCCGCAGGTGTCCAGCTCGATGGATCCCTCCACCCCGGATTGGAAGTCCTGCGGCCGGCCCAGCCACTGGAGCACGGCGCCGGCCGTCACCTCGCTCTGGGTCGGAGCGGCCTTCCGAATGGCATTGACCGCGACCCACACCGCGTCGGCTGCGACGATCGCCTGCTCGTCGCCGGCCGAGTCGCCGCCGAGCTGCCCGAACTCCTTCACGAAGTACTGCGTGAATGCCTGCGTCGAATCCGTCCGCGGGCCCGAGGCCCGCCCCGTGTAGGTGACCGTCACGTGGCCGAGCGCCCTCGCGTAAAACTCGTCGTCAGGGACCCCTGCGGCGTCGGGCCCGGTGATGACGTGGTACGGTCCCGCGTCCGGGGAGTCGCAGCCTGCGGCCAGCGCCTTGACGAACAACATGAGCTCGCTGGCGCGGCCTGCGAAGTAGACCAGGGGAGGCAGCGCGGCGGGCGTGATTCGCGAGCGGTCCTCCACCTGGGGCCTGCAGAGGGCGGCGCCCTTGACCATGTTCACAAAGATGCCGTCCACGTCCGGTAGGTCCGACCGGTAGGTTGTCATCTGGCTCGGGAGATGGGTCCGGGCGGCCCAGGTCTGCCCGAACTGGTCGGCAAGAGTTGCCGCGTAGACGTTGGTCGGGTTCGCGTCTTTGACGATCAGGGCGCCTCGGCCCCGGACGGCGTCATTCTTGATCTCGTAGTCGACGGCCGCACCGGCTTCGGCGCCGTCGGTCGGCGCCACCGTCACCAGGCCTTTGCCGTTGAGGTCGCCCCTGGTCAGCTGGGTGGCGACGATAGGGATCTGCGCCTCGTCGTGCAGCGCCGCCACCTCGTCCGCCGTGGCCTTGGACGGCAGCCCCAGTCCGGCTACCGCCACCAGGTGATCGGTCGCCACCAGCGAGCGGAGCTGGTCGACGATCGACCGCCACTGGGCGTTCAAGCGGCCGTCGTTGGCGAGCAGGAGCCGGATGAGCGGCGCACTCCCCACCAACCCGGCACGGTTGGCGGCGCGCTGGGAGACGAGGGCCCCCTCGAGCTGCCGGCGGATGCTGCCGGCGCCCGATTGCGAGCCGGGCGTCAGCGTCGCGACGTAGGCGACGCTGACGTACGGCCTGTGCTGCGCCAGCACCCAGGCATTCTCGGTCCTGATCGCCTGCTCCACGCCCCGCAGCGGGGGAGCGAACACGACCTCCCCATCGGTCACGCCGATGCATTCCCCGGCGCCCCCCATGCGCTCGACGCCGGGCCCGCAGCGCGTCCACGGGTGCACGATCACGACGGCGGCCACAGCCGAGAAGACCAGCAGCAGGGCCAGGCCGCCCGCGACGCGCCGGCGCCAACTCGTCGGCGGACGCGGCACCGGGTAGGCGGGGCTGACCACCTGTGGCATCACCGGGTAGGCGGGACCGACCACCTGTGGCATCACTGGTGCGTCCTCACAGACACCGGTCCTCCCACGCCTCCATCTGCCATGCCTGGGCCTCCTGGTACAGCACAATGAACGCCGGCTTCGCGAGCCGGGTGACGACGGCATCGGCCAGCAGCCGGTACTGCTGCTGGATAACCGGGAGCAGAGTGAACTCCGGGTCGCCCAGTGGGTCGCCGGCGATCCACCTGCAGGCGACGAGTGTCGCGATCGCCTGATCGACGCCGTCGTCGCCCGGGCTGAACGCGCCCAACACGAGCTCGGCGACGCGGTCGATCGCCTCGCCGGAGAACGGCCGACAGGGGGCCGCCGCGATGGCCGCGAGCTGGTCTAGCCACGGACCGACGTCGCTCGCCACCAGCGTCGCGCGAAGATGCTGGACGACGGGCCGGATATTGCCGAGCGCCAGCTGATGGTAGTGGACACCCGTCCGGAGCTCGTCCAGGTGCCTGGGCTCCGTGCCGGGATCCTCCAGCCGGTCCTCGTAGTCCTGGCGCAGGAGGCGGTTCACCTCGTCCCACGACCGCGGGTGGTCTGCCGGGCGGGTGCTCAGTGCGTACAGCAGCAGCCGGCGCAGCAGCGGGTTCAGGACGGCGCCGCGGCCCGCTCCTTCGGTCCAGCCCGCCATTCCGTCGGTGAGGTGCCGAGTGTCCACCGCTCCAGGGGTGAACAGGCCGTCCATGCGCACCATCTGGCTGACGTCGAGCGCCGCGGACCACGTGATGAGACGGTCCAGGAAGCGAGGGTGAACACCGTACAGGATGTGGCGGAGCGCTGCCTGGCCGACACTCCCGTTGCCACCCGCCGCAGGTGCACGACCGTCGCGGGATCCGGATGGCAGATCGAGAGTGTGCCGAAGTTCGATACCTCCGTGCGCGGCTCGATGCCGCTCGAGCGCGCCGACCAGGAGGCTGACGGTCGCTGGATGACCCCGGGTCAAACAGTGAAGCAGGCGGACCAGGCGCGGCCCCGGGTCGGGGACCCGGGGCAGACGCGCCGCGATCTCCTTCCGGCCGAGCCCCCTGAGCCTGATCCCGTACCGCGACCGCCGGTCGTCCGGAAGCCCCTCACCGCGCCGCTCCCAATCGGCGAGGCTGAGCCGGACCGACTCCTCGGGCACGAAGTGCCGATCGGGCTGCCGGGTCGCGGCCACGACCACCAGGGGGACTTCGTCCGCGACCGCCTGGCGCGCTTGGAGCAGGAGGTCCAGGAATCGGGCGCCCGCCTCGTGATGCACGTTGTCGAGCAGGACCAGGCATTTGAGCGTGCGGTGGGACGCCAGCGAGTCGCGCGAGTACGCGGCGGCCAGGTCGGCCAGGAACGCCTCGCACAGGACCCGATCCGCCTCCCCGCCGCTCGCGCCCATCAGGCGGACGAGCGCATCGTAGCCATCTGCCTCGTCGCCGTCCCGGTACCAGGCCAGGGCGGGCGCGATGTGGATGCGCAGTCGCGCTCGCGACATGGCCCAGGGCAGGACGCGCTGCAGGTTGGCGATCCCGACCGAGGCCGTCCCGGGCAGCCCGACCCGGAGATCGACGCTCAACTGCTCCGGCGTCCGGCCAGCGCTGCTGCCGGTTCCCAGCACCAGCGGATGGCTCCGGACCAGCCGTTCGACATCGGCGCGAGCGCGCACCGGGTCACGGACCCTGAGCTGGTTCTCGCGGACGAGCAGGCCGAGCAGGAGTCGGGGAAAGCGGATGCGCCCGAACTGCCGTCGCCTGGCCCCGAGTTCGCTCCAAAGGGAGATCAGCACGTCGCGGACTTCCGCCTGCGGGCTCGCCTCGAAGTCGAACCAGGCGTGTGGCAGGTTGCGGGACCGGCTCTTGATCTCACTCAGCAGCTCGGTCTTGCCGCTGCCGCGGGTCCCGCCCAGCACGATCGCCGGGAGGTTCCGCAGGGCGTCCCCAGAC
>WNGB01011726.1_pt2 | contig 17001 bp, 18 predicted proteins | sample 5400681 | NCBI WGS metagenome assembly WNGB01 (sample SAMN13153367, study PRJNA577476) | soil metagenome | isolation source: 115 cm soil or saprolite under grassland replicate 2 | place: USA:California | collected 2016-06-15 | reverse complement strand
CACAATTCGGGCAGACGGATGGCTCACGATAGATTCGACGATTGAATCGAGCCTTTACCTTCGTGCCCCGACCAGCAATCGACCTTTGGTCGGAGGAGCACCGCCGCACGTAGCGCTAGTCACCGGTCGTTCCGGTCCCATCACGCCCGCCTGCGTTTCCATCACTCGGCGCGGCCTCCGGCGCGCCTGCGGATGGGCGCAGCGCTCCCTTGGGGGCGAGCGCCTCGAAGAACGCGCAGAGCTCGCTATGGCGCGCTCGAGCATCGTTGCGCCCGAGCTCGATGAGTCGAGCCGAGAACTCGCCGTCGAACAGGATGTACGACAGGAGGTCCGCGTCACCGGCGCCTTCCCACTCGCTGATGCGACGGATGATCTTTCCGATGGTGCCCGTCGCTCGCTGGGCAAACTCCGGGGTTTTCGCATAGGCGGCCGCCATTGTGCCGATGTCCTCCGACGCCCGGATGTGCACGACGCGAAGCCGCTTCAAGCCTCGTACCCGCCGCTGCCCACCGAGTTCGCGATTGAGCTCGGTGACGAAATGAGGCCCGAAGCGACGCACGCCCGCTTCGAGAATGAGATTGATGCGGTTCAGTCGATCGATGTCGGCGTCGATGCGATCGAGCAGCAAGGCGTTGAGCGCCTTGCCGAAGAGAAAGAAGGGTCCGGGGTAATCTCGTTCGCGCTCGCGGGCCACTTCGGGCGGTGGCGAGTCGGGCGGAATGAACCGAGGGTTGACGACGATGAGGCCGTCGGCACCGAGCCTGCGAGCCGGCGAAAGCGGCACATTCTGGCGAAGCCCTCCATCGCAATAGAAGTTGCCGTCGATGCGCACCGCGGGAAAGAGCAACGGAACCGCCGCCGAAGCCAAAGCATGCTCGGCCGAAATTTGAGCCGTTCTCACCGAGATGGTGGGATCGTGGCTCCACTCGGGCAGGGCCGGGTCCTTTCGCTGCAAGAAGATGATGGTGCGGCCGCTCGCGACATCGGTCGTCGACACGGTCAGGGCGTGGAGATGCCCGGCGGCAAGATTGCGACGGATGCCATCGGGGACAATCGCCTGCCTCACGATCGCTTCGATGCCACGCGGATCGAGCAGGCCACCGCGCCGCACCTCACCGGGCCCAGGAGGTGAACGTTTGCGGCCGACGAGACCCGCGATGAGACCCAGAATCTCGCTCCGACTGGGACGCGCGACCTGATCGAGGCGCAGGCCGGTCCATTGCTGGACGAGCACTTCGGCGCGCCGGGCCGGCTCTTCGGCGTGGGCCGCGAGCGTACAGGCATTGATCGCTCCAACCGACGTACCGCACAGGATGTCGAGCGGTACGGGCCGGCCGATGTCCTTGGCCACCTCGCTCAGGATGTGGAGAACGACCCCGACCTCGTAGGCCCCCCTTGCTGCTCCCCCCGCCAGAATGAGAGCTATCAGACCTCCGGACACGCGATCATTTTAGCGACTGCCAGGGCATCGGCCCACTTCTCTCGCGACAGCGTTGTGGTGGGATGTAGGTGTCGGACGACTAAAGGCACCTGGCGTCGCCCTGGCAGACGATATCGTCGAACCACGGCGCCACGCACGGACAGCAACCATTCGGCATTCCGGAGCCCCCGCAGCACAAGACGCACACGATCGGGCGGATGCATTCGACGATGCCGCAGGTCGGTCCTGCAGCGTCGCCGATGCGGGAGTCGCTCGGCGCGTCGATCCGGCCGCCCGCATCTCGCACGTTCGATCCGGCGTCCGCTGGTTCCGGCGGCGACCCGCTGCCGCATCCCCAAAGCCCGACCACGGAGAGGCAAGCTAAACGCAAACGCATCGCAAAAGTGTACACCCGCTTCCCCTCGATAGCCGACGAGAGTGGTAAGATGGCCACCGCATGAACGCCGCCCGGCCCGCGATCGACTTCATCGAAGAAGGAAGCGGCGAACCCATCGTGCTTTTGCACGCGTTCCCGCTCGACGGCAACATGTGGGCCGAACAGAAGCGGGAGCTGGCACGAAGTGCGAGAGTGCTGGTTCCCGATCTGCGTGGCTTCGGTCGATCGGCGGCGGTCCCGCCCGCGCTGACGGTCGACGATCATGCCGATGACGTAGCCGAGCTTTTGGACCGGCTGGCCATCAAACGCGTAACTTTGGCTGGCCTTTCGATGGGTGGCTACATCGCACTTGCGTTCGCGCGGCGACATCGCAATCGCCTGGCGCGCTTGGCGCTCGCCGACACGCGCGCGGCTCCCGACAGCCCCGAGGGGCGCGCTGCTCGCGATGCGAACATTGCGCTGGTCGAGGGGGAGGGGGTAGCAGCTCTGGTCGAGCGACTATTGCCCAAGCTGCTGTCCAAAGGAGCCCCCGAGGAGATCGTCACGCGCGTGCGACAGATGGCCGCTTCGCAGAACGCCGAGGGGGTCAAAGCGGCTCTCGCTGCCATGCGAGATCGCGCCGATTCCACCACCCTGGTAGCGAACCTCGCGCTTCCGACGGCGGTCATCGTCGGCGAGGCGGACGCGATATCTCCCCCTTCGGAAGCTCGCGCCGTGGCGGCACTCGTACCGGGGGCAGAGCTCGAGATCATTCCGGGAGCCGGGCACCTGTCGAACCTCGAAGCCCCCGCGGCGTTCACCGCCGCATTGCGCCGGTTGATGGGGCGCGCTTAGCCTACCCCCCGATCTGCTTGATTTTAGGCGACACCCAAAGTCGGAACTTCCGACGAGCCCACCATATCGCGCCACGTGCGCCGCGCGGAAGCCTGCACGACAACGACGAGGTGTTCTCGGTCAGTGTCGCTCAGCGAGTCGTCGGTCAGCGCATGCACGATGGTCATCGCTTGCTCGTGCGTGCCCGGCCACACGAGCGGAACGTCCAGCCAGTGGACTCTCAGTCGGTCGAGCATTCGTTCCGCCCAGCGGCGACCGCAATCCGCGAACCTGTCCTCGATATCGTACGTCATTGATGCCTCTCTTCTCTTCCCTTCCGACGGTCACCGACGCGCTTGCGTGGGCTCGATGATGATTTCGACGCGGCGGTTGTTGGCTCGCCCTTCCGCCGTTTCGTTGGTGGTCATGGGCCGTGACGAGCCGGCGCCCGTCGCGCTGATGCGATCCTCGGCAATCCCTCGCTCGACCAAGTAGTCCTTCACCGCTTCGGCGCGCAGTTGCGAAAGAACTTGGTTCCGCGCCTCGCTCCCCTTCGCATCGCTGTGCCCCTGGACGGTGATGGGGCGGTCCGGTTCGTTGTTCAACACCTCGGCGACCATGTTCAGCTTCTGGCGCGCCGTACGCAAAAGCGTGCTCTTGCCGCTGGCGAACAAGACTTCGCCGGGCAAAGTCATGACGATCCCTCGACTGTCTTCGTTCACCGTCGAGCCACGCATCATGGAGGTGAGCCTGTCCAGGGCGTCGCGGGCGTGACGGTCCGCTTCGACCCGTCGCTGCTCCGATATTTGGAGCTGCTGCGTCGTATTGCTCAACTGCTGCGTGGTGATCTGCTGGATTTCGACCTGCGCTTGCGCCTGCTCCTTGGCGTTGAGCGCGTCGCGGGCCTGCACATCGGCGAGCTCGGCCTTGCGCTCGGCGAGATAGGCGAGCGTTCGGATATCGCGTTCATCGGCGGATGCTGCGTACGACTGCTCGGCCCGTACCAGCGCCACCTGCGCCTGATGGAGCGCGTCCGGCTTCTGAGCAGGCGCGGGCCCCGCTTGCGCACGATTGTACGCGGCTCGAGCATCGAGGAGCTCCGGCGGAGGCGGCGCCGAGCCGCAGGCGGCGAGCATCACGGCGCACGCGCCGAGCAACCCAGCCCACCGGCGGGCCGTAGGCCGCGCCGAGTAACACAAACCTCGAATCGTGCTGCTCATGGGTGCTCTCCTCGGTTCATCGATGAGTTGACACGGCGCGGGCCTCCGGCCCCGCCTGCGAACACCTCACTGGTTGCGGATCGGTGGATTCGGCAAGGGGGGATTGGCGCTGGGCGGATTGAGCGGGTTCGACATGGGGGGCGTCGGCGACGGATTGCCGCCTGGCTGCGAACCGGATGATGGCGGGACCGCGGTGCCTGGTTGCGAGGTGGACCTCGATGGATCCGCGGGCCCACCGCCAATGGCGGTGCCTGGCGCCACTCCCATCCGCAGGGCCGCAACCCGCGCCTTCGCTTGCTCGGCGGCCGCGCGAGTTTTCGATTCACGTGCCATGGCCAACGCAAGCTCCGCGTCGGCCTGAGCCCGCAGCAACATCCATCTTGCGTCGCGGTTGTCGCCCTGGCGCATGTACCTCTTGCCGCGCTCGAGCCCATCCTGCGCGAGCTGCACGAACAGCGCTGCCTCCGGCAAATCACGCGCGCCGACTTCTTGCGCAGCGCGAAGCGACGCTTCCGACGCCGCGATCTGATCGTGCGGCGGAGGCACGCTGGCCGCACAACTCGCCAAGGCCGCTAAGAGGATACTGACCAGCCCGCCTGTTCTGAGATGAACGTATTTCATGGTCCACCTTCCCCCGGCTCCCGCGGAGGGCTAGTGCACGCAACTCGCGGGCCAATGTATTTGCGGCGTCGTCGCGCCGGTTGCTCACGCTCGCGAGACGCACAGTGTGGTGGCTCTGCACATCACGGCAGGTGCAGTGCCGAATGAATCGGTGGCAGCCTCCTTGCTTGACTCGCGGCCCATCGCTTTCGCCGTGCCGCGCGTCAGACCCGAGTCGATGGGGCACGAGGCCCGCGACGAAAGGACCTCGGCCATATTTGGAAAAAGCTCTTGGGCGGCCAGGCGAATACGGTCATCGTCGTCGACGACCGCCAGAGAGTGGTGGGTGTGCTCACCGGCGCCGAAGTGCAGCGGGCGCTGGCACTCGCGCGCGCCATGGGCCGCGGCCGCGCTGGCTAAGCCAACGGCCAGCTTATTCGCGGCCGGTGCCGCCCGGCGCTCGGGTCGGCGCCGTCGAGATGAGACCGGCCTCCATCCTTGCTCGCTTTCGGCGGCGGCGCGCGGCCTCGGCGGCCTTCTTACGACGCTTGACGGAGGGCTTCATGTAGAGGGGTTTGCATTGAATCGCATCCGTCGGCATTGATGTTCCTTCCCTTTTTTCGGGGTGTTCTCGTACAGGATCGCAGCGACAGACGCAAATGCAACACCCAAACGCCTCTGGGCGCGCTGCAACAAACGCAAGGGGTTACGAGTACTTATGCAAGAACGCGCGGGTCGTCTCGTGCTCCGGATGAGCGAAGATTGCCTCGGTCGAGCCGTATTCGGCCCGGCGTCCCTCCGCGAAGACGTGGACCGTATGGGCGGCCGCTCTCACGAGATCGATCTGATGGGTCACCACCAGCATCGTTTGGCCGGCCTTGGCGAGGTCACAAATGACGGCCATGACCTCGGCCGCCATCGCCGGGTCGAGCGCGCTCGTGGGTTCGTCGAGCAACAGGACCTCGGGGTGCATCGCCAAGGCGCGCGCGATGGCGACCCGCTGCTGTTGGCCGCCCGAAAGCTCGTGGGGGTAGGCGGTTTTTTTCTCGCCGAGCCCGACCTTCGCCAGCAGTTCCAGAGCTTCGTCGATGGCCTCGCGGCGAGGTTTCGCCAAGACGTGCATCGGAGCCTCGATGAGGTTGCCGAGCACGTCGAGGTGAGAAAAGAGATTGAATTGCTGGAAGACGAATCCCACTCTCTTTCGGATCGCGCCGAGCTGGGCGGCGCGTTCGCGGGCGTTCGCTCGCGCGGTGAGCACGATATCGTGCACCTGGATCTCGCCCTGCTCGAACCGCTCGAGCCCATTGATACAGCGCAGGAGTGTGGATTTGCCGCCTCCGGAAGGACCGATGATGGCGGCAACCTCGCCCCTGGTCACCGAGAACGACAAGTCGCGCAAAACCTCGAGTGCGCCGTGGCGTTTGGAGAGCCCGCGGATGTCGATCATGCCGCCACCCTGCCGAGCCCCACCTCGAGCCTGCGGGAAACCAGAGACAAGGGATAACTCATCGCGAGATAGAGAATGCCAGTCATCACCATGAGCTCGGCGGTCGCTTGGGTGCTCTGCGACAGCACCGAGAAGCGTTTGGTGAGCTCGACGAGCGTGACGACCGAACAGACGCTGGTGTCCTTGAACAGCGCGATGAAGTCATTGACGATCGGCGGTATCACGATGCGCACCGCTTGTGGAACGATGATCCGCCGCAGCGCGAGCGGTGTCGACATCCCGAGCGCGAGAGCCGCTTCCATCTGACCCTTGGGAACGGCCAGAAGACCGGCCCGGTAGATCTCCGATTCGTAGGCCGAGTAGTTGATGGCCAGCCCGGCGATGGCGGTCCAAAACGCCGGAACGTTGATGCCGACCTCGGGCAGGAAGAAGAAGATGAAGTAAAGCTGCAGCATGACCGGTGTACCGCGCAAGAACTCCACGTAAGCTCCGAACGGCACCTTGAGCCAGCGCGGCCCATACAATCGGCCGAGCGCGATCAAGAGGCCCGTTGCCACCGCCAACGGAAACGACAGGCAAGCGAGGACGACGGTGAGCCCAGCCGATTGCAAAAGGACGAGCCCATAGTTGTCGACGACCTGGAGACCATGCTTCTTCGCGCCGAGATTCACCGGCGGCGCTGCGGCTCGGAGCTGCTCCGCCGCCGGTTCGGGCGCGGTCGGCAGATAGCCGTAGAAACGGCCGGCATTGGCGATGTCCAGGAGCTCTCGCTGCGCGTCGTCCCAGATCCCGTAGGACCGGTAGATCGTTTCGAGCTCACCGCGTCGGATCATGAGACCCAGCGTGTCGTTCAGTGCGCGAAGAAGCTTCGCTTCTCCTTTGCGCGTGTAGATGACGTAGTAGCCGCGCCCGACGGGGGCTTCGATCGGACGAAGCGCCGGAAAGCGCGTTCGGTAAAACACCGCAACCGGCGTATCCTGCAGGGTCGCGTCGAGCTTGTGGGTCTCGACCTCCCTCATCGCGTCGGTGCACCCGTCGTAGCTCACGATCTCGGCACGCCCAGAAAGTCGCTCATGCAAGTATTTCTCGGCGGCCGAGCCGCTGAGCGCGCCGACCTTACGCGGTCCGCCCAGACCTGGTCGGTCGAGGTCGGCCCACGATCGGACGTCGCCATCGGCTCGAGCGAGGAGCTGCAGACCGTAGATGTAATAAGGAATGCTCGCTTCCATCACCTCGAGACGGAGCGGCATCCACTCGTATCCGTTGAGCACGATGTCCGCCTTCTTCGTGCGGAGAAGCTCCGGCATTTTGTCCCAAGGACCCTGGAAAAAAATCGGGGCGAGGCCGAGGTGGGCGGCAAGCTTTTCGGCAAGGTCGACCTCGAACCCCACCACCCGATTGGGGTCCTCGTCGGCCGGATAAACGAACGGGCCGCCCCCCTCTTGGTCGGCGGCCCAGATGAGCTTACCGGGCAATAAGAGCTCGGGGCTGCCGCCCGCCGCCGCTGCCCTGGCGACGCTCACCGACACGAACGACAGTGCGGTCGTCAAGAGCCAAACCCAAAAGCGATGGCGGAGCATAGGCCGGAGAGAGGCCCGCCATACTAACAGAGTCGGGCAACTCGTTACTTGGTTGGCGACTTCGCCGTTTCGTTCGTGTTACTCGGCGCGGCCTGCTCGGTGTCGGCGCTGCTGGCTGGAGCGCTCGGGTCTTTCTGACCTTCGACCGTGACTTCGCCGTATTTGGTGGGAGGGCTCACCCAGTCGGTGCGTTGTTTGGGCTCGGGGGCGCGCAGCACGCAGCCGCAGCCGACGAATGCGAATAGGAGGTACTTCATGCCCCAATTTTGCAGCGAGAAAACCCTCTCGTCCAGCGTTCGGCGCTGGTTTGTTGTGTTACTCGGCGCAGCCTGCGGCCCGCCTGCGCTTGTGTTACTCGGCGCGGCCTACGGCCCGCCTGCGCTTGTGTTACTCGGAGCGGCCTACGGCCCGCCTGCGATTCACGGCTCGCCGGAGCCCTGGATGATGCCGCGCCGCCCGTTGAGCCGCCAGTCCCGGTCGGCCCGATCGAGCTCCGTGACCAGTCCTTCGGGCAATCCGACGAGCGCGTCGCTTTTCATCGTGCGCAGGCACAAAGCCGGCGTCGGGAAGTAGCTGGTGGATTCGGCGAAGCTCGTCCCGGCTGGCCAAAGGGCATCGCCGATGACGCGCCGGTAGTTGGCATCACCTTTGAAAATGACCATGCTCGCACCATCCAGCGCGCCGGCGATGCGGGCGGGGCAATCCCACAGAAACCTTGGCCCGTTCCAGAACGAGTCCGGCCAAACGCGCAACCTTCCGTCGGCGAAGGCGCGCCAGAGTCGGGACCCGAGCTCGGCGCTCGCGCCGCCCCTCGCCCGCATGGCTGAAAGGAGCGACCACACATCGTCGGCGAGCGCATCGCTCACGAACATCGGATGCATCTTCACGTGCAGACTGATCCGCGCGCCGACCAGGGAGATCAGCGCGTCGGCGAGCACCAAGTCCATCGAGAGCTCGCTGCCCGTGTTATCGGCGACGATGTGAACGTCGGCACGCGGAGTGAGCAACCGGTCGACGGCCCAATCTCTGTCGTCGACGAGGAGGTCGTCGTTCGCGCCCACCGCTCCGAAGGCGGTGCCGACGGCATAGCTCAGGTCGACGCGATTGCCCCAGAGCGCGAGGCCCAAGAGCGACCGGATCCGCTCGCGCGGATCCTCGGGCTCGCGGTCGAGCACGGTCTGCAAACCCGTCCACAGTCGCGCGCTGGCTAGGTCCTCGCGTTTCGCAGGGCCAAATGGGTCACGCCCGCTTTCCCAATAGCGTGTTGCCGCCGTGAGACAGCGATACACGTAGCATTCGGCGAAGAACCAATCGGTCGCAAGCCACCGCTGCCCGGCCATCTCGTTTTCCCACTCGCCCGCGTCGGGGGCCGGGTAGCCGAGTGGGGGAACCGGGGCATTCGCGCGAATCTCTTCGATGAGCTCCCGAATGGCGGCGACGATCGGCGCCGGATAATCGGGGTTGCGCTCGATGACCTCCTCCAGGATCCTCGGTACCCGCACGGCCATGCTGAAATGCGCGAAGGCATTGCTGCCATCGGTGCGGATCGGCGCCGGACGCATGACCCGTTTATAGCCGACCTGGAGCATGCGTATACTTCGCCCGAAGACTCGGCATGGCTCGCTTCCGGTGGATGGGCCGATGGCGAACACGCGCCCCAACAGTGGTAAGGTCCTTCCCGTGATCAAGCCGCACGTGGTGATTCTGGGTGGCGGCTTCGGCGGATTCGAGGCGGCTAGGCGGCTGCGGCGAGCACCCGTGCGGGTCACGATCATCGATCGACGCAACCATCACGTTTTCCAGCCGCTCCTTTATCAAGTGGCCACGGCGGTGCTCAATCCGAGCGACATCGCCGCGCCCATCCGGCGCATCGTACGCGGCGACAACATCACGGTGTTGCTCGCGGAAGCCACGGCCATCGACCTCGAAGGAAGGAAAGTGCACCTCGCCGAAGACGAGATCGCTTACGACTACCTCGTCGTCGCCACCGGCTCGACCCACTCCTACTTCGGCCACGACGAGTGGTCGCGCCGCGCTCCCGGCCTGAAGAGCCTCGAGGATGCCCTGGAGATTCGAAGGCGCGTGCTCTTTGCGTACGAAGCCGCCGAGCGTGAACCCGACTCCGAGCTTCGAAAGCAATGGCTCACCTTCGTGGTCGTGGGGGGGGGGCCGACGGGCGTGGAGCTCGCCGGAGCGCTCGCGGAAATCTCACGCGTCTCGCTGGCCCACGACTTTCGCCATTTCGATCCCGCACAAGCGAAAATCGTGCTCGTCGAAGGGGGGCCACGCCTTTTGGCGGCGTATCCCGAGAGGCTCTCGGAAAAAGCGCGGCGATCGCTGGACAAGCTCGGCGTCGACGTCCGAACGGCCACGCTGGTCACCGAAGTCGGGGAACAGGGCGTGCGTGCAGGTGGCGAGTGGATCGCGGCGCGGACCGTGCTTTGGGGAGCGGGCGTTGCGGCATCTCCCCTCGCCCGCACGCTCGGCGTTGCGCTCGACCGCGTGGGACGGGTCCGCGTGACCGCCTCGCTCACCGTGCCCGGCCATGACGAGGTGTTCGTGATCGGCGATCTGGCTGCCCTCGAGCAAGACGGAAAGCCGATACCCGGCGTCGCGCCGGCCGCCATGCAGGAGGGAAAACACGCGGCCCACAACATTCTTCGATCGATGCGAGGTCGCCCGCTCGTCCCGTTCCGGTTTTGGGACCGCGGGCAGTTCGCCGTGATCGGACGTGGATCGGCGGTGGGGATCATGTTCGAAAAGCTGCAGGTCACTGGCTTTTTGGCGTGGGTCGCATGGCTCGGGATTCACATCTTGTTTCTCATTGGATTTCGAAATCGGATCGCGGTTCTCTTCAACTGGGCCTATTCGTTCTTCACGCTGCGGCGGCACGCGCAGCTCATCACCGGTGAGGACATCAAGACATTGCCCCCGCTGACGCGAGGGGTGGGCCATGAGCTCGAGCTCGAAGAGTCCCGAGAACCATCATGAGCGAACGCCGCGCGGCCCATGCGTGGGCTCTTTTTGTCGTGGCGCTCTTTTTGGGAATCTCGCCGGCTCCATCGCAAGCGCAGGGAGCGCTCGCGCTCGAGTGGAACGCGCCCACCGGATGTCCGTCGCCGGACGAGGTGCGAGCGGAGATCGAGCGGCTGCTCGGAGGACCTCCGTACCTGCCGTCGGGCGAACCGTTGGCGGCGCGCGCGTCGGTGACGCACGACGACGTGTGGCGCGTTTCACTGGAGACGGGCGCCGGCGCGAAGACCCGCCGGCGCACGCTGCAAGCCGATTCATGTCGAGGTCTCGCCGATGCAACGGCGCTCATCGTCGCCCTCATGATCGATCCGGAAGCCGTGGCCTCGCACGGGCCGAGCACCGCACCGGTTGCGTCCACCCCGCCTTCCACGGCACCGGCTAGCCCTTCTCCTGCGCCTCCTACGCGTGGGCGCACGGCGATCCCCACTCGTCCGGAAACGGCCGAACCGACCACCGCCGCTCCCTCGGGCGACGGCTCCCCCGCGCCGCGATTTTTCGTCGGCCCTTTTGTTTCGGCGGACGTCGGCGTGCTCCCTGCACCGGACGTCGCCGGCGGCTTGAACGTGGGGCTCACGTGGAGAAGCCTCCGCCTCGCGCTCGCGGGCTCTTACGGCTTCGGCCGGCCCACGACCTATGTGGCTGCGCCGGCCGGCCCGGGTGGAACATTCCGGCATGTCTGGGGTTCGATCGTCGGCTGCGGCGCCATGATGCGGGATCGCTGGGATGCCGGCCCCTGTGCTCTTTTCGAGATGGGGAGCATGCACGGCGAAGGGGTCAGGGTCAGCTACCAGACGCCCGACGACGCGCTGTGGGTGGCGGTGGGCGCCGGCGTTTTCGTTTCCTGGAACGTCAGCCCTCGTTGGGCGATTCCACTGCGCGTCGAGGCCCTCGTTCCCCTGGCGCGGCCCCGGTTCGTCCTCGAGAACGTAGGGGACGTATTCCAAACGGCGCCCGTCTCCGGTCGCGCTACTCTAGGCGGGGAGCTTCATTTTTGATGACGGATTTTTCAGGCGTCGGGCACCAAGCCAGGGAGATGAATCTCGCCGCTGTGGTGCTGCCCGACGAGACCGATGGCAGGCCCGGAACGGCGCCTCGGGCGTCGGGCATCTCCGCGCTCCTCACGTTCGACGCCGTCTACGAGGGCTACTTCGATTTCGTCTGGCGCAGCGTGAGACGGCTCGGCGTCGACCCGTTCGCAGCCGACGACGTCGTGCAGGAAGTCTTCTTCGTCGTGCATCGCAAGCTCGGCGAGTTCGAAGGACGGTCTTCGCTCAAGACTTGGCTCTTCACCATCGTGCTGCAGTTCGTGCGCCACCATCGAAGGACGAGACGACGCAAAGAACTTCGCCGCGAAGAGGGGCAAAACCCTCGCGATCCCGATCACCTTCCGGACGCTCGGCAACCGGGACCGTTGGAGTCCGCCGAAACCGCTGACGCCGTTCGCCTCCTCGACCGCTTGCTGCACGAGCTGGACGACGAGAAGCGCGACGTGTTCGTGCTGGCCGAGCTCGAGCAGATGACCGCAGGGGAGATCGCCGAGGTCGTGGGGGTGAACGCGAATACCGTCTATTCGAGGCTCCGGGCGGCTCGCCAGGAATTCGAGCAGGCGCTCGCGCGACACCGTGCGCGCGACGCGCGGAGGCGACCATGAAGCCGTTGAGTCCCGAGGCGCAGGCGATCGTCGATGCGGCACGCGCGGGAGACGTCCCCGCGGTCGAAGATCGTATGCGGATCAAACAATCGGTGCTCGTACGTGTCAGCGCGGCTGCGGTCGCGATTTCATCGGCGAGCGCGACGTCGTCGGTCGCGGCAGCGAAGGGTGGTGTCGCGTGGCTGGTGACGTCGCTCGTCGTCGGCGGAGCGGCTGCGATTGGCGTCGTACAATGGAACGACACTCATCGGCCCGCCACTGCACCTTTGACGGCGCGAGCAGCGGAGCCCGCTCCCCGCGAGCGGACGGAGTCGAAGCGCGTTCCGACATCGGAAGAGTCGCCCGATGTGCCTGCGCCCACGGCTCCCCTGCGCGTCGCTCCGTCGCGCCCCCCCGATCCCGCCGCCGCACCGAGCCGAGTGGCATCGCACACCACCCTGGAGCGCGAGATCGCGCTGCTTCGCGAGGCACACGAGGCGCTCCGGGCCGCGGAGCCTGGGCGCGCTCTCGACGTGCTCGACCAACACGCCGAGCGTTTCCCGCGCGGCGCGCTTGCCGAGGAACGACGGGCGGTGCGAGCGATCGCACTCTGCCAAGCCAAGCCCGGATCGGCAGCCCGCGCGCAGGCCGAAACTTTCTTGCGCTCCGCGCCCGAGTCACCGCTCGTTGAAAGGGTCCGTTCGGCTTGCGACGTTGGTCCGCCCGAATTTTCGCGCTGACCTGCTCTTTGAGTGACGAGAAATCCCGCAGTCGGGCACTCAGCGTACGCAACCTTGGCAGGAGGAGTCATGAAAGCATCGCTTATCGTTTCGGTGACTTGCGTGGCCGCGCTGTACGTCGGCTGCGGGGGAGAGAGCGTTACCATCGGGGGGCAGGACTTGAATTCGGGCGGCAAGGGGGGCCAAAGCGCAACCACCACCAGCGCGACGACCGGTTCCGGTGGCGCATCGACCTCCGGTACATCGGCCAGCACCACCACCGGCGGCGCGGGCGACCCCAACACCGGAGGCACGGGCGGCACGGGCAGCACCGGGGCCGATAGCGGCGTCCCATGTGGACTGAGCCTCTTGTGCACGGGCAACCAGCACTGCTGCACCAACCCAGTAGGCCCGAACCAGATCTGCACGCCGGTCTGTACGACCGATCCCTGCCTCGGTGCCCCCTGCTTCTCTCCGGCAGACGCCGGCACGGGTCCGGTGGCGAACCTAACCTGCTGGCGCACGCAAATGCCCTTTCCTCCGCTCGACAAGAGCTGCTCGACGAAAGCGGATTGTTTCATCGCACGCCACACGATCAATTGCTGCGGCTCTCAAACGGCGGTTGGCATCAACGTTTCCGCCAAAGCTCAGTTCTCGCTCGCCGAGACGACCTGCGGAGGGGGCCTTTGCGGCTGCGTCTCGTTCGCCACGACCGCCGAAGATGGTCAATCGGAAAACTCGGGACAGCCCATCGACGTCGACTGCATGCGTGGCGCGTGCTCCACCTTCGTGCGGTAGCGGCGCCAGGACTTGCCAAGACCCGCTCGCTTGGGGCAGAAATGAGCGATGCGTCTACTGCACACGATGCTTCGGGTCGGAGACCTGCAAAAATCGATCGATTTCTACGTCCAGGCGTTGGGGATGAAGGTCCTTCGTTTGCGCGATTACCCCGATGGCAAGTTCACCTTGGCCTTCGTGGGCTACGGAGCGGAAGACTCGCACACCGTCGTCGAGCTCACCTACAATTATGGGGTGTCGAGGTACGAGCTCGGCACGGCGTTCGGGCACCTCGCGGTCGGTGTCGAGGACATCCACGCCGCGTGTGACAAGATTCGCCGCGCCGGGGGGCAGATCACGCGGGAACCGGGTCCGATGAAGCACGGAACGACGGTGATCGCCTTCGCCGTCGACCCCGACGGCTACAAGATCGAGCTCATCGAAGGGCGCCAGCACTTAGCTGATCCCGCGGTAACTCGAACGTGAACGAGTCATCGACAGCGTTCACGAAGACGACTACGAAAAACCACCGGCACTTCAAGCACTAGTTGCGCTCGATCTTCACCAGGCCGGCGACGGTCATCGCGCGATACTGCGCGGCGATCCAGGCCGGGGGGCGCATGCCTTTTTCGATGCGCAGCTCGTCCATCGCGCCGGTGTACCAGTGAGAGACGTTGTCCTCCTCGGTTCCGATGACCACGCGCGTCGACACCATGTCGATGAACGTCTTCGCCGAGAACGCTCCCGCGGGCGGCTTCTTGGTGCTGATGAGCTGATCGTTCTTGAAGAACCTTTCTTCGTCGGCGCCGAGATCGACGACGTAGGTCACCCATGCCCATTCGTTGACCTTGATGAAACCAGGATCGGAAAGGATGCGCGCATAGCCGCTCGCCGCCGTGTTGGTACCAGGATCGATGTGGGAGATCATCTGGCCCGCGGCGTTGATGTTGAAGTCGGTGTACGAATTGTGGTTGTCGTCGAACCACTTTCCGAACGTCATGATGATCATGCCGTTGATCGAGTCTTCGATTCGCGTCGGATTGATCCAGGCCGAAAAAGTGCAACCCGGCGCCCCAGCCACCACCTTGATGTTGTTTTTCAAGTTGATGTGGTCGTGTTGCGAGCCGTTGAGCGTGAGACCCTTACCGAACTTTGCGTCGGTGAAACTCCCGCCCACCATCTCTGCGCCGTCGAAGTTGTTGGCCGTGGAGTCCAACGAGTGGCCGGACAGGTGCCACACGCCTGCGTAAGGCTGCGGCCACACGGCTTGCGCGTCGGCTTCCTGCGGAGCCGCGGCACCCTTGTTTCCGTAGTACATCCAGACCACCGTGGGCGCGGCGCCGACTTTCGGCAAACGAAGCCACACGAGCGACGTGCCCGTCGCGTTCCACGCGTCGATCTCGTGACTCAGCAATTTGCCGTCATCGCCGACGAAGCGAAGGTCTTCCCCCGCGGCCTTGGCTGCCTGATAGTCGATCGACATCGCGTCGAGCTTCACCGGCACCTGGAAATCGACGAGATCCTCTTTCAGCTCCTGATCGGCAATGGTGATCTTGCTGCGCTTCGTCCACTCGGAATTCCACCAACCGGGCGTGCCGGTTCCGCCGTCGGGCATCGGCGGGGTGACCGCATCGCTGGGCGCCGCGTCGTCCTGCGCCGGCGCATCTATCGCGGGCGCGTCGTCAGTCGATGCAGCATCCATCCCAGGTGGGGATCCTCCGGCGCCGGGACGGCCAACGGCGCCGAGCTCGGAGCTACACGCGCTGAGCCAACCCCCGAGGAGCAGCCCGTAAGCTCCGAATTTTCGACGCGCCACGGTCCATAAGACGCGCCTAGCCGTCCGGATGGCTCAGCAATCGCTCTTGTTACTCGGCGCGGCCTTCGGCCCGCCTGCGGCTGTCATGTTACTCGGCGCGGCCTGCTCGTCAGTCCGAATCCAGCAGGATGCCGAGCGTGCGGCGAAGGGGTTCCGCCGCCCCCCACAGCAGCTGATCGCCGACCGTGAAGAGGCTCACGTACTCCTTGCCAAGACGCATCTTGCGAATGCGGCCGACCGGCACTCCCAATGTTCCCGACACCGCCGCGGGTGAGAGGCGCCGCAACGTATCCTCTTTCGTGTTGGGAATGACCGATACCCAATCGTGCGCCGTGCCGATCGCCGCCTCGATTTCGTCGAGGGGCACGTCCCGCTTGAGCTTGATCGTGAGCGCCTGACTGTGCGAGCGCATCGCCCCCACGCGCACGCAGATTCCGTCGATCGGGATCGGCGGATCGAGCCCGAGGATCTTGTTGGTCTCGACGAAGCCTTTCCACTCTTCGCGTGTTTGCCCCTCTGCAACGGCGCTATCGATCCAGGGGAGGAGACTCGCCGCCAGAGGGGCCCCGAACTCCGCCCGCGGAAAATCCGCCGATCCCAGCGACGCGGTCACCGCGCGGTCGATATCGAGAATCGACGACGCCGGATCATCGAGCCACGAACCGCATGCGTTGCCGAGCACGCGCATTTGCGCGACGAGCTCCCGCATGTTCTTGGCTCCCGCACCCGAGGCCGCCTGGTAGGTGGCACAGCTCACCCACTCGACCCAACCCTGGCGAAAGAGCCCGATCGTCGCCATCAGCATCAAGCTGACGGTGCAGTTGCCGCCGATGAAGTCGCGCACGCCCGTCGAGATCGCCCGGGTAATGAGATTCTGATTGACCGGATCGAGAACGATGACGGCGTCTTTTTCCATGCGCAGCGCGGAGGCAGCATCGATCCAAGCTCCAGCAAAGCCGGCCCGGCGAAGCTTCGGATGAACTTCATTCGTGTAGTCGCCCCCCTGGCAGCTCACCAGGATGTCCATGCGCCGGAGCGCATCGATGTCCTTGGCATCTTGCACCGGAGCGGTATCGCGGCCGATGTTCGGTCCGCGCGTACCGGTTTGGGAAGTGGAGAAAAATTGCGGCTCGATCCGGGAGAAATCCTGCTCGGCAAGCATCCGCTCGACGAGCACCGATCCGACCATCCCACGCCAACCAATGATACCGACCTTCTTCATGTTACTCGCTCGACTGTACCACGAACGCAGACCGAGTTGGCAGAGCGCCCCCCATCTGGGATAACTGCTGTCCATCTACAACGAGGGAACCGAACATGAGCCAAGACGCCGCGCGGCCGCATCATCCTCCATCGGCCTCGACGCCCAAGCAGGGCGGAGGGGAGGCACTGCCCGAGATCGACGTGCGCGAGCGCGGCGCCGAAAAAGACGGGCAGCCCCAGGCGATGAACCGCCGGCTTTTCATGCAATTTTTGGCCTTCGAGTTGGACGGCGGGCCGTTCGAGCAGGCGATGAAGGGCTTGGCGAATGCGTTGTCCGAACGGCGGG
>WNGB01006596.1_pt1 | contig 17003 bp, 15 predicted proteins | sample 5400681 | NCBI WGS metagenome assembly WNGB01 (sample SAMN13153367, study PRJNA577476) | soil metagenome | isolation source: 115 cm soil or saprolite under grassland replicate 2 | place: USA:California | collected 2016-06-15 | reverse complement strand
GATCTCGAGGAGTGCGGTTATCACGGCGGCGAAGCGGCCTGCAAGCGCCTCCGGGAACAGGCCAAACAGACCGGCCAGGCCATCGGCGCCTGCGCGCGGGGGCACTGCGCCGCCATCGCCGAGAGCGCCGGCTGCGACCCGAACGCCGGCGTCCCTGAGTGCGCCGGCGGGCTCACCGCCACCGTCGCCGAGATGGTGCTGGGCGGTGGCATCGGCCGCCGGACCGTCGACGGCCCGCGCACTGGTCATGCCGGTCCGGGCGACCGAGCCGCCCCCGACCCCCCAAAGTCGGCGGACGAGTTCGTACCCCTCTTTCCGGGCCATCGTAGCCGTCCTAAATCTAGCCTTGAAGGGTGGCGCCCCGACTACGACCTCGACGTGAAGTGGCCCCTCGGGCAACGGCACCCAGAGCAGCTCCGGGCCGAGACCGAACAGATTCATTCAGAAGCTGGCAAGCCCTGGGATCCAGACCTCTACGATCCCAAGAATCCGTGGCAGCAGACGAAGGCCGGCAGTGCCAGTCAGGCCATCAGGCTCATCTACCCAGTCCTAAAGTGGATGGCTGCGAACTGAGGATCGCCAGCCAAATGCCTGGTTTCATGACCATACAATAACGAACCGACAGGGTTACGAGTTGGCTTACGATAATTCCCTATTCTTGGACGTCGCATAGAACTTGACTTTCGCGGTTCATGCTGCGGCGGCAGCCCAGGCACGCTGCACCTCCAGGATTTCTGGTGGAGTGGGCTCCAGCAGCGAACCTGGCAGATATTGGGCGGCGAGGATGGCCCGGCGCAGCGCGACCAGCATGTCGGCGAACGACACCGCGTGCTTGGCCTGATACCAGGGCGCCAGGGCGCGGCGGGTTGCGACATCGGCGGTGGGTTGGCCGTGCAGCGCATACCACACCATGGTCAACGACACACACAGCAAGCCAAACGGGACGGTCCGCTCGACCGCGCGGCGGGTGCGGTTGCGGGCCTGCCCTACCCCGGCGACCTGGCGGCTTTCCTCGAACAGCACCTCCACCGGCCAGCGGTCGACGTAGCGGCCCACCAGCTCGGCTGCGGCGGCCGCAAGGTCGGTGGAGACCAAGGCCAGGTCGAACCCGTCAGGCGCGTCTGGGTCGCGGACCAGCACCACGTGCACCGGGCGGGCGCCGAACACGCTGGGCCACAGGCAGGTGAACTGCGCGACGGCGGCGATGCCCAAGCGGCCGTAGCGGGTCACCGCCAGCAGCGCGAACGGGGTAGCCACCATGCCGGCCAGCGTCTCCAGCTCCGGCAGCCGGGAGCCCTTGACTCGTGGTCGGCCCCGCCGTCTGGTCGGTGGTGGCGCCAGCTGGTACAGCGCGGCGTCGCAGCGCAGCCGGGTCGTCACCGTCACCTGGGCGGGCAGCCCCGCCAGCGCCTTGCCGGCGTAGGCGGCATCGCAGACCAGGTGGATGCGACGGTCGGGGTCGCGGGCGCAGATGAGCCCGACCAGCTCGCAGGCCAGGTCGAGCTTGGAGCGGCCGGGCTGGCGGGGCCGCCACAGCCTGGCCAGGACCGGCAGGCACACCGCCCGCTGGGGCACGAACGGCAGGTCGACCAGCACCCCGACCACGACCCAGCAGTTGGCCCACGCCACCGGCTTGCGACCCTTGCCGCCGACCCCCAGCGGGTCGTGATGCCAGGTGGCGGCCCACACCTTACGGCCTGCGCGGCGGTAGAGGGTGTCGTCAACCACCAGCCGCAGCGCATGGTCGCCGTCCACCAGCCCCACGCAGATCAGCCCCAGCAGCCGCAGTCCGAGCTGGTCGGGCGACCAGCGCGCGGCCGCGAAGAACCGGTGCGCCCTGCTGTGGTGCCAGCGTCCCGCCAGCCGCGCGCCGGCCAGCATCCCGCACACGGTGCGCGCGCCCGGCTGGGCCAGGAACCCGGCCACCAGCCAGCTGAAGGTCCGAAAGGTCGGGGCGGTGAAGCAGCCGCGAAAGCAGGCGAGCAGGTCAACGAGCGAGGGCGGTAGGCTCCATGCGGGCATCGGTGGGCTCTTTCCTTGGCGGGTTGGAGCCGCCGATGCTCCCTGGTCCGCACGTAGCGGTGCAACCCAGACAGCCCGAACCTACTCGCCGGCCATTGCTCGCCCACCTACCGGAATACGAACACACAGCACCCAACACCGTGCCGAACCGGCTCGGCTTCACCATCGTGACCGACAACCCAATTACAAGTCCTGCTTCATCGCCAACGACCAGCACGCGACCACCAACTGCTAACCCTGACCACCGCGATGAGGAGCGCATGATGCTGACGCCGCCCCGACCGGTCGACATCGCCGCCGAGTTCCCGGAGCTGGCCGGCCAGGAACGCCCAGCGGTGCGGCTGCATCCCCGGCGCGGCCGGCCGGGCCCGCGGGACAGCTCGGTCGGCGGCCCGCTGCTGTGGCCGGCCGCCGAGCCGTGGCCCCGCTGCGACGCCGCCGCTCGGCATGCCACCGTCGCCTTGACCAGCGATCCCCGCCACATCGCCGCGCCGATGGTCGCGGTGGCGCAGCTGTTTGCCCGCGATGTGGCGGGCCTGCCGTGGCGGGCCGGCACCGACGTCTGCCAGGTGCTGTGGTGCCCGGCGCTGCACGAGCCCGACTACAGCCCGCGGGTACAGGTCCGCTGGCGGGCGTCCGCCGCAGACCTCGGGTTCGGCGGTGACCTCGTGGTGGCACCGCCGAGCGACCCGGGCACCGCCATTGACAACTTCATCCCCAAGCCGTGTTCGGTCTCGCCGGAGCAGACGGTCGACTACCCCGACTGGTGGGAGCTCACCGAGGAGCTGCGCCAGCGCATCGAGGTGTGGCAGCAACACAGCAGCTGGATCTACGCCTACCACCTGGGCGCTGCGCCAGGGACCAAGGCGGGCGGCTGGCCGGACTGGATGCAGGACCCGGAATGGCCGACCTGCCCGCGCGGCCACGCTATGGACCACCTGCTCACGGTGGCCAGTTGGGAGTACGACGCCGAGTCGCGCCGAACCTGGCTGCCGCCGGGCCAGGCAGGGGAGTACGACGGAAGCGATGCCGACCTCATGCTGGGCGACGGGGCAACCTATATCTGTTCACCTGCGTGACATGTGACGACCGACCCGTCGCGAGCGTCCTGCAGAGTTCGTAGCCTGGCGCCTTGACACGCGATCCCGCCACAAATTCGTCAGCCGCACGACTCGGTGGCGCTGCCGGCGGGGCTCGTGCCATTCGCCCACATCGAAGGGACATCGCCCGCACCGCCGTTCCGGCATGGGCCGGCCCTTCCGCACTCAACGGGCCGCCGATGCTCCCTCCCCTAGCCTCAGCCAGGCAAGCCGGTCACCTCAGAAGGCCACCACTTACCGGAAAGTGCGAAAGCCGAGGCCCCAAGGCAGCACCCCGCCAGCGGGCCGACATCCCCCTGGTCACTCGGCTACCGACTCCGGCTGAGCGAGCTCAGCCTCCTGTCGGCCCCCCGGCCGAGGACCCTTGCCGGCCGGCTCGTCATCCACCCTGAGGATGGACGCGAAGCCCGCGCCTCACCTGGCGGCATTGCCAGGCGGACGCGCAGCAATAGTCGCCACTGAGCATCGCCGCTCCGGGCGGCGCGCGCCCGGGTCGGACGGCCCCCCACTTGTGGGACCTTTGGACCCTGTGGACCCTACTGGCAGATCGGTCGCCGGACGGGCCTCCCCGGGGACGGCCCGGTATCATGCTCTGGCGATGCGCTGACCAGCAGGGGCAGCCGCCATCTGGGGGGCTACTGTCGCTATGGCTGCCAGGTATGGCGGGCGTGAGGCGCGGTTGCTCGAAGCTGGGCTCGCGCTCGCGCAGGACCGCCAACTCCCCGCCGTGTTCCGCCGCTTGGTCGCCCTTGCCGCCGAACTGACCGGTGCCCGCTGGTGCGGGGTCGGCGTGTTCGGCGCGAACAAGCTGGTCGTCGACGTGATCGCGACCGGCTCCCGCGACCCGGAGCAGCCCGCCGCCGCTTCCGGCCCCAAGCGGGCGGCCGAGGCCGCGGAGCCCGAGAGGTCGGCCGAGGCACCCGAGTCCGAGAGGCCGGCCGAGGCGCCCGAGCCCGAGCCCCGGCGGGCTGTCCTGCCGGCGCCCGGCCCGGGCGTGCTCCGTATCCCGGTGATGATCCAGGACGCCCCCTTCGGGGACCTGTGCGTCGCCGGCAAGCGGGAGGCCGTCGACTTCGACGAGGACGACCAGCTCGCTCTGGAGACTCTGGCTGCCTACGCCGCCGTGGCCATCGAGAACGCCACCCTGCTGATGGAGGCCGAGGGCCGCGCCCGCCGGCTGGAGGCGCTGCGCGAGGTGGCCGCCAGGCTGCTGGCCGGCCCTCAGCTCGACGACCTGCTCGTGCTGATCGCCAGCCACGCGATGCTTCTGGCCAGGGCGGACGGGTGCACGGTGCTGATCCCCGGTGCCCGCGAGGGCACGCTGGTCATCGACGCCGCCGTGGGCATCGCCGGAGATCTCCGAGGGCTCGAGGTGCCGATCGACCAGTCAGTGGCCGGACAGGTGATCCAGACCGGCAAGACCGAGGTCGTCGCCAACCTCTCCGCGGACTCCAGGACCTTCCCGCCCGCCGCGGAGCGGGGGATCTCCGGTTCGGCGATGTACCTGCCGCTGCGCGCCCGCCAGGAGCCCTTCGGCGCCCTGGTGGTGGTCCGTCGAGTCGGCGCCGTCGCGTTCGGCGAGTCCGACGTCGAGCTGGTGGAGGGCTTCGCCGACCTGGCGGCGGTCGCCTTCGACTACATCAGCGTCCATCGTGAGCTGCGCCGCCTGGCGGTGCTGGAGGAGCGCGAGCGGATCGCCAGGGAGCTGCACGACGGCGCCATTCAGGCGCTGTTCGCGGTCGGCATGGGCTTGCAGGCGACCGCGGCGCGCACCGGCGAGCCAGAGGTCACCCGCCGGCTGCACGGCGCCGTCGGCGAGCTCGACCGGGTCATCAGCGACCTTCGCAGCTACATCTTCGGGTTGCGCCCCGGCGTGCTGGCCGGCCGGCACATCGACCAGGCGCTGCGCCGGCTGGCCGAGGAGATCGCCATGCCCGCGGGCGTCACCACCGTGGTCGAGGTCGAGGAGCAGGTCGCCGCCGCGCTCAGCCAGCACGCCGGCGAGCTGGTGCAGGTCGTCCGCGAGGCGCTGTCCAACGTCGTCCGGCACGCCCGCGCCACCACCTGCCGGGTGTCGCTGTACTGGCGGCAGGGCTCGGTCGGCGGGCTGCCCGGCCGGGTCGCCGTCCTCGAGGTCGACGACGACGGCGTCGGCTTCGACCCCCGTGCGAGCCGCCCGGGCCACGGCCTCGGCAACCTCAGCGCCCGCGCGGCAGCGCTCGGCGGGTCCCTGGAGCTGGAGAGCAGCTCAGGCGAGGGCACCACCGTCAGGGTCCTGATCCCGCTGTAGGCGGACCCGCCCGCTCGGGGGCTCCCGAAGGTCCCGCCCCGGATGGGCCCAACGGCCCTTGGACCTGCGGCCGCTCGCTGTGACCCTGCGACGACCGATCCCGGATCGGCGTGCCCGCCGGACGAACGGAGGTGTGCGACCATCCCCTCATGACCTCGCCATTGCTGCGCGTCATGCTCGTCGACGACCACGAGGTCGTCCGCAGCGGCATCAAAGCCCTCCTGGCCGCCACCGACGACATCGTGGTCGCCGCCGAGTCCTACTCGGTGCGCGACGCCGTCGTCGTCGCTGAGCGGTGCAGGCCCGACGTGGTCGTCATGGACGTCCGCCTTTCGGATGGAAGCGGCATCGAGGCCACCAGAGACATCCGCGCCCGCCGGCCCGCGACCAAGGTGCTGATGCTCACCTCGTTCGCGGACGACGAGGCGCTGTTCGCCTCGATCATGGCCGGCGCCGCCGGCTACGTGCTCAAGCAGATCCGCGGTGACGAGCTGGTCCGCGCCATCCGTACCGTCGGTCAGGGCGGCAGCCTGCTCGACCCGGCCGTCACCAGCGGCGTCTTCGAGCGGCTGCGCCGCGACCGGCACTTCCTCATGGACGAGAAGCTCGCCCGATTGTCGGCCCAGGAGGAACGGATCCTGGCGCTGGTGGCCAGCGGCAACACCAACCGGCAGATCGCGGACGAGCTGGGCCTGGCAGAGAAGACGGTCAAGAACTACGTTTCGAGCATCTTGACCAAGCTGGAGGTCGGCCGCCGCGCCGAAGCCGCCGCGTATCTGGCGCGCCACAGCCCCACCGGCGGCGGCTGAGTCGCAACCCCTCGTTCTCGACATCTCGGGTCGTCCACGACACGAGCCGATATAGAGAACTGCCGCCACTCCTCGGCGCTGCCACCGGCAGCCCTGGCGGCGCGGCGAGGGGGGGCACGTGACCAGCCAATCCGGCGTCGGGATCGTCGCCAGGAGGATCACCGCGCGCGGCCCGCTGGGCCCGGCGTTCCAGGCCGTCGACCTGGAGGCCGAGCCGGGCAGCCTGGTCGCCATCACCGGGCCGGGCGGCTCCGGCCGCTCCTCGCTGCTGCTGGCGCTGGCCGGGCGGCTGCGCCTGGTGGCCGGGCAGCTCACCGTCGGCGGCTACCGGCTGCCCACGGGCTCGCCGGCGGTGCGCCAGCTGGTGGCCGTCGCCCGCGTCCGCCCGGCGATCGACCTCGACCAGCGCCTGCTCGTCCAGGAGCTGATGGTCGAGCGGTGCCTGATCACCCCGCGCTCGACCAGCACCGCCTCGATCGCCGCCGCATTCGGCCTGCTGCGGATCGACCCGCCCAGGAGCGCCCTGGTGGTCGACCTGCACCCCGCCGAGCAGACCCTGCTGGCGTGCGCGCTCGCGGTCGCCACCGAGCCCGGCGGGATCGTGATCGACGACGTCGGCCAAGGAGTGGAGTCCGGGGACCTTCCCTGGGTCTGGCGCGGCCTGCGCGCCGCCGCCGCCACTGGCTGCACGGTCGTGGCCAGCGCCGACGGCCCACCACCCGATCCGGTGCCCGCGGACGTGATGGTCCGCCTGCCGCACCGGTCCGCGCTCGAACGCGCCGCCGCGGCGCGGGCCGAGCGGATGGATGCCAAGGGAGGGGCACCGTGAACACCATCAGGCTTGCGCTGCTGGAGCTCCGTCGGCTCCGCGGGCCGGTCCCGGTCCTGATACCGCTCGGGCTCGCCCTCATCCCGCTGGTGGCCGCTGCTGTCTACCTTTGGTCGGCCTGGGATCCCTATGGCCGGCTCGACCGGATCCCGGTCGCCGTGGTCAACCAGGACCGCCCGGTCATCTCGCAGGGCGAGCTGGTCAACGCCGGGCAGCTGCTGGTCCAACAGCTCCGCCAGGACCCCATCTTCGACTGGAGGTTCGTGGAGGAGGGCCCGGCCAGGCGCGGGCTAAAGGACGGCCGCTACGCCTTCACCATCACGGTGCCGGCCGACTTCAGCGCCAGACTGGCCAGCTCCGCCACCCCGACGCCCCAGCGGGCGTCCATGCTGGTCACGCTGAACGACGCCAACGGCTACCTCACCGGCAAGCTCGCCGAGACCGCCCAGACCCGACTCCGGGATCAGGTCGACGCCGCCGCGCGCACCGCCTACGCCCAGCGCGTCCTCGGCGACCTGGATGCCCTGCGCCGCCGCCTCGCCCAGGCCTCCACCACCGCCACCAGCCAGCAGGACGCCACCACCAGAGCCGCCGAGGACGCCGGCAGGCTCAGCCGGCAACAGCGCGAGGCGGGGCAGCTCGCCACCGCCGCACAGCAGCTCACCAGTGCCGCGCAGCAGCTCTCCCAGACGGTGTCCGGCGCGGCCGCGTCCATGGCCGCGCAGGTCCCCGCCGCGGCCCAGGCGGTCGTCGACGCCAGCAACACCGCCCAGCGGGCCGCCAGCCAGGCCGCGGGCGGCATCGCTACCGCGCAGCAGCAGGCCGACCTGGCCCTCAACGGGCTCACCGAGCTCGGTCAGAGCCATCCCGACCTGCGCGGCGACCCCAGCTTCCAGCTCGCCCTGGAGGCCGCCCGCCAAGCCGGCCGCGCCGCCGCCACCGCCGGCGTGGCCTCCCAGGAGGCCAGCGGCTCCTCCCAGCAGGCCACTGCCAGCTCCCAGCAGCTCCAGAGCGCCACCAGCGGCGTCCTGCAGCAGCTCCACTCCGCGTCCACCCAGGCCAGCGAGCTGGTCCGCTCGGCCCAGCAGGCAGCCGACGGGGCCGACCACCTGCGCGCCGGTCTCGACGGCGCCCTGACCGGCCCCCAGTCACTACAGGCCCAGCTCGGCCGGCTCCAGCGCGGCGCCATTCAGCTCGCCGGCGGCCTGCGCGCCACCCTCGACCAGGTCCCGCCGGCCAACGCCCAGCAGCGCGCCCAGATCGCCGACTCGCTGGCAAACCCCGTCGACCTTCGCACCACCAACCTGCACCCGGCCCGCTCCTACGGGCGCGGCCTGGCCCCGCTGCTCTGCGGCATCGCCATGTGGGTCTTCGCGCTCGCCGCCTTCCTGGCGCTGCGGCCGCTGAACCCTCGAGCGCTGGCCGGCAGGGCGCGCGCCCTGACCGTCGGGATTGCCGGCTGGCTGCCCGCCGCCGGGATCGGCGTGGCCGGCGTCCTGGTCCTGTACGCCGTACTGGACGGGCTGGGGCTCGACCCGCTGCACCCGCTGTGGACGATCGGGCTGCTGGTGCTGACGGCTTGTGCCTTCGTCGCCGCCATCCACCTGCTGCGCACCGCCTTCGGCATCGCCGGGCTGGCGCTCTCGCTGGTGCTGCTGGCCTTCCAGCTCACCGCCTCCGGCGGCCTGTACCCGCTGGAGACCGCCCCAGCCCCGTTCCGCACGATCCAGCCGCTCAGCCCGCTGACCTACGTGGTCGAGGGGCTGCGCGTCACCATCTCCGGGGGCGAGCCCGAGCGGCTGATCCGCGCCGCGATCGTGCTCGGCTCGATCCTGCTGATCTGCCTGGCCCTGACAGTCCTGGTGGTCACCCGCCGACGGGTGTGGACCGTGGGGCGGCTCACCCTGCGGCCCGCCGTCGAGGTGTGACCACGGTCACGCCGGCGGGACCAGGCGGACGTCCCGGTCGGCGTGAGACAGCAGCAGGTTGTCGTACCCGGGCAGGAGCGGAAGCCGCGCAGCTTGGGCACCAGATAGCGGACCGCGCGGCCGAGCGAGCTGGCGTGGCGGTCTGGCCAGCGCTCGTGCAGCAGCCTGCCGAGCGCCGCGTTGGTCCTTGGCCGCTCCTCCAGCAGGGCCCGCCCGGTCGCCAGCAGCGCCCCGATGTCCATTCCGGCGACGTTCCTGCGCGCCGGTCCAGCAGCAGCCCCCTGCCGCGCCAGGATCGCGCGGTTGAGCGCTCGCTGGCCGAGCCGCGTCGCGGTCACGGGCGCTCGTGAGTTCCCGCGCCGTCCGGGCTCGCCGGCCAGCGGCCGCGAGGCGACGCCAGGGAGCGTCCCGACGGCATCGGGATCAGAGTTGCGGCGACCAGCAGGACCACCAGCAGCAGGGCGCCGAACACCCAACCGCCGAGCACGTCAGAGACCCAGTGCCGTCCCAGGTACAGCCGCGAGTACCCCTCCGCGTATGCCAGGAGCGCCACGACCGTCCAGCCGATTACCGCCAGCCACCAGCCCCGCGACCGCTGCGCCAGCAGCCAGGCCACCATGCCGCCGACCAGCACCACCCGCGCCGAGCCCCCGGACGGGAAGGTGCCGGCCGGCCCGATCGACAGTGCCGCCGGAGGACGCGGCGCCTCCACCAGCGAGGCGATCGCATGCTGCAGGTACTTCTCCACGGGCACCGTCACCAACAGCAGCAGCGGCAGCGCCTCGCGCCGGTACAGCGCCAGACCGACCCCGGTGGCCACCGCGCTTGTCGCGGTGGCCACGTAGCTGCCGATCCCTGTGAACCCCTTCATCGCGGTGGTGAGCCAGCCCGCCCGATGCGCCACGAACCAGTCGAACAGCGACCGATCGATGCCGGCCACCGGCCCGGACCGGGCGAGCACCCCCAGCGCCCAGAGGACCAGCACGACCAGCGACAGACCGACAAGCAGGACCAGCGCCGAGAAGACCAGCACCTCCGGCCAGCCGCGGGCTCCCAGACGAACCTGGGCGCGTCCCGGCCACGACCGCGACCACCATCGGCCGGCGACCCCGATCACCTGGCCGGGACGCCAGGCGATCCAGCTCCCGGCGAGCACGATGACCGCCAGGCCCAGCAGCGCCAAGGCGATCGAGGGGATGGGGGTCGCGGCGACCGCTGATGATCGCACACCGTTCCTTTCATCCGGTTGCGGATCGTCATCCGCAGTCGGTCGTCGACGCCCGGAATCATAGCCCTTCGGTCGCCCGGTATCCTCCTGCCGCAAATGGAGAGCTATGGGATGGCGATTATGCACTCCCTGGAGCTACGCCTCACTGCGTATTTCTGATCTCCGGCGCGACGCGTCTTCCAGCGTAATCAGAGCCGGTGAGATCATCCACCTGCCCGGTCACCGCCGCCCGGGCGGCCAGGACCACTCAATTGGGGGGAGGCAACCTGCACATGAGGGGCTATCTTCTTCGTCTCGTTGTAGCCGTCGTCGCCTCGCTGGCGCTGATGGCCACATTTGCGGGCGTCGCGTCAGCGCAGTCGGGGCACTTCGTCGGCACGCCGACCTGCACCGACCAGGGAACCACGGTGCAGTGCACCGGCAAGGTCGCCGGCCTCGGAGGCACGACGTTCACGATCAACGTTTCCGCGCCGGGCACGGCGAGCGTCGAATGCACCAACCCGGGCGGAAATGTTGCGCCGGGTCAGAGCTTCACCACCACGGTGGCCGGAAGCAGCGGGCCTGTCCCTACGCCGAGGAATGGCCAGTACCGGTTCGATGTGTCAACGACCACACCGACCGCACCGGCCGGCTCGTGCCCGAATTCGATGTGGACCGCGACCGTCACTGACGTGACGTTCACGACGGCCACCATCACGCTCCTCGAGGACTCAACACAGTCCGACACGATCACCGTTCCCGTCACCTAGGAGCACGGTCAAGGGCCGAGACCGGCATAAACGAGGAGCCCCGCTGAGCGGGGCTCCTCGTCGAGTCTGGCCGGCCCGGTCCCGGCGCTCCTATCCCCCGGGACGCCGCTCCAGCACCTCGGATCGCATCCGCTCCCAGGCGGCCCGCGCCTCCTCCACGGAGCCCTCGTCCTCGATCGTGGAGAGGTCGCCGGGCTCCGAGCCAAGCGTGACGGCCCGTAGCACCCGGCGCATGATCTTGCCGCTCCGAGTCTTGGGCAGCATGCTCACGAAATTCAGCTCCCCGATCACCGCCACCGGGCCGAGCTCACGCCGGACCGTCTGCAGGAGCTCCGCGCGCAGCCCCTCGGACGGCTCGTGGCCCTGCCGCAACGCCACGAACGCCGAGATCACCTCGCCCCGAACCTCGTCCGGCCGGCCCGTCACCCCAGCCTCGGCTACCGCCGGATGCCGCAGGAACGCCGTCTCCACCTCGATCGTGCCGAGCCGGTGCGCCGCGATCTTGATGATCTCGTCGGCGCGGCCGCTGAACCAGACGTAGCCGTCCTCGTCGACCGCGGCCGCATCACCCGAGAAGTACACGCTCCGGTCAGGGATCCGCTGCCAGTAGTCGCGGCCGTAGCGCTCCGGCTCGCCCCACAGCGACGCGGTCAGGCCCGGGAACGGCCGCCTGATCACGAAGATACCCTTCTCCCCCGGTCCGCACGGCTGGCCCTCCGGCGTCATCACCGCCCCGTCGATGCCCGGCAGCACGATCCCCGCCGAGCCGGGCTTGATGGGAAGCAGCCCCAGCCCGTACGGGTTGGCGACGATTGGCCCGCTGGTCTCCGTCTGCCACATGTGGTCCAGCACTGGCGCGCGGTCGCCGAGGACCTGCTTCTGGAGCCAATCCCAGGCGGGCGGGTTCAGCACCTCGCCGGCGCAGACCACCCGCTCGATGGAGTCGAGGTCGTGGTGGCGCGCGACCTCGACTCCGTAGCGCATGAGCAGCCGCACGGCGGTCGGTGAGGTGAAGATGCCGCTGACGCGGTTCTCGTCGACGATGCGGTAGAACGTCTCAGGCCCTGGGTGATCGAGCGCGCCTTCGTAGAGGATCGTGGCGCAGCCGGCCAGCAGCGGACCGTACACGATGTAGCTGTGGCCGACGACCCAGCCGATGTCGGAGGTGGACCACCAGACGTCATGGGGGTCCAGGCCGAAGCACCAGCTGCCCATGGCGTTGACGTGGACCTGGTAGGGCCCGTGGGTGTGGACGGCGAGCTTGGGGCGGGCGGTCGTGCCCGAGGTCGCCAGGATGTAGGCGGGCTCGTTGGACTCCATCGGCACCCAGCCGGGGTCGATGCCCTTGCCGAGCTCGAGGAACCGGTCCCAGTCGAGGTGGCGGGCGGAGCGGCTCGGCGGGGCGGCGGCCGAGCGGCGCAGGACGACCACCCGCTCGACGGTGGGGCAGCCGCTGTCCAGGGCTGCGTCGGTGATGCGCTCGAGCTGGACCTCGGCGCCCTTGCGCCAGGTGACGTCGGCGGTGAACAGGGCTTTGGCGCCGGCCAGCCGGATGCGCTCCGCCAGGGCGCCGCTGCCGAAGCCGGCGAAGACGACCAGGTGGATGGCGCCGATCCGCACGGTGGCGAGCATGAGCGCGATCGCCTCCGCGCAGGTCGGCATGTAGATCGCCACCCGGTCGCCCTTGCCGATGCCCATGCCGCGCAGGGCGGCGGCGGTCCGCTCGACCTCGGCGAGGAGCTGGGCGTAGGTGTCGACCCGCCGCCGGCCGCGCTCGTCGTAGGAGATGACCGCGGCGTGGCCGGCGCGGCCGTGGTCGACGTGGTGGTCGAGGCAGTTGTAGGCGAGGTTGGTGGTGGCGCCGACGAACCAGCGGAAGGTCGGCGGCTCCCAGTCGAGCACCCGGTCCCAGCGGCGGAACCAGGGCAACTGGTCGGCGGCTCTGGCCCACAGGCCGTCGGGGTCCTCCAGCGCCTCCCGTTGCAGCGCGCGCACCGCCGGGTTGACGACCTCCATCCGACCACCCCTTCGAAGCGGGCCGGCGCCGGTGGCGTCGGCGCCGGGCGACAGCGCTACCTTAGCCCAGCACGCGCGAGGCGGAGGAGGGCTCGTGGGGCTGTATCCCGAACCAACGGGGCCCCTGGGCCAGGGCTGGTCCTACGCGGGGATGAACTGGTGCAGGACGGTGAGCAGGCCCACCAGGACGAGCAGGAATGCCATCCCTCCCATGATCAGGCCGAAGAACGGCCGGTCGCTCTTGGGCATCATGTGACTCCCTTCACAAAGTTGCTCGCAACGGTGCGCAGCAGTGCAACCAACAACCTGGTTGGGGTGAGGTAGCGCCTCCGCTTGGCCGGCTTTCGCCGACCGCGGCGCACCCACGGTCCTCGCTTCCCGGAGAGCGCTCGCCCGATCGCGAAGCCCGTACCTCCATCATGCCAGCGGGTGGTTGCTTTGGCAGCGCAAGCGGACCGGTTCGCGCTCATTGCCCCAGAGATCCCGTCGCCGGTTCTGGCGTTGGGTGTGTAGTTGGTTTGTTGTAAGATAAGTTATCGATTATCGGACTGTAATGGCCTGTCAACTTCGAGTCACACGAAGGAGAAGGAGGAGCCGCCGCATGCCGACCGGACCTACCCCGCCGGCGCCGCAGGATCCGGCCGGGCGCCAGAAGCCGACGGTCCCGGCCGCCGACCCGGACGTACGAGCGGCGATCGAGCTGGCGCTGGCCTCCAAGGCTCCGGCGACCGTGCGGGCTTACGAGGCCGACTGGCGGCATTTCACCGCCTGGTGCGCCAGCCGAGGCCACGCTCCCCTGCCGGCGGACCCCACCGTGATCGCCGCCTACCTGGCCGCGCACGCGCGCGGCGTCGGCGGGGTCGAGCGGCTGAAGACGTCCACGCTGCAACGGCGGATGGCCGCCGTGGGCGCCTACCACACCGCCAACTACCTCCCCAACCCCTGCAAGTCCCCCGAGGTGCAGGCGACCTGGCACGGCATCCGCCGGGAGCTCGGCTGGAGCAGGAATCGCGCCGCCCCGGCGATCACCCTGGTGCTCAGGCAGCTCGCCGACACCTGCGACACCGAGCGCTACATCGGCCTGCGCGACCGGGCCATGCTCCTGCTCGGCTTCGCCGCCCTGCTCCGCCGCTCCGAGGTGGTCGCTCTCGACGTCAGCGACCTCGTGCTGGTTCCAGAGGGCCTGGAGGTCCGTGTCGCCCACGCGGTCGACCGCGGCCAGCGCGATCCCGAACCCCGCGTCGACGTCCGGGCCGTTCCGTATGGCGATCACCCCGGGACCTGCCCGGTCAGGGCGTGGCTCGCGTGGAGCTCGGCCACCGGCCTCACCGAGGGTCCGGCCTTCCGGCCCGTCCACCCGCGCGCCCGCGTCGGCCACTACCCAACCGCGACGATCCAGCGCGCCCCGCGCCTCAACGACCTGGCGGTCTACCGCGCGGTCCAGGGCGCCGCCCGCCGGGCCGGGCTGGAGACGCCGCTCAGGTACCGCGGGCACAGCCTGCGCGCCGGTGCCGCCGTCCAGGCCGGCCCGGTCGCCAGCGACCAGGAGCTGATGGAGGCCGGCGGCTGGGCGTCACTGGAGGTCGTGCGGAGCTACACCGGGTCCAAGCGAATCTGGGAGGACCCTGTCGCCGGCCGCCTCGGCCTCTGAGCCCATTTGCCCGGTCAGCCAGGGCGGAGGCGGGCAAGATGCTGAGAGACGACCGTGCGACGCCGGTGCAGGAGTTCCCGCCCGAGCGCTTCGCCCTGCTCCTGCGGGTCATGCCCGGGCCGCCCTGCCGGGCATGTACGAGCGCGGGTGGGGCCGGATCGTCAACGTCTCCTCGGTGCACGGCCTTCGCGCCTCACCGTTCAAGAGCGCCTACGTGGCCCGCCAAGCACGGCCTGGAAGGGCTGTCGAAGGTGATCGCGCTGGAGGGCGGCCCGCGGGGCGTCACCAGCAACTGCATCTGCCCCGCCTACGTCCGCACGCCCCTGGTGGATAGCCAGATCGCCGACCAGGCGCGCGTCCACGGCATCTCCGAGGACGAGGTGATCTCCACGATCATGCTCACCGAACCGGCGATCAAGCGGCTGGTGGAGCCCGACGAAGTCGCCGAGCTGGCCGCGTTCCTCTGCTCGGATGCGGCCTCGTTCGTCAACGGTTCCTCGGTGACGATGGACGGCGGCTGGAGCGCGCGGTAACGCCGGACACCGGTGTCAGGCCGCGTCGCCGGCGCGGCCGGCCCGCCGCAGAGCATTGCGACGACGCTGGCGACCGCTGGTGCTCTCGTCGCGGGCGTTGACCTTACCCTGCTGGTCACGCTCCGCGATCACCACGCCCTCGGCGACGCCGATCTCGTACTGCCGTTTGGCCTCTCGCTCGATCCGCCTCGACGACCACCAGGTCATCAGGGTGCCGCCGCAAGCCAAACCGATACCGAGCCCGACAGCCAACGCAGCCAACCAGGTCACCCGAGGATCTCCTTCGTCCTAGCTTGAAGGTCCGGTCGGTTGTTACCGGCGATGCCCGGAGTAAACCTGGAGATCACCCGGGGGCGGTGGTTCCGCGGGCGCTACGCCAGCGCCTGGAGCCGCTCCACCGCAAGCTGCAGCGTCTCCAGGCGCTTGGGGAAGGAGAAGCGGATCTTGCGGCGCCCGAGCTGCTTGTTGGTGTAGAAGCTGGACCCCGGCACGGTCGCCACCCCCACCTCGCGTACCAGCCGCTCCGCGAAGGCGACGTCGTCGCCGGCGGGGTCCAGCCGGCTCGTGTCGCACATCACGTAGTAGGCGCCGTCCGGACGCGCGAACCCGAAGCCGAGCTTCTCCAGCGCGTCGCACAGCAGCCCCCGGCGCTCCCGGTAGTCCTCGGCGAGCTGCTGGTAGTAGGCCGCCGGCAGCCCCATCGCCACGGCGCCCGCCTCCTGCAAGGGCGCCGCCGCGCCGACGGTCAGGAAGTCGTGGACCTTGCGGATCGCGCTGGTCTGCCGCGGCGGTGCAATGATCCAGCCCACCCGCCAGCCCGTGACCGCGTATGTCTTCGACAGCGCGTTCACCGTGATCGTCCGGTCCTCCAGCCCCGGCACCGTGGCCGGCGGCACATGCGCCCCCTGGCCGAGGTAGTGGATATGTTCATAGATCTCGTCGGTGATCGTGTAGGCGTCCCACCGCTGGCACAGTTCGGCGATCAGCGCCAGCTCCTCGCGGCGGAAGACCTTGCCGGTGGGGTTGTTGGGCGTGTTGACGATGACCGCCCGCGTGTTGGGCCCGAACGCCGCGCGCAGCTCCGCCTCGTCGATCGACCAGTCCGGCTCGTGCAGGGTCACGAATCTCGGCACCGCGCCGGAGATCACCGTGTCGGGCCAGTAGTTCTCGTACCACGGCTCGAAGACGACCACCTCGTCGCCGGGGTCCAGTAGCGCAAGGCAGCTCGCCATCACGCCCTCGGTCGCCCCGCAGGTCACCGTCAGCTCAAGCTCGGGGTCCACCACCCACCCCGGGTAGATCCGCTCGACCTTGGCGGCGATCGCGTCGCGGAAGCGCTTGGCGCCCCAGGTGATCGCGTACTGGTTGATGTCCGCGTCGATGGCGGCCTTGGCGGCCTCCTTCAGCTCCGGCGGGCACGGGAAGTCCGGGAATCCCTGCGAGAGGTTGATCGCCTCGTGCTCCAGCGCCAGCCGCGTCATCTCCCGGATGACCGACTCGGTGAACGAGCTGACCTTGCTGCTGACCCTCATCGTGGCGGCTCCTCGTGGTCGTGCGGCCTGGCGGGCCTGGCAACGGTACCTGACCGGGCGGGGCCCGCGGCGCGAGCCGGACTGCACGAAGTGTGGGCGGTCCTCACGCGCGGATCAGGGGCTTGAGGAACATCGGAACGGAATCCAGCGGTTGGTATGTGTCCGATTCGTCTGCTACTGGCTAGATGATCTATTCCAAGGGGTGTCAGTGGTCGTAGGCGATCAAGGATCTTGCGACTGGCTGGCTGGTGTGGTCGTTGTGCCAGATCGCGGCGGTCAAGGCGAGGATGCGCTGCAGCACGCGCGCGATGACGCC
>WNGB01017127.1_pt1 | contig 17006 bp, 14 predicted proteins | sample 5400681 | NCBI WGS metagenome assembly WNGB01 (sample SAMN13153367, study PRJNA577476) | soil metagenome | isolation source: 115 cm soil or saprolite under grassland replicate 2 | place: USA:California | collected 2016-06-15 | reverse complement strand
AGAGATCCCCCAGCTCCCGGTAGAGCTGCGCGTTCTGGATCCCGAGACCGAGCTGGACGGCGAGCGTCCGGAAGAACTGAAGGAACTCGGGCGAGAAATAGACGCGGCCGGTCGAGGAGTAGGCCGACAGGACGCCGAGCGGGCGCTCCTCCACGGCGATGGGAGCGTGCACGAAGGATCGCGTTCCCACGACGTCGGGCGTCGGGAAGATGACCGGCTTGCGGATCATGGTCGCGTCCTCGACCACGACCACGCGGTTGTCCGCGAAGCATTCGCCGAAGTACGTGTCGCGCGACACCGGCGGCGGCGATCCGGCGCGCGGCGTCGTTGATCAGGCTCAGCTCACGCACGCGCAGTTGCAGATCCTCACGGCTCTGCTCCAGGGACTGCGAGACCTTCCCGAACACGTCAAAGATGGCCTCGAACCGCCCGGCGTCGCCCTCGTCGAGCCCCTCGAGGATCGCCTGCGCGGACGCGGTGCCGACCGCGCCCGACAGCGTTCGCTCGGCGAACTGCAGGAGCTCGGCCCGGTCGGCCTCCGTGAGCCGCGCGCGGTCGGTCTGACCGCGCGCGGCGAGGAATCCTTCGAAGGCCGCCTGTGTGCGCTCGCGACCCATGAACTTGGCGACCAGTGCTTCCAGCCGGTCGAGGGTGAGCTCGTGCGCGCCGACCGGGGATGCCGGGCGCGGGGTCGGCGAGCTGCCGAGCGCCCCCACGAAACGCTCCGCCTGCGCCGCTTCCAGCGGTGAGGGCCGTGTGTAGAGCGACACCAGCGCGAAGGCCGCCACGTTGACCGCGATGGACCAGAACACGGTGTGCGCCCACGGTCCCATGCCGCCGACGCCGAACAGCTGTTCAGGACGGAGCGCGGCCACGCCGAACGGTCCGGCGGTGATGAGTCGCTCGGGAACCCAGCCCGATCGCACGAAGGACGGCAGCAGGAGCGTGTAGAACCAGACCAGGAAGCCGGCCCCCAGGCCCGCCAGCGCTCCCGCCCGCGTGGCACGGCGCCAGTACAGCCCGCCGAAGAAGGCGGGCCCGAACTGAGCCACCGCCGCGAAGGAGATCAGGCCGATGTTCACGAGCGTGTAGGACTCGCCGATGAGGTGGTAGTAGGCGTACCCGAGAAAGATCGTGACGGCGATGGCGAGCCGCTTGGCGTTGATGAGCAGCCCCGAGATATCGCGCGTCATGCCGCGACGCACGAAGAACGGCACCACGAGGTTGTTGAGGATCATCGTCGACAGCGCGATCGACTCGACGATGACCATGCCCGTCGCCGCGGAGATGCCCCCGATGAACGCGAAGAGCGCGAGGCCCTGCTGGTGCCCGGCCATGGGAAGCGTCAGCACGAAGTAATCCGCAGCGGTGGCCGGGGCCTCCGGGAACAAGAGGAGCCCGGCGAACGCGATGGGAAGGACGAAGACGTTGATGAGGAGCAGGTACACCGGGAACATCCACATGGCCGTCTTGATGTGGACCTCGCGCGTGTTGCCGATCACGGCCATGTGGAACTGCCGTGGCAGGAACATGATGGCCATCATGGACAGCCACGTGAGCGCCGCCCAGTCACCGTAGGAGAAGGCGGGGTCGCCCCCGAGCATCCGCGCGTACTCCGGGCGGCTCGCGACCCGCTGCACGATGTCGACGAGGCCGCCGAAGGCGCCATAGGTCACGAAGACGCCGACGGCGAGAAACGCGAGGAGCTTGACGAGCGACTCGAACGCGATGGTGGCGACCAGCCCCTCGTGTCGGCGCGACGAGTCGAGATCGCGGGCGCCGAACATGATGCCGAAGAGTGTCAGGATGACGGCGGTGCCGAAGGCCGTGTCCGCATAGAAGGGTCGGGATGTCGAGACCGCCAGGGCGAACGGCACGGACGGGTAGTGCAACAGCACCTCGAAGGTCTGGGAGATCGCCTTGAGCTGCAGCGCGATGTACGGAGTGATGCCGACCACCGTGATGACGGCCACCACCGCCCCCAGGAGCGTGGACTGTCCGTACCGCGACCCCAGGAAGTCGGCGATCGACGTGATGCTGTTGGCCTTGGCGATTCGCACGGTCTTGCGCAGCACCCACCACCACGTGAGCGCCATCAGGGTGGGGCCGAGGTAGATCGGCAGGAACCCGACCCCGGAGGCCACGGCGCGTCCGACGCTTCCGTAGAACGTCCACGACGTACAGTAGACGGCGAGCGAGAGGGAGTAGATGACGGCGTTGTCGATCGGGCGGCGTCCGCCGCGGGCCCGGCGATCGACCCAGTACGCGATGCCGAAGAGACCGAGGACGTAGACGAAGCCGACCGACGCGATGCCCCAGGCCGTCAGCACGTCGTCACTCCTCGTCGTCCCACGGCGAACGGGCGAGGACAGCCACCGCGACGATGCCCGCGCACCACACCCCGAACAGGTAGAGGTAGAGCACGGGCACCCCCGCCACGGTGGCGGCGTGGTTGAAGATCGCCAGCACCGGGAAGTTGAGGAGGATGCCGCCGAGCACGAACAGCAGCGCCAGCTTCTCGGCCGTCCGCTTCATCGGCTCGCCGCCACGCGCGCGCGCCGGGTCACGTCGAGGGCGTCTCCGAGCGTGCGGATGCCGCGCTTGTCGAGGAGTGTGAGCAGACGGACGAAGATCTCGGCCGTCGCGAGCGCGTCGCCGAGCGCCGAGTGGCGGCCCCGGACGGCGATACCCAGCCGGCTGGCAACCGCGTCGAGACCGATATCGTCGAGCCGCCCGTGCACCGCCTGCACCAGCGCCACCGTATCGAGCACGGGCTGGCGCTCGGCCACCGGAGGCAGCCCCAGGCGGGTCGTGGCCGCCTCCAGGAAGAGAAGATCGAACCACACCTGGTGGCCCACGAGAACGCCGCCTTCGGCGAAGCGCAGGAACGCGGGAAGGACGACGCCGATCGGCGGGGCTTCCGCCACCATCGCGTCGGTGATCCCGTGGAAGCGGGTGCTCGCCGTCGGAATCGAACGTTCGGGATTCACGAGCGCGTCGAAGTACTCCCCCGCCTTCACGCCGCCGGCGCGCACCCGAACGCCGGCGATGGAGACGATGCGGTCGCTGTTGCGCGGTGACAGGCCCGTGGTCTCCGTGTCGAACACCACGTAGGTCAGCTCGCCCAGCGGGCGCGCGCGGTCATCGGCTCTCACGCTGCGCTCGATCGCTTCCAGCAGCGAAAAGTCGTACAGCGCCGGCCGCGCCGACGCGCCCTCGGCTTGGGACCAGCCCGAGACCGTCCCGGCCCCGACGAAGGCCGCCGGTCGCCGCTCCTCTTCCTGGTCCGGGACCGGCTCGTCCGCCGACGGCATCGGACAGGTCAGGCGATAGCCGAGCCGCCCTCCCACGGCAAAGCTCCACACCTCGCCGGAATGTCGGCGGACCACCTCGCGAACGCTCAGCACGGCGGCGGCGCCCATCGTCACGGGGATGTCGAGGCCCGCTTCGAGCTCGGTGATGACCCCCCGCCCCTCCGCGCTGACGTCGAACTGCAACACGTGTCCCACGGGACGCGACCGGAACCAGGCCCGCCCGCCCGGGGAACGGCGCGCGAGGATGATCCGCAGCAGGTGCGCGAGGGCCGCGGTGAGCGTCGACGCTTCGGCGCGGAGGGACGCGTCGGCGTGGGAGGCGACCACGATCGTGCTGGTCTCCACACCATCTTGGGCGAGGCGCCTCAGCGTCATCGCCAACACGTCAGCCGCGCTGATCCGCTCGACATACGTGGGAACGGCCTCCAGCCCGAAGCGTTCCTGCGCCCGCCGCTCAGTCACGAGCGTCGAGAGACGAATCGCCTCCTCGTGAATCGCTTCCAACAGTCGGCGGGAGGCGGCGGGGACCGCCGCCTCCCCGAGCAGGCTCTCGGAGAGCGAGCGGATCGACGCCAACGGATCCCGCAGGCCACGGAGGGTCTCGGCGAGGCGGCGCCGGCGCTCGTCGTCGGCGCGAGCCCCGCCCGTCACGTCCCGGAGGACGAGGACGAAGCCACGCATCGAGCCGTCGGCGTCGAAGAACGGCGTCATGACGGCGGCCAGGGTCGCTCCACGATTCGTCGGGAGGCTGAACCGCTCGACCTTGGCCCCCCCGCGGAGGCGCTCGACGAAGTACGCCACCTTCTCGCGATCGGCGAAGTCGAACAGATTGCGTCCCAAGAGCCCGCCGGGGACATTTCCGAGTTGCGCGTGAGCGACGCGATTCGTGAGAATGACGGCGCCGTCCACGCCCGCGAGCACCACCCCCTCCCCCAAGGTCTCGAGCACCGCCACCAGACGGCCGCGCTCGGCCTCCAGCTCACGCACGGCACGCGTCACCTGAGCCTCGAGGTCGGTGCGCGCTTCCTGCCGACGGTCGGCCAGCCGGTTGATCTCGTCGGCGAGGAGGCTCAGCTCGTCGGCAGCCCCCCCGCGCAGCCGGTGCTCCGGATCGACGGCCGCCATCAGCTCGGTCCCCATTCGGATCTCGCGCAGTCGGCCCGCGAAGTGGCTGGCGAGGGCGTAGATCGTGGCCGCCGCGTAGGCGGTGAGGGCCGGCATCCCGACCGCGAGTGTCCACGCGACCGTGGAGGGATCGCCGAACACGCCACGCGCGTAGAGCGTGACGACGATGGCGCCGGCGATGAGACCCGGCACCACGAGGAGGACGACGACCGCGACGGCGAGCTTACGTTCGAGGGAGAACCGCACGGACCGCCTCCAGAATCTCGGCGTTCCCGAACGGCTTCGTCACGTAGGCCGAGGCGCCCAGCTCGAGGCCCTTGAGCACCTCGACCTCCTGGCCCCGGGCGCTGACCATGATGATGGCGATCGAGCGCAGCTCCGGATCCGCCTTGATCGTCTGACAGAGCTCATACCCATTTCGCTTCGGCATCATGATGTCGAGCAGCACGACGTCGGGACGCATCTGTCTCACGAGGGCCAGTCCGGTGTCGGCGTCGGGCGCAGACGCGGTCTCGTAGCCCTCACGCTGGAGCAGAAACTCCAGGGACAGCACGATGTTGGGCTCGTCCTCGATGATGACGACCCGTCGTTTCTTCATGCCCGTCGCCGCGCCGATTATACGCCCGCGAGCAGGTCGGTCTGGAAGCGATCGCGCAGTCCCGCCTGCACGCGGCGCACCGTGAACAGCGCCTCGCGGAACAGCACGGCGTCGGCGTGGGAGAGATGCGCCGGGTTCACGTAGTTATCGGGCGCCGCGCCGCGCTCGATCTGGGCGAGCTGGTGAGCGAGGCGGAGGCGCAGGAGGTGGTCGTGGGCGTCCGTGATCTCACGCACCTCGGCCGCCGAGTAGGGGTTCCGCTCGGCGGCCCCCTCGAACCGGGCCCGGGTATTCGTCTCCGTCAGTCCGAATTCCAGGGCGTGGACCCGTGCCGCGCCCACCAGCTGGATGCTGCCGGCACCCTTCACATCCACCTCGCCGGCGTGCGGGGGCCGGCGGCGCACGGCCAGCCTCCGCCGCAGCAGCGTCAGCGGCACGCGGCGGGAGACGACGTCACGAGCGAGCACCGCCAGGAAGGTGCGATGCGCGGCGGCCTCCCGATGGATCGTGTCCACGAGCGTCTCGGCGAGGTCACGGGCGCCCGCGAGCGGTCGGAGGTCGAAGTAAATGGACGCGTCGAGGACATGGAGCGTGGGCGCTCCGATCCAGGTGCGGACGTACCGCAGCCAGACCGAGAGCGGCTGGCACCAGCGCGGATTGGAGGCCATCGAGTCGGCCGGACACCGCGGGAAGCCCACCTGGATCAGGCCGCGCACGGCCTCCTCGGCGAAGCGGGCGTAGTACGTCGCGGCGTCGGCGCTGAGCTCGGACGTCGGGTCGCCGTAGATGAGGGCGTTGTCCTGATCGGTGCGCAGGGTCTGCTCCCGGCGCGCCTCGCTCCCGAGCGCGATCCAGCAGTAGGCCACCGGCGGCGCGACCACGCCCTGCCGAGTCAGCGCGTCGGCGGTCAGCGTGAGGATCTGCAGCACGATGCGGTCGTTCACCTCCGCCACGATCTGGCCGATGTCGTGCGCGGCCCCTCCCTCGTCCACCAGGCGGCGCACGAGCTGCGTGCTGCGGGCCGCGATGTCGGCGAGCGCCGACACCGTGGGGGCGCGGGTGATCTCGCGGGTGAGCGTCACCGGATGCGTCGTGTGGAGGACCAGGAAGTCGCGGCTGGAGACCACGCCCACCACGCGCCCCCCCTCGAGCACGACGATGTGACGGATTCTCCAGCGCGTCATCTCCAGCAACGCCTCGAAGCCGAAGGCGTCCGGCGGGAGGCTCACGATCGGCGCTGACATGATGTCGGCGGCCACGGTGGTCGACAGGTCCCGTCCGGCGGCGAACAGCTTCTGCCGGAGGTCGCGGTCCGTGACGATCCCGATGGGAGCGCCGTCGTCGTCGACGACGACCAGCGATCCCACCGCCTCGCGGGTCAACGTGCGGGCGACGTCGACGACGGGCATCTTGGGACCACACAAGACCGGGGCGCGCTTGATGAAGTCGCGAATCCGGTGAACGAAGAGGGACAGCTCCCCGGCTCGTGCGTCCAGTCCAGCCTCCCGCGTGATCCCCGCCGGATCAGCCGGCGGCGGCGCTCAGGCGCCCGCGAGGAGCGCCTCGCACTTGGCCTTCACTTCGTCGGCGCTCTTGCAGTCCTTGATGTGCTCGACAAGGCCCCCCAGCGGGGTGGCTAGAGCGCTGCCTGCGGGCGCGTCCCTCGTGAGCCTCGCCAGGGCGGCTCTCCCCTCGGCGCTGTCGAGATCGCACCTGAAGACCCGTTGGCCACCCCCCCACCACTTGGTGGTCTCGATGCTGAGCTGGCCCCCCTTGAAGCCACCCTTGTCGTGGTTGACGACGATCTTCTCGCCGCTGTCGAGCGTGATGTGGCAGTACGCGCCCGCCTTGGGATCGGTCACGAAGCGTCCGACCTTGGTCATGGCCGTTCTCCTCTCGCGCGTAACACGGCCCGGCACGCGATGACGGCCGAGCCCACGAGGTTCGTGAGCACCACGAGGACCAGAGAGACCAGCACGAGCGTCATGACGGGGGCGAGCACAGTGCCGGCGTCTGCCTCGGGCGGCAGGACACGCTCGAGCCAGAAGAGAGGCATGAGCACCGCCGCCGGAGTCACGACAATCACCGCTAGGAGGCCGACCGTCACTCGACCGACCCGGCGCGAGAGATGCAGCGTCCGGTGATGCGCCTCAGCCCGGACCCAGAGCGCGGTCACCAGCGCGAAGACCACGATGAGGCACGTCACGAACGCGGCCTGGGGGAGCCGTCGAGCGCCGGCCAGCGCGTACAGCGTGCCGAAGAGGACAACTCCGACCCCATTCGTGGCGGCCAGCGCCAGCACCGGGTCAGCCGTCCCGAACGCCGAGGAGCTGCGTGAACAGCGCGCGCACCGCGATCCACAGGCCCAGATACACGACGAGCGCGATCGTCCGTACCCGCGGCTCCGGCGTCCCGGGCGGCAGGAACGCGCGCACGGGGCGCGTCAGCGGTCCCGTCACCACCGCGAAGAACCACAGCGCCGGATTGTCGCGATTCGCGATCACGCGGGCAAAGACGATGTGGAGGGCGAGGTAGATCGCCGCCATGAAAAATAGCAGCGGAACGACCACGTTCACGAGCACCATCAGCCGTAGCCCCAGCCCATCCATTGGGGAATGATACTTCGGAGGGGCCCCGAGGGGCGCCCCGGCTTCGCCGGGGCGCCCCGAGCCACGAAAGGGGGCTTGGGGGCCCGCTCGGGGCCCCCCATGTCGGTTAGTGCACCGGGACTTCGCGTAGGTCGCGACCGAGCGGGTCGCCTTTGGTGCCCTGCCCCGACTTGGGATACCGAACGTTGACGACGAGATCCTGGACCGCCTTGGACGGTGGCGCCGTCAGCAGGGAGACGATCCAGATCGTGAGAAAGCCCGCCGGCAGGCCGAAGATCGCCGACGAGATCGTGGTCGTGCCGAACCACGATAGCCCATAGAACCGGCTGCCGATCATGTAGAAGAGGGTGACGCCGAGGCCAACCAGCATCCCGGCGTTGGCGCCGATCGCATTGGCCCGCTTCCACCAGATGCCCATGACCAGCGCCGGGAAGAACGACGCCCCGGCCAGGCTGAAGGCCCACGCCACCAGCTCCACGATGAGCGAGAGCCTGTACGTCGCGATGTAGGCCGCAACGATGGCGGTGACGACAAGGAGGACCTTGGTGATCGTCAGCCGCTTGACCAGCGAAGCACTGGGGTCGATGACGTTGTAGTACAGGTCGTGAGAGATCGCGTTGGCGATGGTCAAGAGCAGGCCGTCCGCCGTGGAGAGCGCGGCGGCCAGGCCTCCCGCCATGACCAGGCCTGTGATCACGAAGGGTAGCCCGGCGATTTCCGGCGTGGCGAGCACGACGAAGTCGCTGGACTTCAGCACGAAGTCGGCCCACTGGACGATGCCGTCGCCGTTCTTGTCGACGACGTCGAACAGTCCGGCCGGTTTCCACAAATTGACCCACGCCGGCAGGTCGGTGATCTTGCTGCCCACTAGGCGTGTATAGAGGGCGAACCGGGCGAACGCCGCGTAGGCCGGCGCCGTGAAGTACAGCATGAAGATGCACAACAGCGCCCACCCGCACGTCGTGCGCGCCTGCCTCACCGACGGCGAGGTGTAGTACCGCGTCAAGATGTGCGGCAACCCTGCGGTGCCCACCATCAGACAGAAGGTTAGGGCCAGGAAGTTCCACATGCCCGCACCGGTCGGCACCGTCAGGTAGCGACCGAACTTGGCGTCGTCGCTCGCGGCCGGAGCGATCGCCTGGCGGGAGGCGATGGCCGCCTGCGCCTTGAGCTTGTCCACTTCCGCCTCCGGGAGCCCGCCCGCCTTGATCTTGGCGTTGGCCTCGTCGGCGTCCTTCTTCCAGAGAGCCCGGGTCTCCTTCTCCTTGGGGTCGCGAGTGGTCGCGATGGCCGCCGCGTTGTTGCGCTGCAGCAGCTGGCCATAGGTCAGCTCGGGGATCGGGATCGAGAAGATCGTCCACGACATGTACACGACGGGGACGAGGTAGGAGATGATCAAAATGATGTACTGCGCGACCTGCGTCCAGGTGACGGACTTCATGCCTCCGAGCACCGAGCAAAACAGCACACCGATCAGTCCCAGGAAAACGCCGATGTTGAAGTCGATGCCGATGAAGCGGGCCACGATGAAGCCCACGCCCGTGACCTGGGCGATCAGGTACATCAGCGAGCACGCGATGGCCGCGACCACCCCGATGACGCGCGCCACGTTGCCGCCGTAGCGAGCGCCCAGGAAGTCGGGGATGGTGTAGGCGCCGAACTGGCGCAGGTAGGGCCCGAGGAAGACGGCCAGCAACAGGTAGCCACCCGTCCAGCCCATGACGTAGGCGAGACCCGAGAAGCCCTGCACCGACAGCGCGCCTGCCATCGAGATGAACGAGGCCGCCGACATCCAGTCCGAGCCGGTCGCCATGCCGTTGTAGAACGCGGGGACGTTCCGGCCCGCCACGTAGTACTGGTCGGGGTTCGACGTCCGTGTGAGCACGCCGATGACGACGTAGATCGCGAGTGACATGGCCATGAACAGCCAGCCGATCATCTGGTTGCTGAACAGACCCATCCATTCGCCGATGCCAATGAGAATGGTGACGCCGAGAAACAGCACCGTGTAGATGCCGAAGATCTTGTCGAGGCTCAACATGGCGTGGTTAGCCCTCCTCGCGGATGCCGTACTCGTCGTCCTTCTTGTTCATGAGGCGGGCGTACACCGCGAGAGCGGGAAACCCAGGATCGTGATGTGATTGAGGTAGCCCGCCCAGATTCCCGAGATCAAGAACGTCACCACGAACCAGATCACGAGCAGGATCGTGGTGAGCTTGACGTTGTACCGCCAGTACTCTTCCTTCTGCCGTTCGGTCAGATCGGCCATTCGCTCACCCTCCCATGGGTGCCGTCCCTCGCCCGCTCGCGGGCGCGAGGACGCTGGAGATGTCGCGTCGGTGCGAGTCGCCGGCCGGACAGCGATGTCCGGTGGACGGCGATCGTGGAGAGGCGAAAGGGCCGGTTAGTGGTCGTCGATGAGCGAGGAGACTTCGGGCACGGGCGCGTGCGCACGCCTGACGTCGACCAGCCACTCGTACACCGTGCCCGGCACGCGCCCGGTCCGAGCGACGGCACCGGACGTGTGTCTCACCGAGCCGAGGTCAGGCGCCGGCGGCACCGGCGGCGTGGGTGCCGTCGGCAGCCGCCGCGCCGGGGTCTCGCGATGGCGTTGGACGCCATCGATCGATTCGTCAGCATTGAAGTTGAAGGCACCCGGGACGAAGGGACTGGACAGGTCGAGCGACACGTAGCATAGGACCAGGAGGGTCAGTGGTCGGGCTTTCACTGGCGGCGCAACAGTGACATGTTCCATGCCAAGCGTGTTAGCACCCCAACTCGATGATTCCCCACGAGATTGTCACGGAGGCATGGCGACGACTTTGGTGTCGACACCAAGAAATCTTGGTGTCGACACCTTGACGCTACGCGCGATCGCGTCTCAGTTTACGCGCGCGCTCGACTCGCCTCGATCGCGCCTTCCTCCCAGATGCTGTGCTTGCGCGTCTCCGGCATGACGAGGACCGCGATCAGGAACATGACCGCCGGGACCACGATGGGATAGATCAGCGCATAGCCCACGCTGTCCGTGGCGAGGTACATCGAGGTCGTGACGATCGAGACCAGGCCGCCGCCCCAGCCGTTACCGATGTGATAGGGCACCGACACCGACGTGTAACGGATGCGGCTCGGGAAGAACTCGGCAAGGAACGCCCCGATCGGCCCGTAGGTCATGCCCACGTAGTTGACCAGGATCACGACGATGAGGATCGCCATGGGTAGTTGACGCAAGAACTTCACGGCGAGGATCGCGACGAAGCTCTTTGGGCGCTACGTGCGGTGCGGGCATGACCCTCCCTCGGTTTGGGGTTTTCGGCCGCCTGGATCCTCCGGCCCCTTTGGCGAGAGGACCTCCTAGAGGGCGGGCGTAGAGCACGGGGCATACCAGATACCGAGAGAGGGATCTACGTGATTTTGCGGGGGAAGGCAGAGAGCCGTAGTGACCCGGACCGGTGGCGGTACCAACGGGGTTGGGACCGACGCCTTAACGCGCTGCGCGGCTCAGGCGAGCATCAGGCCGGATCTTCGGGGCGGCGCGCCTCCTCCGCGGCATCGCTACCGTGCGGCTTGCGCAGGCTGTAACGCGTGAGCTTCTCCGAGAAGTTCTTCGGGTCCATGTCGGCGTGCTTGGCCGCCGCCGTGAGCTTTCCGCCGTGCAGGTCGAGCACCCCGGCGATGTAGGCCCGCTCGAAGTCCTCCACCACGTGGGCCTTGGCGTCGCGGAAGGGGAGGGAGAGATCGACCTTCGGTCGCTCGGCCTCGCTGCTGAGAAAGCGCTCGACGTCGGCGATGACGTCGCTCTTGGTGACGATCACCGCGCGCTCGATCACGTTCTCCAGCTCGCGGACGTTGCCGGGCCACGCGTAGCCGCAGAGCGCCTGCATGGCCGCGGGGGCGATCCGCGGCACCGCCTTCTTCGAGCGTCGCGCGCTCACCTCGAGGAAGTGCTGGGCGAGCAGCGGGATGTCGCCGGCGCGCTCGCGCAGGGGCGGCACCCGGATCGGCATGACCGACAGTCGATAGAAGAGATCACGGCGGAACGTCCCGCGCTCGACTTCGACCTGGAGATCCTTGTTGGTGGTGGCGATGAAGCGCACGTCGATCTCCAGCGGGCGGTCGGACCCGATGGGGGTGACGCGCTTTTCCTCGATGACCCGGAGGAGCTTCGACTGCAGCGCGAGCGGCATCTCGCCGATCTCGTCGAGCAGGAGGGTTCCCCCATTCGCCATCTGGAACTGGCCGCGCCGACTCTCGCTGGCGCTCGTGAACGAGCCCTTGCGGAACCCGAACAGCTCCGACTCGAACAGCTCGGCGGGGATGGCCGCGCAGTTCACGGCCACGAACGGCTTGTCGCGCCGGCCACCCGAGAAGTGGATCGACCGGGCGAGCAGCTCCTTGCCGACCCCGGTCTCGCCGTGGATGAGGACGGTGGTGTCCAGCTCGGCGACGGAGCGCAGCAGCTCGAAGACCTCCTGCATGACGTCGCTCTGGGTGAGGATGTTCTTGAAGGTGAAGCGCTCCTGGTTCCGGCGCAGGGTCGCCCGGTTGGCCGCGCGCAGCTCCTGGAACTCGATGGCGTGGCGGACGACGATGAGCAGCTCGGCCGACTCCAGGGGCTTGACCAGGTAGTCGGCGGCGCCCAGCCGCACCGCTTCCACGGCGGACTCGATGGTGCCGTACGCCGTCATGACGACCACGGCGAGGTCCGGATGCTCACCACGGATCCGGCGCACCAGATCGACGCCATCCATGCCGGGCAGTCGCTTGTCGGTCAGGACGAGGTCGACGTCGTCGCCCTTCAGCGCGTCCAGCGCCTCTTCACCGCTCGGCGTCACGACGACGTCGTAACCGGCGACCTCGAGCGTCCGCTGCAGCGGCCGGAGGAAGATTTCGTCGTCCTCGACGATCAGAATGCGACGCTTCATCGCGTAGCCTCCCTACCCGATGGCGACGGGGCGCTCGCCGCCGTGCCGGGGATGATGAGTCGGACGCTCGTGCCCTCACCGGGGACACTGTCGATCTCGATTTCGCCGCCATGGAGATCCATGATCTTCTTCACGATGGCCATGCCGAGGCCCGTTCCCGTGGGCTTGGTGGTGAAGAAGGGCAGGAAGATCTTGTCGCGGTGCTCGGGCGCCATGCCCACGCCGTTGTCGCTGACCTCGATGACCGCCGCCGCCCCCCGCGGGTACAGCGCCGCCTCCACGCGGCCGGCGGGACGGCGCTCGGTGGCTTCCAGCGCGTTCTTCATGACGTTGGCGAACACCTGCCGGAGTCGTGGACCATCCACGCTCGCCACCAGCTCATCGTCCAGCTCCCGTATGACGACGCGCACGCGACGCTGCGCGCCGTCGGCGACGCAACCCTCGACGACCGGGCCGAGGATCCGCCCGAGCGGGTATTCCTGGCGGTCCAGGCGGGTCTCCCGCGCGTAGTCCAGCAGGTCCGCGATGATGGATTCGATCTCCGCGATCCCGGACAGGATCGATTCCGCCATCTCCCGGGGGATGCGGTCGCCGCTCACCTCACCGGAGGCCAGGAGCCGTGTCGCCATCTTGATGCCGCCGAGCGGGTTGCGGATCTCGTGGGCGACGCCGGCGGCCATCTCTCCCAGGGAGGCCAGCTTCTCGCGCTGGATGAGGCGCTGCTGGGTGGCGACTTGCTCCGTCAGATCGCGCAGCACGCCGACGGCGCCGAGCACGGCGTGCTGCGGATCGAAGACGCAGGAGATGGCGAGATGGGCGGGGAAGCGTCGCCCGCTCCGCGTCAAGCCACTGACCACGCCCCGCCAGCCGCCTCCCTCGGCGACCGCCCCCTGGATGGCGAGGCCCACGCGCCGACGGTCGGCATCCGACAGGATGTCCAGGTACGTGAGGGCCACGGCGGCGGTCGTCGTCAGCTCCAGCAGCCGCTTCCCCGCCGCGTTGACGGTGATCAGACGCCCGTCGACGTCCGTGGTGAAGATGCAGTCGTCCACGCTCTCGACGACCGACGCGAGCAGCCGTTCGCTGTTGCGCAGCGACCGCTGGATGCCCTGGAACGACTCGACCAGCTCGCGCGCCTCGCCCTGCGAGATCGTGAACCGGTCCTCGATGATGTAGCGCGCCGCGGCGGCGCCCAGCGATGCCGTGAGCACGCGCTCGACCCGGATCCTGAGATCGAGCAGCTCGGGCAGGCTGAGCTCACGGGACGCGCTGCCCTCCAGAAGCTCCCGGAGGATGGCGTCGGCCTCCTCGGCGGGCAGATAGAGGTGGATCAGTCGCTCCAGCTCGGAGACCGACAGCACGGCCGGCGTACGGCTCGGCTCGATCACGGAACCGCCGACGAACGCGGCCGCCTGGCTCCGCTCGTCGGCATCCTGCGTGGTGAGGACCGACACCACCAGGTAGGCGCCGAGGTTGACGAAGAGCGACCAGAAGACGCCATGGCTGAGCGTGTCGAATCCGGCGAGGCCGAAGAGCGCCACGGGACTCAGCCAGGTCACCCCGAACGGGCCGTGGTCGAGCAGCGCGCGCGGCAGGACGCTTTCTCTCACCAGCGCGGGCAGGATCAACGTGTAGAACCACAGCGCGAACCCGAGCGAGATCCCCGCGAACGCGCCCTTGCGGGTGCCGCGACGCCAGTACAGACCGAGCAGCGCCGCCGGCGCGCACTGGGTGACCGCGATGAACGACAGGAGGCCCATCTCGACGAGCAGGAACTGCCCCGCCTCCATGCGCGCCCACATGTACCCAAGCGTCACCACGACGAGGATGCCGAGCCGCGTCGAGTTGAGGCTCGCCCAGTACACCTCCTCGAAGCGACGGCCGCGCAGGATGAAGGGCAGCAGGATGTCGTTGGAGATCATCTTCGACAGCGCCAGCGAGTCGACCACGATCATGGCCGTGGCCGCCGAGAAGCCGCCGAGGAAGACGGCGAGGGCCACCAGGTGGGCGTCGGCCTTGAGCGGCAGGGCCAGGATGAAGCTGTCGGCGGCGCTCGCGTTGCCCAGCAGGAGCAAGCCCCCGAAGGCGATGGGCAGGACGAAGACGTTGATGGCCAGCAAGTAGAGCGGGAACGCCCACGCCGCGGTCCGGACATCCTGCTCGCGCGGGTTCTGGACGACGAGCACGTGGAACTGCCGCGGCAGGAGCATGACGGCGGTCATCGAGATCAGCAGCATCGCGCCCCAGCGGGCATAGGAGGCCGCCGGCGGGGCATCGAGGACGAGCAGGCGCGACCACCCCGGATGCGCGGCGATGCGGGCGAAGATCCCGGTGAAGCCGTCGAAGAGCCCCCAGGTGACGAAGGCCCCGACGAGGACGAAGGCCACGAGCTTGACGATCGACTCCACGGCGACGGCGGTCATGAGTCCCGTCTGGTGCTTGGTGAAGTCGAGGTTGCGCGCCCCGAAGAGGATGCCGAACACCCCGAGTGTCACCGCCACCAGCAGCGTGGGATCGAAGTCCGAGAGCACGGAGTCGCCGCCGATCATCATCTTGAACGAGACCGACACGGCCTTGAGCTGGAGCGCGATGTACGGGATCATCCCGCACACCACGAGCGCGGCGACCAGGGTGCCGAGCGGCGAGGACTTGCCGTAGCGGCTGGCGATGAAGTCCGAGATCGTCGTGATGCGCTGCTCCTTGGCCACCCGCACGAGCTTGCGGAGCACCGTCGGCCACAGCAGCGCCACGAGGGCCGGGCCCAGATAGATCGTGAGGAACTCGAGCCCGCGGTTGGCCGCGAGTCCCACGCTGCCGTAGAAGGTCCACGCCGTGCAGTAGACCGAGATGGCGAGCACGTAGGTCACGGTCCGGAGCGGCGGCGTCTGCAGGCGACGGGAGAAGCGCTCGGCGACGGCGGCGACCAGGAACAGGAAGGAGAGGTAGGCGAGGAGGATCCCGACGAGCGAGGTGTCGGAGTGCCAGTTCACGGCTCGTCACCCCCCGGGCGCGACGCCACCCACGCCAGCACGCCGACGATGGCCGCCCACACGACGAAGAGGTAGAGCACGAGCGCGGGCACGCCCGCCACGAGCGTCGTGCGGTTGGCGATCGTGACGAGCGGCCAGACGAGCAGCGCGCCGAACAGGAAGAAGCAGGCCGAGAGGAGGTCCTTCGCCTTCACGGCCCGGGCGGGCTCGTCACCCGCCGGCGGCCCGCGATGCCATCGCCCCGCGCGGGCGCCGGCGGGCCACGCCCGTCTTGATGGCGGCCTCGGCCACGGCGGTGGACACCGCCGGCACCAGCCGCGCGTCGAACATCGAGGGCGTGATGTACTCCTCGGACAGCTCGCTCTTGGCCACGATGCCGGAGATCGCGTGGGCCGCCGCGAGCTTCATCTCGTCGTTCACGCGGCGGGCGCGCACGTCCAGCATCCCGCGGAAGAAGCCCGGAAAGCAGCAGGAGTTGTTGATCTGGTTCGGGTAATCCGACCGGCCGGTCGCCATGACGCGCACGTGGGCCCCCACCTCCTCGGGCAGGATCTCCGGGATCGGGTTGGCCATCGCGAAGACGATGGGATCGCGATTCATCGCCTTGATGTCCTTGAGCGACACGACGCCCGGGCCGGAGAGACCGATGAACACGTCCGCGCCGGCCAGCGCGTCGCCGGCGCCGCCGCGGATGCGGCGGGGGTTCGTGTGCTCGGCGAACCACTCCTTCATCGAGTTCATGTTCTCCTTGCGCCCCTTGTAGATCGCGCCCGCGCGATCGCAGCCGATGATGTGCCGCGCCCCGGCCTTCATGAGCAGCTTGGCCGTGGCGATGCCCGACGCGCCGGCGCCGGTGAAGACGATGCGCGCGTCGGGGAGCTTCTTCTTCACGACCTTGAGCGCGTTGAGGACGGCGGCGAGGACGACGACGGCCGTCCCGTGCTGATCGTCGTGGAAGACGGGGATGTCGAGGTCGCGCTGCAGCCGCTCCTCGATCTCGAAGCAGCGGGGCGCCGAGATGTCCTCGAGATTGATGCCCCCGAACACCGGCGCGATCGCCTTGACGATCATCACGATCTCGTCCACATCCTTCGTGGCCAGGCAGAGCGGGAAGGCGTCGACACCCGCGAAGTCCTTGAAGATGAGGGCCTTGCCCTCCATCACCGGCTGGGCGCCGCTGGGACCGATGTCGCCCAGGCCGAGCACGGCGGAGCCGTCGGTGACGACGGCGACGGTGTTGTGCTTGATGGTCAGCGCGTACGCCTTCTCGGGGTCGTGGTGGATGGCCATGCAGACCCGCGCGACACCCGGCGTGTACGCCATCGACAGGTCGTCGCGATTCTTGACCGGGATCTTCCCCTTGACCTCGATCTTGCCGCCGAGGTGCATGAGGAACGTCCGGTCGGACACGTTGATGACGCTGACGCCGGATACGGCACGGATGC
>WNGB01007479.1_pt1 | contig 17007 bp, 19 predicted proteins | sample 5400681 | NCBI WGS metagenome assembly WNGB01 (sample SAMN13153367, study PRJNA577476) | soil metagenome | isolation source: 115 cm soil or saprolite under grassland replicate 2 | place: USA:California | collected 2016-06-15 | reverse complement strand
CCGAGCAGCCTGGCGACGGCCGCCCCCGCCTCCGGCTGCTTGGGCAGCAGGATCTGCTCCCAGCCGGCGCCTTGGGCCTGCTGGAAGCCGGGCTCGCCGGCCCGGTAGACCTTGCCGTCGCGCTGCACCGCCCTGACGGTGGGCAGGGTGGCGCTGTCGAGCCGGCCGAGGTCGAAGGAGCGGAACTGCCGCGCGAGCCTGACCGCCTGCCCGATGCTGAGCGCGTCGTCCCTGATGAGGCTGTGGGCCAGGGAGCCGATGAAGGCGTTGGCCCTGATGGGGTTGGCCAGCCGCCTGCCGCGGGCCTTGCCGGCCAGCGCGTACAGCATCGTCTGCTGCCGCCGGATGCGGCCGAGGTCGGCCCCGGGGTCGTCGTGCCAGCGGCCGTCCTTGCCCTGGTACTGGAAGTGGCGGCTGCGGGCGAGCGCCAGCGCCTGGTCGCCGCGCAGGCGCTGGCAGCCGGCCTTCGGCACGTTCAGTCCCGACTCGTTGTGGCCGTTGTTGCTGTCGCGCACCGGCCGGGGAAAGCGCATCGACACGCCGCCGAGGGCGTCGACCACCTCGCGGAAGCCGTCGAAGTTGACCAGCAGGTAGTGGTGGACGGGGATGCCGAAGTTCTGGTGGATGGTCTCGACCAGCTGGCCAGGTCCCCGGCTGAAGGCCGAGTTGATCTTGGCCGATCCCCCGGCGCCCGCGATCGGCACGTACAGGTCGCGGGGAAGCGACAGCAGGGCGGCCTGGTGGGTCTTGGGAACCAGGTGGACCAGGATGATGACGTCGCTGCGCTGCCCGGTGGCGTCCCCGAACCCGCCGCCCTGGAGCCCCTGGCGGGTGTCGGAGCCGACCACCAGCAGGTTGATCCCCTCCTCCGGCGTCGCGGCCTTGCGCAGCCCGGGAATGTGCACCGAGGCGATCTGCCCGAAGCGCAACAGCGTGTAGCCGAAGCCGGTTGCCAGCCCGACGACCGCCAGCAGCAGCAGGGCGGCCAGGCCGACGGCCAGCCGGCGCCGGCGATAGACCCGAGCCGGCAGGCGCCTGCGGGCCGGCCGGGGACGGCGGCGGACGGGACGGGGGGACGTGGTCATCTCGGGGCCTCGTGCCTACGACGGTGGCGACGGGCGGACCGTCCGGCCGACCGCCCGGCCCGTCCGTTCCCTGGAGGCCTCCAGGGCGCGGCGGGTGGCCGGCGGAAGGGAGCGGTCGGCGAGGGCGGCCGGCACGGGCCTGATGCGGAAGGTGGGATGCTCCACCCAGGTGGGGACGTAGCGCACCCCCCGGACCCGCACGCCGTCGGCCCGCTCGGAGACGGTCACCTCGACCAGCAGGCCGTCCTGGGTCCCGGCGGCGCAGCAGCTCGGCGTCTGGTTGGACAGCGAGTTGCCCATGCCGTAGGCGACCCATTTGCCCGCCACCCGCTCGATCGGCTGCACCACGTGCACGTGGTGGCCGAGGATCAGGTCGACCTCTGGCGCGCCCAGCAGTCCCCTGGCCACCTCCTGCTGCATCGGGGTCGGCGCCGAGCGGTACTCCTGGCCCCAGTGCAGCAGCACCACCACGAACCGGGCTCCTGCCCGCCTGGCGCTGCGCGCATCGTCGAGGATGCGGCGGACCTCGATCGTGTTCACCAGCCAGGGCTGGCCGGGCGGAAGCCGCCCCATGTTCGACCCGTAGGTGTAGCTGAGCAGCCCGACCCGCAGCCCACGGACGTCGAAGATCGTGCTCGCCCTGGCCTCCCCGGCGTTGCGGGCGGTGCCGGCATGGCGCAGCCCGGCCGCGTCCATCACGTCAAGGGTGGCGGCGATCCCCGGTGGGCCCTTGTCCATGGCGTGGTTGGAGGCGGTCGAGCAGGCGTCGTACCCGGCCCAGCGCAGCGCCGCGGCGAGCTGCGGCGGGGCGTTGAAGGCGGGCCAGGATGCGATGCCGCGGCCGTCCCGCGACAGCGGCACCTCGAGGTGGCAGAGCGCGAGGTCCGCGCCGGCGACGATCGGGCGCAGGTCGGCGAACATCGGCCGGAAGTCGTATGGCTGGCCCGAATGCCGGCCGTAGGCGCTCGCCTGCCGCAGGACGGGACCGTGGGTCAGCACGTCACCGGTGGCGACCAGCGTGAACCCTCGGTCGCGCTGCGCCCGGGACAGCCCGGTTGCGCGCGGCAGGTACCGGGCGGGGCCGTCCAGCAGGGAGCCGAGCAGGACGAGCAGCAGCACGCCGAGGCTGCCGAACACCATCCTTCCGCGCCGGGTGAAGCGCCACCTGCGCCACCGCCGCCGTGGGTGGAATGGGCCGCCGGTCACCGCCGCCCCCCTTCGCGCTCGTCAGGCTTTTCTCCTGGAAGCACCCGGTTGCGGAGTTTACGGCGAGCAACACGAAGATCGTGGGAGGTTGGCGAAGTTGCCCGTTCTGCGCCTGGGGGAAGGTCACTCGCTGGGGACGGAGCCGCCGGTCGCCTCGCGGGCGCGGCTGCGCCGTTGCAGCGCGACCGCGATCGTCGGGAACACCAGCACCGAGAGCGCGCCGGCGCCGACGAGCGCGGCCGCGTTCTCCCGGAGCATGGTGCCGTTGCGCAGCCCGATCTCGGCGAGGGCCACCAGCAGCGGCAGGGCGGTCGCGGTCAGGAGCACCATCTGGATCCGTTGCATGGTCGGCAGCGCCGTGCGGTAGACCACCAGCGCGGGCAGCCCGCGCACCAGCAACAGCAGGACGAAGAAGACCAGCAGGCGGGCCGGCGCCTCCGCGATCGAGCGGATATCGAGCGTCATGCCCGACGAGACGAAGAACACCGGGATGAAGAAGCCGTACGCGACGGCGTCGAGCTTGCCTTCGAGTGCGTGGACGTCTCCGGGCGCCCAGCGGCGCAGCACCGTTCCGGCGAGGAACGCGCCGAGCACCACGTCGAGCCCGAACTCCTCCGCGATCAGCAGCAGGAGCAGCAGCAGCAGGATCGACCAGCGCAGCGTGGTCTGCGCGGTGCCGTGCTCGCCCTCTTTGAGGATGCGTTCCAGCCGGTTGCCGCGGACCACCCGCGGCGCGAAGGTCAGGATGACGGCCAGGACGCCCACCGACGCCAGCGACAGCAGCGCCACGAACTTGCTGCTGGCGCCGAGGAAGATGGCGATCGCCAGGACCGGGAACAGCTCCCCGACCGCCCCGGCGGCCAGGAGGTAACGGCCGAAGCGGCCGCCGAGCATGTCGTTGTCCCGCAGGATCGGCAGCAGGGTGCCAAGCGCTGTGGTGGTCAAGCCGAGCGCGACAGGCACGAACGCGTGGACGAACCCGGTGGCGGCCAGGACCCCGACCAGCGCGGCGGCCAGGGCGACGGTCACCAGCCAGGCGACGATCGCCAGCCGCCCGGGGTGTTCCCGGAACAGGCCAAGGTCCAGCTCGTAGCCGGCGAGCAGGAACAGGAAGCCGAGCCCGACGTTCGCGAGCAGCTGGATGCTGGGCGTCTCGGCCAGGCCGAGACCCTCTGGACCGACCAGCACGCCACCGGCGATCAGCACGACGACCTGCGGGATGCGGGGGCCAGGCAGGAGCGCCACGATCAGCGGGGTGAGCGCGGAGACGGCGGCGACCACGAACAGCGTCTCGAGTCCCCTGGCGAGATCCATGCCTGCACCCTCCGAGCTCGTCGTCGAGGATGACAATAGGACGCCAGGTTGGGCGAGCGGGAGGAGCGCGACGGTGGAGGCGACGGCGGGCGGCGGTGTGCCGCCGAGGGTGGAGGACGTGTTCCGGCACCTGGAGGACCTGCGGACCAACTCGTTCGAGGGCGTGGGGCCGCGCGCCGAACGGGTCGAGCTGTTCCGGCGCGGGGTCGAGCTGCTCGGCCCGCTGGTGCGCCGGATCCTCGAGGAGGCGGACGCCGCCTTCCTCGACGGCACCGGCGAGGTGCGCGAGCACGGCCTGAACCAGGACCCGGAGGGTGGCTGGACGGCCCGCTGGGAGCTGACCTGGCCGGCGCAGCGCCAGGCTGCCAACATCCGGGGGGGCGACGGCGTCGCGCCGGTCCAGGTGGTGGCCTGGTTCGCCGCCGGCTTCACCCACCCCCACCTGGCCGGCTCCCGCGCCGGCGACTGGCCGCTGCAGGTGACCAGTCAGGCCGACGCCGAGCGCCAGGAGCCGATCGTGCGGGCGATCGTGGAGGCAGAGCTGCACCAGCGCATCTTCGAGGGCAGCTGGCGGATCGTTCCCGGTTTCACCGGCCGCTCAGGTACGCCCGACGGCTGAGCGCGCGACCCGCGTCACCTCCCGGTGGAGGGTCTCCACGTACGCCTGATGCTCCGGCTTCATCAACACGCTGCGCAGCACCCGCGCCTGCTCGGCGTCGCCGGCCAGGGTCGGGTCCCGCCGGCGCAGCCGCTGGCTCGGCACCCGCAGGGTGCTGAGGTACACCGGCGCCGGGTCGGTCATCGCGGCCCGCAGCACGGCTGCCGAGGCGGCGTCGACCGCGGCGCACGACGGCGTGGGCGGCCGCGGCCAGTAGGAGAGGATGTCGAGCTCCGGCGGCTGCAGCAGGCACAGCTCCTCGCTTCCCTCGATCAGCGCCGCCCAGGCTCGCGCCGCCCGCAGGCCGGCGGCCACCAGCGGCCCGAGGCCGTCGTCGGCGCGCAGCGGCAGGGCGCGCAGGGTCAGCCACAGCGCCCCGGCGGCCGCGCCGGCGCGCGAGCACTCCAGGCTGATCTCGCCAAGGTGCAGCTCGTCGGAGGTGAAATAGGTGTAGGGCGAGTCGTGCCGGTACAGCCGCCCGACCGTCGGGTCGCGGAACAGCACCGCCCCGCAGCCGTAGGGCTGCAGGCCGTGCTTGTGCGGGTCGACCACCACCGAGTCGCAGGCGCCGATCGCGCGCAGCCGCGCCGCCGTCGCCGCCTCCAGCGGCCAGGGGCCGCCGGGCGCCGCCGACCCTGCGGCATCCCCGTCCCAGGCGAGCAAGGTGAAGAACCCGCCGTAGGCGGCGTCCACGTGCAGGCGGCAGCCGTAGCGGTCGCGCAGGTCGAGCGCCTCCTGGATGGGGTCGACCGCGCCAAGGCCGGTGGTCCCCGCCGTCAGCACCACCGTGCCCACCCGTCCGCCGCGCAGCACCGCCTCCAGCGCGTCCAGGTCCATGCGGCCGGCGTCGTCGGCGGGGACGGGGACGCTCTGCATCCCGAGCACCTCGCACATGCGCTCGTGGGTGTAGTGGGCGTCCTGGCTGTGGGCGACCGCCCGGCCCGGGTGGAGCTGGCGGGCGACCCACAGCGCCTCGAGGTTGGCGATCGTGCCGCTGGAGGTGAGGTGGCCGAGGGTGTCGCCGGGCAGGCGGAACATCGCGGCCAGCTCGCGCACGACCTCCTTCTCCATCGCGCCGGTGGCCGGACCGCCGTCGAGGGCGTGGTTGTTGGGGTTGATCGTCATGGCGGCCAGGTAGCCGGCAATCGCCACGGGGTGCGGCGGCTTCAGCATCTGGCCGGCGTAGCGAGGATGGAAGAAGGGGTAGTTGTCCTGCAGGCGTCCGGTGTACTCGGCCCAGGCGGCGGCGAGCCGCTGCTCGTCCACCCGAGCGGCCGGGGAGGCCGGGTAGGGATCCCAGCGGGCCTGGAACCGCTCGGCGAACTGGCGCGCCGCGTCCAGGTAGAAGGCCAGGTCAAGGTTCATCTGCGGTCACCTCCGTGGCCAGATCGACGCGCAAATCCACTACACAATTCCTACCCGATTCCCATTGGCTTTCATGACGCTTTGTAGCTAGTCAATCTGAGCCGGAAGATAGCGGCTTTTGTCATGGCATCCGTTTGTGGGCGGGTTGATACCTTGTCGTTACTTCAAGCGTCTCAAGATAGAGGACGGCATCGGTCGAGTGTGCAAGAACTTCATCCCCGCTGACGCCAACACGGCGCCCGTACGGTGCCGGACGAGGGGCCGGCACCGCACCAGGCAGGGATCGGGGTTCCTCCCGCTCGACCGATGCTTCCAAAACCTATGGCGGTATGCTTTACAATGGCTGCCATGGACCCGGCGCGACGCGAGCAGGACCTGGCGGCGATCGCCATGCTGCGGGAACCGGTCCGGCGGGAGCTGTACGACCACGTCGCCGCCCAGGAAGGCGAGGTCAGCCGCGACCAGGCCGCCGCGGCGGTCGGCGTGCGGCGCGGCCTGGCAGCCTTCCACCTGGACAAGCTGGTCGAGGCCGGGCTGCTGGAGGCCAGCTTCGGCCGGCAGGGCCGCCGCGGCGGCCCCGGCGCGGGTCGTCCCGCCAAGCTCTACCGCCGCGCCGCCGGTGAGGTCTCGGCGACCCTGCCGCCGCGCACCTACCAGACCGCGGCGCTGCTGCTCGCCGAGATGGTCGAGCAGGCAGGCGCCGACCCGGAGCTGTACGCGGCCGCCAGGCGCTCCGGCGAGGCCGCCGGCCTCCAGGCCGCCGCAGGCGGGAGCCGACCGACGGTCGAGCGGCTGCTGGCGGCACGCGGCTACCAGCCCTACCGGGAGGGCGCGCTGCTGCGGCTGCGGAACTGCCCGTTCGCCGACCTCGCCGCCCAGTTCCCGGCGTTGATCTGCGGCATGAACCTCGCCATGGTCCAAGGCCTGGTGGCCGGGCTCGGCGATGCCGCCGGCGCCGCCGCGATGGACCCCGCCCCCGGACGCTGCTGCGTCGCCGTCCACGATCGACGAAGGGAGCACTGACCATGGCCGAGCCGACACCCCACCACCTCGCGCAGGTGAACGTCGCCCTGCTGCGGGCGCCGCTGGACGGGCCGGAGCTGGCCGGCTTCGTGGCGCTGCTGGAGCCGATCAACGCGCTGGCCGACCGCAGCCCCGGGTTCGTCTGGCGGCTGCAGACCGAGGACGGCGACGCCACCGCGGTGCGCCCCTTCGACGACGACCGCATGCTGGTCAACCTCACGGTGTGGGAGTCGCTCGAGGCCCTGCGCGACTTCGTCTACGCCAGCCGCCACCTGGACGCGATGCGGCGGCGGCGCGAGTGGTTCCACCGCCTCGCGATCCCCTACCTGGCGTTGTGGTGGGTGCCGCCGGGGACCGTTCCGACCGTGGCCGAGGCCAAGCGCCGGCTCGAGCTGGTGCAACGCCAGGGGCCCGGCCCGGACGCCTTCACCCTCCGCGAACCCAGCCCCCCGCCGGGCCCGCCTCACGACGCCAACGAGCTCGGCAACTCGACGCGGTTGGCGTAGGCGAACCAGCGCACGTCGCACCCGGGGCACGACCACTGGATCGGACGTTCGGCCTCATGGCGGGTGGCGTGCTGGGGGCCGACCTCGGCCCCGCACGACCAGCACCGGGAGAAACACCGCCAGGCTCTCACGGTCGGGTTCACGATGTGGTACCTCCTCAAGCCCTGCCTACCATCGAGATCCGGATCGGGCCCTGCCTGATACGGGCCTGAGAAGGAAAGTTCGCCACGGCCGGCTACCGAATCGCCAACGTGCTGGCGCTAGGGTCCTGACCGTCGCTGGCCGTCCCGGGCCGCGACCACGCGTTCCAGGACCAGCGCGACCCCGTCGTCGACGTTGGCCGCGGTGACCTCGTCGGCGGCCGCCAGCACCTCGTCGGCGGCGTTGGCGACCGCCACCGAACGACCCGCCCAGGCGAGCATGGCCAGGTCGTTGGGCATGTCACCGACCGCGACGACCTCCTGTGGCCGGATGCCGAGACGGCGGCACAGCCGCTCCAGGGCGAAGGCCTTGGTCACCCCCGGAGCGGAGATCTCCACCACCCGCGTGCCCGCCCAGGTGACCACCGCCTGCTCGCCGACCGCCGCCCTGGCGCGGCCGGCGACCTCGGCGAACGGCAGGGTCGGGTGGCGCAGCAGCAGCTTGGTGACCGGGCCGGTGATCAGCTCCAGCGCGTCGGCCTCGAGCGCGTCCGGGGCGGCGGGTAGCAGGCCCTCGGCCCAGCCGGCCTCCCGGCCGAAGCCACCCTCCAGCTCGACCGCGAACAGCGCCCCGGGGATCGCCGCACGCAGCGTGTGGACCAGCCGGATGGCGAGGTCGGCGGCCAGTGGGGTCAGGTCGACGATCGTGCCCGTGTCCAGGTCCCACACCACCGCCCCGTTGGCGCAGATGGCGATGCCGCCGACACCCAGGCGCTCCGCGATCGGGCCCAGGTTGCGGGGTGGGCGGCCGGTGACCAGCACCAGGGTGATCCCTGCCCGGCGGGTGGCGAGGATGGCGGCCATGGTCCGATCCGAGACCGTCTCGTCCGGCCGGAGCAGGGTGCCGTCCAGGTCGCTTGCGACCAGCTTGATGGGGCGCACGTCACGCTCCACGGTAGCGGGCGCGAATCCCATCGCCCGCCGGGCGCGGCTGTGGCAGGCTGGTGGGCTCGTGTGCGCGTACTGGGCGATGCTGCTGGCCGGCTTCCGCCGCCAGGCGACCTACCGGCTGGCGATGGTGAGCGGGCTGGCCACCAACGCCTTCTTCGGGGTGGTGCGGACCGCGATCTTCCTGGCGCTGTACCGCCAGCGCGACCAGGTGGGCGGCCTTGACCTGCGCGACGCGCTCACCTATGTGTGGCTGCTGGAGGCGCTGTTCGGGGTGATCTGGGTGAACTGGATCTGGGAGACGGCCGAGTCGATCCGCTCCGGCGACTTCGTGATCGAGCTGCTGCGCCCCGGCGACCCCTACCTGCGCCTGCTCACGTTCGACCTTGGGCGGACCTTGAACCTGCTGGCGGTGCGGGCCCTCCCGCCGCTGACCGTCGCCTGGCTGGTGCTGCCGCTGCGCCTGCCCGGCAGTCCGGGCGGGCTGGCCCTGCTCGCCCTGAGCTGCGTGCTGGCCGCCGTCGTCGGCTTCCAGGTGCGCTTCCTGTTCGGCGCGGCCGCCTTCTGGACGCCCGACTACCGTTCGGTGTGGATGCTGGTCTTCCCGGCCGTCTGGCTCGCCTCGGGGTTCATGATCCCGGTCGACTACTTCCCGGCGGCGCTGCGGGTGGCGGCCAGCGCGAGCCCGCTGTTCGCGCTGGTGATGGCGCCGGTGCGGGTGGCCACCGGCCGGTCGGTGGGGTTGGCGCTGGCCAGCCAGGTCCTCTGGGTCGCGGGGCTGTGGGCGGCCGGGCGGCTGGTGCTCGCGCTGGCCGGGCGCCGGCTGGTGGTCCACGGTGGCTGACGGCCTGCTGGTCTACTGGCGCCTGGCGTCGGCGTCGGTGCGGGCCCACATGCGCCGGCCCGTGTTCCTGGCCGTGCGCACCGTGGCCGCCGGGCTGATCGTGGCCGTCGAGGTGGCCGGCGTGGTGCTGCTGCTCGACCGCTTCGGGACCATCGGCGGCTGGCGCGCGCCCGAGGTGATGCTGCTGTTCGGGCTGGCCTTCGCGAGCCAGGGGCTGGCGCTGACCTTCGGCAACCGGCTGGAGGCCGACAACCTGTCCCTGCTGGTCCGCAAGGGCACCTTCGACCAGGTGCTGACCAGGCCCGTGTCTCCGCTCGGCTGGCTGGTGGCCAGCTACGTCGACGCCCGCTTCCTGGGGCGGCTGCTGGCCGGGTTGGGTGCGGTGGCCTGGGCGGCCGACCGTGCCGGGGTGGCCTGGACGCCTGGGCGGGTGGGGCTGGCCGCGCTGGCGGTGGTGTGCGCCGCCGCGGTGATCTTCGCGGTGCTGCTGCTGGCGGCCGCGTTCACCTTCGTCACCGTGCAGGGCACCGAGGCGGTCAACGTGCTGGTCTACGGCGGCACCTACCTGGCCAGCTACCCGATGCAGATCTACGGCTCGGCCCTGCGGCTGGTGTTCGTCTGGGTGGTGCCGGTGGCGTTGGCCATCTACGTGCCGGCGCTGGTGCTGCTCGGCCGCCAGGGACCGCCTGGCCTGCCCGCGTGGCTGGCATGGCTGACCGTGCCGGTGTCGGCCGGCTTCCTGGCGCTCGGCGGCCTGGCCTGGCGCAGCGGCGTCCGCCACTACGTGGGAGCCGGCTCGTGACCGCGATGATCCCGGAGGGGTTCGGGGAACCCCAAGGGGGTGCCCCGATCATCGAGGTGGAGGGGTTGCGCAAGGGGTTCCGGACGCGCGGGGGGCCGGTGGAGGCGGTGGCCGGGATCGACTTTCGGGTCGCGGCCGGCGAGTTCGTCGGCTACGCCGGGCCCAACGGGGCCGGCAAGTCGACCACCGTCAAGATGATGAGCGGCATCCTGGTGCCGTCGAGCGGCCGGGTGCTGGTCGACGGGCTGGTGCCCTCCAGGGAACGGCGGCGGCTGGCCAGGCGCATCGGGGTGGTCTTCGGCCAGCGCAGCCAGCTCTGGTGGGACCTGCCGTTGCGGGAGTCGTTCGAGCTGGTCGGCCACTTGTACCGCATCCCGGCGGCCGACCGGCAGCGGCGCCTGGCCCGCCTCGACGAGGCGCTCGGGCTCGGGCGGCTGCTGCAGACCCCGGTCCGCTCGCTGTCGCTGGGGCAGCGGATGCGGGCCGAGCTGGCGGCGGCGGTGCTGCCGGCGCCCCGGGTGCTGTTCCTGGACGAGCCGACCATCGGCCTTGACGTGGAGGCCAAGGCGGCCGTGCGTGACTTCCTGCGGGAGCTGAACCGGGTCGAGGGCACCACCGTGATCCTCACCACCCACGACCTGGACGACATCACCAGGCTGTGCTCGCGGCTGATGATCATCGACCGTGGCCGGCTGATCTACGACGGCACCGTGGAGGAGCTGCGGTCCGCCTACGGGACCACCAGGGTACTGGTCGTCGACCTGGTCGAGGACGAGCCGGTCGAGGTCAGCGGGGCGACCGTGGCCAGGGTGGAGGGCCGGCGGCGGTGGCTGGAGTTCGCCCGCGACGAGGTGAGCGCGGCCGAGCTGGTCGCCAGGGTCCTGGCCGGCCACGAGGTGGCCGACCTGACCCTGGAGGAGCCGGACATCGAGGACATCGTCCGGCGCATCTACCGCGGCGAGCGCCTGCCCTAGCGCGGTCGCCCCTTGACGCTACCGCGTGGTCAACGCCCGCAGCCTGCTGGCCGCCGGCTCTGTGACCTCCACCTCCAGCACGCAGTTGACCCGCACCGTCCCGTTCAGCGGCGTGCCGTTGTTGTGCAGGATCCGCATGTAGGTGAGGTCGGGGCGCAGCTCGGTGACGACCTGGGCGGGGATGTTCGTGCCGGTTCGTGGCCTGGCGCCGGTGCAGGCAGCCCCTACCACGCCGTCGCCCGAGCCGGAGAACTCCGGCAGGTTCGAGTGGCCGTTGGTGGCGAGCACCGGGAAGTTGGAGAGCACGACGGTCGCCGTCGGCACCTGCGCCTGCGCCGACCAGGGCCGGCCGAGCGCCAGCGACAGCACCAGCGCGGCCAACGTGAACGCCAGGATCGTGACGACGAGGCGACGATTGGACAGAACGGTGGACATGGGGGCCTCCCTCCCGTATGTGACGATACGGGCAGGAACTCTCGCATGTGCGCAATTGCGCTACAAGGGGTCGGCCGCGCGGGCGCCGGCCCAGGCCTCCACCGCCGGGCGCAGCGCGCGGAAGGCGCGGCCCCGGTGGGAGGCCGCGTCCTTGGTCGCCGGGTCGACCTCGGCGCTGGTCAGCTCCCAGCCGTCGGGGACGAACACCGGGTCGTAGCCGAACCCGCCCTCCCCCCTCGGCGCCTCCAGCAGCCGGCCCTCCCAGACCGCCTCGGCGTGCCATTCGCCCAGCTCGGGGTCCACCAGCACCGCGGCGCAGCGGAAGCGGGCGCTGCGGCGCTCCGGCGGCACCCCGGCCATGGCCGCCAGGAGCCTGTCGAGGTTGGCGCGGTCGTCGGCGCCGGGGCCGGCGTAGCGGGCCGAGCGGACCCCCGGCGCCCCGCCGAGCGCGTCGACCTCCAACCCGGAGTCGTCGGCGACCGCGGCAAGCCCCGACCAGGCCGCGTAGGCACGCGCCTTGAGCAGCGCGTTCTCCAGGAAGGTCGCGCCCGTCTCCGCCACCTCGGGCGGCCCGCCGGGGCCCGCTTCGGCCAGCCCGACCAGCTCGACCGGCAGGCCGGCCAGGATCGCCCGCAGCTCGCGCAGCTTGCCGGGGTTGGCGCTGGCCAGCAGCAGCCGGGGTGGCTCCGGACTCACCTGGCCTGGCCGCTGCGGCCGTCGCCGAGGTCGAGGGGAGCGGGGCCGAGCGCGAGCCGTCGCAGCGGCGGGACGTCCACCTCCTCGAGCATCGCCCCGAGCGCCTGCTTCTGGGCCCTGACCAGCGCGGCGATGCCGCCGCCCGCCAGGTCCAGCAGGGCGTCCAGCTCGGCGCGGCTGAACGGCTCCCGTTCGGCGGTGCCCTGGACCTCGACCAGGCCGCCGAGCCCGGTCATCACCACGTTCATGTCCGTCTCGGCGCGGACGTCCTCGTCGTAGGGGAGGTCGAGGCAGGGGGTCCCTTCGATCATGCCGACGCTGACGGCGGCGACGTGGTCGCGCAGCGGGAAGGTCTTGATCTTCTTGTCCTGCATGAGCCGGTGGCAGGCCGCGAACAGCGCCACCCAGGCCCCGGTGATCGAGGCGCAGCGGGTGCCGCCGTCGGCCTGGAGCACGTCGCAGTCGACCCAGAGGGTTCCCTCGCCGAACGCCTCGGTGTCGGTGACCGCCCGCAGGGAGCGGCCGATGAGGCGCTGGATCTCGTGGGTGCGGCCTCCCGGCCGGCCCCTGGCGACCTCGCGGGCCGACCGCTCGGCGGTGGCGCCCGGCAGCATCGAGTACTCGGCGGTGACCCAGCCCTTGCCGCTGCCGCGCAGGAACGGCGGGGTGCGCTCCTCGTAGGTGACCGCGCAGACGACCTTGGTCCGGCCCAGCTCGACCAGGGCGGAGGCGAAGGCGGTGTCCTGCCAGCCGATGGTGATGGCGACCGGGCGCAGCTGGTCTGGCTCGCGGCCGTCTCGTCTGCTCATTGGCCGATCCTCCCCTCCACCTCGTGGACCGCCAGCTCCACGGCGATGTCGACCGGTCCGCCGAACGTGTCGCTGGCACGGTGGAGGGCGGCGTCGGGATCGGCGCCCGGGCGCAGGTGGGTGAGGAGCAGCCGCCGCGCCCGCGCCTCGGCGGCCCACTGGCCGGCCAGCGACGGGGTCATGTGGATGGGTTCGGTGTCAGCCGGCCAGGTCGCCCAGGCCGCCTCGCACACGAACAGGTCGGCGTCCTCGGCCAGCCGGCCGAGCGGGTCGCAGGGTCCGGAGTCGGCCGAGTAGGCGACGGTGGCGCCGGCCGCCGAGGCCCGCACGGCGTAGGTCTCGATCGAATGGACGGTGGCGACCGCCTCCAGCCGCAACGGCCCGAAGTCGATCCGCTCGCCGTCGTGGAGCTCGTGGATCTCGAAGGCGGCCTCGACCGGGTCGACGTCGCCGGTGGCCATGAAGTCGCGCACGTGCTCGGCCCAGCCGGACGGTCCGAGCACCGGCACCCTGGCGGGCTGCGGCTCGAAGCCGTAGCGGAGCGCGTAGTTGGCCACCGGCAGGTCGCTCAGGTGGTCGACGTGCAGGTGGCTCACCCAGATCGCGTCCAGCCCCGGCAGCTCGGCGAAGCGCAGCAGGTTGGCGAGGGTGCCGGAGCCGGTGTCGACCCAGACCCTGGCGCTCCGGCCGCCGTCGTCGGCCTCCAGCAGGTAGCCGGAGCAGGCCCGCCCGGCCGACGGGTAGGTGCCGCACGCGCCGAGCACCGTGAGACGGATCACGAGACCTCCGCCTCCACCGGGGCGGCGGCGTCGCGCCGCTCCACCCGGCCGACCTCCGGCCCCAGGAAGCGGGCGCCGAGCCGGCGGAACTCGCCGGGGTCACCGGAAGCCAGGAAACGGTGGCGTGGCCGTGCCCCGTAGGGGGCGTGCAGGTCGGCGCGGGTCAGCTCGGCGAACACGCTGCGGGCGACCCACTCGGCCGAGTTGACCAGGAACACGTCGGGGCCGACGAGGTAGCCGATCACCCCGGTCAGCAGCGGGTAGTGGGTGCAGCCGAGGATCAGCGTGTCGACCTCGGCCGCCTGCAGCGGAGCCAGGTAGCCCCTGGCCAGGTCGAGGATCTCCGGGCCGGTGGTCTCACCTCGCTCGACGAACTCCACGAACCGGGGACACGCCTGGGCGACCAGGGTGACGTTCTCGTGGGTCTCCTGGATCGCCTCGCGGTAGCGGCCGGAGCCGATCGTGCCCTCGGTGCCGATCAGCCCGACGGTGCGGTTGCGGGTCAGCCGCACGGCCGCCCGCACGGCCGGCTCGATCACCTCGACGACCGGCAGCGGGTAGGCGGCGCGCAGCTCGTCGAAGGCGGCCGCCGAGGCGCTGTTGCAGGCGACCACCGCCAGCTTCACGCCCTCGACGACGAGCATGTCCATGATCTGCTCGGCGAAGCGCCGCACCTCGGCCTGTGGCCTTGGGCCGTACGGGAAGCGGGCGGTGTCGCCGAAGTAGATCACCGACTCGTGCGGGAGCAGGTCGATGACGGCGCGGGCAACCGTCAGACCGCCCACACCGGAGTCGAAGATGCCGATCGGTCGCGCGTCCATGCCCGGACGATACCGTAGCCGGGCGACCCGCTACGCCCAGAGCTGCCCGCGGAGGCCCGCCTCGGCGGCCGCGCGGTCGGCCCCGTAGGCGCCGGTCGACAGGTACTTCCAGCCGCCGTCGGGCGACAGGACCACCACGTCGCCGGCTTCCAGGCCGTCGGCCACCCGCAGGGCGACGTGCAGGATCGCGCCGGTGCTGATGCCCACGAACAGGCCCTCCCTGGCGGCCAGGTCGCGGGTGCGGTCGAGGGCGTCGCGCGAGCCGACCTTGATGCGGCGGTCGAGCAGGCGCTCGTCGAAGATCGGCGGCACGAAGCCCTCGTCGAGGTTGCGCAGCCCGTAGACGAGGTCGCCGTACTCGGGTTCGGCGGCGACCACCTGGACGGCCGGGTTCTGCTCCTTGAGGTAGCGGCCGACCCCCATCAGGGTGCCGCTGGTGCCGAGCCCGGCGACGAAGTGGGTCACCTCGGGCAGGTCCCGCCAGATCTCCGGACCGGTGGTCTCGTAGTGGGCGGTGGCGTTGGCCGGGTTGCCGTACTGGTAGAGCATCACCCAGTCGGGGTGGTCGGCGGCCAGCCGCTCGGCCAGCGCGATCGCCCCGTTGGAGCCGCCCTCGGCCGGCGACGGCACCAGCTCCGCGCCGTACAGCTCCAGCAGCTGGCGGCGCTCGGCGGAGGTGTTCTCCGGCATGACCACCACCAGCCGGTAGCCGCGGACCCGGGCGATCAGGGCCAGCGCGATGCCGGTGTTGCCGCTGGACGGCTCGACCAGGGTGGCGCCGGCCGCCAGCCTGCCGGCCTTCTCGGCGTCGTCGACCATGGCGCGGGCGATCCGGTCCTTGACGCTACCGGTCGGGTTGTTGCCCTCCAGCTTGACCCACAGCCGCACGTTGGACCGGGGCGAGAGCCTCGGCAGCCCGACCAGCGGCGTGTTGCCGATCGCGTCCGCCAGGTCCTCGTAGCGCATGACGGCTAGCCCCCGTTGACCGGGGGGGCAACAAGCGCCCCCCCGGACCCCCCCGGGGCAGCCGACGCCCCCCCGGACCCCCCGGCCACGGCGGGGAGGATCGCCACCACGTCGCCGTCGTCGAGCTTGGCGTCCAGCGCGCCGAGGAAGCGGACGTCCTCGTCGTTGACGTAGACGTTGACGAAGCGGTGCAGGGAGCCGTCCTCGTTGAGCAGCTGACCGGCGATCCCCGGGTAGCGGCGGTCGAGGTCGCCGAGCAGCTCGCGGACGGTGTCGCCCTCGGCGGCGACGGCCTTCTCGCCGTCAGCGTCAGGCGCCCGTGGCCGGCCGGCGGCGACATCGCCCGTAGCGGGCGGCCGGGCCCTGCCGGTGCCAGACCGGGGAGGCGAGCCCGTCAGCTGGCGGGCTGGCGGCCGCACCGTGCCCCACCGCGCTCACCCCGCCACCGGGCTCACCCCGGAAACCTCCACCGGCTCCTCGTCGACCTGGCCGTCGCGGATGCGGAAGACCCGCAGCACGGGCCGCTCCCGGTCGGCCAGGGACAGGATCAGGTAGGCGGCGTCCGGGTAGGCGGCCAGCTCCACGTCGGTGCGGGACGGGTAGGCCTCGGTGGCCACGTGGGAGTGGAAGATGCCGACCAGGTCGAGACCGAGGTCGTCCATCTCGGTCATGGCCCGAAGCTGCGCCTTCGGCTCGACGACGTAGAAGCTCGGGCTGGCCTCGGCGTTGGGCAGCGCGTAGACACGCTCGACCGCGCCGTCGCGCCCCGCCAGCAGCGCGCAGGCCTCGTTGGGGTACCCGCCCCTGGCATGCGCCACCAGCGTCTCGTACTGGTCCTGGTCGATCGCCAGCATCCCCGTCCCGTCTGCTCCGCTCGCCGTTCAACGCAGCCAACGCCCCGCGCCTGGCCCATGTTCCCGGCGGAACCTCCAGCTCACGAGCGTAGCATCGGGCCTCCCGCGCGACCATCACCGGACGATCGTCACCTGCGGCGCCAGCGCCTGCCGTGAGGCTTGACAGATGGATACCGTCAGTATCAGAGTGACCATGGTTTCCTAGTTCTGGGGGTATTCGAGTGCGGCAGCGGCTCACGCGTGGTGAGCGCAAGGAGCAGACCAGAACCGACATCGTGGCCGCCGCGCGCGACGTGTTCCTGCGGCGTGGCTTTCACGGTGCGTCGCTGGAGGAGATCACCGAGCACGCCGGCTACACCAAGGGCGCCGTCTACTCGAACTTCGCCGGCAAGGACGACCTGTTCCTGGCCGTGCTGGACGCCCACGCGGCCGACCGGACCCGCGCCTACGCGGAGGCGGCGCTGGCCGCTTCCGGCCTGGAGCACGGCCTTCGCGCCGTGGCGCGGGAGATGACCTCGGGTGCGCTCGCCGATCCCCGCTGGGTGCCGATGCTGATCGAGTTCTGGACCCACGCCTCCCGCGACGAGCGGCTGCGCCGGCAGGTGTCCGAGCGCCACGAGCGCGGGCTGGACACGATCGCCGCCCTGCTGGAGATGCTGGCCGCCCGCCACGGCGTCGCCTACCGGATCCCGGCGCGCGAGGTGGCCCGCGGCCATGCCGCCCAGCGCAACGGCATGGAGCTGGAGCGGCTGCTGGACCCCGACGCCGCGCCGCCCGAGCTG
>WNGB01018267.1_pt1 | contig 17014 bp, 14 predicted proteins | sample 5400681 | NCBI WGS metagenome assembly WNGB01 (sample SAMN13153367, study PRJNA577476) | soil metagenome | isolation source: 115 cm soil or saprolite under grassland replicate 2 | place: USA:California | collected 2016-06-15 | reverse complement strand
GGAGAAAAATCCCGACCGGAACTCGGCTAGAATCCCCCGCCGCAGGACAAGAGAGGAGGCCGTCATGTTCCGAACCCAAACCCTCGTCCTGGCAGGCCTGGCGCTGGCCGGGGTCGCTTCGCCGGTCCGCGCCGAAGGCGCGCCCCTCGCCGAGACGAGGGAGCAGCGCGACTCCCGCATGGCCTGGTGGCGGCAGGCCCGGTTCGGGATGTTCATCCACTGGGGCCTCTACGCGGTCCCCGCCGGCGAGTACGAGGGACAGCGGGACAAGGACATCGGCGAGTGGATCATGAAGCACCTGCGGATCCCGATCCCCGAGTACGAGCGGTTCGCGGCCCAGTTCAACCCCACGCGCTTCGACGCCCGGGAGTGGGTGCGGATCGCGCAGGACGCGGGGATGAAGTACATCGTGATCACGAGCAAGCACCACGACGGCTTCGCCCTCTTCGACTCCAAGGTCTCCGACTACGACGTGATGGCCACCCCCTTCAAGCGGGACATCCTCAAGGAGCTGTCCGAGGCGGCGCGGGAGGCCGGCATCCGCTTCTGCTTCTATCACTCGATCATGGACTGGCACCATCCCGACGCCCAGGGCCCCGCCTTCCCCGACTACGAGAAGGTGGCAAACCCCAACTGGGCGCGCTACGTTGAGGGCTACATGAAGCCCCAGCTCAGGGAGCTGCTCACGGGCTACGGGAAGGTGGGCGTGCTCTGGTTCGACGGGGACTGGATCAAGGAATGGAGCGACGACCAGGGCCGCGATCTCTACGCCTTCGTGCGCGGCGTGCAGCCGGACCTCGTGGTCAACAACCGGGTGGGAGCGGGCCGGCAGGGCATGAGCGGCATGACGAAGGAAGGACGTTTCGCCGGCGACTTCGGCACCCCCGAACAGGAAGTGCCGGCCACCGGCCTCCCGGGGGTCGACTGGGAGAGCTGCATGACCATGAACGACACCTGGGGCTACAAGCACTTCGACCAGCACTGGAAGTCCGCCGAGACCCTCCTGCGGACCCTGATCGACATCACGAGCAAGGGAGGCAACTTCCTCCTGAACGTGGGTCCCACCGGCGAGGGGCTGATCCCCGGGGCGAGCCTGGAGCGGCTGGCGGCCATGGGCCGGTGGCTCCGCGTGAACGGGGAGGCGATCTACGGCTCGGGGCCGAGCCCGGTCGCGGCGCCCCCGTGGGGACGCATCACCACCAAGCCGGGCCGGCTGTACCTGCACGTGTTCGACTGGCCGGCCGGGGGCGTGCTCGAAGTACCGGTCACGAGCGTGCCAAAGCGCGCGTACCTGTTGGCCGACGCCGCGCAGAGCCCGCTCCCCGCCAAGGTCGAGAAGGGAGCCCTGCGACTGACCCTGCCCGGCAAGGCCCCCGACACGGTCGCGAGCGTGGTGGCGTTGGAGACCGACGCGACGGAAAACCCCCGATCCAAGGACCCGGTTCTCTAGTGCCGGAAGAGCCGGAGGAGGAGCGTCATCAGCAGGCCCAGGAGCAGGCAGGTCACGAGCGGAAAGTAGAACCTGAAGTTCCCCCGCTGGATCGTGATGTCGCCGGGCAGCCGGCCCAGCCAGGGGACCTTGCCGCCGAACATGACAAGCAATCCCACCACGACCAGGACCAGGCCCATGACCAGAATGACCCGTCCCAGCTCAGATAGTCCGGTCATGGGGCTCCCGCGCGCTCCAGGGCGACCCGGCAATCGGCTAGAACCAGGCTCGCCTGCATGAACTCGGTCGTGCGCCCAACAAGTAGGTGAACAGGTCCGTTCAGCTATGATACCCACGATCATCCAGGCCCGTTCATCTCTTGAGCGATCGGTGGGTGTTGATGTCCGCGAACCCGCTTCGACAATGACCGATCCGACGCCTCAACCCGATCCGTGGACGCTCGAGCGTCAACGGCTCCACGAATGGCTCGAGCGGAACGCCGGGCCCCTGGCCGACCTGCATGCCTCGGCGGTCCGCCTCCTCCACGATACCTCCTTCCCGGGACGCCTCCCCCTGATCGCCCTCGCCGTGCGAGAGATCGCGAAGGGCCTGCCGGGAGGGATCACCGAACGCTGGGCGCCGGATTCTCTTCCCGTCCGTGACGTGCCGTTCTGGAGAGCCCTGCTGGCCCATGTCCAGAAGCTGTTCCGGGGTCACCGGCGCGCGCAACGAGCACTCCACACGGTCATCCGGGAGTGGGTCGAGGTCACAGGTTGGTTCGAAGACCATGGCCGGCCGGACGAAGATGAGCTGAGAAGCCAGTTCGCCCGGTTCGAGGACGGCCTTCGTGCCATCGCGGACGGCTTTCTCACCGCGGTCAAGGAGATCGACCGGATCCTCGAGTCCGGGCCCCCCGACGGTGCCACGCTCGACCGGCTCCTGCCCCTGCTGAAGGGCGCTGACGAGTTGCGCTACTTCTTCACGAGGATCGACGACCCGGCCTGGACCTTACCCCTCGAGCAGCATGGCTTCTTCGCCGACCCACCGGAGCCTGTCCCCGCCGACGACCCGCGCATGGGGACCTACCCGCGTTGGCCCGCATCGCGCTTCCTTGCTCGGATGGCTGGTCGCCCGGAGGCACGAGAGGAGGTCGCGCGGATCGCGGGGAAGATCGAGACGAGCAACGTCCTCGTTCATGAAGATCTGGCGGACGCCGCCCTGCGGCTCTCCCCCGCGCTTTCGGCGGGTCTGGTGCCGGGGCTCGTCCGTGGCCTGGGCCCCGCTTCCACCTCCCTGCTGCCCTCGAAGCTCGGCGCTCTCGCCGAGGGCTTGGCTCGGTCCGGCCAGGTTGCGGCCGCGCGACGGCTCCTCGGGGCGCTGCTGGTCCACGCGCGAGTCCACCCCTTGAGGGTCTCGAGAGTCCTCGACCGCCACCTCGAGGGCATCGTGGCGGGCCTGGGAGCGGACGCGCTCCTCGTCATCGGCCAGACTCTCGACCGCACGATCCGGCTTTCCCGGCCCGGCAGACCCGAGAAGCGCAAAGCCGGGCAGCGCTACCTGCAGGACCACTCCGACGTCTGGAGCCCTGGGTTGCAGGGCGATGCCCGGGAAGGCGCCAAGGGGCGGCTGATCGCGACCCTTCGTGGGGTCGCCGAGCGGCTGGTCGAGGAGAATCCGGCCGCGATCCAATCCGTGGTCGAGCTCCTCGAACGCCGGCGTTGGTGGGTCTTTCATCGGTTGGCTCTGCACGTCCTTGGCCGATCCGCCTGGGCCGCCCCTGACCTGGTCGTCGGCCGCCTTCTCGACCGCGGGCTGTTCGACGGCTTCGGTCGGGAATACCGGCTCCTGGTGCGGCGAGGCTTTGGCTCCTTGACGGCGGCCCAGCAGTCGGAATGGCTGGGCTGGATCGACGCGGGGCCCGATCCTGACAAGATGGGGGTCGACGTCGAGCGCCGGCGCTGGCAGTGGCGGCGCCTCGCCCCGCTGGCCGGCACGTTGCCCGACGTCTGGAACGAGCGTGCGGCCCGGTTGGTGCGGGAGTTCGGCGCGCCTCCTCTCGTTGAAGGGGCAGAGCAGGGCGCGACCTTCTCCGTGGGATGGCCGAGCCCTTTGTCCGAGGAGAAGCTCCGGTCGATGTCGGTCGAGGAACTGGCCGGCTTCCTCGAGTCGTGGAGGCCCACGACGCTGGACCCGTGGGTGCAGCCTCAGGGGCTCGCCGAGCGCGTCACGCGAGTCGTGGCCGAGGACCCTGGGCGCTTCGCCGAGCGGGCCCTGCGGTTCCGCGACCTCGAGCCGACCTGCGTCCGAGCCGTTCTCGCCGGCCTCGACTCGGCGCTCCGTGAGAAGCGGGCCTTCGAGTGGGGGCCTGTGCTCGAGTTGGGGCAATGGGTCGCCCAGCGGCCGATCGAGCGCCCGGAGCCCCGATGGGACGGGTGGAAGGATCCCGGCTGGGGCTGGGCGCGCGGCACTCTCACGCGGCTCTTGACCCTGGGGCTGCGGGAAGCCGGCGGGCCGCCGCCAACCGCGCGACAGGTCGTGTGGGGGCTCGTCGAGGCCCTGAACCGGGACCCAAGGCCCGAGAGCCGTGCCGAAGCCCTCGAAGCCGCAATCCAGTACGCCTCCTGGGTTCGCCGGGGGACAGGTGAGCCCACTCCTCCCGGCGGGCCGCCCGACGACCTTCCCGAGGTGCGGCCGATCCTGGATGCTGCGCTGGCTTCGAGTGTCGCGGCGGACCGCGAGGAGCTGGGCCGCAAGCTACCCTCGTTGGTGCTCCTCGAAGAGAGCTGGGTCCGCTCGAACCTGGCCCGGCTCTTCCCTGAGGGTGACGGCGCCATGGAGCTGTGGCGAGCGGCCTGGCACGGCTACGTCCAGTCGGGGGCGCCTCCCGAGGACCGCGTCCTCTCCGTGCTGCGCGGGACGTATCGCCGCGCCATCGAGATCCTGGGTGCCGACCCGGAGGGAGACGCCGGCCTGGGCATCGACCAGCAGGCCCTGGCCGAGCACCTGGCGTTCTTCTGCGGTCGGGGGACGCTGGAAGCACAGGGCCAGGAGGTCCTTCTCGAGCGCTTTCTCGACACCGCGGGGTTGAAGTTGCGCCGGCATTTCTTCTGGTTCGTCGGCCACAGCCTGGAAGAAGAACGTGTCGACCAAGCCGTGCTGAAACGCTTCCAGGCTCTATGGGAACGGCGCCACGCCGGCGCGGATGGCAACGCCGCCTCGCGGCCCGAGATGAGCGCCTTCGGTTCCTGGTTCGTAGCGGGTCCGTTCGACGAGGCTTGGGCGCTGGAGCAACTGGATCTCGTGCTGCGGGCGGGCGGAAGCATCGACCTGGAAGACCTCGTCGTGCGCCGGCTGGCGGAGGTGGCCCCGCGCCACCCCTTGCCTACGGCCCGATGCCTGGCTCTGCTCGCCGGCCTCAGGCGCGAAAGGGCGTCGGCCTTCGGCTGGATCGAGGACGTCAAGCCCATTCTGGCTGCCGCCCTGCGGAGCGAGGACAGGGCCGCCCGCCGCGAAGCCGTGGTGGCGTTCCAACGCCTGGTGGCCCTCGGCTTCCGCGCTCACGAGCTCGTGCAGTTCTCGGACGATCTCGACGACCCGGTTGCCGTCCCGTATTTCACCTGGCACAGCCCCATGACCGTCGCTGAGGTGCGTCAGCGGCTGACGGACGCTTCCGACCCTGAGCGGGATCGCCTGCTGGCGCTCGTGCTCCGGGAGGCCAAGGACCGCGACGTCTGGAAGTTCACCACCCCGGAGGAGGTCGTCAGGCGCTGGGGAGACGTCGAACCCCACCTGGGCGGGCGCCGCGGGTTCTGGGCGTTGCGGCTGAATCAATGGCAAGAGCAGGGACTTCCCGTCCGCTAGACGGGTCCCCTTTGCTCAATGAAGCAGTTCGATCCCCGGGAAGAAATACGCGATCTCGAACCGCGCGGTGTCGGCTCCGTCGGAGCCGTGGATGCAGTTGGCCTCGATCGAGGCCGCGAAGTCCTTGCGGATCGTCCCCGGCGCGGCCTTGGCCGGGTCGGTGGCCCCCATGATCTCCCGCAGGCGCGCGACCGCCCCCTCCCGCTCCAGCACCATCGTGATGCAGGGGCCGGACGACATGAAAGCGCAGAGGCTCGGGAAGAACGGCCGCTCCCGGTGGACGTGGTAGAAGCCCTCGGCTTCCGCTCGGGAGAGGCGCCGCAGCTTGAGGGCCACGACCTCGAAGCCGGCCTTCTCGATGCGGGCCAGGATCTCTCCGGCCTGCCGCGCCTTCACCGCGTCCGGCTTGATGATTGAAAACGTTCGCTCGGTCAACGGACTCACCTCTGCCTTACTTCTCGAGCGATTCCGCCACCGCGGCCCCGATGTCCGCCGGGGACTTCACCACCCGGATGCCGGCCTCTTCCATCGCCTTCATCTTCTCGGCCGCGGTGCCCTTGCCGCCGGAGATGATGGCCCCCGCGTGGCCCATGCGCCGGCCGGGGGGGGCGGTCTGGCCGGCGATGAAGCCCACCACCGGCTTCCTCACGCGCTCCTTCACGAAGGCGGCGGCCTTCTCCTCGGCGTCGCCCCCGATCTCGCCGATCATGACGATGGCGGAGGTCCCGGGGTCGTCGTTGAACAGGCGCAGGGCGTCCGTGTGGTTGCTGCCGATGATCGGATCGCCGCCGATGCCGATGCAGGTGGACTGGCCGATGCCGAGGGCCGTGAGCTGGGCCACCGCCTCGTAGGTGAGGGTCCCGGACCGGCTGACCACGCCCACCGACCCGCCCTTGTGGATGTGGCCGGGCATGATCCCGACCTTGCACGTCTCCCCCGGCGAGATGACCCCGGGGCAGTTCGGGCCGACGAGCCGGGTCTTCCGGTCCTTCAGGAACGCGGCCGCCTTCACCATGTCGAGGGTAGGGATGCCCTCGGTGATGCAGACGACCAGCGGGATCCCCGCGTCGGTCGCCTCCATGATCGCGTCGGCCGCGCCCGGCGGGGGGACGAAGACCACCGAGACGTTGGCCCCCGTCTTGCGCACGGCTTCTTCGACGGTGTTGAAGAGCGGGAAGCCCTCCACCGAGGTCCCACCCTTGCCCGGGGTGACCCCGCCCACCACGTTCGTGCCGTAGTCCCGGCAGCCGATCGCGTGGAAGGTCCCGTGCTTCCCCATCCCCTGGACGAGGAGGCGCGTGTCCTTGCCGACGAGGACGCTCACCGAGCACCCCCCGCCGCGGCCACGACCTTCTTCGCGGCCTCCGTCATCTGGTCGGCGGTCGCAAAGTTCAGGCCGGAGGTCCGGAGCATCTCCTTGCCCTTCTCCTCGTTGTTGCCCTTCATCCGCACCACCACCGGGACCTTGACGTCGAGCTGCTTCACCGCGGCGATCACACCCTCGGCCAGCACGTCGCAGCGCAGGATGCCCCCGAAGATGTTGATGAGCACCGCCTTCACGTCGCGGTCCCCGAGCAGGATGCGGAAGGCGTTCCGGATCTGCTCCGCGTTCGCCCCCCCGCCCACGTCCAGGAAGTTCGCGGGGCTCCCCCCGGCCAGCTTGATGATGTCCATGGTGGCCATGGCGAGGCCGGCCCCGTTCACCATGCAGCCCACGCTCCCGCCCTCGAGCTTGATGTAGTTCAGGCCGTGCTTCGAGGCGTCGACCTCGAGGGGGTCCTCCTCGTCGAAGTCGCGCAGCTCCTTCAGCTCCGGGTGCCGGTAGAGGGCGTTGTCGTCGAAGTTGACCTTGGCGTCGAGGGCGAAGAGGTCGCCCGTTCTCATCATCAGGAACGGGTTGATCTCCATCAGCGAGCCGTCCACCGCCTCGAAGGCGTGGTAGAGCGACAGCATGAAGGGGACGGCCTTGCCGACGAGGCTCTCGGGGATGCCGAGCCCGAAGGCGAGCTTCCGCGCCTGGAAAGGCTGGAATCCCGCCGCGGGATCGGCGGACTCCTTGAGGATGGCCGACGGGTCCCTGGCCGCGACCTCCTCGATGTCCATCCCGCCCTGGGCCGAGGCCATGAAGACCGGCCGCCCGGTGGCGCGGTCGACCAGGATCGCCAGGTACATCTCTTTGGCGCCCGCCAGGTCCATCCCCTGCTCGACCAGGAGCCGGCGCACCACCCGACCTTCCGGCCCCGTCTGGTGGGTTCGCAGGGTCATGCCCAGCATGCCCTTGGCGAGCGACTCGCACTCGTCGGCCGAGCGCGCGAGCTTGACTCCCCCGCCCTTCCCGCGCCCGCCGGCGTGGATCTGGGCCTTGACCACGACCGGGAAGCCGAGCCCCTTGGCCGCCTCCACCGCCTCGTCGGCGGTATAGGCGACGCTCCCCTTCGGCACGGGGACCCCGTACCGGGCGAGGACCGCCTTCCCCTGGTACTCGTGGATCTTCACTAATGACCCCCCCTCCTATCCTCCCCCACGTAGGGGGGAGGAAACGCTGATCCACGCGCGGCTCCTCGCCTTCACGCGAAGGCTCTCCTACTTTCCCTTGATTGCCAGCAGCTCCACTTCGAACACGAGGGTGGCGCCACCGGGGATAGTCGGGGGCCGGCCCTGGTCGCCGTAGGCGGTGCTCGAGGGGCACACCAGCCGGGCCTTCTCCCCCACCTTCATCTTCTGGACGCCCTCGGTCCAGCAGGAGATCACGCCGTTCAGCGCGAAATCCACGGGCTGGCCGCGCTTGATCGAGCTGTCGAACTCGGTCCCGTCGGTGAGGGTGCCGCGGTAGTGGACCTTGACCGTATCCGTGGGCACCGGGCTCTTCCCGCTGCCCGCCGAGAGCGACTTGAAGACGACGCCGCTCGTGGTCTTCACCGCGCCGGGCTCCTTCGCCGCCGCGTCGGCGAACTCCGCCCCCTTCTGCTTCTGCGCGGGCGCCGCCGAAGCGCTGGCCTCGGCCGCCTTCTGCATCCGCGCCTGGGCGAAAGGCTGGACCTTCGGGCCGTAGACCTCGGGATCGACCTCGGGCTTCTTGCCGGTGGCCGCGTCGGCCACCCCTCGCTTCAGGGCCTCGACCTCGGCCGCGCTCAGGTGGAGGATCGTCGCCTGGCCGCCAATCCGGAGGCCGATCACGTACACCGTCTTCTCGTCTTCCGTCATCGCGGCCGTCCCCCCGGCCGTCTTGGTCTCTTCCTTCTTCTGTTCCTGGCTCTGGCAGGCGGCGGCCGCGGCCACCGCCGCGACGAGCAGCGCTCCCATGGCGAGCTTGCGAGTCATCCTGTCCTTTCCGCTCGGGAGGTGCCGGCCCGGGCGAGGCAAAACGCTGATGCTAGCCGGGCGCGGGCCGAGAGGCAAACGCCATCCGGGTCAGCGCCGCCGCGTCTTGTAGGCCTCGGTGTACCCGGTGGACGGCACGGTGACCACGTAGCTCTCGCCATCGGGGGCCACCGACATCTTGACGAATTCGCCCGCGCAGGCCTCCTCGCGGTTGGCGATCCGGGAGTCGATCGTGTTCGGGGCGCCCTCGCGCACGTTTCGGTGGACCTGGTAGACCGCCTTGACGGAGGAGGCGGACCTCACCGCGGCCATGGTGTCCGGATCGGCTCCCTTGCGGCCCTTGCGGGGGCCGTTGTTGAAGACCACGACCGTCGGCTGGAGCGTCCGGACGATCACCGGGTTGTTGCTGCGGTCGAGGCCGTGGTGGGTGGACTGGTAGACGTCCACCGTCCCCACCCGGTCTACCGGGCAGACGAGCCGTCCCTCCATGTTCCAGGTGAGGTCGCCCGCGTCGAAGAAGCGGAACCGTCCGTGCTCGAGGACCATCACCACGCTGTTGGCGTTGTCGCTCGTGTCGGCGTCCTTCTCCGTGAGGTCCTGGCAGACGCCCTCGTTTTGCTTCGCGCCTTTCGAGGTCACGAAGCGCTGCCGTCCCCCCAGGAACCGCAGGCGTGGGCGTTCGGACCCCTTCGCGCCCCGCAGCGGGATCTCCATCCCCGGCTGGACGATCAGCCGGCGACCGACCGGAGCCTTGCGATAAGCCTCGAGCCGCGGGTCGTTGCGCTCCTCGTCCGGTGCGGAGTCGACACCGTTCTCGTAGAGGGCCAGCACGGGCATGAGCGCCGTCAGCTCCGCCACCCCGCCGAAGTGGTCGACGTGGTAGTGCGTCACCACCAGGTGGTCGATGCGTGAAAAGCCGGCCACCTCGGTCGCCACGCGGTGGAGGCGCCCCGCGTCGCGGCCGCCGGGGTTGCCCGCGTCCACCAGCACCGACTCGCCGGCCGGGGTCACGATGAGGGTAGCTGCCCCGCCTTCCACGTCGATCCAGTACACGTCGAGACGCTTGTCGGCGGCTCCGGCGGCTGCAGGGCCGGCGGAAATCAGCATCAACACGAGCACGAGCCCGAAGTACCGGCGCTTGAACATCAACAAGAGTTCTTTCATCGACCCCCCATCTGTCATCGACCCCCCACCCTATCCCTCCCCACGTAGGGGGAGGGAAACGCTACTGCTCGTCTGGCTCCGCGTGTTTGCGTTATCCTGCCACCCATGACGCAGGCTGCGGTCGCTCCCCAGGACCTGAGGGGCGTCTTCTCCGTCCCTCCCCTCCCCCGCCGGAACGCGCCGGGCCGGCCCCTCGACCTGGACGAGGCCGAGCGGGTGGCCCGCCACATCGCGGCGGGCGGGGTGAGCCGGTTCCTCTACGGCGGCAACGCCTTTCTCTATCACGTCTCCCTGCCCGAGTACGAGCAGCTGGTCGGCTGGCTGGCCGGCTTCCCGCGCGAGCGCTGGGCCATCCCGAGCCTCGGCCCTTCCTTCGGCCGCGCGATCGACCAGGCGCGTCTCCTCCGCCGCCATTCCTTCCGCTCCGCGATGATGCTCCCCTGCGGAGACCCGCGCGACGCCCTTGGCCTGGAGGCCGGCCTGCGCGAGATCGCGGAGGCGGCGGGGCTGCCCCTCATCCTGTACCTCAAGTCGGAGGACGGCTTCGGGTCGGACAAGGACCGCGGCCTCGACGCGGTGGGCCGGCTCGTGGCCGACGGCGTCTGCGTGGCCGTGAAGTACGCCGTGGTCCGGCCCGATCCCGCCCGAGACTCCTACCTCGAGGGCCTGCTGCGGCGGGTCGACCGCAGCCGGGTGGTCAGCGGCATCGGGGAGCGCCCGGCGGTGGTCCACCTCCGCGACTTCCAGCTCGCGGGGATGACCACCGGCTCGGGGTGCATCGCCCCCCGCCTCAGCAACGCCCTGCTGGCCGCCGGCCTCGCGAAGGACTGGGCAAAGGCGGAGTCCCTCTGGACGGCGTTCAAGCCCCTCGAGGACCTGCGCGACGACTGGGGCCCCGCCCGCGTCCTCCATCACGCGACCGAGCTGGCCGGCATCGCCCGCACCGGCCCCATCCCCCCCTACGTCTCACCCCTCGAGGGCCCCCAACTGGAGCGGCTCGCGCCGGTCGCGCAGGCCCTCAAGGAGAAGGACGCGTGACCCGCAAGAGCCCGACCGACCTCCGCAGCCATCGCTGGTTCGGCAAGGACGACGTGCGCTCGTTCGGCCATCGCTCACGCGTGAAGCAGTCCGGGTTCGGGGGCGAGGAGCTCGCGGGCAAGCCGGTCATCGCCGTCCTCAACACCTGGAGCGACGCCAACCCCTGCCACGGCCACTTCCGCCAGCGCGCCGAGGACGTGAAGCGGGGGATCTGGCAGGCGGGCGGCTTCCCCATGGAGATCCCCGCCCTCTCCCTGGGCGAGCAATACATGAAGCCGACCACGATGATGTACCGGAACCTGCTGGCCCTGGAGGCGGAGGAGATCCTGCGCTCCTACCCGGCGGACGGGGCGGTCCTCCTGGGCGGCTGCGACAAGACCGTCCCCGGCCTGATCATGGGCGCCACCACCATGAACCTGCCGGCCATCTTCGTGCCGGCGGGGCCGATGCTGCGCGGGAACTGGCGCGGGCAGACCCTGGGCAGCGGCAGCGACGTCTGGAAGTACTGGGCGGAGCGCCGGGCGGGCACCCTCGACGAGTGCGCCTGGCGGGAGATGGAGGACGGGATCGCGCGATCGTCCGGCACTTGCATGACCATGGGCACCGCCTCGACCATGGCCGCGGCCGTGGACGCGCTCGGCATGACCCTGCCCGGCGCCTCCTCGATCCCCGCCGTGGACTCGGGGCACGCGCGGATGGCGGCCGCCGCCGGGCACCGGATCGTCGAGATGGTCTGGGAGGACCTGAAGCCGCGCGACATCCTCACCACCGAAGCCTTCGAGAACGCGGTGACGGCGACCATGGCCATCGGCGGCTCCACCAACGCGATCATCCACCTCATCGCCATGGCGGGGCGCGCCGGGGCCCGCCTCGACCTGGACCGCTTCGACGCCCTCTCCCGCCGCACCCCCTTCCTGGCCAACATCCGGCCCTCGGGGAAGTACCTGATGGAGGACTTCCACTATGCGGGCGGTCTGCGCGGCACCCTGTCCCGGCTCCGCGATCTCCTCCACCCCGAGTGTCGGACCGTGAACGGCCGGACCCTCGGGGAGAACATCGACGGGGCCTTCGTCTTCAACGACGAGGTGATCGCCCCACGCGACCTGCCGCTGGGGCCGGAGGGCGGGCTCGCGGTCCTGCGCGGCAACCTGGCCCCCAACGGGGCGGTCATCAAGCACACCGCGGTGGAGCCGCGCCTCCGGCAGCACACGGGCCCGGCCGTGGTCTTCCGCAACTACAACGACCTGGAGGCGCGCATCGACGACCCGGCCCTGCCCGTGACGGCCGACTCCGTCCTGGTCCTCCAGGACGCGGGACCGCTGGGCGCCCCCGGGATGCCCGAGTGGGGCATGCTGCCGATCCCGAAGAAGATCCTGGCCCAGGGCGTGCGCGACATGCTGCGCATCTCGGATGCGCGCATGAGCGGGACGGCCTACGGGGCCTGCGTGCTGCACGTGGCCCCGGAGTCGTTCGTGGGCGGACCGCTCGCCTTCGTGCGCGACGGCGACCTGATCGAGCTGGACGTCCCGGCCCGGCGGCTCACCCTGCGCGTGTCCGACGAGGAGCTGGCCCACCGGCGCGCGGGCTGGAAGCCGCGCGAGGTCAACTACCCGCGCGGGTACGGGCGCATCTACGCCCGGCACGTGACCCAGGCCGACAAGGGCTGCGACTTCGATTTCCTCGAGGGGACGGCCCCCATCCCCGAGCCCGAGATCCACTGATGGAGGTCCCGCGGAACGCGTTCAAGCGCGCGATCGCCTCCGGCCGGCGGCAGATCGGATTCTGGCTGTCCCTCGGCAGCCCCGTGGTGGCCGAGCTGCTCGCGGGGGCGGGCTACGACTGGGTCCTGATCGACACCGAGCACTCGCCGAACGAGCTGCCGGACGTCATCGAACAGCTCCGCGCCCTCGAGGGGGGCACCGCGACCCCGGTCGTGCGTCCGGCCTGGAACGACCCGGTCCTGATCAAGCGTCTGCTCGACGCGGGGGCACAGTCGCTGCTCGTGCCCTTCGTCCGCAACGCCGAGGAGGCGGCCCGGGCGGTGGCGGCCACGCGCTACCCGCCCCACGGGATCCGCGGCGTCGCCACCATCACGCGGGCCAGCGGCTACGGGCGGGTGAACGACTATGCCCGCCGGGCTCAGGAGGAGCTGTGCGTGATCCTCCAGCTCGAGACCCGGGCGTCCCTCGCCGAGCTGGAGGCGATCGCGGCCGTCCCCGGCGTGGACGCGCTCTTCATCGGGCCCTCCGACCTCGCGGCCGACCTCGGCCACCTCGGGGAGCCGGGCCACTCCGTCGTCCAGGCCACCATCGCGGACGCGGTGTCTCGCTGCAAAGGCACCGGCAAGCCGCTCGGCATCTTCGCGCCCGCCGAGGCCGACGCCCGCCGCTACCTCGACCTCGGAGTGACCTTCGCGGCGGTGGGCAGCGATACGGTGGTGCTCCGGCAGGGGGCCGACGCGCGGCTCAAGAGCTTCCGGAGCTAGAGCGACGTCCCCTCTCACGAAGAACCAGGTGCGGGGGCTCCTGGCCGCCTGGGGCGGCTGGGCCCTCGACGGGATGGACTCGTTCATCTACGCGCTGGTGATGGTCCCCGCGCTGCGGGAGCTTCTCCCGCGCTCCGGCATCCCCGCCACCCCCGAGAACCTCGGCTACTACGGGGGCCTGCTCTTCGCGCTCTTCCTCGTCGGCTGGGGCCTCTCGCTTCTCTGGGGCCCCGTGGCCGACCGGTTCGGAAGGGTGAAGACGCTCATGCTCACGATCGTCTGCTACTCGCTCTTCACGTTCCTTGGGGCCGTGGCCACCGGCGTCTGGCCGCTGGCCGCCTTCCGGCTCCTCGCCGGGGTCGGCATCGGGGGCGAGTGGTCGATGGGCGGCACGTTCGTCGCCGAGGAGTGGCCGGAGGACAGGCGAAAGGTGGCGGCCGGCGTGATGCACACCGGGTACTACTTCGGCATCTTCCTGGCCGCGATCGCGAACTACACGATCGGCGCGGAATGGGGCTGGCGGGCGATGTTCGTCGTAGGAGGCACGCCAGCCCTGCTCGTGGCCTTCATCCGCAAAGGCGTCGTCGAGCCGGAGCGGTGGCAGACCCGGCGCGCGCAGACGGGCGGCTTCTCGATGGGCCGCGCCTTCCTCATGCTCTTCGACCCGCGGTTACGCCGCCGGACGGCGCTGAACAGCCTCTTCATCCTGGTGTCGATCATCGGTCTCTGGGCGGGATCGGTGTACGTCCCCGCGGCGGTGACGTTCCTCGCGACACGGGCCGCCTACGCCGCGCCCCAGGCCGCACGCCTGGCGTCCTTCGCCACCATGCTCCTTTCCACGGGAACGATCCTGGGCTGCCTGGCGCTGCCCGTCCTGGCGGAGCGCCTCGGACGGCGCGTGACCCTCGGCTTCTACTTCCTCCTGATGTTCGCCTTCATCCTGCTCGGCTTCGGGTACTCCTTCCACGCTGTGGCTGCCGGAGCAGTACCCCACCGAGTGCCGCGCCAGCGCCTTCGCGTTCACGACCTCGGTCGGACGCTTCGTGGGCGCGGGGGTCACGTTCCTCGTGGGGGCCGGGGTGGCCCACTTCCACACCATCGGCGTCCCGGTCGCCCTGACTTCAGCGGCCTTCCTCGTGGGCCTGCTCCTCCTGCCCCTCGGCGAGGAGACGCGCGGCCGGCCGCTGCCCCCATGAGCCGTCGCCGTAGACTCAGGGGTCCCGGGACGGCGTCTTCGGCGGCGTTGCCGGCCTGGCGTCGGGGCCGTCATCGATCACCCTGACGACCTTGACCGACGTGTCGACGACGAAGCCGTCGGCCACGTAGCCGATCGCCCCCTGGTTCGCGCGCACGTAGGCCACCACGTCCGCGTCGGACCCCTTGGCCGGGGGCGGCATGGACCGGTCGGCCGCGATCTTGCGCAGCCAGTAGTACTGCACGTTCTGGATCGGGCGGCGGAGGACCTTCTCCGAGAAGGCCGCCCGGACCGGCGCGCGCGTGGACTGGTCAACGGGGCTGATCGGCTTGCCGTCGCCGCACCGCGTCATCTGGCCGAGATAGATGGCCACGACGGCGGCGCGCTGGATCTGCACCGCCGGGTTGGCCGGGTTCACGATGACCTTGCACGGCTCCTGGGCGTTCGCGGCCGTGGCCGCGGCCACGAGTGCGAGGGCCACGCCCAGCACCGTCGTCTTGCCGCGGGGAACGAAGCCCAGGGTTCACCGATCGCTTCGGAATCTTAGCCGAGTGATCGGAGTTCAGGGAAGGAGTGGGTGAAAGCCCTGAGCGTTGGGCTCCGATAAGAGACATCGCTCGTCTGCGGGGGTACCCTCGTCCGAGGGGAGGAGGCAGAAAATGCAAATCCTTGAACTCGGCAAGGTCGTGGTGTTCTGTGCCGCGGGCCTCATCGCTACGGACGCGCGGGCGGCCGACCCGCAGAAGCCGGAAGCAGCGGACAAGATCCCCGTCACCACCTCGTCGGAGGAGGCGCGCCAGCTCTACCTGAAGGGCCGCGACCTCTCCGAGAAGCTGCGCGCCACCGATTCCCGCCCGCTCTATGAACAGGCGGCGGCAAAGGACAAGACCTTCGCCCTCGCCCAGCTCGGACTGGCCAACTCCGCGTCGAGCGCAAAGCAGTTCTTCGAGGCGGTGAACCGCGCGGTCGCGCTCGCGGACAAGGCTTCCGAGCCCGAGCGCCTCATGATCCTCGGGCTCGACGCGGGGGCGAAGGGCGACGTGGCCGGACAGAAGGCGCTGTACACGAAGCTCACCGCGACCTACCCCAACGACGAGCGCGGACACAACCTGCTCGGGGGTCATTATTTCGGCCAGCAGGACTACGCGGCGGCGGTGGAGGCGTTCAAGAGGGCGACCGCGATCAACCCGACCTTCTCCCCGCCCTACAACCTCCTCGGCTACTCCTACCGGCTCATGGGCAAGTACGCGGAGGCGGAGCAGGCCTTCAAGAAGTACATCGACCTGATCCCGAACGACCCCAATCCCTACGACTCCTACGCCGAGCTGCTCATGAAGATGGGCCGGTTCGAGGACTCGATCCGGAACTACGAGAAGGCGCTCTCCGTGGACCCGAACTTCGTCGCTTCGTACGTGGGGATCGGCAGCGACCAATTCTTCATGGGCCGCGCGGAGGAGGCACGGAAGACTTTCGCGAAGCTGGGAAGCGTCGCCCGCAACGACGGCGAGAAGAGGCAGGCCCTCTTCCGGACGGCCCTTTCCTACGTCCACGAAGGCGCCACCGACAAGGCGCTTCTCGAGGTCCAGAAGATGGCCGCCATCGCGGAGGCGGCCCAGGACATGGCCACCCTCTCCGGGGACCTCAACCTGATGGGCAACATCCTCCTGGAGTCGGGACAGCCGGAACCGGCGCTCGAGAAGTTCGCCCGGCAGGTCGAGGCCATCGAAAAGGCCGACGTGCCGCCGGAGGTGAAGGAAGCCGTGCGGAGGAACGCGCTCTTCGACCAGGCGCGGGTCGCCCTCGCGAGGAAGGACCTCCCCACCGCCAAGGCCCGGGCCGAGACCTACGCCCGGCAGGTGGCGTCCAGGAAGATCCCCTTCGAGGTGCGGCAACAGCACGAGCTGGCCGGCCGCATCGCCCTCGAGGAGAAGGAGCACGCGGCGGCGGTGGCCGAGCTGGAACAGGCCAACCAGCAGGACCCGCGCGTCCTCTACGTGCTGGCCCTCGCCCTCCAGGGGAAGGGAGACACGCGCAGGGCGCGCGAGGTCTGCGCCAAGGCCGCCGACTTCAACGGCATCGCCCCCAACTACGCCTACGTGAGGAGCAAGGCGAAACGGATGCTGGCGAAGAGCTAGGGGTTCGACGCGAGCCCCGTCCTGGCCCGCGCGACCCCCGCGAGCGCGTACCGGCGCTTGGGGGCGACCTTGAGCGAGGCCTCGTACTCGGACAGAGCCTCCACCGGCCGGCCTAGCTCGATCAGCAGGTCGCCGCGCAGCTCGCGGGCGGGGAGCACTGCGCCCGGGGTCACGGGATGCTTGTCGGTCGCGGCCTCAAGCTCGACGGCCTCTCTCAGGACGCGCTGCGCGTCGTCGTTGCGCCCTTCGGCACGGGCGAGCCAGCCCGCCGCCGCCCGCCTCTGGATGTCGATCTGGTCCGGCCAGTAGGCGATCCTGGCGTCGATGGCCGCCTGGCGCAGCGCCTCCAGCCGCGCGACCGCCTCGCGGGCCCGGGCCACGTCGCC
>WNGB01006589.1_pt1 | contig 17015 bp, 20 predicted proteins | sample 5400681 | NCBI WGS metagenome assembly WNGB01 (sample SAMN13153367, study PRJNA577476) | soil metagenome | isolation source: 115 cm soil or saprolite under grassland replicate 2 | place: USA:California | collected 2016-06-15 | reverse complement strand
TGCCAGCTCGATGGCGGCAAGCAGGTGGCGCTCGATCTCGTTCGTCACGCGTCTCCGACCATAGCTCGCGCCCCACACGATTTTGCTCCCACGGCCCAGCGACCGCGGGCTGGTCCCATGGTGGTCCCTCGTCATCGAGGAAACGGATGATCGTAATGACCGCGCTCCGACGCCAATCAGCCTTAGCCATCGCGTTCATGAGGCTCACCCCCTCCCGTTCCGAGCGGGGGTCAGAGGCTTACGGCGAGGCGGGTCTAGCGTTGGGGTGTCTGTGGTTGTCGCAGAAGAGCCGAAGACGACACGGGACCTGAAAACCCGCTCCGTGGGGCGACTTCGGCTACACGCGCACGCGCGGCTATCAGATCCCAAGCCGCCTCGCAGCCAGAACCCTAAACGTGACTCCAGTAAAGGCTTGAAGCGGCGTTTTTCAGAAACGGTGCTCCATTTGGCGGCAGGCGGCTAGCCCTCAGCGGTGACGCACCCGCCCGGCCGGAGCCCGTGCCCGAGGGGGGAGGGCGCCTCTCGCGAAGCGCCCTGGCCGCAACCCCCCTTTTTCGCCGCAGTGTCGCGACGCTAGGCGCGCGCGCTGTCTGTGTCGTTCGTGGCCGCGACAGAATCAGTGTCAAGGTCGTCAAAGAAGGACCCCGGCGGCGAAAGCGAACGATGGCACGGTCGCAACGATCCTTCCGCGACGGAGTTGCGGGCACCACAGGTCGACTTTGGTGGCAGGACATAGCAACGCGTCTTGCGACGGACGGCAGCGGATGTTGCAGCCGGGATCTGACTCAGCGCCTTCACCGGCAGCGGCGACGTCCAGGGAGCGTGTCGCGCTTCCGCCTATCTAAGGGTGGTGGGGGTCGCAAGTCGTGGCGGCGGTCTGGATGCTTGCGGGGTCGGGGAGTAACTCATGCCTATTTTGGCGCGCGCGGTGTTGCGGCGCAGGTTGTCGAGTCGGGAGGCGAGAGACGGCTCATTCCAAAGTGGGGTCGGCGAAGTGCCGGGCTCAGGCGGGAGAGGGAGCGCGTCAATGCTGATGCAGTGGGTCAGGCTGCGGCGAGCTCGAGCTCGCGCAGGGCGTGGAAGTGAGTGTGACTCCGCCAGAATCGGCGATTGGGGCTGGTCCGAGTATTGGCGCACGTCTGCCCGTGCGCGGTGCGAGTGATGGCGAGTCCGGACCGTCGCGACCCAGCTCCTTAGCGTCACGCGCGTCAGGTCTAGAGTGGGCCTTCGGTGGATGGGGACGCGTCTGCGGTGGACAGCGGTGGTCGGGCGTTTGCGGGCAGGGCCGCGCTCTACGCGCGTTATCGCCGCGACTACCCGGCGGAATTCATTCTGCGGCTGCGGCAGTTCAGCCGCGACGGGCACGGCCGGCTCCTCGACCTCGGGTGCGGAACCGGGCAGCTCCTGCTCCAGCTCGCAGGCTTCTTCGACGACGCCGTCGGAATCGACCCCGAGCCGGGCATGCTCCGGGAAGCGGAGCGCGCCGCTCGTGAGCGGGAGGTCCCGAACGCCCAATGGATCGAGGCCGGCTCCCGTGACCTGGAGGAGTCGGCACTCGCTCTCGGGTGCTTCGACCTCGTCACCGTCGGCACCGCGTTCCACTTCATGGAGCCGCGCACGACGCTTGCGGCGCTCCAGCGGATCGGGGATGGGGTCGCGGTCGCCTACGCCGGATCGCCGATGTGGCTCCACCCCGACCCTTGGGCGAAGGCGCTGCGCGGCGTGCTGGAAGCACGGCTCGGCCCGCTCCGAGATCTCGACTTCACAGAGGAAGCGCTCGGCGTCTGCGAGGCGACGATGCACGACCTCGGCTACCTCGGGATCGAACGCTGGGAGCAGAGCTACGAAGAGACGATCGACATCGATTTCGTCGTCGGCCACATCCTCTCTGCAACTTCCACCCAGCAGATCCCACCCGCGCAGAGGCGCAACTTCGAGGACGACGTCCGGTCGGCGATCACAGCGGTCGCTCCATCGGGACACGTCGTCGAGACCGTCGTCATTCGAGCCATCATCGCGAGCACGGAACGCGGCGGCGCGGGATAGGGACACCCCCATGGGCCATGGCCCTCTCGCCTGAGTGCGAGTCTCAGGGGCGATGAAGCGAGTGGGCCGCGGGCGAGAGTCAACGCCTCGGGCCAGTCTGAAGTATTGGCGCACGTCTGGGCGTGCGTCGAATGACTCTCACCAGAACAGCGCGCTCCGCTTGTAGCTGGGCGCGCTGCCTGTCGTCGGGGTCATCTCGCCGCTGTCGCTTGGAGGTGTCGGTCGATGGTCTGCGCGACCTCGTCGGGTGCCTCACGGTGGGGACCCCTACCGGTGTGGCCCGCGTCGCTCAGTGGATAGAGCGGCGGGTCACTCACTAAGACTCATGGGCCATTGCGTTGCGCTCCCAGAGATGAAGTCGGGCGCGCACCCCGCCGGCTCGGGCTCGACGTGCGTCGCTGTCGCTGTTTGGCGGAAAGACGACAGGAACTCGCGGCTGCCCCCAATCGTCTAGGAGGTCCTCGGGCGGGCTGTGCGTTCGTCGGGAGGCCACGGCTCATTCCTGCGAAAACGGACCAGCCGAGTGAGCCATCCCACAACCCGGCGCAACCGGCACAGCTACACGGCTCGACCGACCCGGAGGGCGAAACAGCCTATTCTGATCGTGGTCGCGGGAACGAGCTGCGACCCCCCCGCGCACAACCTGGTTTTGAACCCCTCAGGGCTGTTGGCTAGATGACTTAGATCGTGCCCCTGATTTTGCTGGCTCCGGCTTGACGGCGGCCGTTGACTGCTGCGCGAGCGTGAGCGCCTGTTTGATTGGGTGACCGGCTTCGGAGAAGAAGCAGTAGCGCTCGGCGAACAGCGCTTCTGCCTGCGCAGAATCCAGTGCTGAGCTGCTCGCTGTCGTGTTGGCGGGCTGTGTTGTCAGGGGCGGTGTCCCTTGGCAGTTGGTGCTCAATCCGCTCCTCCGCCTCTAACGGTGTGTTGCCGAGACGCCTGCCGCTTGGCCTCGTACAGTCGTTGGTCGGCTTCCGCGAACAGATTGCCTGTCCTTTGTGTCAGCGTCGCGGTTCCGACCGACGCCGAAATCGTCAGTGGCGCGGTCGGCAAGGCGGCCAAAGCTTCTTGTATACGTCGTGCCAGCGTCCCGGCCGCCGCTCGACCCGTGTGGGGAAGCAGCAGGGCGAATTCGTCGCCTCCGATCCGGGCGGCCAGGTCGGACTCGCGTAGTTGCATTCGGATCGCGTCGGCGACGGTGCGAAGCATTTCGTCGCCGGCTTCGTGACCGTGGCTGTCGTTGATCTGCTTGAGATCGTCGAGATCGAGCAGCAGAAGCGAAAGAGGGCTTCCGTACCGTCGCGCCGCGGCCAGCGCCGGCGCCAACTCCTCGTGGAAGCGGCGACGGTTCGGCAAGCCTGTCAAGTCGTCGGTCGCCGCGAGCCGTTCGAGTTCCGCGCGGATCTTCGCGTTATCCAATGCGAGCGCCGCGACATCGGCGAAATGCGTCACGAGCTCAACCTCCTCTTCCCGGAAGGCGCGACGGTCACCGCGCCGGTACAAGCTCAGCACGCCCAGCAGTTCTCCACGCCCCACCAAAGGCATACACACGACCGCCTCCGGCGTCGGCTCGGTTTCCGGCACCAACCCCGCCCGTGGATCTTCATGGGCGTCGTTCGACACGACCGCCGCACGCTCGAGGGCGGCCGCTCCGGTCAGCCCCTCCCCGAGGCGGATCCGCAGCGATCGCATCTCCTGCTCGTCCTCGCCGTCGACCAGCGCGACGATGAGCGCGTCTGGCGCAACGAGCTCCCAGATCACGACGTCCTCACAGCGGATCAGCTCCCGCAACGTCCCCGCCACCCGCCACAAGACCGCGTCGACTCGCTGCTCCGCCAAGACGTCGCTCAACATCGCAGCCAGCCGGCGATAGCCGCCGGCCAGGGATTCGTCTCGTCTCCAGATTTCAGTTGCCATCAGCCGCAGTCCAAGCACGCGGCCGCAGGTCTTTCCGTCGCCACAACTCCTGGTGCCGCTAACACCACTATCGACGAATATCACAGAGCCTTCGACCACCAAACGGGGGATCCCGCCGCGCACCCCACTCCAAGAGCGCCACGCCAAGCCCAGCCCGCAGACCCCGCTCTTGGCCACCAAGCTCACCAGAGACCGACCTGTCACCTCTCCAAGCACTATGTCGTCCTTGAGAAGGAGGGTCGGCTTGAGAGGTAGCGACTGAGCTTGACCCTGTGGGGTGCGTAGACTCGGTCTTGCCTGCAAATCGGATGTTTTGTGATGTACGACCGAATTTACGCATGCCACACGTCACGCCGTGGACGCGGTGAGATGAGCACGCTCGTTTTGCTTGCCTAGACGGTAGCCGCCGCGTGCCGCGGTGTTTCGGCTATCGCGGCTACCCGCTGATTCCCCGCGCGAGGCTTACGGCCTGTGGGGTGCGAAAACTCGGTGCGCACTCCACGAAACAGTCAATCTGCAGGCAGGACGCTAATTTTGGGACCCCACAGGGGTTATCCGCGATTAGGGTGCGGCGTCGTACCGGATTTGCGTGTTGACCCTGCGTGCTCGCGCTGGGGTTCGTTGACGTGGCTGAGGGCGGCGGCGATGAGTGCGGCTTCCTCGGTGCTGATCGCTGAGACGAACGTCTCGCGGAGTGCGCGGGAGTAGACGGGCCACATTCGGCGCAGCAGCGTGTTTCCTTCAACGGTGAGGGCGGCGTAGAGGCCGCGTCCGTCGGTGTCGGCGGGTTCGCGGCGGATCAGTCCGGCGTTCTCGAGCCGATCGGCGAGCTTGGTCAGGCCGCCGCGGCTTATCGTCAGGCTGGAGGCGAGCTCGGCCATGCGGAGGCGGCGCTTGGGCGCTCGTCTGATCGCCCAGAGGACGTCGTACCAGGCGAGCGGAGGCAGCCCGGCGGCGGCCAGCGCTTCTTCGGCGTGGGCGACGACAGATGAGTGCGCGTTCAAGACGGCGCGCCACGCGTCCAGGTGGGTCTCGGGGACAGCGGCGGTCACGTCTAACAGAGAGTAGCTGAAACAAGTTTGCTTGGAAACTACTTCTGCTATCCTCTCACAATCTAGTTTCCAGAGAAACTATCCAAGAGAGTGAGGGAGCGATGTCCGAGTTCAAGGGAATGGTGGTCGTCATCACCGGCGGCGGCGGCGGGATCGGCAAGGCTGCCGCGGCACGCTTTCTCGACGAGGGAGCCTCCGTGGTTCTCTCCAGTCGCCGTCTGGAGGTGCTCGAGGCCGCTAGGCGCGAGCTCGAAGCCGACGATCGCATCGCTCTCGTCGCCGCCGACGTGAGCTCACCCGAGGCCGCCGCGGAGCTGATCGGCACCGCCGTCGATCGCTTCGGCGGCGTCGATGTGCTCGTCAACAGCACCGGGATCTTCCGCGTCACACCGTTTCTCGAGCAGACCGAGGAGCAGTTCGAGGAAGCACTCGACTCGATCCTGCGGCCGACCTTCTACACCTCGCAAGCGGCTGCGCGGGCGATGGTGGGAAACGGTGGTGGAGGCGCCATCGTGAACGTCGGCTCGATGTGGGCCCTGGACGCAATCGCGGCGACTCCAACGAGCGCCTACTCCGCCGCGCAGGCCGGACGCCACGCGCTGACCAAGAACCTGGCGATCGAGCTCGCCGGCGCGAACATCCGCGTCAACACGGTCGCGCTCGCGTTCGTCGAGACGCCGGCCTACGAGCGGTTCATGACCGCCGAGCAGGCCCGGGACGTGCTCGAGTCGGTGAACGCCTTCCACCCGCTGGGACGCCACGGCTACCCAGCCGACGTCGTCGAGGCGATCCTCTTTCTCGCCAGCGATCGCGCCGACTGGATCACGGGAACGACGCTCCCGATCGACGGCGGGGTCCTCGCCGGCCGAAACGCGCCCCCGGCGCCGGTCCGCGACGAGACGCGGGTATGACGGGACGGGAGGCGGGCTGCGGCGGCCTGATGCGGCGCCGCGGCCCTCCTTCGAAGGAGCACCGCTTGCTTCTGGCGCGGTACGGGACCGGCAGCGGTACCCGACCGACTCGAGGAGACAGAGCGATGCCCCACGTCACACCGAGACCTGCGAACTTCGTGAGCGGCCACGCAGCGTGAGCGTGTCGCTGTCAAGGACACCGCTCGCAGCCGCCGGAACCCGGCCGGATGCTCGCCCGGACGCACTAGCCGTCGCAGGCCATCACCCGATGCAGCGTACGCTCGACCCCGCCCGGCTCGGAGACCACCTCGACCGGCTCTACCGGGCCGCGTGGGCGCTGTGCGGCTCACGTGAGGATGCCGAGGATCTCGTCCAGGAGACCTACACGCGCCTGCTCGCCCGCCCCCGCCTGCTCCGCAAAGAAGACGACCTCGGCTACCTCCTGCGCGCGCTGCGCAACACCTTCCTGAACCAGAAGCGCACCGAGAGCCGGCGACTACGTCCCGAGCCGCTACCCGAGCAACTCGACCTCGTCGCCGACGCGCACGCGCTCCAGCCGCAGGCCGCGTTCGAAGCCCACGAGCTCTACGCTGCGGTCGCCGCGCTCCCCGCCGATTTCCGTGACGTGCTCGTCGCCGTCGACATCACCGGCCTCTCCTACAAGGAGGCGGCACGCGCCCTGCGCATCCGCGAGGGCACGGTGATGAGCCGCCTCTATCGCGCCCGGCAGCAGGTCGTGCGACGGATCGAGGGCGGCTAGCCGCCGGTATCAACGGTTCCGGTGAGGACCTTCTCGCCCGACGAGGCTTGATCACCGTCGGCCCGCTCGCGCGTGACGGTCAGCGTCGTGAAGCTCTTCGGCGATACGCCGGCCCAGAGCGTGACCTTCCGGCCCTCGTTGAACGTCCCGATCGGAACGAGCACGCCGGCGCTGTTACGCAGCCAGGCCTCGTAGAAGCGCCCGCCGGCCAGGCGGGGCAGTCCCGTGGCGTTGAGCTCGATCCGCCAGCCCGAGGAGGTCTTGACAAGCGTCGCGTCGCCTCTGGCGCCGGGCTGAAGGTCGGTGGCTGCGAGGGCGGCGTGGAAGCGCTCGCCCGAGCTCCCCGAAGCGAAGACGACCACCCCGATGCCGACCGCCAGCGCAGCGATCGCGGGGGCGCCGATCAGGACGAGACGACGAGGCGCACGTACGCGGCGCACACGTCGTTGCGCCTCGATGCGCGCCCGGAGGGCGGCCGGCGCCTCGACCCCGTTTAGGGCGTTCTGCGCGAGCGCGACCGCCCGCTGCTGCTCGCTAAGCCGATCGGCGAGCTCCGGAGACGCCGCGACTCGTGCCTCGAGCGCGGCTCGACGCTCCGGCGCAAGCGATCCGTCCGCAAGCGCCGCCAGCTCGGCGATCTCACCGTCGGACCCGTCTTCTCGACGACGTTTTATCGACACGGCGAACCGAACGGTAACTCCGGGCACGCAGCGGCGTCGCGCCGCTTCCTCCGGGTGGACAGCGCAGAAGAGCTCACAACCTAAATGACTCCGCGTCGGCCGAGGCTATTCCCGCGCCGACCGGATTCCGGCTCGAGCTCTGACCGCCTGGGCGCGGGCGTGGATCGGCCGGCCGCAGCCAGACGGAGCAGCGATGCCGGTGTCTTCGCTGCCGGCGATCGCAAGTCGCCCGGGAATGGGCGCTGCCCGCCGGTGTCTTTAGCGCAGGACAGATCAACTACTCCGAAAGGCAGACAATGAGGAACGTCATTCGAGTCAAAGGGTCGCGCGGCGCGCGGCCCGTGTGGCTGTCGGCTTCGGCGGTCGCCTAGGCGGCCGCCGAAGCCGGTGCGGCCGGGATCGCGGCCGGTCCGGGGAATGCGGCGCCCGCGGTCAACGCCGCCAAGGCCTCGCACGCACACAAGGCGGACAGGTTCAAGCACCCAAAGCTCAAGCACGGGGTGCTGACGATCTAGGGCACCGAGGCGAGCGACAAGATCGCGCTTCGCCTGCAGGCCGGCGACCCCGGCATTCTCCAGGTCGACGTCGGCGACGACGGCTCGGCCGACTTCAGCTTCCAGCGCGCGCACGTCGCGAGCATCGCCGTCGACACCCTCGCGGGGGACGACAACGTGCGGATCGACGACAGCAACGGCGCCTTAACCGACACCATCCCGACGACCATCGACGGCGGCGACGGCAACGACACGATCGACGGCAACGGCGGCAACGACCTGGCCCTGCTAGGCGCCGGCGACGACACCTTCGTCTGGGATCCCGGCGACGGCAGCGACACCGTCGAAGGCCAGGACGGCAACGACACGCTGCGCTTCAACGGCGCCAAAATCGCCGAGCACATCGACCTGTCGGCCAACGGAAACCGGCTCAGGTTCTTCCGCGACGCCGGCAACATCACGATGTACACCGCCGGCGTCGAGCGGGTCGACTTCAACGCCCTCGGGGGCGCCGACGTCGTCACCGTCAACGACCTGAGCGGCACCGACGTCAACGACGTCAACGTCGACCTCGCAGGTACGCTCGGCGGCGCCACCGGCGACGGCCAGGCCGACCGCGTCGTCGTCAACGGCACCGAGGGCAACGACGCAATCACCGTCAACGGGGACGCATCGAAGCTGAAGGCGAGCGGCCTTGCCGCCACGGTCGTGATCACCCACGCCGAGGTCGCGAACGACCGGCTGGAGATCAACACTCTCGCCGGCAGGGACACCGTGGATTCCGGCGGGTTGGCCGCCGGGGCGATCCAGCTCTTCGTCGACGGCGTTCTCGTCCCCTAGAGGGAACTACACCCGCCATGGCGGAGCCTCCGTCCGGGGGCTCCGCCAAGCTGGAGCCGGGCGCAGATCGAGACCGCTCCTGCTCCACGAAGGAAGCAGTCTCGGACGCCTCTCGCTCCGAGAGCCGATGGATGGCACGCCCACAAAGGCGGCCGCGGCTCGACGATTTCTGAAACCACTGGTTGTTAGCCCATCTCGCTCGCGACCGCAGGGACGAGAAGAACATCGCGTCGAGCTCTCCGGGAATACGTGCGGGCTCACGGTGTCCTTGGTTTCCGAGCAATGCCACCCATCAAAAAGGAGATTCCAGTGCACAAACGAACGCTGCTCACCACGCTCTTCCTCGTCGCGCTTGCGGTCGTCGTCGCGGCGACCGCGACTGCGGCGGCCAACGGCAAGAAGACTGCTTCGAAGAGGGCCAACCCACCAGTAAAGGTCGAGGTCTTCGCACCCCGGCAGGGCGATGTCGCCGGAAAGCAGAGCAAAGGCTTCTTCGTCGATCTCGCACTCCGGTACCCGAGCCTCGCGGCGAGTGGGGCCGACTTCCAGCTCACGGGTCCGGCGACGCACCAGAACCAGGCCCCCTTCCCCGGCGCCTTCGCGCCCGGCGTCGACGAAAAGGTCCCGGGTCTGATCGTGCTCCTCTCGACCACCACGATCGGCGCCAAGAACGCCCAGAACCTCGCCGGCCTCTTCAACCTGACCGGCTTCACCAACCAGACGACGAACGAGATCTGGGACACCTGGATCGTCGGAGCCCCGAGCTTCGGCAAGAACGTCCACTCGGTGCTGCGGGTCGCGGTCGCGGCCGACAAGAACCACGACGGGATCTACAACGACGCCCCCGCGGTCGTCCCCGACTCAAACCACGACGGCCGCATCAACGCCGTCGACCTCAAGGCCTACGGAATCGCCTCGAAGATCGCCGTCGTGCCGTTCCAGATCAGCGACTGACGAGGCAGCAATGAACAGAGGTCACGCCCGGAACCAATCAGGGCTCGAAACCAACCGAGACGAAAGGAACCGCGATCATGAGAAAGACAGTGAATGAGTCGACGTTCGAGCAGGAGGTCCTGCGGGGCAGTGGGCCAGTGCTCGTCGACTTCTGGGCGGACTGGTGTATGCCCTGCGACGCGGTCGCGCCCGTGCTCGAGCGAATCGACGCGGAGCACAACCTGAAGCTCGTCGAAGTCAACTACGACGAGGAGCAGCGCCTTGCAGAACGGTACGGCGTCCTCTCGATCCCGAACATGATCCTGTTCGAGAACGGCGAGCCGAAGGCGCAGGCGAACGGTGCGCAGGCGAAGAGTGCCCTCGAACGCGCACTCGGCCTGGCGGCCTAGTGCGGACCAGGGCTCAGCTGAGCCGGACAGGAGGCGCCGTCAGATCGGGCGCCTCCTCGTTCGCCATCGTCGATGTCTTCCCGGGCAAGAAGGGTCGCCAGGCGCACCTCACGGGGCCGTTGCGGCGGCGCTCGCGGAGAACGCGAGCGAGCTGCGCGGCCGAGCCGCCGTCAATCGAACACGTCGACGTGCTCGCCGCCGAGCTGGCGTAGCGAGGCCGCGATGAATGCCGCAACGATCCCTCACCCCGCCACGAGCTCGCCCGCCGCGTCAGCGGCGGCATCGAAGTCGTGCTCTTCTGGAGCGCGAAGGACAACAGCACGACCGTCGAGGTCTGGCAAGCGGCAACCGGCAAGACGCTGCGCTTCACCGTCGCTCGCACTGACGCCCTCGATGCCTTTCATCACCCGTTCGCCCATCTTCCATCCACGTCCGCCGGCCTGGCTCCGGCACGCGACTGATGATCGATCCGGTACCGGTGTCCGGCCTCTTCGAGGCACCTGACGGTCAGCGATCTCATCGGACGCGGCGAGATGATCGGCCGACGCACGATCGGCTCCGGGTTGCTCGTCGTCGCCGGCGGCGCTCTCATCGCCTCAACCCAGTAGCTGCACGCAGCGAAGCGCAGCGCTGACCTGTCACCCGCGCGCCGACAGACATCGGGCGGCAGCGCAGGAATCTCGAAAGGATCGACCGCACGGCCGGGAATATCGGCGCCGCCACGGAGTCCTTGTGGGATGACAGCACCCACCACGCGCGACCACGGAGTCGCGAGTAAAGGAGCCATCCCAAATGAAAGGTCTGTTTCTCACCACCGGCGCAATCGCCGCCGCCCTGACGCTCACCGTCGGCCTGAGCAGCGCGCTGGCATCGAGCCATTCAGCGAGCGGCGTTGCGAAGGTCGCAGCGGCGAGCTCGCCGCTGGGCCGGATCCTCGTTGACGGACGCGGCCATACCCTCTATCTGTTCGCTAAAGACAAGCATGGAAAGAGCAGCTGCGCCGGCCAGTGCGCCAGCTTTTGGCCGCCTCTCATCAGCTCCGGCAAGCCGCGCGCGGCCGCCGGAGCAAAGGCATCGCTCCTAGGAACGACGAGGCGCGCAGACGGACGCCTGCAGGTCACCTACAAGCACCACCCCCTCTACACGTTCGTCAAGGACACGAGCAAGGGGCAGACAAACGGCGAGGGAGTCAACGCGTTCGGCGCCGAGTGGGACGCCCTCTCACCCGCCGGAGCCAAGGTCGAGAAGACCAGCAGCACCAGCACTCCGGCACCGGGCGGGTACGGCGGCAACGGGTACTAGGCCGCATCGTCACAAGGAGGGGGTCGCCCTCGGCGGCCCTCTCCCACGCGCCAGCGCACCACAACGATGGAGAAAGGACTGAGCACCGTGAGCAAGCCCCTCACCGAGACGACCGCCGAGAAGGCCGGCGCCCACGACATCGCGGCACCCTCGCTCGCCCACCGCCGTGAGCTCGCCCGCCGCCTCAGCGGCGGCATCGAGGTCACGCTCTACTGGAACGCCGACGACAACAGCACCAGCGTGGAGGTCTTGCAACCTGCAACCGAAGAAGCGCTGCGCTTCAGCGTCCCACCCGAGCGTGCGCTCGACGCCTTCTACCACCCCTTCAGCCACCTAGCCGCGGAGGGAGAGAGATGGATCGTCGGATCGTGAGCGGCGCCGGCCTGCCGAAGCAGATCGGGCCCTACTCGCAGGCTGTGCGCGTTGGAGGATTCGTGTTCGTCTCCGGCCAGCCGGGCATCGACCCCCAGACGGAGGACGCGGCCGGCCCGTCCTTCGCCGAGCAGGCGCGGCAGGCGCACCATGAACGCACCAAGCCTCGCCTAGAGGAGCCGCACCCTGTTCGACCCCTTTTTCGCCGCAAACCCTGATTCCTCCACGAGTGCACCCCGCAGCGGGCATGTTTACCGGTCGGCGCATTAGGGGCTCGTTCTTAGGCTAAGAAGACGCGATCCCTCTCGATTCCGTGCGAGCCTCGGCCAGCGCCGACCCTCGATGTCCAGAAGCGGCGACGTCCGCACCATCATCGGGCTGGCCATCTGGCCGGCGCACGCGCGGCCTGTCGCGCTTTGCCGGAGCCACAACCGACCTCCTCAAAGAGGGTTTGTCGTGCTCCTGATGTCGTCTTCTGGCGGAATCGCGACAGTCGTGCTGGCGGTCGGACTACGGTTTCAACGTTTCGGGGGGATGGGCGTCCGAGCGTGATGTCGTTGCCCTGTCCGCGCGGGACAACGTTCAAGAGGATGAGCCGCGCCAGGGCACCGACAAGGAGTGAGAGGCGATGGCCTGGTAGCGGGAGCAGGCTTAAGCCCAACAGCGACGCTGACCAAACCGACGATTTCACGGTGGTTTGAGTTTTTGGGACCACAAGTGTGCAAATTACAGGTGTGCCAATCGGCAGAAAGTTCCCGTCAGTTCTGACAACAGAACCGCTCGTCAATCGTCGATTTTCGCGCGGATCGAGTTTCCGGGACCCATACGCTGAACCTCCGCCACCAATGGCAGTTCGTTTAGCCGTCCGTTCTCGCCTAATCCGGGAGCTGGCGCGGTTATTTGCGAGAGGAGCTCGCCTAGGTAGCCCAAAAGCTCCTTCGCACGGTTGAATTAGTGACGAATGGAGCGTACTCTCCAACCGAGCGGCGCGGACATGACGTGGCGCATGCTTGTTCGGTAGAGGGGAGCTGGCCTGCAGTGGTGTGGCGATTGTGACGGCGGCCAGGTTGTTGCGCGTTGTCGCTATCGGGTTCGTACCGGCTGCGTTCGTTCTCCTCGTCGCGCCGGCGGCCAGCGAACGGACGGATGAGGCGCGCCCTCCTTCGGCGTCGGTGGTAGTCGCGGTTAGCTATTCGGCGGGGCGTGCACACGTCGGTTGGTTGGATATCGGTGCTCTGGGCGGGGAGCTTCGCCCTCTGGCGCCGCGCCCGGCGCTCAGCAGCGGAACGAGCGACACTGCACCGAGCTGGTCACCGGATGGGAACCAGATCGCGTTCGTGCGACACGTGCCCGGCGCGTACTCGCTGTACAAAACGAGCGCCGACGGGAGCAACGCCACGCAATTGGCGAGCCTCGGACGGTCCGTCGCGGAGCCAGACATAGCCTGGTCGGCCGAGGGGCCTAGTGTCGTCTTCGATCGCTTCCGCGGCGTCGAATGCCGTGTGAAGAAGCCGTTCCGGCTCCGCTACACAATTGCCTCTTCTACCGGCGCGCTAAGAGACATCGATGCGCTCGCCCGCCCACACAGACTCACGGTCCTGCTGGGAGGACATTGGTCGCCTGATCTTCTGCATTTGACGTACTCGATGTTGCAATGGCCTGCGCACAGCAGTGAGCCGTGTGGCGGCCACGCAGGCTACTACGACCACTTGCTGTACGTGGAACGAGCTGATGGCACGCGGCGCAAACTCCTCGCGCGCGGAGATGTGGTTTGGGACTGGGCTTGGTCCCCGGACGGGAAGCGACTTGCGTACTCCGTCTCGAACGCTTCGGGTCTTGGCTGCGACTTCTCCGTTGTCAATGCGGACGGTAAGGGTAGACGCAGGCTGCTGCGCAACGTCGATTGCGATGCATCCATCGACTGGTTCCCGGACGAATCGGCGATCCTCCTCACTTATCCGGGCGAACTCGATCGGATTGACCTTGAGACGAAGCACCTACGCAAAATCTTCCGCTGGAGTTCGAGCTACGGGAGCTGGAGCCTCGGCCCCTCTCCCGATGGCCAGTGGCTGGCGATCGTCGAGGACTACGGCTTGAATGAAAGTGACCGAACCACATCCATGCGGATCGCTCTCGTTCAGCTCGCCGAAGGATCCGCAACGACGTACGACGTTCGCCCCGATGGACCGGGTGAAACACTCGACGAGATCCAACTCAGGTTCAGCGGGTGAGCCCCCGTGGTCGCCACGGAGTTCTATCTTGGAGAATCGCGTGATGAGCTACTTCCTCGTTACTGAACTTCCGAGCCCGAAGTGAGAGAAATCGCGGCCGAGGCGTGAACAGGGTGGGCTGGGACGAGCACGCTGCTTTTGTCGATCGCCTCGCCGACCAAGGCGTCGTCGTTCTTGGCGGTCCGCTTGGCGACCCGGATTACGGTCCGGCGTTGCTCGTCTTTGCGGCTGAGCGGGAGGACGACATCCGTGAGCGCCTCGCCGCCGATCCGTGGATGGAGACGATCCTTACGGTCGAGCGGATCGAGCGCTGGTCGATCTGGGTCGGTTCACTCGCCGCCTAGCGCAGCTGAGGTAGGTACAGCGCAAGCGGATGTGGAGGGCTATGCCGGAGGCGTTGGGTGAGGGGTTTCAAAAACGTGGTTCACGCTGCGGCTCGGTGGTACTCGTGGATCAGTCCGCCGAGAACGTCGCGGCGGTCGATTGTGCCGACGGTCGATCGACCGATCGCTGGCGCTGATTGGGGCGGGTGAGCGCGAGCGCGCGGTGGGGGCGTTCGCGGTTGTAGTGGGCGGTGTAGGCACGGAGCACTCGCTCGAGGTGGCGGCGGCCGAGGATCAGCAGCCAGTCGAGACACTCGGCGCGGATTGTGCGGACAAAGCGCTCGGCGTAAGCGTTTGCTTGTGGTGCGCGGATCGGTGTGTGGATCACCTCGATGCCTTCGCTGCGGAAGACCTCGTTGAAGGAGGCGCTGAACTTGCTGTCGCGATCGTGGATCAGGAATCGCATGCGCTCGACGAGTCTACGAGCGTCAACGTCCCGCCAGACTCTTCTTGTTGCTCATATAGGCAACGGCACTGGCGCGTAAACGGCTCGCACAGGTGCTTCTTGCCGTCCGGCGGGACGGTTTAGCCCCCATTTCGGGGCGACCCTCGCCTGTTTAATTTGCGTGCTCCTAAGCGGAAAGGACGTCTCGGTGTTCAAGGGTGTTAAGCGGAAAGTAGACTTGGGTGTGAGCGGCGCAGAGGCGTACCTGTACGTGATCTCGAGCGGGCTTGAGCGGGCCAAGATCGGGGTCGCCGGCGACGCGCGGAAGCGGCTGCGCGAGCTGCAGGTCGGCTCGCCGTCGGTGCCGAGCCGCCAGCCGAGCGCCGCGCTCGCGAACCACGCGACCAACCGCCGTCCACGATAGACCCACAGCCATCAAGCGTGTCGTCCTTCCGCCAAAACGCGACACGCGTCGCTCGTGAGAGGACAGGTGACGGCGCTTCAGGCCGCCGTACTAAACCAGCCGTCTCTCCAGACGAGCGGAAAGTCGTCATACCAGTCGTCTTCGATGAAGCTCACCGGCCTGCCGTCCGGGTACCAGACCGGAAAGCCGCGCCGATGCAACTCGTCTGCGAGCGCGACCGTCCAGGCGAGGTCGGACTTGTCATCGCGATCCCATTCCCGCTGAACCCGCTCGTCACTCCAACCCGCAAAGAGGGATTCCATCCGTGACCTCCTTCGCGCTCACTGCCCTTCTCAGTCTAGGCCGCTTGCGCGACCCCGCAACTCTTCGCCTCAATCAGCAACGCAGTTGCAGCGCAACCCCGTCGGGCCGAAAACGGCGAAAATGTCACGCGATGGCGCGGACTGGCGACATCGCGTTTGCCTTTAACTTTGCCGCTGAGGGTTGGGGGCTACGCTGCTCGTTATCGCCTCTTTCTTCTACCGCGACCCGGATGCTCCGAGGCCAAACCGACCACGGCGCGCGGCGGTCATAGCTCTGATCGAGCACGCCGGCCAGCTTCTGTTGGAGCGGCGTGCCGATGCACCCCTCTGGGGCTTGATCGGCGGGGCTGTAGACGACGGTGAAACGCTAGATGCTGCCCTGCGGCGCGAGGTCTCTGAGGAGACTGGTCTCCGGGTCAGTAGATATGAGTTTTTTGGCACGTTCTCTGACCCGTCGCGGCTCGCTCAGTATCCGGACGGCAACATTGTCCAACTCCTCGGGCTGGCATATCGAGTGGAGGTTGAAAACCTCTCGGAAATGCGAGCGAGTGCGGAGTCCCGCGAAGTGCGCTTCTTCGATCTGGATCACCTTCCCGTTCACGATTTGGTTGCACCTCACCGCCCAATCGTCGCGCGTTACCTGAGCCATGAGACGCCGCCATTCCTTGACTGAGGCCGTTCCAACGAGTCTGCGCGAAGCTCCAGTGGCTGAAACCAGGCGTGGCGAAACTTGCTCCCATGGGATTGCACAGCTTTTGCGCAGCGTTGGCTCGCGAGACTCGCAGGAGAATGCACTGCAGAGCCTCCTTTAATCGAAACGCTGGCTTTGAGGCTGCGCCAGAATGATCCCCGCATGGCGAACGACCCCTACGATTTCGAGGCGATCCGTCAACGGATTGGGGACAGCTGCTTCATCTGCGAGATGTTGCGCGGCAACCCGGAGTTTCGGCATCACATGCTCTACGAGGATGAGACTGCGGTCGCTTGGCTGAACAAGTACCCCAACGTTTACGGCTATACGCTCGTCGCTCCGAAGGAACACCGAGAGGCCGTCACCGGCGATTTCGGGCCGTCTGACTATCTGGCTCTACAGAAAGTCGTCCGGCGAGTAGGTGAGGCGATTCGCCAGATTGTTCCAACCGAACGCCTCTACATCCTGAGCCTTGGAAGCCAGCAGGGAAACCGCCACGTTCATTGGCATCTCGTTCCGCTTCCGCCTGGGATTGCGTTCGAGGAACAGCAACTCGCCTGGATCAGCCGCCCGGTTCGCCTCCCATTCAGCGACGCGGAGATGGCTGACCTGGCGGAGCGGCTGGGTGAGGCAATCGACCGCCATTCTGAGTAGCCCGGACGACTATTCAGTCCGGCCGATCTGAGCCGCCAACCTGCCGGATACGCTCGTCGCGTGACAAACGGGCCGATCTCCGTGGTGCCATACGACCCGGAATGGCCGCGTCGCTTCGAGAGTGAGCGTGAGTTGCTGGAGCGGGTGCTGGGCCGATGGTTGGAAGGTGGCGTCCACCACGTCGGCTCGACCGCCATTCCCGGCATCGCTGCCAAGCCGATCATCGAC
>WNGB01012224.1_pt1 | contig 17019 bp, 17 predicted proteins | sample 5400681 | NCBI WGS metagenome assembly WNGB01 (sample SAMN13153367, study PRJNA577476) | soil metagenome | isolation source: 115 cm soil or saprolite under grassland replicate 2 | place: USA:California | collected 2016-06-15 | reverse complement strand
TGCATCGCCGGGGCGACCACCACCGGCCCGGCGAAGGCGAGCGCGACGCTGGTGAGCAGGTCGTCGGCCAGGCCGGCGGCCAGCCGGGCCAGCGTGTGCGCGGTCGCCGGGGCGACCATCAGCACCTGGCCCCAGCGGGCCAGGGCGACGTGCTCGACCGCGGCCGGGTCCTCCCACACCGAGGCGGGCACCCGGCGGCCGGTCAGGGCGGCGAAGGTCGCCCGGCTGACCATCGCCTCGCCGCCGGCGGTGAGCAGCGGCTGCACCTCCGCCCCCGCCCGCATGAGCTCCCTGGCCAGCTCGGCCGCCTTGTAGGCGGCGATCCCCCCCGACACCCCGAGCAGCACCCGGGCCCCGGCGAACACCGCCGGCGGCGAGCCCCCGGGATCCCTTGCCGGCGGGGCCACCGTGGCTACTTGATGGACTCGGCAACCTCGGCGGGGCGCTCCCAGTTCAGCTTGTCCTCGGCCAGCTCCTGGAGCGCCACCGACAGGGCCTTGCGGTTGGGGCCGGCGTCGACCATCGGCGGCACGAACTCGCCGATGCCCTCGCCGAGCTGGGAGTAGTAGCCGTTGATCTGCCTGGCCCGCCTGGCGGCCAGGATGACCAGGGTGTACTTGGAGTCGACCCGGGCGAGCAGGTCGTCGATCCTCGGTTCGATCATGTGTGTCTTCGCTCCTTGGCGCGCGTGTGACCACCGTTGATGGTACGCCGACGCAGCCCGTCGACGATCTCGATCACCTCGCGGGCGGCCCGCTCCAGGTCGTCGTTGACCACGGTGACGTCGAACTCGCCCTCGGCGGCCAGCTCGTCGGCCGCCTTGGCCAGCCGCCTGCGCACCTGCTGGTCGGTCTCGGTGCCGCGGCTGCGCAGCCGCCGCTCCAGCTCCTGGAGGCTGGGCGGCTTGATGAACACCATGAACGCCCCTGGGGTGGCGGCCTTGACCTGGCGGGCGCCCTGGACGTCGATCTCGACGATCACGTCGCGCCCCTCGGCGAGCGCGCGCTCCGCCGGCTCCCGCGGCGTGCCGTAGCGTTCGCCGAAGATGTCGGCCCACTCCAGGAACCCGCCCGCCTCGATCATCCGGTCGAAGGTGGCGCGGTCCACGAAGTGGTAGTGGCGGCCCTCGTCCTCCTTGGGGCGGGGCCCTCTGGTGGTGGCCGAGATGGACAGCTCGAGGTCGGGGAGGGCCGCGAGCAGCCTGGCCACGATGGCCCCCTTGCCGACCCCGGACGGGCCGGCAAGGACGATCAGGCGACCGCGACGCCCCCCGGTGCCCCCGTCGCGCGTCGACACGCCAGGCCGGCGGCTACTTCTTGCCGCCGAACTCGGCCAGCAGGGCGTCCTTCTGCTTGGACCCCAGGCCCCGGACCCGGCGCGAGGCGGAGATGTCCAGCTTCTCCATGATCTTGCGAGCGCGCACCTTCCCGACGCCGGGCATGCTCTCGAGCACGGCCGAGACCTTCATCTTGCCGACCGTCTCGTCGTCATCCTTGCCAAGAACGGTGGCAAGGCTGGTATTGCCGCTCTTGAGCTGGGCCTTCAGCTCCGCCCGCTTCCGGCGCGCCTCGGCAGCCTTTTCCAGGGCCTGCTGGCGCTGTTCGGGCGTCAGGGTTGGCAGTGGCATTCGTGCCTCCTCGTGACGTCGTGCCCAGAAGCGGACCGCGGTTGCGCCCCCGCCTGCTGGATCGAAGAACGCCGCGGATTCTACGCACACCTTGGGGGCTGGCTCAATCCATCCTCCCTGGTCAGAACCGTGCCTCATTCCGGAGCGATTGCCGAGAAACGTCACTGGCCGGCCAGGGCGGACATCAGGAGGCTGCGCCGGCCACCTCACGCTTCGCGCCATCGTCGCAGGTCACGGCGTTGTTCCGGGGCGGGGACGGCGGGCCCGGCCAGCGGCGAGCGCCTGGTCGCGGATGGCGCTGGCCGCCGCCGCAACGTCGGCCGCGCCGGTGACCGGCCGGCCGACCACGATCCAGCTGGCACCGGCCTCCATCGCCGCCGCCGGCGTGGCCACCCTGGCCTGGTCGTGGGCCAGAGGGTCGGCCAAGTATCGGTGCCGCATTCGTTCATGCTGCGCCGATGCACCGCCTGAAGTCTGCGCGCCGTGGGTACTTGGCCGGCCCTCTGAGGCGGCCGCCGGGCGCACGCCGGGGCAGATCAGCTCGGCGAACTCGCCGAGGAGGGTCCGGACGGCCGCGGCCTCCAGCGGCGAGCAGACCAGCGCCTGGCAGCCGGCCGCCGCCGCCAGCTCGGCCAGCCGCGGGACCGCCTCGGCGGCCGGCGGCAGGCCGACGGCGGCCAGGTCGCCCGGTCCGGCGCTGGTCAGCACCGTCACCGCCGCCACCCGGCAGCCGTCGCCGGCGCCCTCGACGGCGGCCGCGAGCATCGCCGGCCCGCCGAGGGCGTGGACGGTGACCAGCTCCGCCCCGGCCCTGGCCGCCGCGCGCGCAGCGCCGGCCACGGTCGCCGGGATGTCGTGCAGTTTCAGATCCAGCATCACCCTCCGGCCCTCGCCGGCAAGGGCGCGCACCGCCGCCGGCCCCTCGGCGCCGAACAGCTCGAGGCCGACCTTGACCATTCCGGCCGCCTCCCCGACCGCCCGCGACCAGGCGAGCGCCCGCCCGAGCTGGTCGGTGTCCAGCGCCACCACCAGCGGCGAGGCCATCTAGCGCTCCGCCTTGAACAGGGCGGGCAGCTCGGCCACCGAGCCGACCCCCTGGGCGGCCAGGTAACGCTCCAGCCCGGCGGCGACCTCGATCACCGCTCGAGGGTTTACGAAGCTGGCGGTGCCGACCGCGACCGCGGTCGCCCCGACCAGCAGCAGCTCGGCGGCGTCCTCGGCGGTGGCGACCCCGCCGGTGCCGACGATCGGAACCCCAGGCAGGGCCGTTGCGACCTGCCAGACGCAGCGGACGGCGACCGGTCGGATCGCCGGTCCGGACAGCCCGCCGGTCACCGAGGCGAGCCGGGGCCGGCGCCGGTGCACGTCGACCGCCATGCCGAGCAGCGTGTTGATCAGCACCAGGCCGTCCGCGCCGGCCTCCACCACCGCCCTTGCGACCGCGACCAGGTCGGTGACGTCGGCGGTCAGCTTGGCCAGCACCGGCTGCCGCGCCGCCGCCTTGACGGTCCGCACCACCGTGGCCGCCATGCCGGGGTCGCTGGCGAACAGCTCGCCGCGGTGGTCGACGTTGGGGCAGGAGAGGTTGAGCTCCAGCAGCTGGGCGGGCTCGTCGGCGAGGCGGGCGGCCAGGCGGCCGAACTCCTCGGCGCTGCCGCCGAACAGGCTGGCCACCACCGTGGCACCTGCCTCGGCAAGGAACGGCAGGTCGCCGGCGCAGAACGCCTCCACCCCCGGGTTCTGCAGGCCGATGGCGTTGAGCATGCCGGAGGGGGTCTCGGCCATGCGCGGGGTCGGCCGGCCACGGCGCGGCTGCAGGCTGACCGACTTGGTGACCACGGCGCCGACCTCGGCCAGGTCCAGCCAGCCTGCCATCTCGCGGCCGAAGCCGAAGCAGCCGGAGGCGGCCAGCACCGGGCTGCGCAGGCGCACCCCGCAGAGGTCGACCGACAGGTCCACGCTCACGGCGCCAGCTCCTCCAGCGCGAGCGCGGGGTGGCCCAGTTCCGTCCAGGCGATCGCGACGCCGTCGAACACCGGCCCTTCCAGGCAGGAGCGGGCCATCCGGGGCGGCTGCCCCGGTCGGTCGGCGACCGGGACCACGCAGGAGAAGCAGATGCCGGTGCCGCAGGCCATCAGCTCCTCGACCGCGACCTGGCAGGGCACGCCGTGCTGGCTGGCCGTGCGGCTGACCGCGGCCAGCATCGCCATCGGCCCGCAGGCGTAGACCCGCCCGTGGCGGACCCGCTGCAGCAGCGCCGGCATCGGGTCGGTGACCACCCCGCGCCGCCCGGCCGAGCCGTCGTCGGTGGTGACGGCCACCGAGTGGCCGAGCCGCTTGGCCTCCATCGCCAGCAACAGCCGCTCGGCGGTGGCCGCGCCGACCACGAAGTCGACCCGGCAGCGGCGCGCCCGCAGCTCCTCGGCCAGGAAGAACAACGGGGCCGTGCCGTAGCCGCCGCCGACCAGCAGGCAGGGGGTCGGGTCGGCGGGCGGGGTGAACGGCCGGCCGAGCGGTCCCAGCACATCGACCGGCTCGTGGGGGCGGAGCGTGGCGAGCGCCCGTGTGCCCGGCCCGACCACGTCGAAGACGACCTCGATGGTGCCGAGGGCCGGCCCTGGCCGCTCCACCCGGTGGATCGAGAACGGTCGCCGCAGCAGGAACGAGCGGTCCTGGCCGGCGAGCAGCTCGACGAACTGGCCGGGCCGGGCGGCCGCGGCGATCCTGGGCGCGACCAGGGTGAGCGCGTGGTAGGCGCCCTCCCGCCGCCCGTCGAGCAGCTCGCACCGCTCCCGCACCGGGCTCACCGGGCCCCGGCCTCCCCGCCCACCGCCCCGGCCCCGTCCGGCGGTGAGGTACCGGATCGGCTGCCGGCGGGGCCGTCGTGCCAGGCCTGCAGGGAGCGGACGGCCAGCTCGCCTGCCAGGCGAGCCTCGATGCCCTGGACCATGGCGGTGAGGCCGGACAGGGTGGTGACGCAGGGGATGTCGGCGGCGACCGCGGCGGTGCGGATGTCGTAGCCGTCGGTCCGCGGCCCGGACCCCTGAGGGGTGTTGACGACCACGTCGATCTCGCCGGCCCGGATCCGGTCGACGACGTTGTCGGGGCCCTCGTGGACCTTGCGGACCACCTCGGCGGCGACCCCGTTGCGGGCCAGCACGCTGGCGGTTCCGGTGGTGGCGACGAGGGTGAAGCCGAGGTCGGCGAGGCGTTTGGCCGGCAGCACGATGGCCCGCTTGTCGGCGTTGCGGACGGACAGGAACGCCACCCCCTTGGTGGGCAGGGCGCCGTAGGCGGCCTCCTGGCTCTTGGCGAACGCCGCCCCGAAGCTGGCGTCGAGGCCGAGGACCTCCCCGGTGGAGCGCATCTCGGGCCCGAGCAGCGAGTCGGCCCCCGGGAAGCGGGCGAACGGCAGCACCGCCTCCTTCACCCCCACGTGGGCGGGTTCCGGCGCCAGCAAGGCACCATCCGGGCCGGCCAGCCGCAGTTCCTCGAGGGTCGACCCGGTCATCAGCAGTGCCGCCGCCCGGGCGACGGGCAGCCCGGTGACCTTCTCCACGAAGGGCACCGAGCGGCTCGCCCGCGGGTTGGCCTCCAGCACGTACAGCCGCTCGCCCTTCAACGCGAACTGGACGTTGAGGATGCCGACGACCCCGAGGGCGCGGCCGAGGCGGGCGGTGGCCTCCCCGATCGCGCCGAGCTGGTCGGTGATCGGCGGCAGCACGCAGGCCGAGTCGCCGGAGTGCACCCCGGCCTCCTCGATGTGCTCCATCACCCCGCAGACAAGCACCCCGCCGGCCGCGTCGCAGAGGGCGTCGACGTCGACCTCGACCGCGTCCTCCAGGAACCGGTCCACCAGCACCGGCCGCCCACCCCCGTTCCCGTTGAGAGCGGCGGAGCGGGCGAGGGCGGCGGCGTCGTAGCAGACCTGCATGGAGCGGCCGCCGAGCACGTAGGAGGGGCGGACCAGCACCGGGTAGCCGACCCGTTCGGCGACCGCAAGGGCCTCCGCCACGGAGGCGGCCTGCCCCCACGGCGGGGCGTCAAGGCCGCAGCGTTCCAGCACCGCCCCGAAGCGGCCGCGGTCCTCGGCCAGGTCGATCGCCTCCGGCGGGGTGCCGAGCAGCGGCACCCCGGCGACCGCCAGCCCTCCGGCCAGCTGCAGCGGCGTCTGCCCGCCCATGGTCACCACCACCCCGACCAGCTGGCCGCCGCGGGCCTCAGCGCGGCACACCTCCAGCACGTCCTCGCAGGTCAGCGGCTCGACGTAGAGCCGGTCGGCGACGTCGTAGTCGGTGGAGACGGTCTCGGGGTTGCAGTTGACCATGACCGTCTCGTAGCCGGCCTCCCGCAGCGCCTGCACCGCGTGGACGCAGGCGGTGTCGAACTCGACCCCCTGGCCGATCCGGTTGGGCCCGGAGCCGAGCACCACCACCCGTCGCCTGCCGGTCGCCGGGACCTCGTTCTCCTCCTCGTAGGTCGAGTAGTGGTAGGGGGTGGAGGCCTCGAACTCGCCGGCGCAGGTGTCGACCGAGCGGTAGGTGGGTTCCACGCCGAGGGCGCGGCGGCGGGTCCGCACCTCCCCCTCGGTCGCTCCCACCAGGGCGGCGAGCTGCCGGTCGGAGAAGCCGTGCCGCTTGGCGTGCCGCAGCGGGCCGCGTCCCAGCTCGTCGATCGAGCCGGCGGCGGCCACCTCGGCGGCGACCTCGACGATGCGGGCGACGCCGTCCACGAACCAGGGGTCGATGGCGGACGCCGCGGCCACCTCGTCGACCCCGCAGCCGAGCCGCAGGGCCCGCTCGACCGCCTCCAGCCGCTCCTGGGTGGGCCGGGCGCAGGCGGCCAGCAGCGCCTCCCGGGTGGGCTCCGCGGGGTCCTCCGGGCTGCGCAGGCCGTCGCGGCCGGTCTCCAGGGAGCGCCAGGCCTTCTGCAGCGCCTCGGGGAAGGTGCGCCCGATCGCCATCACCTCCCCGACCGACTTCATCCGCGTGGTCAGCTCGGCGTCGGCGTCGGGGAACTTCTCGAAGTTGAAGCGCGGCGCCTTGACGACCACGTAGTCGAGGGTCGGCTCGAAGGCGGCGGCGGTCTTGCCGGTGACCTCGTTGCGGATCTCGTCGAGGGTGAACCCGACCGCCAGCAGCGCGGCCACCTTGGCGATCGGGAAGCCGGTGGCCTTGGAGGCCAGCGCCGAGGAGCGCGACACCCGCGGGTTCATCTCGATCACGACCCGGCGGCCGCTGGCCGGGTCGACCGCGAACTGCACGTTGGCGCCGCCGGTCTCCACCCCGACGGCCCGCAGCACCGCCAGCGCGTCGTCCCGCATGGCCTGGTACTCGCGGTCGGAGAGGGTCATCTGGGGGGCGACGGTGATCGAGTCGCCGGTGTGGACCCCCATCGGGTCGAGGTTCTCGATCGAGCAGACGACCACCGCGTTGTCGGCCCGGTCGCGCATCACCTCCAGCTCGAACTCCTTCCAGCCGAGCACCGACTCCTCCACCAGCACGCGCCGCACGGGGCTGGCGGCAAGGCCCTGGGCGAGCAGCCCGGCGAGGGCGTCGGGCGTCCGGGCGACGCCGCCGCCCCAGCCGCCGAGGGTGAACGACGGCCGCAGCACCACCGGCAGCCCCAGCTTCTCCGCCGCCGCCAGGCCCTCCTCGACCGTGCCGACCTCGACCCCGCTGGGCAGGTCGAGGCCGGCCGCCCGGCAGGTGTCGATGAACTGCACGCGCGACTCCGCCCGGTGGACCGCCTCGACGCTCGCCCCGATCAGCTCCACCCCCAGCCGCTGGAGGGTGCCGTTGCCAGCCAGCTCAACGGCCAGGTTGAGGGCCGTCTGCCCGCCGAGGGTCGGCAGCAGCGCGTCGGGCCGTTCGGCCTCCAGGATGGCGGTGAGCGGGCCGGCGGTGAGCGGCTCCAGGTAGGTGGCGTCGGCCACCTCCGGGTCGGTCATGATCGTGGCCGGGTTGGAGTTGACCAGCACCACCCGCAGCCCCAGCCGCCGCAGCGCCCGGCACGCCTGGGTGCCGGAGTAGTCGAACTCGGCCGCCTGCCCGATCACGATCGGCCCCGAACCGATGACCAGGACGGTGCGGAGGTCCCCGCGGAGCGGCACTAGGCGTCCCCCCGAGGCGGCTCGGTGTGCGCCGCGTAGGCGGACTGGCCGGCGTCCCAGCCCTCGTACAGGCCCATCGCCATCGCCTCGGCCCACAGCGCCCTGACCTGGGCGGGGCTGAGCAGCCGCAGCCGGATGGCGAAGCGGCTGGCGCCCTCGACGCTGGCGACCAGGGTGCGCAGCTTGGCCTCGTCCTGGGCGGTGGTGCGGCGCCCGGTCGGCGAGGTGCCTGCCTCTGCCTCCCCGCGGAGGCTGGTCTTGAGGGTCATGACCCGGTCGAACTCGGCCCGCAGGGCGTCGGCGACCTCGCCGGCGGGGGGCAGGGTGCCCTCGTCGACCCCGCCGAGGGCCCGGAAGCTGCGCTGTTCAGGCACGGTGTGCTCCTTCCATCAGGGCGGCGAACCGCTCGAACAGCGGGTGGGCGTCGTGGGGGCCTGGCGCGGCCTCCGGGTGGTACTGGATGGAGAAGGCGGGGACGTCGCGGCACTCCAGGCCCTCCACCACGCCGTCGTTGGCGTTGCGGTGGGTGACCCGCACCGCGGCGGGCAGGCTGGCCTCCTCCACCGCGAAGCCGTGGTTGTGGCTGGTGACCGAGACCCGCCCGGTGGCCAGCTCGACCACCGGCTGGTTGACGCCCCGGTGGCCGAACGGCAGGCGGACGGTGCGCCCGCCGACCGCCCGGCCGAGGAGCTGGTGGCCGAGGCAGATGCCGAACAGCGGCACCCTGCCGAGCAGCTCCCTGGCCGCGTCCGCGCCGTGGGCGACCGTGGCCGGGTCGCCGGGGCCGTTGGACAGCAGCACCCCGTCCGGCCGCCAGGCCAGCGCGTCGGCGGCCGGCGTGGCGGCGGGCAGCAGCAGCACCCTGGCCCCGAGCCGCCGCAGCCGCCTGACGATGTTGGCCTTGGCGCCGAAGTCGTACAGGGCCACCCGGTAGCGCTCGGCGCCGTCGGCGGGCAGCTCGGCCGGCTCCGCCCTGGTCACCTGGTCGACCAGGGCGAGGCCGTTGGGGTCCGGCGCCGCCTGGGCCAGCCGGCGCAGCGCCGCCACCTCGCCGTGCTCGGTCGACAGCGCCCCGCGCATCGCCCCGGCCGTGCGCAGGTGGCGGACCAGCCGGCGGGTGTCGAGGCCCTCGACGCCTGGCACGCCGGCCGCGTCCAGCTCCTCCGCCAGGCCGCGCTCGGCGCGCCAGCTCGACGGCCGCCTGGCCGCCTGCCTGACCAGGAACGCGGCCACCTGCACCCGGTCGGACTCGGCGTCGGCGGCGTTGGTGCCGTAGTTGCCGACCTCGGGGGCGGCCATGCAGACCAGCTGCCGGTGGTAGGACGGGTCGGTCAGGACCTCCTGGTAGCCGCTCATCGCGGTGTTGAACACCACCTCCCCTGCCACGGTGGCCGGCCGCCGCGTGAACGCCTCCCCCCGGAACGCCGCCCCGTCCTCCAGCACCAGCAGCGCCTCGCGACTCATTTGAGGACCTCGGGACCGGCAAGGGGCTGCAGGGCGGCGGCCCAGCGGGGCGCCGCCGCCTCGTCCAGCACGAAGCCGGAGCGGAGCGTGGCGGGGCCGAGCCGCCAGTCGACCACCAGCACCTTGTCGGCGTACACCTCCTTGCCGGCATGGTGGGAGGCGAGCTCGACGCCGCGCAGGGTCCCTGCGGGGATGCACCAGGGGTCGCCGCCCCGGTCGACCCGCAGGCCGCCGGCGTCGAGGGTCAGGCCGACCACCCGGCGGCCGAGCAGCCCGTGGCCGTTGAAGCGGCGGACGCTGGACGGCGCGTAGGTGGTCCCCAGGTAGCGGGCGCCGGCCCGCAGCAGCGGCGGCGAGGCCGGCGGGCAGGGCGGCAGCGGCGGCAGCCCGGCCTGCTGGCGGGCGACGGTGCGGCGCACCGCCCCCAGCGTCAGCGCCGCCGCGACCGCCGCCGCCGCCAGCACGGTCAGCCCGCCGAGGACCCAGCTCACCTGGTGGCCTCGCCGTGGTGGACGGTGAACTCGCCGCGCAGCAGGGTGTGCACCACCCGGCCGCGGAGCTCGCGCCCGTGGAAGGGGGTGTTGCGGGCGCGGCTGGCCAGCCTGGCGCGGTCGACGGTCCAGGCGGCGTCGGGGTCGAACACGGTCAGGTTGGCGGGCGCTCCCGGTCGCACCGGGCCGCCGTGGCCGGGCAGGCGGCGGCAGCGGGCGGGGCCGGCCGTCAGCCGCTCGACGGCGCCGGCCAGCTCCAGGTAGCCGGGGCCGACCAGCTCGGTGAGGGCGAGGCCGAGCGCGGTCTGCAGACCCAGCATGCCAGGCGGGGCGGCCGCCCACTCGACCTCCTTGTCCTCGCGGGCGTGGGGGGCGTGGTCGGTGGCGATCGCGTCGAGGGTGCCGTCGGCCAGCCCGTGGCGGACCGCCTCGACGTCGGCCTTCTCGCGCAGCGGCGGGTTGACCTTGAAGACCGGGTCGTAGCTGCCGGCCGCCTCGTCGGTGAGGGTGAAGTGGTGGGGGGCGGCTTCGGCGCTGACCCGCACCCCGCGGGCCTTGGCCGAGCGGACCAGCTCGACCGCGCCGGCGGTGGAGACGTGGCACAGGTGCAGCCGCCCGCCGTTCAGCTCGGCCAGCAGCAGGTCGCGGGCGACCACCATCTCCTCGGCGGCGGCCGGCCAGCCTGCCAGCCCCAGCATCGCCGAGACCTCCCCCTCGTGCATCTGGGCGTTCTCGGTCAGGGACGCGTCCTCGGCGTGGTCGGCGATCACGGCGTCGAACGCCCGCGCGTACTCCAGCGCCAGCCGCAGCAGGCGGGCCTCCCGGATCGGGTGGCCGTCGTCGGAGAAGCAGTCGACCGCGGCGGCGCTGCGGGCCATGGCGCCCAGCTCGGCCAGCTCGGCGCCGCGCTGGCCGAGGGTGACGGCGCCGACCGGGAACACGTCGACCAGGCCGACCTCGCGGCCCCGGGCGGCGACCATCTCGACCACCCCGGCGTTGTCGGCCACCGGGTCGGTGTTGGGCATCGGGCAGACCGCGGTGTAGCCGCCGAGCGCGGCCGCCCGCGAGCCGCTCTCGATCGTCTCGGCGTCCTCACGGCCCGGCTCGCGCAGGTGGACGTGCAGGTCGACGAAGCCGGGGCAGACGACCAGCCCGCCGCAGTCGACCACCCGGGCGCCCGCGGCCCGCACGCCGGCGTCGACCTCGGCGATCACGCCGTGGTCGACCAGCACGTCGGCGGCGCCGTCGTGGCCGGAGGCCGGGTCGACCAGGCGGCCGCCCCGCAGCAGCAGCTTGTTCATCGGGCCACCCCCTCGGGGTTCCCCGAGCCCAGCTCCGGGCCGCCGAGCAGCAGGTACAGCAGCGCCATCCGCACGCTGATGCCGTTGGCGACCTGGTCGGCGATGACCGACCGCTCCAGCGAGTCGGCCACGTCGGCGGCGATCTCCACGCCGCGGTTCATCGGGCCGGGATGCATGACGATCGCGTGGTCGGCCATGGCCGCCAGCCGCCTGGCGTCGAGGCCGTACAGGCGCGCGTACTCCCGCAGCGACGGGAAGAAGCCGGCGCGCTGCCGCTCCAGCTGGACCCGCAGCATCATCACCACGTCCTGCTTGGGCAGCACGGCGTCCAGGTCGTAGGAGACGGCGGTCCCCCAGGCGTCCACCCGCGCGGGCAGCAGCGTCGGCGGGGCGACCAGGGTCACCTCGGCGCCCATGGTGGTGAGCGCGAAGACGTTGGAGCGGGCGACCCGCGAGTGCAGCACGTCGCCGACGATCGCCACCCGCAGCCCCTCGAAGCCGGGGAAGCGCTGCCGCATGGTGTACAGGTCCAGCAGCGCCTGGGTGGGGTGCTCGTGGGTGCCGTCGCCGGCGTTGACGACCACCGCCCGGACCCATTCGGCCAGCCGCCATGGGGCCCCTGAGGCGCCGTGGCGGATCACGATCGCGTCCACCCCCATCGCCTCCAGGGTGATGGCGGTGTCCTTGAGGCTCTCCCCCTTGGAGACGCTCGACCCCTTGGCGGAGAAGTTGATCACGTCGGCCGACAGCCGCTTGGCGGCCAGCTCGAAGGAGATCCTCGTCCGGGTGGAGTCCTCGAAGAACAGGTTGCAGACGGTGCGGCCGCGCAGGGTGGGGAGCTTCTTGATCGCCCGGTCGGTGACCTTGGCCAGGTGCGCCGCGGTGTCCAGCACCCTGGTGATGTCGGCGGCGTCCAGGTCGGCCGCTGACAGCAGGTGCTTGCTCCTCATCCCGCCACCCCCTCCACCGCCCTGCGGGCGGGTCCTTCGATCAGCACGCCGTCGCCGCCGTCGGTCTCGGCCAGCAGCACCCGGACCGCCTGGTCGGGGGAGGTCGGCAGGTTCTTGCCGACGTAGTCGGCGCGCAGCGGCAGCTCACGGTGGCCGCGGTCGACCAGCACGGCCAGCTGGATGGCCCGTGGCCTGCCGAAGTCGGTCAGGGCGTCGAGCGCGGCGCGGGCGGTGCGGCCGGTGTAGAGCACGTCGTCGACCAGCACGACCACGGTGCCGGCCAGGTCGAAGGGCAGCTCGGTGTCGTGGGTCGCCGACGGCGGCCGCATGCCGATGTCGTCCCGGTACATGGCCACGTCGACCGCGCCGGCGGGCACCGGCCGGCCCTCGATCTCGGCCAGGTGGGCGGCCAGGCGCCTGGCCAGGGGAACGCCGCGGGTGTGGATGCCGACCACCACCAGCCCGCCGGTGCCCTTGTTGCGCTCCACCACCTCGTGGGCGATGCGGACCAGGGCGCGGTGCACGTCGGCGGCGTCCATCACCTCGGCACGCTCGGCCATCAAGAACGCCTCCAGCCCGGTCGGGATGGAGGCGGCGCACAGCACGTCATGTCGTTGGCTCCCTTCCTGGCCTCACGGGACCAGCCTTAAAGGTCGCTCGAACGGTCGCCGGCATCCTAGCCGGGTTGGCGGTCCTTCGCCAGCGAGGCGCCGGGATCGGCGCCCGGGTAGCCGTTACCGCGCAGGACCTTGGCGAGCGCGTCGCGCACGCAGGCCATGTCCTGCTCGGAGAGGTGGCGCGCGAAGTGCCGCTCGACGATCGGGGCGCACACCGGTCCGGAACGCCGCAGCGCCTCGGTGCCCCGCGGGGTGAGCCTGGCGTAGGTCAGCCGCCGGTCCGACGGGCAGGACTCCCTGGCGACCAGGCCGGCCTGCTCGAGGCGGTCCACCAGCTGGGTGACGCCGCTCTTGCTGACGCGCAGCTGCCTGGTGATGTCCACCATGCGGAGCCTGCGGTCGGGCGCCTCGCTGAGCCGGCAGAGCACCTCATACTGCACCAGCGACAGCCCGGCCTCCGCCCGCAGCGTCTTCTCCATGGCGTCGGCGACCACCCGGTGAGTGTCCAGGACGGCCTGCAGCGCCGGCATGGCCTGGTCGAACGGGAGCATGCCGAGATCCTAGCATGGGGAAAGTTAACAAGTTGACTATTTGCTCCTTAACGTTCAGTTGTGGAAGGCTCACCTAGAATGTTGCGCCTACAACGACGAGCAAGGGGGGGACGAGGAGGGTTCCACGATGAGCGCCGAGGCCGGACTGGTGATCCTGGTGGGACGCGTGCTGTTCGCGCTCTACTTCGGGGCGGTGGCCGGCGTCGGCCACATCCGCAGCAGCCAGAACTACGAGGGCTACGCCCGCTCGATCGGCTTCCCGGCGGTGGCGCTCGCGGGCTGGCCGGCCGGGGTGTGGCTGGAGGTGGGCGCGCTCTCGGTCGCGCTCGGCGTCTGGCCCGACGTGGGCACGCTGATGATCGGCCTGTTCGTGGTCATCGCGGCGGTCTACTTCCACCGCTACTGGGAGATCGAGGACCAGATGCAGCGGATGAACCAGAGTTTCCTGTTCTGGCGCAACGTGATCGCGCTCGGCGCCTCGATCGCGCTGTTCGGATGCTTCGCCGCCTTCGGCGAGGCGCTGCGGTTCACCGTCACGGCGCCGCTGTTCCAGTTCTGAGCCGCCGCCTGCCCTACCGGCGCGGCAGGATCCCCTGCAGGTGGTGCTCGAAGACGCGGTCGACCAGCCGCTCCGGGGACTCCGGCCAGGGGAAGTCCGGCAGCGAGATCAGCAGCGAGGTGAGGCCGTGGACCAGCACCCACAGCCCGATGGAGATCTGCATGGGGTCGCCGGGCTCGAGCAGGCCGGCGTCCAGGCAGCGCTGCACGGCCTCGACCACGTGCAGGAAGGTCGGCGAATCGCCGAGCTGCTTCTGGTCGACGCTCTCGGGCACCTCGTCCTGATGGTGCATGAACAGCACCCGGTAGGCCTCGGCGTTCTCCAGCCCGAACCGGACGTAGGCCCTGCCGCGTCGCCGCAGCGCCTCCAGCGGGTCGTCCACGCCGGCCGAGGCGGCCGCCATCTCGTCGTCGAGCTTGCGGAACAGCTCCTCGCAGACCGCGTAGATCAGCTCGGTCTTGTCGGCGAAGTGCAGGTAGATCGAGGGTGGGGTGACGCCCACGGCCTGGGCGATGGCGCGGATGGAGACGGCCTCCTCGTCGCCGGTCTCCAGCAGCAGGCGGGTGGCGGCGGCCAGGATCTCCTCCCGCAGCAACGGCCCCTCCCCCCGCCGCGCGCGGTGGCGGCGGGGGGATTCGACGGGTGCCGTGCCGGCCATCAGGCTCCGCTCGGCTCAGGGGCCTCGCGCAGGCCGATACGGCGGTACAGGCGGCGCAGCGGACCGGGGGCCCACCAGTTGGCGGGGCCGGCCAGGCGCATGAACGCCGGCACCAGCAGCGCCCTGATCAGGGTCGCGTCCACGATGATGGCCAGCGCCGCCCCGATGCCGAACAGCTGCAGGAAGCTGACCCTCGAGGTCGCGAAGGCGATGAACACGATCGCCAGCAGGGCGGCCGCGGTGGTGACGATGCGGCCGGTGCGCTCGAGCCCGACCGCGACCGCGGCGACCGTGTCGCCGGTGCGGTCGTGCTCCTCCTTGATCCGCGACAGCATGAACACCTCGTAGTCCATGGACAGCCCGAACGCGACGCAGAACAGCAGCACCGGCATGGACGTGTCGATCGTACCCGTTGGGGTGAACCCAAGGACACCGGCGAAGTGGCCGTCCTGGAACACGTACACCATCGCGCCGTACATGGCGGTCAGCGACAGGAGGTTCAGCACCAGGGCCGTGAGCGGGATGACCACGCTGCCGGTGAACAGGAACAGCACCACGAAGGTGATCAGCACGATGATGGCGGCGGCGGCCGGCAGGTGCCCGGACAGCGACGCCCTGGTGTCGACCAGCTGGGCGGAGGCGCCGGTGACGATCCCGCCGAGGGGCGAGGGTAGCTCGCGGATGTTGGCCACCAGCTGCTCGCCGGCCGGCGAGTACGGCTGCACGGAGGGGACCACCGACAACCAGGTGCCGTCGGCGCCGGCGAAGCGCCTGGCCTCTGGCGGGATGCCGCCGGGGCCGTCGCCGCCCAGCGGTCCCTGGAGCCGTCGGCCGCCCGCGTAGTTGCCGGTCAGGGCGTCGACGCGGGTGACGTCCTGCAGCCGGGACAGCTCGGTGGCGTACCGGTCGATCTCGAGCAGGTAGGCGTCGGGGGCGCCGATGCCGGTGCTGACCACGGCGAGGGCGCTGGACTCGTCGGCGGTGAAGTTGTTCCGCAGCGCGTCGGAGACCTGGCGGCTGGCCGCTCCGGAGGGCAGCACGCGGTCGTCGGGCAGGCCGAAGTTGACGCCGAGGAACGGGGTGCCGAGCAGCACCAGGAAGGCGACCACGCCGGTGGCGATCGGCAGGGGCCGGCGCATCACCGAGGTGGCGATGCGGTGCCAGGGGCCGCCCTGCTGCGCGCCGGTCCGGCGCCGCCCGATCGGCAGCCGCAGCCGGTCGACGCGGCGGCCGAGCAGGGCCAGCAGCGCCGGCAGCACCACCAGGGCGCCGGCCGCGGCGAGGGCGACCACGGCGATGCCGGCGTAGCCCATGGAGCGCAGGAAGTAGAACGGGAAGACCAGCAGGGCCAGCAGGGCGACCGCCACGGCGGCGGCGCTGAACAGCACCGTGCGGCCGGCGGTGCGCATGGTCACCAGCAGCGCGTCGGCCGGCTCGCGGCCGGCCCGCAGCTCCTCCCGGTAGCGGGAGACGATGAACAGGCTGTAGTCGATCGCCAGGCCGAGACCGAGCGCGGTGGTCAGGTTGAGCGCGTAGATCGACACGTCGGTGAGGCCGGCCAGCAGGCGCAGCAGCAGCAGGGTGCCGACGATCGCGAAGCCGCCCACGGCCAGCGGCAGGGCGCCCGCCACCGCGCTGGCGAAGGCCACCACCAGCAGCAGCAGGGTGATGGGCACGGCGATCGCCTCTGCCCGCGCCAGGTCGGTCTCGACCTGCTCACCGATCTCGCTGGAGGCCTGCAGCTGCCCGCCGACCTGGACCCGCACCTCGGCGTCGTCGGCGACGTAGGCGGCGGCCAGCTGCGCCGCCCGGTCCTCCTGGTCCTGCTCGTCGCCGGTGACCCGGCCGAGCACCATCGCCTGGCGGCCGTCCTGGCTCTTGAGGGTGGGGGCGTTCAGGCTCCAGTAGGAGGCGACCTGGGTGAGGTCCGGCTCGGCGGCGAGGCGGCGGGTCAGCGCCTGGCCGCGGCGCGCCACCGCCGGATCGTCGACGTCGCCCCGCTTGGCGGTGACCAGCAGGACCAGGTTGGGGTCGCCGGCCCCGAAGGTGTCGCGCAGCACCGCCGCCGCTCTGGCCGACTCGGCGGCCGGGTCCTCGAACCCGCCCGACTTGAGGCTGGCGACGGCGCCGCCGCCGAACACGCCGGCGAGGACCACCGCGGCCAGCGTGGCCGCGAGCACCGCCCATCGGCGCCGGAGGATGAACCGGCCGAGCCGCTCGAGCATCACAACCTCCCTATCGCTGCTAACCTAGCGGCGTCAACTTAACAGCGATAGGCGAGGGGTTGTCAAGGGCGGTGCAGGCGAGCACCCGGTGAACGGCGCGCTAGGATGACCCACATGTGCACCGCCGTCCGCATCGTGGTGGCCGCCGCCGAGCGGGAGCGCCGCCTGGAGCTGCGCAGGGCCGCCGTGACCGCCGAGTGGGAGGTGGTCGGCGAGGCGGACGGGCCACAGGCGGCCTACCTGGAGGCCGTCGAGCGCCGCGCCCGCTTCCTGGTCCTTGACGCCAGCGCGGCCGGCGACCGGCCGGAGGCGCTGGTCCGCCGCCTCAAGTCGACCAGCCCGAACGCGTTCGTGGTCGGGGTCGGCGAGGTCGCCGGGGCCGACGCGGCGGTGGCGGCCGACGGCCTCGACGGCCTCCGCGGCGTCATGCGCGACCTGCTGCACGCCACCGCCGACCATCAGCA
>WNGB01006588.1_pt1 | contig 17019 bp, 11 predicted proteins | sample 5400681 | NCBI WGS metagenome assembly WNGB01 (sample SAMN13153367, study PRJNA577476) | soil metagenome | isolation source: 115 cm soil or saprolite under grassland replicate 2 | place: USA:California | collected 2016-06-15 | reverse complement strand
CAAGTGTTCTGTTCGGGCGGCATCTGTGGTAGGATTCAAGTGAACCTCCTATGGGTGGGCTAGGTACGGAGTTCTTGCAGACACCATCGTAGCACAACCAGCGGAGGTTCACCCGTCCTGACAACTCTTGCCTGCACCCGCGTGGGTCGGGCAAACGGGACGCGGACGAACCGGACGAACGCGGACAGCGATGATTGTTGTTCGCGTTCGTCTGCGTTCGTCCGCGTGCAATTTTGGGAATGGTGAACAGTTACACTCCCGCCGATCGTGGCGCTTGCCCGCTATTGCGCCGCCGTGCTACAATAACGCGAAATACACCGAATTCGCCTGTGGTGAGGCGAGGGTCTGCCGGCAGCCCGCGCCCGCCTTCGAACCCCCACTCCTGTACTGAAATAGCTGCGATGACCGTACCCGACACAATTACGATCGATGGCCCCGCAGGCGCCGGCAAGAGCACGCTGGGCGAGCTGCTGGCGCACCGGCTGGGCTACCTCTATTTCGATACTGGCGTGATGTATCGCGCGCTGACCTGGGCTGCGCTCGGGCAAAACATCGATCCAGGCGATGAGCCGGCGGCGGCGGCGCTGGCGCGCGACCTCGACATCGACATCGAGCCGCCGACCGTTGCCGATGGGCGCCAGTATACCATCCGGGTCGATGGTCAGGATGTGACATGGGATCTGCGCCGGCCGGAGGTTGATCGGCATGTATCAAGCGTGGCGCGGCACCCGGCTTTGCGCGAGATCTTACGCGCGCGGCAGCGGGCGATCGGCATGCGCGGCCAGGTTGTGATGGTCGGGCGCGATATCGGCACGATCGTGCTGCCCGAGGCCCGGCTGAAAATCTATCTCCAGGCGTCGCTGGGGGCGCGGGCCGCCCGCCGGGCCGCCGAGCTGCGTAAACGTGGCTTTGCGGTCGATCTGGCCGAGCTTGAGGCCGATCTGGCCCGGCGCGACGCGCTCGACCAGCATGTGATGGCGCCCGCGCCCGATGCGCTGGTGCTGAGCAACGAGACGCTCCTGCCGTCGGAGGAGGTCGATCTCATCCTGGCGCGGTTGGCCGAGCGGTAGGTGGAATAATGTCGCGCCAGCAACGAATCACCTACGCCGTTGTGCGAGCGCTGCTGCGCCTGGCGCTGCTGCTGCTCACGCGGGCGAGTGTGCGCGGGCGCGAGCGTCTGCCGCGCGCGGGCGCTGGGATCGTGGTAAGCAACCATATAGCGGCCGTCGATCCGGGTGTTCTGGTGGCAGTGCTGCCGCGCCCGATCGCGCTGATGTCGAAAGTCGAAAACGCGCGAGGTGTGCTGAAGCTATTTATGCCGCTGGTCGGCGCCTTCACCGTGCGGCGTGGCGCCGCCGACCGGCGCGCGCTGCGGATGGCCGTGCGGGTGCTGGAACAGGGCCGGCTGCTGTGCATATTTCCGGAAGGCACCCGTAGCGTCAGCGGTGTGCTGGGGTCGGCGCATGGCGGCGCGGCGCTGCTGGCGCTCAAAAGCGCGGCGCCGATCATCCCAGTGGCGATCACTGGCACGCCGCGAATCTTTTCGCGCCATTTTCCGTGGGTTGGCCTCCCGCGTGTGACGGTGACAGTAGGTGTGCCCTTCGATGTGCGCTCGCCCGACGGCACGGCGCAGCGCGACGATCGTGAGCGGGCCACCGGCGAGATCATGGCGCACATCGCCGCGCTGTTGCCGCCGGAGCAGCGCGGCAGGCATGTGTCGCAGGGTCAGATGGAGCAGTAGCACATGAGCGATCTTATTATCATCCTGCTGATTATTGTTGTGACGATCCTCTTTCTGCTGGAGGTGTACGCGCCGCCGCGCCGAGAAAGGAACCCGAACGAGCCGAAGACTGAAGCGATCAAGGAACCGCGGCACGCACGACAGGTTCAGCGTACGAGCCCGCTCAAGGCGTTCCGCAGCTTTCTTGTCGCGCTGTTCGGTGGTGATGATCCGGTAAAGACGTTCGAGGGCGAGCCAATTCTGCATCATACCGGTCGCCACTGGATTGTGCTGCTGATCCGTGGCTTTGTGCCGTTGCTGATCACGCTGCTCGCCGGCGCGCTGGCATTCTACCGCTTCATCGGTGGCACGTTTATTCGCGCTGGCGTGCGCCGCGCCGGCCAATTTGGCCCGGTCGAGATCATTCTGGTCGTGCTGATCGTTGCAGTGCTGTTCTTCTGGCAGCGCAGCGCCGGCATTCGCGCCAAAAACAAGAAAAAGAAGCCGACGCTTGGCATTGAGTCTCTGCCGGAGCTGCCCTACCTCTTCGGCGTCGGTCTGCTGGGCCTGATGCTCTTTTTTCGCTTGCAGGGTGGCGAGATCTTCTACGTCGAGCCGTTTAGCACGCCTCGGAGTGATATCTTCAATCAGCTGCTACTGCTGTTCAGTTTCATTTCATTGATCGTTCTGGTCTATATCGCGATCGACTGGTCAAATGACTTCTTGATCCTGACCCCTACCCGCGTGATCTTCGAGGATACCGAGCTGCTGGTGCGACAAATCCAGCAGGAGCTTGTGATCGAGAACATTCAGCAGGTGAATGTGCGCGCGGATAGCTACCTGGCCTACCTGCTGGGCTATTTCAGGAACTGGACGCAGCGGCTTATGCGGTGGCTCGGGTTCCGCAGCAAGCCGGCCGATCAGGTGCAGGCCGTGTACGCCAAGATTATCGTTGGCTCGTACAGCCCGCAGACACTGATTTTCGAGTACGCGGCCCAGCCGTACGAAATGCAGGGCAAAATCCAGGGCGAGGTCAATAAGCTGCGCAGGCAACAAGATGTCGATACCCTGCGCCGCCTGATCCTAAATCAGGTGTACGAGAATAAGCCGCAACAGAGCGCCACACCGCAGATTGAGGTCGATACCGAAGAGGTGACTGGGCTGTTCGGCTGGTTTTTTCACCCGAATCCCGAGGTCAATCAAGATAGCGGATTTGATGCTCTGACATGGCGGCCGGTCACGCTGTTCATGCTTCAGGCGATTGCGCGGCCGTATTTTAGCTTCTTATTGCCCGCGCTGGCGCTCTGGTTCTTCACGCGCCTGGGGCTGCTGTCGCCCGCCGTGGCGTTGCTCATCGGCCTCGTAATCGCGCCCGTGATGCTGTTCTGGGGCTTGTGGATTCGTGAGGAGCACGAGAATGATAAGTTCATTCTGAATATTCGCGAAGTTGTCGATGTCGATAAAATGCCGTTCGGCCCGGAAAGCAGCCGGCGCGCCCCGCTTAGTGCGATCCAGAACATCGAGTTCGACGTAAGCTTTATTGAGAGCATTCTCGGCTATGGCGATGTGATTATCACCACTGCCGGCGGCGCAGGCAAGTTTACCTTCGAGCATGTGCCCGACCCGCGCGGTGTCCAGGCGACGATCAACAACTATTTGAGCTACTTCAAGCGCCGTGAGACTGAGCGCAACCTGAAGGGCACGCTTGATCTGTTGCAGCAATACCATAAGCTTCAGATCGACCGTGGTGAGCTGATAAGTAGCGAGCTTATGAACAACGAAGCCGTTGTAGCACTGATCTCCAGCCAGATCGAAGCGCAACTGGCGGCCGATCTGCCTGCGCAGGTCGAGCGTGAGGTCGCTGAGCAGGTGCCGCGCGAAGTCGGCCGCCGGGTGGTGCGGCCGTTGCGCCGCGCGCTCGGCCGCACCGGATTGTTCCGCCGCCGCCGTCTACGATAGAGGATGCCATGCGCCGGGGCCTGTCGACTTGGTTGCTCTTGCTTGTGTTCGCCGTACTTGCTGTTGCGGCGAGTGCGCCCGCGCGGGTGGTGGCCCAGGATCAACCGCCGATCACGCTTGATGTACGTGTCGGCTATGAGGGCGCATATCGCCTCGGCGAATGGTTCCCGGTGAGTGTCAGCATCGGCAACGATGGCCCCGACCTGCGCGGCGTGCTGGAGTGGAGCTTCACCGGCCAGTCGGGCGAGCAGGTTTTTCGCCAGGCGATCGATCTGCCGCGCGGCTCGCGCAAGCGTGTGACGCTGGATGTCTTCGCGCGTGATTTCGCGCGCACCGGCCAGCTGCGCCTGCTGGATGGCGAGAACCCGCTGGTGTCACGGGATGTCAGCTTGGACGCGGCCGACGAGGGGGTGTTTCTGGTCGGTGTGCTCAGCAGCGATCCGGCTATGCTCAACAGCCTCAGCTCGCTTCAGATCGCCGGCTTCTCCAGCACACTGGTGCGGCACCTGGATGCCGCCGAGCTTCCTGAGCATACGGCGCTGCTGCGCGGCATCAATGCGCTGTTCCTGCACGATATCGACAGCGCCGTGCTCAGCGCGGCCCAGCGCGATGCTTTGGGCTTGTGGGTTAGCCTGGGCGGGCAGCTATTTGTCAGCGGCGGGGTCGGCGGGCAGAAGGCCGCCGCTGGGCTGGCCGACCTGCTGCCGGTGCAACTAGGCGGCGCGCTGGCCCAGGGCGACCTGACAGCCCTGGCGGGCCTGGCCGGTGCTGGCGCGCTGCCGAACCCTGCCGCCGCACTTAGCCCAGCCCAGCCACGTGCCGGGGCCGAGCAGCTTCCGCCCGGATCTGGGCTGTTGTTCCGCTGGCGTTACGGTTCTGGTCTGGTGACGGTCAGCACATTCGATTTCGCCAGCCTGCGCGGCTGGGCTAGTGAAAGCGCGCTATGGGGCAAACTGCTGGTGCGGCAGCCCATCCTGGCCCCTGGCTATACCGCGCGCCTGAGCCAGACCAGCCTGCTGGAGCGCGGGGTCTTGCGCTTGCCATCGCTCAACCTGCCCTCTACCGGCGTGGTGCTTGCGTTTCTGCTGCTGTATGTCCTGGTGATTGGGCCAATCAACTACCTGGCGCTGCGACGAATGCGCCGCCTGGAATGGGCCTGGCTGACTGTCCCGTTGGTGGTGCTGGTGTTTTCGTGCGGCCTGTATGCGGTTGGCGCGGGCCTGCGTGGCGGCCAATCGCAGCTCAGCCAGGCCGCGATCGTCCAGGGTGTTGAAGGGCAGCCGCGCGCATTCGCCACTGGTTTCATCGGGCTATTTTCGCCGCGCCGTGCCTCGTATACGGTCGGGTTCCCAGCGCAGGCGCTGGTGGGCGGGTCGCCCAGCCGCTTCACCCAGAGCGATCAGTTCGATGCGGTTGTTGCCGATGATTCGGGCGCGCGCTCGATCCGGGTGCTGGCCGATGTGGTGTCGGTGACGACGTTTGTGGCCGAGCAGATGGTTGATCTGCCGGTGGCCGTTCAGAGTAGCCTGACGAGCGATGCTGCCGGGGTGCATGGCGAGGTGCGCAACACCGGGGCTGGCGGGCTCGAAGATGTGCTGATCGTGCGCGGCGATACATTCGCACGGCTGGGCGCGCTGGCGCCGGGCGCAAGCCAACAGCTGGCGGCCAACAGCTTGCAGCAGGGCTTTCCCTCCTCGGTTGGGCTGGCCGATTCGGGTACGTTCAATCGCCAGGAGATACTGCGCGTGCTGTTCGATCGCGATGCCGTCCGCCTGCGCAATTCCGGCGTCTCCGCTGGCCTGAGCGATGACCAGGGCGTGTACCTGCTCGGCTGGGTCCGCCTCCCGATCATCGGCGCCACGATTGATGGTCAGGATGCGACCCAGACCGGGCTGACGCTGTACGTGATCCGGCTCAAGTGAGGACTCACCGAGCCGCCGCCGGCCATACAGTTCCAGTTGTTTGAGTAAAAACTCGTGAATTCCCTGATCACAGATGTGCGCGGCTTCATCACTGCGCACCAAATGATCGTCCCTGGCGCGCTGGTGGTGGTTGCGGTGTCGGGCGGGCCGGATTCGCTGTGCCTGCTGCACGCGCTGGCGCAGCTGCGGGATGATCTGGGAGTCGCGCTGCATGTCGCGCATCTCGATCATATGATCCGCGGCGCGGAGTCGGCCGATGAGGCCGTGTTTGTTGCTGGCCTGGCGCGCGAGTGGGGCCTGCCATACACGATCGAGGCGACCGATATACCGGCACTGGCGCATGCACAGCGCGCGAACCTGCACGCGATGGCGCGCTCGGCGCGCTATAGCTTCCTTGGGCGCGTGGCCAGCTCCACTGGCGCACATGCGGTGGCCGTGGCGCACCATGCTGGCGATCAGGCCGAGACCGTGCTGCTGCACCTGCTGCGCGGTGCCGGCCCCGAGGGCTTGAGTGGGATGCGACCGGTGACTCCATGGCAAGAGTGGGCACAAGACAAGGAGACAAGGAGACAAGGAGATAGCGATCAACCCCCGGTCCCCTTGTCTCCCGGTCTCCTTGTCTCCGCGTCTCTTATTCGTCCGCTCCTCGCCACCCCGCGCGAGTCAATCGAGCGCTACTGCGCTGAGCATAGCCTCCACCCGCGGCGTGATCCGAGCAACTTCGATCTTGGCGCGACCCGCAATCGTATTCGTCACGACCTGCTACCCCGGCTGATCGAGTATAATCCGCATATTATCGCCGCACTCGGTCGCACTGCCGATATCTGCGCCGAAGAGCACGCGTTCGTGCTGACGGCGCTGGATCAGGTTTGGCCGCAGCTGGCGCGTGAGCGACCTGGCGCGATCGATGTCGATGGGCCGGCCTGGCGGGCACTGCCGATCGCGCTTCAGCGTGCGGCCATCCGGCGTGCGCACGCGCATGTGCTGCCTGGCGATGTCACGCTCGGGCTGGAACATGTCGAGCGAGTGCGCGCACTGATCGAGCGCGGGGTCGGCGGGCGGATGGTGCTGCCGGGCGATGTTGCGCTGGCGGTGGGCTACGCCAGCAGCTGGGCGATCGGTGTCGCTCCGGCGCCGGCCGGCCCCCAGCTGCCGGCTGACGAGCTGGCGCTGCCGCGGCAGGGGCGGCTGGCGCTCGGCGCTGGCTGGGCGATCGAGGTGACATCGGTGCCGCCGCCGGCGCCGCGCCCAGCCGATGCTTGGGAAGTCTATCTTGATGGCGTGGCGATCGAGTGGCCGCTGGTAGCGCGCCGCCGCCGGCCGGGCGATCGGCTGCGGCCGGCCGGCGGGCGCGGCAGCCGCCGGCTGCAAGATCTGTTCGTGGATGCCCGCGTGCCGCAGGCCCTGCGCGACGCGTGGCCGATCGTCGTCACGCCGGCGGCGATTATCTGGGTGGCGGGCATGCGCGCGGCTGCCGGCTACCTCGCGACGCCGGAGAGCCAGAATATCGTCAAGATCCGCATTGTGCGCGAGGCGTAAGAAACGCAAAGGGCATTTTTTGTAATTCGTTTTTTCGCTCGCAGAGCGAAAAACGAACTACAGCCTAAACGAGAAGTACCAATTATGGAGCGAGCATTCATGGATCGCGATATCGACAAGATTCTGATCACCTCGGAGCAGATCCAGACGCGTATTTGCGATCTGGGTGCGCAGATCGCGCGGGACTATACTCCGCTGGGCGACCTGCTGCTGGTAGGCGTGCTGAAGGGCTGCGTCATGTTTATGGTCGATCTGGCGCGCGCGATCCCGCTGCCGCTGGCGCTCGATTTCATTGCCACATCGAGCTATGGCCACAGCACCGAGTCGAGCGGCGTGGTACGCCTGCTGAAGGACCTGGACACCGACATTGCCGGCCGGCATGTGCTGATCGTCGAGGATATCATCGATAGCGGGCTGACCTTGGAATACCTGCGCAGCCAGCTGCTGCGGCGTAACCCGGCCAGCCTGCGCATCTGTGCGCTGCTGAACAAGCCCGATCGTCGCGTCACCGATGTGCCGATCGACTACCTGGGCTTCGACATCCCGAACGAGTTCGTGGTGGGCTATGGGCTGGATTATGGCGATCACTACCGCAACCTGCCCTACATCGGCGTGCTGAAGCACGAGATCTATTCTGAGTAGCCAGTCGTCCGTTGTCGGTGGTCCGTTGTCCGTGGCGGAACAACGGGCAACCGACAACGGACAGCGGGCAACCCAACAGTATTAACGCCGCATTAGAAATTACAAAACAACACCAAGGTTGTCGATAATCTGTGATCTCGTTACCTTGTCGGGGGGGATGCCGTTTGATATAATGGCCGCAATACAAATGACAACGTCCTACTCCGCATTGCTGCCTTTCATCTATTTTGCCTTCTAGTGAGGAGCCTAGCTCCTGAAGAGGGGAGCGTCACACGACTATGGGTGATAACCGTTGGCTGAAGAATAGCTTTGTCTACCTGATTATTCTGGTGGCAGCGCTGGCGCTATTCTTTAATTATTTTAACAACCAGCAGAACGCGCCGGATGAGAAGTCCATTACCGAGGTGATTGCGCTAGCAGCGAAGGGCGATGTCGCTACGATCGAGGCCCAATCGGGCAATAACGACATCTACGTTACGCTCAATAATAACCTGAAGCAGAAGTACCGTTCGCGGCTTGAGGCGAATGACTCGATCACATCGCTGCTGATTGCGGCCCATGTAGATCCAAGCATTGTGAAGGTCTCGGTGCAGCCGGCGCCGGCCTGGGGTGGGTTGCTGAACATCTTTACGATCTTGCTGCCGGTGCTGCTGATGATCGGCTTCTTCATCTTCTTCATGCGCCAGGCGCAAGGGTCGAACAATCAGGCCCTGTCGTTCGGCAAGAGCCGCGCACGCATGTTCTCGGGTGATAAGCCGACAATCACATTTGCTGATGTGGCCGGGCAGGAAGAGGCCAAGCAGGATTTGACCGAGGTGGTTGAGTTCCTGAAGTTCCCCGATAAGTTTGCTGCCCTGGGCGCGCGCATCCCACGCGGTGTGCTGATGGTCGGCCCGCCTGGAACCGGCAAGACTCTACTATCGCGCGCGGTGGCGGGTGAGGCCGGCGTGCCGTTCTTCTCGATCTCCGGCTCGGAGTTCGTCGAGATGTTCGTCGGCGTGGGCGCCTCGCGCGTGCGCGACTTGTTCGATCAGGCCAAGCGCAATGCCCCATGTATTGTGTTCATCGACGAGATCGACGCAGTCGGCCGCCAGCGCGGCGCCGGCCTAGGTGGCTCGCACGATGAGCGCGAGCAGACGCTCAACCAGATCCTGGTCGAGATGGATGGTTTCGACACCAATACGAACATCATCATCATCGCGGCCACTAACCGCCCCGATGTGCTGGACCCGGCGTTGGTGCGGCCCGGCCGCTTCGATCGCCAGGTGGTTCTGGATGCGCCAGATGTGAAGGGGCGTGTGGCTGTGCTCAAGGTTCACACCAAGGGCAAGCCGCTTTCCGAGGATGTCAACCTTGACATTATCGCCAAGCTTACGCCCGGTTTCTCCGGCGCGGATCTGGCGAACGCTGTCAACGAAGCAGCGATTCTGTCGGCGCGGCGCTCCAAGAAAAAGATCGGTATGCCCGAGCTGCAAGATGCAATCGAGCGTGTGCAGATGGGCGGGCCGGAGCGGCGCAGCCGGGTGATGACCGAGCGCGAGAAGCTGCTGGTAGCCTACCACGAGGCCGGCCACGCGATCGTCGCGGGCGGCATGCCCAAGTCGTTCCCTGTCCAGAAGGTGACGATCGTCCCGCGCGGGCAGGCCGGCGGCTACACGCTGTATCTGCCGGAAGAGGATAGCCTGCGCTATACGACCGTATCGCAGTTCGAGGCGCGGCTGGTATCGGCGCTGGGCGGGCGGCTGGCGGAAGAGATCGTGTTTGGCCCGAGTGAGGTCACCACCGGCGCATCGAGCGACATCACGTACGTCACACGGATCGCTCGCGCCATGGTCACGCGCTATGGCATGAGCGAGAAGCTCGGCCCGATCGCCTTCGGTGAGAAGGAAGAGTTGATCTTCCTGGGCCGTGAGATCAGCGAGCAGCGCAACTACGGCGACGAGGTGGCGCGCGAGATCGATCGCGAGGTTCACCGGATCGTTGCGGAAGCCTACGAGCGAACGCGCGAGATTTTGACAACCAACCGCGATGTGCTGAACGATATGGCCAGCTCGCTGCTTGAGAACGAGACGGTTGATGGCGAGCGGCTGCGCGAGCTAATGGCCCGCGTGAAGCCGATGAAGGAGACCGAGACGCTCGCGAACGGCAATGGCTCGAATGAGCCACCGATTGTGATCGCGCCCCCGATGTAGGCATAACTCGTTTCATCTTGGGGGTGAAAGCACAAACGCGGGCCGAAGGCCCGCGTTTGTGCTTTCGCCCCCTTTTTTGCTTTTGTGGTTTCTTTTTCCATCCGCCGGGTGGAAAAAGAAACCACAAAAATAACATACGATTGCCTGTGCTATAATAAGCGCCAGGTAACCACACCACAGGAGGCGCGTGCTATGTCCGGCCATTCGAAATGGCATTCGATTCGCCGCTCCAAAGGTATTCTTGATCAGAAGCGCGGTCAGCTATTCACCAAGCTGGCGCGCGACATTACGATCGCGGCGCGCGAAGGGGGCGGTGGCGACCCCGACGGCAACTTCCGCTTGCGGATAGCGGTGGATAAGGCCAAGGCCGGCAATATGCCAGCCGAAAACATCCAGCGCGCGATTGATCGCGGGCTGGGCAAAGGCGGCGAGGCCAAGATCGAGGAGATCTACTACGAGGGCTATGCGCCTGGTGGTATCGCGCTGCTGATCGAGACGGCCACCGACAACCGCAATCGCACTAACTCCGAGGTGCGCGCGACGCTGTCGAAGGCCGGCGGCAACCCCGGCGAGCCTGGCTCGGTTGGCTGGATGTTCGAGGCCAAAGGGCTGATCACGGTCGATCTGAACGGCAAAAAGCTCGATCCTGACGAGGTCATGCTTCAGGCGATCGACGCCGGCGCCGATGATGTCGAGGTCGGCGATGATACGATCGAGATCTACACCGAGTTCGTCAAGCTGGCCGTGGTGCGCCAGGCGTTGCTGGCAGCTGGCCTGCCGCTCGCCGGTGTCGAGAAGACCATGCTGGCCAAAACGACCGTCCAGGCCGATCTTGATGACGCGCTCCGGGCCATGCGGTTGGCCGAGAAGCTGGAAGACCTTGATGATGTCCAGAAGGTCTACAGTAATCTTGATATAACCGATGAGCAAGCCGAGCAGTTTGCGAATAGCTAGCCCAGACCAAAGACGAAGGACCAAGGACGAACGGCAGCGGGCTACGTTGTTCTTTCGTCCTTGGTCTTTCGCCTTTCGTTGGTTGAGATCATGAGAACGATCGGAATTGACCCTGGTACCGCGATCATGGGCTGGGGCGTGGTGGATGAGGCTGGCGGTGTGCTGACCCTGGTGGCCTATGGCGCGCTGACAACTCCGGCGGGCATGGCCTCGCCCGACCGACTGGTGCTGCTGTATGATGGCCTCCAGGCCGTGCTGCGCGAGCACCGGCCCGATTCGGCCGCGATCGAAGAGCTATTCTTCGGCAAGAACGTCAACACCGCGATCACAGTTGGTCAGGCGCGCGGGGTGGCGCTGCTGGCGCTGGCCCAGGCCGGCGTGCCGATCCACGAGTACAAGCCGACCGCGGTCAAGCAGGCGGTGGCCGGCTACGGCGGCGCCGACAAGAAGCAGATGCAGGAGATGGTGCGCCTGACGCTGCGCCTTTCTGCCATCCCGCGCCCCGACGATGCCGCCGATGCGGTTGCAATCGCGATCTGCGACATCTACACCGCGCCGATGCTGCGCAGGATTGCCGATGCGAGGTAAAAGTTGGGGGTTAAGGGTTAGGGGTTATCCGCAATGATCTCATTGATTCCATCGCACACTTTGATCTTAACCCTTAACCCCTAACCTCCAACCCCTACCCAGCCCTCAGCAGCGCGTTGATATCAGGCGTAATCTGCCGGTAGGCGGCCTGAACCGATTGCTGGCCCTGCCAGACTGGCCTCAGCGCCCGATCCACCAGCGCTTTGACTTCCGGCCATACCTCGACCTGCGGCAGCGTCCGGCCGTTCTGGAGCGCTTGAAGGATGGCCTCCTCGCCGGTAATCTGGCGTTCTTGCGCGGCAGCCGAGCGCAACGCCGGCGCGATGAACGGCGTGCTGTTCAGCTTGAGCGCGCTGCCGGCCGGGCCGACGATCCAGGCCGCGAAGTCCAGTGCCGCTTGCGCATTCGGGCTGCGCGCGCTAATAGCCAGGCCGGAGACGCTGATTGGACTCACCGCCACTTTGCCGGCCGGCAGCGGAGCAATCGCCCACTTGAACGGCAGCTGCGCCGCCAGCAGCCTGCTGGCCAGGCTGCTGACCCCCGGCAGCATCGCGACCTTCTGTCCCTGGAACAGCTCGACCGGATCAGGGCCCCCAGCATCCTTCGGCGCCGGCGCGACCCGATGAACGTTCACCATGTCGGCCGCGAACTGCACGCCGGCTGCTGCCGCGGGGCTATCCAGCAAGGTCTGCGTGCCGTCAGCGCTCAGTAGCTCACCGCCGTTGCCCCAGACCATACCGGCCCAGGTGCTGAGCGCTGTCCCATACTGGCTGATCGTATCGCTATCGTTGGATCGGACGGTCAGCTGCTTAGCCTTCGCCAGCCAGTCATCCCAGGTCCAGCCGGGCGCGGGTGCGGCGACGCCGGCGGCGGTAAACAGATCCTGGTTGTAGAACAGCACCTGCGGCACGGCGTCGGCGGGCAGGCCGTAGAGCGCTGAGCCGCGCTGCCAGGCCGCCAGCGTCGCCGGCTCGAAGTCGCCGGGCTTGAACGCCGACTGGCCTGCAAGCAGCGCTTGCAGATCGAGCGCGGCCCTGCGATTGATCAGCGCGGGCACCAGGCTGTCGGTGCTGACGAATAGATCGATATCGTTCGTATTTGTAGTAACGCTGTCGAGCAGCTTGCGTGCGTAATCGGCGGCTGGGAGTGGCTTCGCCGTCACCTGCACCTGGGGATGATCGCTGGTATAGGCCGCGATCTGCGCCATTGCTGCGGCCGAGCTGGCCGCGTCGTCGGGGAAGGCGAAGGCCAGCGTCACCGGCTGGGGTTTGGATGCGGGCGCCCCTCCCTGCGTCGGGATTCCGCTGGTTGGTGCGGGGACAGCGGTTGCTGTGGGCACGCTGGTTGGCGCGGCAGCTGCGCTGGTTGGCGCGGCAGTTGGCGCGGGCGCTGTGCCGCACCCGGCGGCGACGATCGCCGCCAGCAACAGCGCCCAAACGCGCCGAAAGGCTACGAGCATATTCGTTGGTTGATTCATCGCGACCCTCATCTTCTCGATTGTACTGAAACTGCATACAGTATAACCGCGCGATGTCGGATGGATGCCGAGCGCCAAGAGGAGCCGAAAAGTTGCACGACATTTTTGGCGCTCGCACCGCTTTTTTATGAGCTCGTTCAAAGGCTTTTCTAAGCTATGATCAAGCCGGGCAAACATCGTCCTTGAGGAATCGCTCGTTCCAGTGCGCGTGACTTAGCCAAATGAGGATCTGTTGGTGTCGCCAGCACGCCGGGGATCTGGAAGATGTATCCGTGGTGCAGGACACGTCGATCACCGGGTCGCAAGATCTTTTCATATAAGCGAATACCCTCACGTCCGCGCCAGTTTTCTAACGTGTAGGTTGTCTCCTCACCAGTCCCCTCACGGAAAATGCACGCATGCTTGCGAGCAACCCACGGGAATTCGAGATTCACGCCGGGTTCGCCGGCCTCTGGGCGGCCTAAGTACGCCACGTCGTCAATAAGGCAGACTTTCCGCCAGAACGTTCCCGGCGCGGTCGAGAGGCGAATATCGAGATAGGCGGTATGGGATGGCTCCATTGCGATGTCTCTATGCAAAAAGCGCGTCGCTTCAGAGGTGAACCAGTGCGCTTAAATACGTGGTCCTGAAGGGCGATCTTAGCACTGAGAGCAGGAGTGGTCAAGCGGCTTGGACTGAACCACCGCACGTTGCGGTAGTTCTCTATTTCACAAGACGCGGGTTGATCGGTGGCCGAACATGACATTGAGGAGCGCTGCGCGACGCTGCCGACCTTCCGAGCCCAGCCATGCTAGCCGCCTCCACCGCGCGTCACCAATATCGCGCCGGCGGCGCGCAGGGCCGCGATATCGCGATCGACGGTTCGCGGTGTGACGCCCAGCGCCTCGGCCAGGTCGCCGACGGTTGGCTCGGCATCCTGGGCGCTGGCCTCAGCGCACAGGCGCAGCAGAATCTCCTGGCGTGTGGTCGCTTTATTGGCCGCGCGCCCGACTTCGCGCTGGGCCGGCTCGCCAAGGTTCCAGATCACTTCGATCAGCTCATCTGGGCGCAGTGGTCGCCCGCGTGGGACGCCGCGACGCGCCAGCATGACGCGCTGCTGGCCAGGCTGGAGCACCGTAGATGCCGGCGGGAGCGCTTGTAGCAGCTGGCGAACCTGCTCCAGTGCGCCGGTCATTCCGCAGCGCGTCATCAGCGCCTGCGCCTGGATGAGTGTGGCGCGAGCCTCGGCCGGGCGGTGCGCAGTTGCCAGATATTGCCCTAGCGCGGTGCAGGTTAGCGCCAGCTCATCGTTGGCGTGCGCCTCGCGCAGGAGCCGCATGCTTTCGGCCAGGCTCGCCTCGGAGTCGGGCATATCGGCGCTCGGCGCGGGCAGTTGCCCGTATGGGTCGGCCTGGCGCAGCTGCGCGAGCGAGCGATAGGCGCAGCCCAGATACGTCTTGGCGCCAAGCTGGCGCGCCAGCGCAATGCCTTCGGCCAGGCATGCCCAGGCGTTCTGTAGTTGTGCTTGGGCGCGCCAGCTATCGGCCGCCACCAGCAGCGCGCGCGCACGCGTACGGCGATCTTCCGAAATCAAAGGCCGTTCGAGCATTGTCCATGCATCATCGTAGCGGCCCAGGTCGCGTAGCGCGGCGGCGATAGCAACTTGATTGAAGTCGGCCGCTGCGCTGCGATCGAGCTGCCTACACAGCGCTGAGGAGGCATGGAGCGATTCGAGCGCTTCTTCCATGCGGCCCATGCGCCGATAGATCTCACCGCGTGTATACAGGCAGGTAGGCGCGTCGTCCAGATCGCCGATTGAGCTGAAGAAGGCCAGGCACTGCTCGCTCGCCTGGAGCGCCTCACGCATGTCGCCGCGCGACAAATACGCGCCGGCGAGATCGCTCAGGCAAAGATGTTCGCTGAATCGATCGTCATGGCGGCGATAAATCTCCATCGCCTGGGTGAAGAGATCGATCACGCTATCGGTCGGCCCATCCTGGCGCATGTAGGTCCAGCCGAGCCAGATCAGGCATTTCGCGCGTTCGGCGTCGCGATCTAGCGCGTCGTAGAGTCGCAATGCCTCGTTCAGGTAGCGCCGCGCTTCGCCGTAATCATCCTGGCGAAAGTGAATCAGACCGGCCTGATAGAACGTTTCCGCACGATCGATCAGGCGTGGGCTTTCGGCCGCCAGCTGCATAGCTTCTTCTATCACGCGCCGCGCCTGCACATAATCGTTGCGCTGACCGTAGATGAAGCACAGGCCGTTGAGCGCCTGGATCTGGGCGCTGCGCCGTGCCCCGAAGCGCGCCGCAGCGCCTGGCCCGGCCTGGTCGCGATCGGCTAAGCGCAGCACCTCGCCGTAAGCCGCTGTCGCGTCGGCATACTCGCCAAGCGGTGTGGCGACTGCGCCGCGCTTGAGCTGGATGTCCCACAGCGTCGCGCCATGTGTTGCCTCGGCGCTCTGTCGCTCGGCCGCCTCAAGCGCCTGGTCGTAGCAGCGCAGCGCATCGCGGTAGGCGTAGACCACGCGCGCGTGGTCGCCGGCCTGGATCAGGTAGGGCGTGGCTTTATCCCATGCGCCGGCCAGGTAGAGGTGTTGCGCCAGCGCTTCGACGCGTGCGTAGTGCTCCTGCTCCAGCGCCTCGGCTGCGCGCAGGTGTAGATCCTGCCGCGTGGTCAGGTCAAGTCGATCGTAGATCACCTCGCGCAGCAGCTCGTGCTCGAAACGATAGCCCGTGCCATCTTCGGCCAGGAATTGGCGGCGCAGCAGTTGATCCGCGACGAGGGACGAACGACCAACCACCAAAGCATTCGCATCGCCGTTCTCCTTGGTCGTTGGTCGTTGGTCGTTGGTCATGCGTGCAAGCACCGCTGGGGAAAAGTTCTGCCCAAGCACAGCTGCCGCCGCCAGAGCCGTGCGCTCTTCCCGCGGCAGCTTGCGCACGCGCCCATCGATCGCCTGGCGCAGCCCGGCTGGTAGCGGCAGCTCGTGATAGTCGGCCTCGGCGGTGTCCCAGGGGGTGTGCCAGATGCCCTGCTCATCGCGGCGGAGCGTGCCCTGCTCGCACAGCGCCCGCAGCGTCTCCAGGATAAAGTAGGGATTGCCGCCGGTCGCCGCGGCCAGCCGGGCGCTGAAGCGCGGCGCCGGGTGGTGTATGCGCAGGGCGCGCCGCACCAGCTCGGCCACCTCGGTTTCGTCCAGCCCGTGTAGCTCAACCCGTCGCAGGAGCCCGCTGCGGTCGAACTGGAGCAAAGTATCCCAAACCGGCGGGCGGTTGGCTAGCTCCTCGGCCCGGCCGCTAAGGATCAGCAGCACGCGCGCCCCGCGTAGGGCCGGCAGCAGTGCGGCCAGCGCCTCGAGCGTCGCGCGGTCGAACCAGTGCAGATCCTCCAGGATCAGCACCTGCGGCGCGATCTGGCCCAGCGCCAGCAGCACGGCCGCGAGTGCGGCGTGTAGCGCGGCCACCGGCTGCTCGCCCGGATCGTGCAGGCGAAATGGGTGCTCGGGTAGCAGCTCGGTCAGCTCGGGCAGCAGCGGCAGCAACGTATCAAGCGTACGCGCGGGCAGCAGCTCGGCCAGCTGGCGCGCCCGTATGGGAGTGAGCCCTTCGCGCAGTGCCTCGTGCAGTGCCCCAAACGGGCGCGCCTGGGCATCCTCGCGGCCATGGCCCCAGCTGACCTGCGCCCCGCGCCAGGCTGCGCCCGATGCGACTTCGCGCAGCAGCCGGCTCTTGCCCTGGCCGGCCTCACCCGCCAGCAGCACCAGCCCGCCCGCGCCGATCAGCGCCTGCTCGATCGATTCCATTACCTCCGCACGCGCGCTGGCGCGACCAACCAGCGGCACATCCTGAAGGATGGTGGCCTCGATCGTGGCCTCGTTGGGCGTGCCACCGCCGCTGCGGCGCTGTTGGAGCGCGCGCAGCTCGTCGTACAGGCTCAGCGTCTCGGCCTCGGGCTCGATCCCCAGCTCGGTGTCCAGCAGCGCGCGGCACTGCCCGAACGCCCGCAGCGCGTCGTCGGTGCGGCCCAGCAGGTGGTACAGCCGCA
>WNGB01006579.1_pt1 | contig 17029 bp, 11 predicted proteins | sample 5400681 | NCBI WGS metagenome assembly WNGB01 (sample SAMN13153367, study PRJNA577476) | soil metagenome | isolation source: 115 cm soil or saprolite under grassland replicate 2 | place: USA:California | collected 2016-06-15 | reverse complement strand
AAGAAACTCGCGATGTACGAGGCGCCCTACAACGACGACAACGACGCTCGGCAGGCATGGAAGGAATTCAGAAAGCAGCTCAAGCAAGTGCTTGCGGCAGGTCGCCTTGGCGATGCGGTGGGGCTCTTTATGACGTTGTTGGGGATGCCCGCCGAACACCTTGATGGGATGCGCCAGCATCCAATGTGGCCGATGTTTGAATCGGTAGCACCCACCCTTGCCTACGATGCCGCCGCCCTGGGTGAAGATGCCTCGGTACCCACCGAGCGAGCAGCCCGTGTTGCTGTGCCTGCACTGATCATGGACGGCGGTGCGAGTGAGTGGCCATTTATGCACATCACAGCAACGGCGCTTGCAAACGCTATCCCCCATGCACAGCACCGCACCCTGGAAGGTCAGACGCATGAGGTCGCTGCGGAGGCGATTGCTCCCGTGTTGGTGGAGTTCTTCACTTCCAACGCAGCCAGCAGGTAGCAGAATGAACTACCTCACAACCCTCAACCCCGAGCAGCACGCCGCCGTGACCGCGCCGCTCGGCCCGGTGCTGGTGCGCGCTGGCGCCGGCAGTGGCAAAACCCGCGTGCTGACGCTGCGGATCGCCTACCTGATCGAGCAGCATGGCGCGCAGCCGGCCAGCATTTTGGCGTTGACGTTCACCAACAAGGCTGCGAGGGAGATGCGTGAGCGGCTGCGCAAGCAGCTCGGCAATCGCGTGCGCGAGCTAACCACCGGCACCTTCCACGCCATCTGCGGCAAGCTGCTGCGGGCCGAGATCGCCGGGCGGATCGGCCATTACACCGCCGATTTTACGATCTATGGCGCCGACGAGCAGCTACAGCTGGCCGCCGCCGCGCTCGACGCCGCCAAAGAGCGACCGCCGCAGCTGCTGGAGCCGGATGATCTGCTGCGGCTGATCTCGCGCAATAAGAGCCGGCTGCTCTCGCCGCGGCTGGCGGCCCGCTTTGCGCGCGACCCACTGGATACGTTCGTGGCCGGCTGCTATCGGCGCTACCAGCGCGCGCTGGAGCGTGCCAATGCGCTGGATTTCGACGATATGATCCTGATGGCGCACCAACTGGTGTCGGAGCATCCCGACGTTTTGGAGAAGTACCAGCGCCGCTGGGCGCATGTGCTGGTCGACGAGTACCAGGATACCGACCCGAGCCAGCACGCGCTAATCGAGCTGCTCTCGCGACCGCTACCTGCCCAGAGCGGTGCCGCAGGCAGCGGCCGAGCGCGCTCGCTGTTTGTCGTCGGCGATGGCATGCAGGCGATCTATGGCTTCCGCAACGCCGATCATACGATCATCTCGCGCTTCAACGCCGATTTCCCGGCCGCGCAGGTGTTCGAGCTGGCGACCAACTATCGCAGCCGCCAGTCGATCCTGGATGCGGCCTACGCGATCATCCGTCACAGCCGCGCCGTCGCGCCGATGGCGCTGCGCTCGGCCTCGGCCGCGCGGCCGGGCGAGCGCTGCCTGTTGATCTTCGACGCCAAGGACGGGCGCGATGAGGCCGCGCAGATCGCGCGCGGCATCGGCGATCTGGCGCTTCAGGGCCGCGGCTACCGCGAGGTGGCCATTCTGTATCGCACCCGCCATATGAGCCGCACGCTTGAGGCGGCGCTGCGCCACGCCCATATCCCCTACAGCGTGCGCGGCTCGACCGGCTTCTACGATCGGGCGGTGATTCGCGATGCACTGGGCTACCTGTGCGCGATCAACAACCCGGCCGACAACTTGAGCCTAGCGCGGATCGCCAATCTGCCGGCGCGCGGCCTGGGCCAGCAGTCGCTGGCGCTGCTCTCGACCTACGCTGCCCAATCCGGCATCTCGCTCTCGGATGCGCTGAGCCGGCCCGAGGCCTGGCAGCTGCTGCCGCCGAAAGCCACCGACGGCGCGAAGCTGCTGTATTCGCTGCTGGCGCGCTGGCGGCAGTTCGCCAAGGGCACCACGCCACCCGACAGCCTACTGGCCGATGTGCTGGAGCGCAGCGGCTACATGGCCGCGCTCGATACGCGCCTGACGCCCGAGGAGCTGCCCGACGCGCGCGCGCACCTGCAAGAGCTGATGACCGCCGCCGGCGAGCACACCAATCTGAGCGAATTCCTCCAGGAAGTTGCGCTGATGACCAGCGTGGACGAGAAGGAGGACGATCGCGAGCAAGTTCAGCTGCTGACCATCCACGGATCCAAAGGGCTGGAGTGGCCGATTGTCTTCGTGGCCGGCCTGGAGGAGGGTACGCTGCCACACGAACGCAGCCTGGGCACGCCCGAGGGGATCGAGGAGGAACGCCGGCTGTGCTATGTGGCCATGACGCGCGCCGGCGAGCGGCTGCATCTCTCCTGGGCCGCCGGCCGTAATCGTGGGCAGCAGCTCAAGCCGTCGCGGTTCCTGGGCGAGATCGAGGCATATGGGCGCGAGCGAGCGAAGGGGTGATGGGTGATAGGTATTGGGGGTTGGTTTTCTTCGTCCCAACACCCAATACCCATCACCCATCACCTCCTAGTATAGGAACATCGGCTTCCCAAGCACGTGCCGCACTTTCGGCCGGTACTGCTCTACGTCGTACAGCTCCTCTACGTCCACACGCTTGAGCCCCTGGGTGCAGGTGTCCACCGGCACGGTGGTGTATTGGCCGTTTTGCAGCGCGACCATGCGTCCGCTGTGACCTTGCAGCAGCTGATCGACCGCCAGGTTGGCATACGAGATCGCCACCATGCGGTCGAGCGAGTCGGGCACGCCGGCGCGCATCAGGTAGGCTAGCTGCTGCTGAACCGTGTCGATGCCGGTCAGCTGCTTGAGCGCCTCGCCGGTGATCTGGCCGATGCCGCCGAGCTTCTTGTGGCCGTAGGCGTCTTCCTGGCCGTACTCGACTACCTGCCCGCCGAGCATGGATGCGCCTTCGGAGATCACGACCATGGCGTAGTTGCTAGGGTTGCGGCGCTTGTCCTCGGCCACCTGCTTGGCCAGCCGCTCAATGTCGAACGGCACCTCGGAGATCAGCGCGCGGTCGACATCGGCCAGGTAGGCCGCGATCAGCGCCGTCTCGCCGGAGTTGCGGCCGAACAGCTCGACCACCGCGATCCGCTCGTGCGAGCCGGTGGGTGTGCGCAGCGAGTTGATGAACTCGACCGAGCGCGTGACGGCGGTGGAGAAGCCGATACAGTAGTCGGTGCCGAACACATCGTTGTCCATCGTTTTGGGGATGGCGATCACGCGCACGCCTTCCTGATGCAGCCGCACCGCGAACGAGAGCGTATCGTCGCCGCCAATCGGCACCATCGCGTCGATGCCCAGATGCTCCAGCGCGCGCAGCACATGCGGCGTGCAGTCGGCCAACTGATTCTCGCCCTGGTGCTCGAAGCGGCCCTTGAGGAAATCGGGCATCATGTTCGGGCGAACCTTGGCCGGGTTGGTGCGCGAGGTGTGCAGGTGTGTGCCGCCATAGCGGTCGATCGTGCGCACATCGGCGCGGGTGAGCGGCTGAACCCACTCAGCGCGGCTGGATTGGTCGTCGAGGTTGTAGTTCAGCAGGCCGCCCCAGCCGCGCTTGATGCCAACCACCTCGATCCCGGCATCCTCGGCGCGATTCACCACCGACTTGATACATGGGTTTAGCCCTGGCACATCACCACCGCCGGTCAAAATTCCAATTCGCATCGTTGCACCTCTCGGCATATGAGAATACTGCGGTTCAGCGGCATTGCTGGCGGTCGGCACGACAGTGTGCGGGGGGTTATTGTACTACGAGTTTGGCTAGCGGGCTGCAAGCAGCTCAATCCACCAGCGCCTGGTAGACCAGTGTGCGAAAGTTCGGCGAGACCGGGTAGGTGTCGCTGGGCATAAACTGAAGCATCAGAATGCCGATCAGCTGTTCCTGCGGATCGATCCAGAAATTGGTGTTGGCCGCGCCGCCCCAGCCATATGTGCCGACCGATCCCAGATTCTGGGCCTTGGCGGGATCGAGCAGCACGCTCACGCCCAGCCCGAACCCGCTGAATGTTTCATCGAACGGATGCACGCCGGCGGGCAGGTGATTGGCGGCCATCAGCTCGACGGTTTTACGCCCCAGCAGGCGTGCGCCATCCAGCTCGCCCTGGTTGAGCAGCATCTGGGCAAATCGCAGGTAATCGCTGGTGCTGGAAACCAGCCCGCCGCCACCGGACGGGAGGCGCGTCGGCCGCGCGAAATCGCTGGTTGCCGGAGCGTCGGTCACAGCCAGGCCATGCTCCGGGTCGGGGCCGTGGGTGGCGGCAAACCGCCCGATCTGCTGGGCCGGCACGTGGAAGCCGGTGTCGACCATGCCCAGCGGCTCGAAGATTCGCCGCCGCAGGAAATCCTCGAATGGCATCTCTGCCACCACCTGCACCAGCAGGCCGAGCACATCGGTGGCGAAGCTGTACCGAAAGGTGCTGCCCGGCTGATACGCCAGCGGCAGCTTGGCAATTGCATGGATGAAGTCTTCCAGCGTCAGGTTGGGGTTGGTCTCGCGTAGCGTATAGATCCGCTCGCGGTACAGGTCGTCGATGTACACGTTTTCGTCGAAGCCGTAGCTCAACCCGGCGGTGTGCGTCAGCAGATCGCGGATGCTGATCGGGCGCACTGGGGCGATGTAGCGCACACCCGATCCGGCGCTATTGTCGAGCACCTTGACATCGGCAAACGCCGGGATGTAGCGTGCGATCGGGTCGCTCAGCTGGAAGCGCCCTTCCTCGAACAGCATCAGCACCGCCGCGCTGGTGATCGGCTTGGTCATCGAGTAGATTCGGAACAACGTGTCGAGGCGCATCGGCGCGCCGGCCGCGATATCGGCTAGACCACAGGTTTCAAAATGCACAGTCTGGCCGCGCCGGGCAACCAGCGTAACCATCCCGGCCAGTTTGCGCTCATCGACATAACGCTGCATCACCGTGTTGATCCGGGCGAGCCGCGCGGCGGAAAATCCTACGCTCTCTGGGCTGACGATGTTCATTTGCTCCTCCGTTGAATGCTAGCTGCTGTAATGACATGCGGGCGCCGCCCGCCGCGCAGGCGGACAACATCGATAAATAGCCTACAGTCGCCTGCGCACGATCAGGTGTTCGCCCTCGCGCGTGGCTTTGATCGCGCCACCGCGCAGCCCTTCGGGCAGCAGAATGTGGCGCCGGTATGTACCTATACGTATAATCAGCTCGTCGCCGCTGAGCGTCAGCTGGAGCGCGTTCTTTGGCAGCCCCGGCAGCTCGATCGCGACTGCCGGCGCGCCCTGCCATGTCTCGGCGATCGGCACGACCGCCGGCCGCGTGCCGATGTCGAGCTGTGCGCCAAGTGCGCCGAGCGCTTCCAGCCCCGGCGCGTCGGCGTGCAGATCGAGCCGGGCCAGCGGCAGGCTGGGCCAGGTCGCGGCGGCCTCGGCCTGGATGGCCGCCTGCTGGGCCGCCAGCGCAGCCAGTGGCGTCCCCGCTAGACCTTGGGGCAATACAGGGCCGGCGATCAGGGCTTGAACAGCCAGGCCATGCAGCTGCAAGGCCGGGACCGCCAGCCGTGCCTCTTCCAGCGCTAGGCGATCCGGGCGCAGCACATAGCGCGCCGCCGCGCCCGGCGCGTGCAGCAGCCCACGCAATCGCTCGGCCCGGACGCGGATATCCTGGATGCTTGCGAGCGCATCGGAAGGCATGAAGCTGGTGGGCAGCGCCGCGCGCGATACCGACGCCGCGCTGCGGCCCGGCCCGCGATCCAGGCCAAACAGATGCCGCACCGTCCAGCGCAGACCATCGGGCAGCGCCAGCGCGCGCAGCAGCAGATCGTGCGGGCCGGCATCGAGCGCCACCAGCTGGTAGCGCGGGGCCAGCTCGTGCAGTCGCATCAGCCCAAACAACAGCTCGAATCCCGGCAGCAGCGGCAGCTCGTCGCCGGCGATCTGGCTGAGCGGCGCGGGCAGCCGTGCGCGGCCCTGTTCCCATGCGGTGGCCAGATCGGCCGGCGCGTCGAGCGCCAGCGCGTCGAGCCGCGGCGCTACCTCGGCCGGCGCAGCGCCAACCGCGCTCCCCAGCAGCGTGCCGAGGCTCGCGGCCGGCGCTAAGCTGAACAGCAGCGTTCGACGGCCCTGGCTGGCCGCGTGGAGCGCGATCGCGGCGGCGGCAGTGCCGCTACTGGGGCCGGCGCTGCCGGTGAAGATCAGAATCGCTGTCATATGTGCTCAATCATATGGATGAATCACGATAGAGATAGTGTACCATGGGGCGTAAGGCATGTTTCAAAATCGTAGCGCTCGGCTTGGTCGGATCATAGATAGGCGATGGTTAACCATCTGTCATACACGTTATTTTGGCGACGTGCTATGATGTTAGAACATATCGTGCACACCTAAATGTGGAGGCAGGCCATGGGCGATCTGGCTGGTCACAACCTCGGTCCCTACCGGCTGCTCGATCAGCTCGGCGCTGGCGGTATGGCGACCGTCTACAAAGCCTACCACGCGGCGATGGATCGCTATGTCGCGATCAAAGTGCTCCCACAGCACCTGGCCCGCGATCCAAACTTTCGCGCGCGTTTCCAACAAGAGGCCCGTGTGATTGCGCGGCTCGAGCACCGCCACATCCTGCCGGTCTACGATGTCGCCGAGGAAGACGGCATTCCATACCTGGTGATGCGCTACACCGATGGCGGCGATCTGAACAATCTGATCGCCGGGCGGCTCACGGTCGAGCGCGCGGTCGAGCTGCTGGCCCAGGTGGCTGAGGCGCTTGGCTACGCGCACCGGCGGGGCGTGATCCACCGCGACGTCAAGCCCGCCAATGTGCTGATCGGCCGCGATGGCGACGCGCTGCTGGCCGATTTTGGGATCGCCAAGATCTACGAGAATACGCTTCAGCTCACCGGCGAGGGCACGATGGTCGGCACGCCGGCATATATGGCGCCCGAGCAGCTGCAGGGCAAGCGCGTCGACGCGCGCACCGATATCTATGCGCTGGGTGTCGTGCTGTATCAGGCGCTGACCGGCGAGTGCCCGTTCGTGGCCGAGACGCCGCTGGCGGTGGCGATGATGCACATCCACAACCCGCTGCGGCCGCCGCGCCAGCTCAAATCGGACATCCCCGAGTCGATCGAGCGGATTATTCTGCGCGCGATGGCGAAGAGTCCCGAGGATCGCTTTCAGACAGCGGAAGAGATGGCCGAGGCGCTGCGCGCCGCGCTTGCCGCTGCGCCCGCTGCGATGGGGCCGCCGACGGCACCCGTGGCTGCCGCGCCGCCCGCTCCGTCGCCTACGCCCGTAGCGGAACCTGTGCCCGCAGCCCCGGCCACGCCGGGTGTGGTCGCGCCGCCGCGCGCAGGCCGGAGACTCTTTTGGCTGGCCGGCGCGGGCGTGGTCGCCCTCGTGTTGGTCGCAGCGCTGGCGTTCAGCCTGACGCGCGGCACAGCCGGCAGTGGAGCAGCGGCTGGGCCGGCCGCAGGTGCGACGGCGGCTGGGCTGGCCGCAGGCGCAGCGGCGACGAGCGTGCTGCCGGTCGACGCTCGCCAGGCGCTCGATACCGCCATGCGCCAGCTCGACCAGAATGATGGCGGGGCCGCACTGGAGACGCTCAAACCTGCCCTGGCGGCGCATCCCGACGACCCCGATCTCCTGGCGGCGCGCGGCATCGCGGATGTGATCTACACTGGCACCGACGAAGCGCGCGCCGACATCGAGCGCGCGCTGAGCCTGGCCGCGAACAACCCGCTGGCCTATTATGCGCGCGGCTACCTGAACCAAAAGATCGACAAGAGCGATGAAGCGATCGCCGATTTTACCCACGCGATCGAGCTGGATCCCGCGTTTGCGCGCGCGTACTACCAGCGCGGCATGGTGCTGGGCTACCCCAAGAACGACCAAGCCGGGAAGCGGCGCGATATCGATCGTGCGATCGAGCTTGCCCCCGACATGATCGCCGCACGGATGGATCGCGCCTCCACGCTGTACTACGATTCCAAGCTAGATGCGGCGCTCTCCGATCTCGATCATGTGCTGAGCCTCGACCCGAAGCATAGCGAGGCGCTATACCTGCGCGCGCTCGTCTACGAGGGCCAGAATCGCGCGGCCGACGCACGGCGCGATTTCGACGCCGCCGCCGCCATCGCGCCCGACGACAAAGACATCTTCCGCCAGCGGGCTGCGTTTTTCGTGCGGCAGGGCGACTACGTGGCGGCGCTGGCCGACGCCGATCGGCTGGTGGCGCTCGACGGCGCCGACCCGCAGTGGCACGGGCTGCGTGGCTTCGTTCTGCACGCCCTCGGCCGCGACGACCAGGCGCTGGCCGCGTTCGACAAGACGCTGCTGATCGCTGGGAACGAGGCGTGGGCCGCGCGCTACGGCCGTGGGCTGGCGCTGCTGGGGCTCAAGCGCGCCCAGGATGCGCTCGGCGACCTGGCGGCAGCTCAAGGCCACCTCGACGACTTCTCCAGCGTCAGCGAGCTCTTCTATGACACCTCCGCAATGCCGTCGATCGACCTGGCGCGCGATTACCAGGCGCTCGGCCAACCCGACAAAGCTTTGCAGGCGCTGGACGCGGCGCTCAAGCAGGATGAGAGCTTTGTGGCGTTCCTCGAGCGTGGTCGCGCGCGCGCCGCGACCGGCAACCGCGCTGGCGCGCGCGAGGATCTCCAGGAGGCGCTCCGGCGCGCGATCGAGGCCAAGGATGACAAGCAACGCGCGCTGGCGGAGGCCGAGCTTAAGAAAATCCAGTGACCCGATCCCCCGAAAATCACCCCGGCAGACCAGATCGCTTTGCTCTTCCCAGCAAATGAACCTTCGCGCACTCTGCGGTGTCTTCTACAGTAGACCGAGCAGCGAGGAGCGGCGCGATGACACTCTTGGATCAGGATCTGATGGCCCAGGTGCGCGATGGCGATGCCTGCGCCTTCGAAGCGCTATGCGGCCGCTACAGCGCGCTGCTACGCCGTCACCTGCTGCGGATGATTCGCGATACCGATGCAGCTGAAGACCTGCTCCAGGAGACGCTGCTGCGCGTGTGGACTCACGCCGCCCAATGGGATGGTCGTGGCACACCACGGGCCTGGCTGTTCCGCGTCGCGACAAACCTGGCGCTGAATTATGTTCGCACGATCCGCCGTCGCCGGCAGCAGCCGCTCGATATTCCACCCGACCTGGCCGAACCCGATCAGGAGGCCGAAGTCCCCAGCTGGATGATCGACACAGTGTCGCTTGGGCCTGATGCGGCGCTGGAGCTGGCCGAGCGCCATGCCTTGCTGCGGCGTTTGCTCGCCGAGCTGCCCGATGAAAAGCGCGAGGTTCTGCGGCTGATTCACGGCGACGAGCTTGAGATCGGCGAGGTGGCCCGGACACTCGGGATTCCGCCCGGCACGGTAAAATCACGCCTACACTACGCTACGCAGCGCCTGGCCCGCGCATGGCGCGACGCGGAGGGCGATATGTGATACGTGATGCGTGATGCTTGAAAGTGCCATCACGCATCACGCATCACGTATCAGAAACGCATCTTGTCATCTTGTCACCTTGTCATCTTGTCAGGCAGAGAGGAGCCAAAATAATGTCGATCGACAGCACTACCCCCTGGCACAAGGCCTCATTCGATACCTTCCTGGCCGAGCGCCTGCCACGCCTGCTGGCCGAGCGTGTGCCGCTGGCCGGCTATCGGGTCGAGCCTAAAGAAGCTTATACATGCCGCGTCACAATCGCGATTGCGGCCGGCGGTGGCGAGATCTCGCTCGTCTACGATGGCTTCCCGCAGCCCGACGAGCAGGGCATCTTCGTGATCGACGGCGGGCGGCGCATCGTCATCCCGCTCGCCGACACCGAAGAGCTCGATCTGGCCGAGGTAAGCTGTGCAGGCGAGCAGCTCTACAGCTACATCGCCGAGCGACTCGGCCACGCTCCCGCGCACTTGCCCTGGGATGAAACGCTGGCGCGCGCCTGGCTACCGCTCGACACCTGGGCGCGCGCTTTTCTTACACCTGTCGAAGGCGATTTCAGCGCGCACATCTCGAATGCGCAATGGCTCGACCAGACCAACTGGCTGTCGATCCACACGCATCTGCGCCGCTTGATCGTGCGCGCGCCGCAGCGTCTATTCGCGCCTGGGCAACTCGGCCGCAGTTGTCCGTTCGAGGTGCCCGAGGGGCCGAATATGGGCCGCATCTTCACGATCGCCACCGGCGCCACGATCCGCGATCGGCGCCTGGTGGTGCTGGGTGATCGGCCGGCGGCGACGTTGGGGCTCTCGGCCTCGATGATCCCATTCCTGGAGCACAACGACGTGCCGCGATTGCTGATGGGCGCGAATATGCTGCGCCAGTGGCTGCCCCCGCCCGCGCCAGAACCGGCGCTGGTGCAGACCGGTAGCGAGCCCGATGCGCCGGAGTTCTGGTGCGGGCGCAACCTGCTCACCGCCTTCGTCTCTTGGGATGACGATACCTTCGAAGATGGAATCGTGCTCAGCGAGTCGGGCGCACGGCGGCTGGGCTACCCGCATATGGTTGAGCCGGGCGACAAGCTTAGCAACCGTCACGGCGCTAAAGGTGTGGTGAGCCGCATTCTGCCGGATGATCAGATGCCGCACCTGGTCGATGGCACATCGGTCGAGCTGATCGCCAGCTTCATGAGCCTGCCCTCGCGCCTGAGTTTCGGCCAGGTGCGCGAGGCGGTGTTGGGCCGAATCGCGCGCATCGAAGGCCGGCCGGCACTGGTTCCGCCCTTCCACGCGCCTTCGGCCGCCGAGTTGCGCGTACGGCTGATCGCCGCTGGGCTGCCGCCCGACGGTATGGAGACGCTGACACATGGGCGCGGCGGGCCGCCGCTGGCGCGGCCGAGCACGGTCGGCTGGGTCTACTGGGGCAAACTCATCCATATCGCGAGTAGCAAGCTCCGGGCCTGGACGGCTGCGCCGAGCGATGGCCGCACCGCCGGCCAGCGCCAGGGTGAGCAGGAGTATGCTGCGCTGCGCGAGGTTGGCGCAACCGAGATGATTATCGAGCAGTTCAACACACGCTCGGCCAGCCGCGCGGATGCCAATACTCTCGTGGCGCGGCTGGCTGCCGGGCCGGTCGCGCAGGCTGGTGCGCCGTCGCCCCTGTTTACCGGCCTGGCACGCCGGCTGTCGGTCGCCGGCATCCGTGCCGATTTGGATGGCGATCGGCTTGTGTTTGGCTTCGCGCAGCCTGCGAACGGCGCGCTGCTGCTGGCGCGCCCGGTCGCGCATCCCTGGTTGCCCGAGCGTACCCTCGCCACCGTCGGCGCGCTGCCCGAGCTGCGCGAGTATCTGGCGCTGGTCGAGGCCAATACCCGTCTGGCGCGTCTTGATGCTAGCCAGGCGCCTACAGTGCTGGCGCAGCAGGCAATCTCCAGCCTGGAAGCGCATGTGGCTGCACTTTTTGATGTGCTGCTTCGTCCAGAACACCTGCAATTCAATCAGCGCGTGCTGTTCAGCGCCCGCGCGGTGGCCGCGCCAGGTACCGATCTGCTGTTCGATCAGGTCGGACTGGCCGATGAGATCGCCTGGACGCTGTTTCGACCGCTGCTGGCGCGCGAGCTTGGCAGCTTCGCGGCCGCCGACGTGCGCGATGCCCGCGCGGCCACAACCCTCGATGCGTTGATGGCGCGCTCGTGGGTGGTTGTCCACCGCGCCCCCACATTCGCGCCCCACGCATTTCTGGCGTTTCACCCCATCCGCGTGCCTGGTCATGTTATTCGTCTGCCGTTGCTGGCGTGTAATCTGCTCAACGCCGATTTCGATGGCGACCAGCTGGCCGTATTCCTGCCGATCACCGAGGCGGGGCAGCGTGAGGCCGCCCAGCGGCTGAGCGTGGCCGCACACCTGGCCCGCGACCCTGGCTTGATCGAGGAAGTACGCCCACGTATGGACGCACTTTTGGGTTTGGCGCTGCTGAGTCTCACACCAGAAGGCCGCGCCGAGATCGACCAGCTGGCTGGAACAGTCGTCGCCGCACCGGATGGCTTTCTCACTCGCTGGAGTGTGGTCGAGGCTCTGCGCGCAGTGATGGATCGTGGTGGGGCGACTGCGGCGCTTGAAGTGAGCACGCGTCTGATGCGGCGCGGCTTCGAGATGGCGCGCGCGTCGGGCGCCTCGATCGGGCCGTTTGTCGGCGCCGAGCTTGGCTTCCCGTCCGCGCCGCAGCACCACGACCCAGCTGCCTGGGATGGCTATATCCAGGAACTGATCGAGCGTATCGCCGCCCACGCCGATTTCACGGGCGATTTTGGCATCCTCGCGCTGGCAGCCAAGAGCGGCGCACGTAGCAACGCGCGCCAGATCGCCTGGACGGTCGGCGCGCGCGGCGTGGTCGCCGGTATCGATGGACGCCCAGCAGTGCTGCGCCACGGCTTCCGCGATGGGCTGGCGCCCGACGAGTTATTCGCGCTTGTCGCTAGCTCGCGCGTAGCAATGCATGAGCTGCTGACCGAGTGGGAGCGCTTGAGCAGTGGCATGCGGGAGCGGATGCTGCCGCGCGGCTACGGCGCGCTCGCCCGCGCAATGCGCTCGCCGCTGCCGGGAGTCGTCTTCGCGCTCGCCGCTGCCGCCAGCGAGGGCGACCCGCTTGTGGATCTCGGCAGCCGGCTGTTTGTCGGCCTGCCGCCAACTGCCTGATTTTTTGAGGATTTAGAGCAGCTTTCGCCTGCGGCAGCGTGGTACTTTATCTTTTTTGTTTGTTGTTTTTTCGCCCCGCAGGGCGAAAAAACAACAAACAAAGGATGAAAATCCGCACGATGCGTAAGTGCTAATTAATTGAAAGTGAACAAAAGAAACAGTGAGACAATCCCGGTTTCTCTTCAGACCCGTGCCAGTTTCTCCGGGTTGGCAAGCACATAAATGGCCCGAATATGTGCTGCCTCCACTTCAATGGTCACGACCGAGAACACCTGGCCAGCAGCGCGGATGATCATGGCCGGCTGGCCGTTGACTTCAGCCAGCTCCACACGATACTCCTCCGGCAAGAAACGCATCGTTCCCACGCTAAAGCGTGCCACCGAATCACGCCCGCTAATCGGACGCAGTGCGGCCTGTTTGCGTTTCCCACCGCCATCCGTCCACAACGTCACCTCCTCGGCGAGCAGGCTCATCAAGGTCTGCATCTCACCGCGCTCAACTGCCTGGACATACCCGCTGAGCAGCTGGCGGTGCGTTTCGCGCGAGGCCGGGAAGCGTGGCCGGTGCGCCCGCAGGTGCTGTTTCGCCCGGCTGAACGAGCGGCGGCAGGCCGCTTCACCCTTCCCAAGCATGCTCGCAATCTCGGCAAACTCGTAGCCGAAGGATTCGCGCAGCAGGAAGACCGCGCGCTCGAACGGTTGCAGCTGCTCCAGCAAGACCAGGAACGCCAGTGAGATCGACTCCTCCATCTCTACGCGCTTTTCCGGATCGGCTGCTTCGGCCGTCGGTGCCGTGAGGATCGGCTCGGGTAACCAGGGGCCCACGTACAGTTCGCGCTTCCTCCGCGCTAAATGGAGTTGATCCATACACAAGCGCGTGATAATGGTGGTGAGGTACGCTTTGAGCGAGCGAATGGCGTCTTTGGGCGGAGACTGGTAGCGCAGGTAGGTTTCCTGCACCATATCCTCGGCATCCATCGCACTGCCAAGCATACGGTAGGCGATGGCAAACAGGTAGGGCCGGTGGCTTTCAAATGACTCTTCCATTTACGCGGCATTCTGCAACACAAACAGCGGATGGCTGACCGTCGCACGCTCAAACTCCTCAAGTGAAGAGTCCGCGGTGACGCCAAAGTAGCCAGCGAAGGGGTTGCCGCCTTTGATCTCTTCTTGCAAAACCAGGGCCGCCTCGCTGGGAGGCAGTTCGATTGCGTTGACCGCTTCAGAACGACGCCCACGCGTGAGGATGGCCGTGCCCGCTGCCCGCAGATTGCGCACCCAATCCACTATTCCAAACGGGGCGCCGAGATAGCGCTTCCCATTCCGCTCAATGATCGCGATCGAGATAGTGCGCGGCTGCCCGCTTTTGCGCCCACGCACCGTGAGCAGGTACATGGGGTAGTTCCCGAATCCTACGAGCTTGAAGCCCGCGCGCAGCAGGGCCGTTGTCAGAACATTTCCCACACGTACAAACAGCGGAGCCTGATATGTTTTTGCCATAGTCTCCCTCACATTCTATGAATACGTTGTCGTCATGACCACCAGATGTGATCATCACAAAGTATAGAGGGTTGAGCTGTCGTTTTTGGGACAGGCGCCAGTAAGGTGACATAACTTACCTTGTCACCTTGTCATGATGTCATCGTGTCAGGCCTACCCGCCGCCCGCCGGGCCGCCCAGCCCGCCCTCGGTCAGCTTGTACAGGTCGCCCAGCAGCGCGTCAATGTCCGCCAGCGTGACTGGTTTGTCGCTATCCTGGTGTGTGAGCGTACCGCGCTCGATCCGCTCGGCGGCCACATCGCGGATGGCCAGGTTGCGCTTCATGGCATCCTTCACCAGGTCGGCGGCGGAAAGATAGCCGATCAGCGGGTTCAGCGCGGTGGCCACGATCGCGTTCTTTGCTAGCCAGCCGTGCGCCTTTTCGGCATTGGCTGTCAGGCCGAGCACGCATTTCTCGGTGAAAGCCGTGATCGCGCCGATCAGCACGTGCTCCATCTCGAACAGGTTGTGCGCGATGATCGGCATCATCACGTTCAGCTCTAGCTGGCCGGCCTGCGCCGCCAGCGACACCACCAGATCGCAACCCTGCACATGGAACGAGGTCATATTGAGCATCTCGGCCAGCACCGGGTTGACCTTGCCGGGCATGATGCTGGAGCCGGGCTGAACCACCGGCAGCCGAATCTCGTCCAGCCCGGTCGATGGGCCGGAGGCCAGCAGGCGGAAATCATTGGCGATCCGCGTGAGCGTGATGCAGAGCGTGCGCAGCGATGCCGAGAAATCGGCTGCGTCGGCCTGGCCCTGCATCGACTCGAACAGGTTGCCGGATGTGCGCAGCGGCTGGCCGGTCAGCTCGGAAAGCTTCCGCACCATGCGCTGGTGGTACTCGGGGTGCGCGTTCAGGCCGGTGCCGGTGGCCGTGCCGCCGATCCCCAGGCGGCGCAGCCGGTCGGCCGCGGTTGCAATCCGCTCATAGTCGTTGCGCACCGCCTGGGCGTAGCCACCGAACTCCTGACCCAGCCGCACCGGCACGGCATCCTGGAGGTGCGTGCGGCCGGATTTCACCACGCCGTCGAACTCGCGCGCCTTGTCCTCAAGCGCGCCGGCCAGGCCGTCGATCGCGCCGAGCAGCTCGTCGAGCCGCCACAGGCAGCCCAGGCGAATGGCAGTCGGGATGGTGTCGTTGGTGCTCTGGGCCATGTTCACGTGGTCGTTTGGGCTCACCGGCTTCTTGCGGTCGTCCAGCGCGAAGCCCAGAATCTGGTTGGCGCGGTTGGCGATCACCTCGTTGACGTTCATATTGTGGCTGGTGCCGGCGCCGGCCTGGAATGGGTCGACCACGAACTGGCGCTGGTGATCGCCCGCCAGCACCTCGTCGGCGGCCTGGATGATCGCGCCGGCCAGCTTGGCGTCGAGCAGCCCCAGATCCCGATTGACTTCGGCCGCCGCACGCTTGACCATCGCCTGTGCCCACACAAAAGCCGGGTAGGGGCGCATGCCGCTGATCGGGAAGTTGATCACGGCGCGCTGGGTCTGGGCACCGAACAGTGCGTCGGCCGGCACGCGCATTTCGCCAAGCGAGTCCTTTTCAATTCGATATTCCTGCGTCATCGCGTTATGCCTCCAGCATAGTTTTGTGGAAAGTCTGCTCATGGTAGCACGAAATGCTAATTGCACTGTTAGAAACTGATGTGAAATTGTTGTCGTGCCTTCACAATATGCTATAGTTACTCATCTGTAGCATAAGGAATATGTTCTTGGGGAGGTGCGGGGGTAGACATACACTGCGTCGTGGAGGCAGACCGATGGCGCTATCCATAAATGAAATGGGTGAATCGCACGATCAGGCGCCGCGGCTCGTGCGGCTGCGGCAATTCATGTTCTGGCTGCTCCTGGCCTCAATCGCCTCAATGATAGCTCTGGCTGCTCTGGCGGTGATCTTTCCGTCGCCAGTCACGGCCCTGCTGGTTGTGATCATCGTTTGCTTTGTGCTCCTGATGTTTGTGGCCCACCGGCAGGTTGGGCGCGGCCGGATACTCCCAGCCGTATTCCTCGTCAGCTCCGGCATTCTGGTTGTGACAATTGCGGGCGCGCTGGTGATACCGGATCTGCTGTCGATGCTGGTTCTGCTGCCACTGATGGCGGTGGTGGTGGCGCTGCCGTATGTCAGTGGCCATACCCTGCGCGGCCTGAGCGTTGCGACTGGGGTGGTGGCTGTTCTGATCGTGGCGCTGGCTTCGTTTGTGACCTTGTTCGAGCCGCTGCCTGAGCTGCCGGTCAAGCTATTGCAGATCGCGTTCGTTGGATCGATCATGGGCAATCTGTTGCTGTTGCTGTGGCACTTTCACACCCAACTGACCGAGACTCTGGTGCAGACGCAGACGGCTAACCTGGCGCTACAGGCGGCCCATGCCGGCTTGGAGGCACAGGTGGCCGAGCGCACCGCCGCGCTCCAATCGGCGCTCGCCGAGGTCGAATCGCGCGCGGCCGAGCAAGCCCGCCTGCTCGGCGAGAACGAGCAGCAGCGTGCCACAATCCTGGAGATCAGCGTGCCGGTGCTGCCGGTGAGCACCGATACCCTGGTGATGCCATTGGTCGGCGCGCTGGATAGCGGCCGCCTGCGCCAGCTGCACGAGCAGGCGCTGCGCGCGCTGGAACACTCGTCGGCGCGGCGGCTGCTGCTGGATATCACGGGTGTGCCGGTGGTCGATACTCAGGTGGCGCAGGGCCTGATTGTGACAGTCCAGGCCGGGCGGCTGCTCGGCGCCGAGGTGATGCTGATCGGTATTCGTCCTGAGGTCGCGCAGGCGATTGTCGGGCTGGGACTGAACCTGAGCAGCATTCGCACATTCAGCGATCTTCAGACTGCGCTGCAGGCGAGTTAGTACCCGGCAGCCGAAATATTTTGCTGGAGAGACGAAGGACGA
>WNGB01014017.1_pt1 | contig 17032 bp, 17 predicted proteins | sample 5400681 | NCBI WGS metagenome assembly WNGB01 (sample SAMN13153367, study PRJNA577476) | soil metagenome | isolation source: 115 cm soil or saprolite under grassland replicate 2 | place: USA:California | collected 2016-06-15 | reverse complement strand
GCGCCTGCGGGCGGGGGAAGGGGTTGGCGATGAAGAGGTCCATCTTGCTGGTGGCCGCGGTGCTTCTGGTTGGCACTCTCGCCACGCCGGCGGGTGCTTCGGGATCGGGCTGGTCGATCACGCCGAGCCCAAACCCCCGGGTGCCGACTGGCCAGCTGTTCTGGGAGTCCTGCACCGGCGCCACCTCGTGCACGGCCGTCGGCACGTATGTCAAGGCCTCGGGGGTGGGAGTGACCCTGGCCGAGCGGTGGAACGGCAGCACGTGGCGCATCCAGCCCACCCCTAACCCGCGCGGGGCGGCGGTCAGCTCCTTGTTCGGCGTCTCCTGCACCGCGCCGTCGGCGTGCACGGCGGTGGGGAACAGCGTCAACCGGGCGGGTGCCTTCCAGCCCCTAGCGGAGCGGTGGAACGGTAGCCGGTGGCGCATCCAGCCCACCCCCAACCCCAAGCAGGGCGGCGGCTTCCTCAACGGCGTCACGTGCACGTCGTCCTCGGCGTGCACCGCGGTCGGGAACTCGAACGCCGGAACCCTGGCGGAGCGGTGGAACGGCAAACGGTGGCGCATCCAGCCCACCCCCAACCCCAAGCAGGGCGGCGGCGTCCTGTCCGGCGTGGCGTGCATGTCGGCCTCATCCTGCATCGCCGTCGGTGCCTCCAACGCCTTCACCCCCAACGCCAGGACCCTCGCCGAGCGGTGGAACGGCAAACGGTGGAGCATCCAGCCCACCCCCAACCCCAAGCAGGGCGGCGGCTTTCTGGCCAGCGTGGCCTGCACGTCGCCCTCGGCCTGCACCGCGGCCGGAAACTCGAACGCCGGGACGCTGGCGGAGCGGTGGAACGGCACCCGGTGGCGCATCCAGCCCACCCCCACCCCCGCCGGGGCGCAGTTCGTCTTCTTGAACACCGTGGCGTGCCCGTCGGCCTCGGCCTGCACCGCCGCCGGGGCCTACCTCAACAGCTCGGGCACTTTCCAGACCCTGGCGGAGCGGTGGGACGGCACCCGGTGGCGGATCCAGCCCACCCCCGGCCGGGCGGGAGGGCCGAACTTCTTGATCGGCGTGGACTGCACGGCCTCCTCGGCCTGCACCGCGGCCGGGTTTTCGGTCGGCAGGTCGGGCATCGTCCGGACTTTGGCGGAGCGGTGGGACGGCAGCCGGTGGCGCATCCAGCCCACCCCCAACCCGGCGGGGGCGGCACCGAGTACGTTCGAAAGCGTGTCCTGCACGTCGCCGTCGGCCTGCACGGCCACCGGCGAGGCGGCAAACCTGCCGCTGGCGGAGCGGTGGGACGGCGCGAAATGGCGCATCCAGCCCACCCCGAGCCTGCGGGCGGGTGGCGGCCTGGCGAGCGTGTCCTGCACGTCGGCGGTGGCCTGCGCCGCCGTGGGCGCCCGGACAGACAGCCCGGGGGACTTCACAGGGACGCTCGCCGAACGGTGGGACGGTTCCCGGTGGCGCCTCCAGCCCACACCCAACCCCCCAGGGGCGCAAGGTAGTGCCCTGTTCGGCTTGTCCTGCACGTCGTCATCCGCGTGCACGGCCACCGGGAACTCCTTCAACAGCTCGGGCACCCCAGTGGGAGTCTTTGCGGAGCGGTGGAACGGCACGAAGTGGCGGATCCAGCCCGTCCCCGCACCCTCATCGCCGGGCGGCTTCCTCAGCGGCGTGGCGTGCACATCGCCTTCCGTCTGCACCGCCGTGGGCGCCCGGACAGACGCCTCGGGCAATCCAATAGGAACGCTGGCGGAGCGGTGGAACGGCACCCGCTGGCGCATCCAGCGCACCCCCAATCCCGCAGCGGGGGCCGGCCTTTCTGCCGTGTCCTGCACGTCGTCCGCTGCGTGCACGGCAGTTGGCGGCTCGGAGGCTGGAACGCTGGCGGAGCGGTGGGACGGCACCGCGTGGCGTATCCAGCCCACGCCGAAACTTTCGGGTGCGGAGAACTTCTTCAACGGCGTGGCGTGCAAGGGCCACGCCTGCACGGCTGTAGGACTGCATCTGACTGACTCGGCCCCGTTCACGCTGGCGGAGAGATGGGACGGCGCCAGCTGGCACATCCAGCCCACACCCAAGATCCCCGGCGCCTATGACATCGACCCGCCCGCGGTGGCGTGCCCCACCTCCTCTTCTTGCACGGCCGCCGGCAGCTACACAAACAACGGCCCCCGGGTGACACTGACCGAGCAGTGGAACGGCGCCGGCAACAGCACCCAGCCCACCGCCGGCCGATCGGTGGCGCCGGGCAGCCCGCCCTCCGCGTGTGCCCCCGCCCTGCTCCTCATGCCACCCTCAGCTGGGGGGCGAACCCCGGTCCCACCCTGGCACTGGCCGCAAGCGAAAACCTTCTCGACCCCAACCAGCGCAGCGTGGTCAACCCGGCTTGCCTGGTGCCGGGCGGGGTGACTCCCTGCAGACCGCAGCGAAGCTGGAGGCAACTCGCGGCTGCCTTTACGCGCGTCAGAACCCTAAGCAGGCCGGCGGGGCGGTCCCGGCGCTGACCTGTCAGCCCTTTGCGCTTATCGGAACCGGCAGAATGCGGCGCCGGGGTCCGGCAGAACAGGAGGATCTGTCTCCGGCCTGACCGCGACGTCCGCACCGAGACAGCCACAAATAGTCGGCGTTCGGCGCGCCCTGGTTGCGGAAGTTGATGCCGACGCGTTGATCGCCACATGTCTCCGGATAATGCAGACCAGCGGATAAATACGCGAGGCTGCAACGCCCGCTATTCGGCAGAAGAGGAAGATCAAATAGGTGGCACGTACGCAGGCTCGGTGGCTACCCTGCTGGCGCGGGATCCTGTCGCTCTCTTCGCGGGGCGGATGGAGGCTCGCAAGGTGAGCAGCAGTGGAGTCCGACAGGGTCCCCGGGCCGACGTGGATCCAGGTGGTGAGTACAGCACGGAAGTACCGCAACAGGTGCGGATGCAGAGGGACGCGGATCCACGCTCCGGGACGGTGACCTGCGGGTATGGACGCGGGTGGACGTGCTGCCTGTTGTTTGCAAGCAGGGGGTCAGGGGTTCGAGTCCCCTTAGCTCCACAGGCAGGTCAGAAGCCAAATTCGAACAACCGGGTCCGAGAGTACAGCAGCAAAGTACAGCAACCGGCACCGCGTAAGATGCCGCACACGCGTTCGAGCGGGGCTTCGCTCTCGCGGCCGGACGCGCACAGATCCAGGGCCTGTCCGGTGTTACCGCGTGCCGCTGGGGCGGAGGCCGAGCGCGAACCGCTGATCGGCCCGGCGCTGTGCCGGGGTCTCGCACAGGCCCTGCGGGCTGGCCATCCCGGCTGCTGGGACGCGGCCAGATGCCGGTTGCGGTCTGCGGCGGCTGCGCAGCAGACGTAGGCGGTGCCGGCCCGGCATGCAGCCCCGTGCGCGTGTGCGAGACCGTGACCAGCGTCGCCGCCGATGGTGGTCAGCCCGGCCAGGATGTGCGGGAAGGAGCAACGCGGTGACCACTGGCCCGTTGCGGCGGTGGCCCGGGCGAAGCCGGGCGTGACAGTCATGCTTCCCATCCCTCGCCCCTTTCCGGCTGCCTCGCGCCAGCCCGCTGCCTACTCAGCCGCGTTGGGGCCACAGAAGCCGTCTCCTGCATGCGGCATTCTCAGTTTGAGAGTACTACTCTCATTGTGAGAGTAGTACTCTCGATGGCATGGCTACCGATATCAGCGGCCGAAGGTCCCAGGAGAGCCACGGCCGAGCACCCCGCGGGGGAATCGGCGGCCAGGCGCGGACCCGCCTGGCCCGCGCCGCGGTTGTCCTGGCCGCGCGGGCCCTGTTCCTCAAACGCGGCTACGCGGCAACGACAATCGAGGCCATCAGCGACACCTCGGATGTCCCGCCCGCGACCGTGTACCGGCTGTTCTCCTCCAAGCTCGGGATTCTCAAGGCCTTGCTGGATGTCTCAATCGCTGGTGACGACCAGGCAGCACCCTTGCAGGATCGGGCCAACGCCCGGGCCCTGTTCGCCGACGCGGATCCGGTCAAGCAGTTGTCAGGGTTCGCCGGTATCTGTCGCGAGATCAATGCACGGTCGGCCCCGGCCTACCAGATCCTCCTCAGCGCCGCCGGCACCGATCCCGAGGCGGCGGCGTTGCTCGCCGAGTACACGCGACAGCGGCAAGAGGGCCAAGGGCAGATCGCCCGGTCCCTGGCCCGTTCTGGCGCGCTGCGGCCGGAGCTGAAACAGCGTGACGCCGCGGACATCATCCACGCGCTCATGTCTCCCGAGATCTACCGGTTGCTCGTCGGTGACCGAGGTTGGCCCCCGCAACGGTACGAGCAGTGGCTGAAAGGCGTTCTCATCGACCAGCTGCTGCCTCCGCCTGCGACCGGTCGAATCGACGGGGCGCAGGCATGAGCGTCCTCACCCACGTTGTCCCAGCCCTGTTTCGTCCTACCGGTAAAGGAGACGTCATGACAGCATCGATCCTGGTCACGGGCGGTACTGGTACGCTCGGGCGGCCCGTGGCGCAGCGGCTGCGCGACGCCGGCGCCAGCGTGACCGTCCTTAGCCGCCACCGCAGGGGAACCGCCGAAGGCATCCGCTACACGGCCGGTGACCTCAGCACCGGTGAGGGTATCGAGGCCGCCGCGCGAGGCGCCGAGGTCATCGTGCACTGCGCAGGCAGCAGCAAAGGCGACGAGCAGAAGACCCGCACGCTGGTCAGCGCGGCCAAGGACGCGCGGCACATCGTGCTCATCTCCGTCGTCGGCGCGGACCGGATCCCGCAGGTCAGCGCCATCGACCGGGCGTTCTTCGGCTACTTCGGCATGAAGCTCGCCACCGAGCGGGTGGTCGAGCAGTCCGGCATCGGCTGGACCACGCTGCGCGCCACCCAGTTCCATGACCTGATCTTGATGGTGGCCAGGGCGCTGGCGAAACTCCCGGTGATCCCGGCCCCGGCCGGCTCCCGGTTCCAGCCGGTCGACGCCACCGAGGTCGCCGAAAGGATGGCCGAGCTGGCGCTCGGCGAGCCGTCCGGCCTGGTCCCCGACCTGGCAGGCCCGAAAATCTACACCGTGGCCGAGCTGGTCAAAAGCTACCTCAGCGCGGTCGGAAAGCGGCGGCCGCTGGTCCCAGTGCGCATTCCAGGCCAGGCCGCCAGGGCACTCCGGGCCGGGGCGAACCTGGCCCCCGATCGCGCCGTCGGCAAGCGGACGTGGGAGGAATTCCTGGCCGACCGGATCTAGATGGCACCCAGAACGTCCAGATCCGGAGCAGCTCCCGCGTTGATATGAGCCAGTCATCGGTTGACCAGATCGGCGGCTACGCACGAGGGCAGACCGGATGTTTGTCACGGAGTGTGAGGCGAGCAGGGCTTCCTGCGGCACTTGTCTACTGCGCTGGTGGTGGGGCTGATGTGTCGGTCTGCCAGAGGCCGAACTCGTTGCCGTGCGGGTCCTTGCAGGCCGAGAACCAGCCCATGCCCGGAACCGGCATCGGCTCGTTTGCCTCCCCGCCGAGCTCGTTCACGCGTGCCGCACCTGCCTTGATGTCGTCGACCGCGAAGTACGGGCGCATGCCGTGCTTGCCCGGCTCCATGTTCGTGATCGCCGCGCCCTGCTCCTCGCCGATCTGCGTGGTGTGGTATTCGAACGGGCCGGGGTTCGCCTGGAACTGCCACCCGAACAAAGAGCCCCAGAACTGCTGGCTCTTTGTGGTGTCGTCGGCCGGGATCTCGATGTGCACGATCTCACCTGGCATTGCTGCCTCCCCGTTTCGTCGTTCACGGCGATGCCGCCGTCAGTTGTGGGCCCCGCCCGGCCGCGTGCAACTCGCGGATCGCTGCCCGGACGCCGGGCCACCCGGCTATTTTCGCACTCGTGATCGGATATGACGAGCGCGGTCACGATGCGACGCGCCGATACCTGGTCAATCTGCTTGGTGAGCTGGTCCGGCAGGTAGGCACGCGCGCGCTCGTGCGCCACGGTGGCCAGGTCGATCAGCAACCGGGCGTCTCGCCGCCCCCAGTTTGACCTGGGCAGCATCGAGCAGAGTGAACACCACGTCCCCGATGACCTGCTCGGCGGGAAGCGAGCGCAACCGCTGCACATACCCGGCGGCGTTCTCCGCCGGCCGCGTCCGTTCGTGCTCGGCGCCGCCGCCCCGGCCCGGCGGTGTCCACGACCCGAACCTCCCACATCGTCGAGCGGCTTGGCGGCCATGATGGCCGCGCCACCACCCCTGGCTGCGCCGCCAATTACAGGAAGCCCGCACCGGCGGATGCGGGCTGCCAGCTACGCCGGGCCAGCCGCCAAGGCGCTACGTGCGCCCGCGCATGGAAGCGATGCCGTGGCACGAGCAGATCGCCCACTACCGCGCCGGGCCGCCGAGTTGAGCTGACCTCCTACCAGGACGAGCACGACGCCGGCCGCCGGATCGCTGCCCTGGCCACGCGACTGCCGGTGCCCGTCGGCCAAGTCTCCCGGCGATCAGTGGTTCTGCCCTACCGTCGGGGTATGGCTGCCAAGAAACGGCCCACCCCCGAAGACACAGCAGCCGCCCGCAAGATCCTGCTCGGCGGGCTGGCACGCGACGCAAAGATCTCCGACCTAATGCGCGAGCTTGCGCCGCTGCATCCGCGGGACAACACCTTCCCCGGCGAGGTGTTCCTTCGCCTCGCCGCCGACGCGCTGGACTGGTGCGGCGCCAGCCGAGCCGACCCACTGGCCTTGGAGGGACTACGCGAGCAGTTCCTGCCCGAGTGCGCCTTCCGCGGCCGGCAAAACAAGAAGCTCCAGTATGCAGTCCTCGCAGCGGCAGCGCTGCACGGCGGGACCGAACCGGACTTGCTGGATGAGGTCGCCTGGTGGCAGACCGACGACTTCTGGCAGTACGCACTGTTTGCGGCGGTCGCCTACGTCCGCGCCGCCGCGAGCCGGGCCGACGCACCAGTGCGCCAGGCATGCCAGTACCTGGCCGAGCACCAGGACCGCCCAGGGCCATAACGACCAGTTCAGGACGTGGCTGAGGCGGTCACGCCAGCGACGGACTGCCGATCATAACGGCGGGACTGCGCGTATTACCACCTAGTCCTTTCGGCTACCTTCTGTAACGACGGCCGGCTTCACGGGACTGCCCTGAGGGGAGTTCCCGGGCGGCCTGGATGGGCGGCGGCCGATACCGGGAAGCCCGAGCGCAGGCTCCACTGGATCGCCCTGTCGGCGGCATGACCGAGTGTCCCGAGGGCTCCCTCCGGAGCACACGAAGCCGTTCAGAAACGCTGGCGCGGCAGGGATAGGTGGCCCGCCGATTGTCTATCGGCTGGGGCTCGGCGAGGAAGAATGTGCTGCGCTGACGACCGATTTGTGAACCAGTATCTGGCTGAGGATATCGAGCTGCCGCGCAGACGGATCAGTTGCTTGCCTTTGTTGCCAGCGGCGATCCGGTGTCGGAGGGCGACCTCAGTCTGCTTTCACAGGTGGCGCCGATTCCGCTGGACCGGACCACCCCCCTTTATCATTGTTTATAACCATGGAAGACAGCAGAATTACCCGAGAATATCGCATAGCCGACGACGAGAAGCTGGCCACGGGTCCGGCTCGCCTACCGGGGATAAGGAAACCCGGAGATGATCTTCTTGTGCCCATTAATGTTCTGGTTGCGGGATCCAGATGAACGAGCTGCCAGTTCCATGCGGGCTGCCCGGAGGGAACCAACTCAGATGGTGTCGCGGACAAGCCAGGCCGAGACCCTCGGCCTGACAGCACTAACGCTTCTGGGAACCGCTGGCGGCTCTGTGTTCGGGGTCCTGGCGGCCGAGGGCGGAAAAGGTCATCTGCGTAACATCATCCTCGGTGCGGTATGCGCAACCATTCTGGTCAGCGTTAGCGCTGTCAACCGATTCATCGCCAACCGGCTCCTTCGGACGGGAGCCGCGGCGCGCGAACGCGCGGCCGGGGAGCGTGAACGCGCCGTGCTCAGCCAGGAGGCAGCGGAGCGGTGCATCGCCGGGGCCCAGGCCAACGTGGAGGCCCGCTTGACCATAGCGCTGCGGGCGCGACTGTCGCCGGTGTTGTACTGCCTGGGGAAGATCGCCGCAGCGTCCTCGAGCACGGTTGAGGCTACGTTGATTGGAAGCCTGACGCAGGCGATCGTGTCCGCCGCAATTGAACACCGCAATCCCGAAGAGACCCGAAGGAGTGTCTTCTTTACTGTCAAGGGCGATCTCATGGAATGCGTCAGTTACGCGGGCTATGAGGGACAGGAGGACGCAGGGCGAACTGTTTTCAGGAATAGCCAGGATGACCCGGTCGGCCAACATATGTTTCGCCTACTGCGCGAGCGTGAAGCCTTGCTGATACGAGACGCGAACGCGGCCGATCTTCCTGTAAAATTCCCGGGCCGCAGGAGCTATCAGACGATCATCGCCATCGCGGTAATGGCGGGTGAGTCCCCGTACGGTATCCTGACCCTCGACGCCCCGCAAGCAGATTCACTGGGGCAGCCTGACCTGGAGATAATGAAGACGCTGGCAAGCCTGCTCGGAGTGGGGCTGGCGTTGGGCGTACATAGCAATAAGCCGAAGCTCCAAGTTCCGGTACAAAGTAATCGTGAACTACCCTAGGTAGTGATTTAGGCGCCTCTGCGCGTGGCCCACTTCAGGAGAGACGGCGATCTGCCTGTTAAGGCTATGCTGGGGACGCGAATCCGTAACGCTTGATATGCAAAGGTGATCGAGGCGCAGAATGCCTCAAGCCCTGGAGGCTAAAGATCGCCTACATGTTGACGGAACCGACGTCCTCTTCTCGGCAGAAGAGGAAGATTAAGGGGTGGCGAGTCCGAGGGCTCCGTAGCTACCGTGGCAGTCTCAGGACCCAGCTCGGTTCCCACCATGGGCCTGGCGGGCTTCCCCGGCAGCGCAGCGGAGTGGCACCTGGGCGTCTGGCCGCGGAGGCCCAAGGTGATCAGTACAGCAGGAAAGTACAGCAACAGACCGGGATCCGGACGGATCTGCATGGACGTCTAGGGACAGCGACCTGCGGGAATGGATTCGGGTGGACGTGCTGCCTGTTGTTTGCAAGCAGGGGGTCAGGGGTTCGAGTCCCCTTAGCTCCACAGGTCAGAAGCGAAATTCGAATTCTTGAGCCCTGAATGTGGGGCGAGTACAGCAGCAAAGTACCGCAACCGGGATCGCGTGAGATGCCGTACACGCGTTCGAGCAGGGCTTCGCCCTCGCGGGCCTGCTTGCGCCTGAGCCGCACTGATCCCGGGGTCTGGGCGGGGATCCGGGCCACTGAGCAGGAAGAACGCCATCGTAGAGTCCTGCGCCTGTCCAGCGGCCAGCGGCCAGCGGGCAACGTGCTGAATCTGCCGTTTCAGGGCCGGTTCTTGCCCCTCATGCAGAGGGTCAGCGAATGGCAGACTTTTTCCATCACCCAGGGTGATATTTCTCGTGGTATTTCATAAGTTCGCGACGCGCACATCCTCCCTGCCGAATACGCGCGGCTGCCGATGCGCGAGAACCATGCGGCTCCGGCGTGCAGATAGGCCAGGAGAGTTATGCAAAACTCCCCATGAAGATGATCAAGAAACTCTCCGACCTGCGGAGACACGCTGCGGACGGCGCGGCTTCGGAGGGTTTTGCATAAGCCTCCAGATCTGTGTCCTTTGGCATGGTCGATAGGTCCGGAGCGAGCTGCGTCTGGTCGTTACTCTCTGATCCGGCCGTTGGCGAGCTCGCTGACGATGTCGAGGTGGCCGACGTGGCGGGCGTACTCCTGGACCAGGTGGAACAAGACCCGCTCAAGTGCCGCAGGCCCGGCTCCGTCCCACCCGTCGCCAGGCTGGCCGGTGTCAGCAAGGTCATGGGATTCCACGACGGCCCTGCTGCGTGCAGCGGATCGATGACGATCCTGGCCAGCTCATCGAGGCCGGCCGGTGTCTGCCCGTCGATTCCGGTGCCGGCCGTCCAGAACGCGATCTGTCCTGTCTGCGGGTTGATCAGCCACTGGTGTTCGTAGCCGGCCTGGTCGGCCAGCGCGTGGGCGATCTCCTCCAGATCGATGCTGCTCAGGTCAAGCACCAGGCCAGGACAGGTCTCCCCCGCTGCCTGAGCGCAAGGACCGGAACGCCCGACCAGCGGCATAGCGGATGCTTGGAACGCCCGGGTCATTCTGTGCGGCGCCGCGTAGCTTGAAGGGCACCCGCCGGGCTAGCGGACGGGTGGCGTGAGAACCGGGGAGGCAGCGGACCTTGAATTACGATCCGGAAGCTGCCGAGCGCGTCCGGCAGGTGCTATCTAACCGCGACGGCGTGGTGGAGAATAGGATGGTTGGCGGCCTGTCGTTCCTGATCAACGGCAATATGTGCTGTGGCATTACGGAGAGGGCGCTGATGGTTCGGGTTGGCGCCAAGGGCCGGGAGCAGGCACTCCGGGAGCCGCACGTGCGGCCCATGCAGCTCGGCGGCCGGACCCTGTCCGGCTTCATCTGTGTCGAGCCTGCAGGCTTCGCTGCTGATGACGCGCTCGCCAGCTGGGTGCAGCGGGGACTCGACGTCGTTTCCGGGCTCCCCGCCAAGCCCGTCCGCGCCAGCCGATGACCAGCCAAGCCCCCGCCCAACCCGGCACCCCAGGCGCCTGCCCAAAGCGCACTCGAAGGCCCGCAAAGAACTACTTCGCCTAAATTAGCCGCCCATAGGGCGGATCTCGCGTTGGCTGCCGATCAGTCGCGCCCAGGAAGCCTGGCGATTAGCGTATCTGCGTGTTTCGCGCCACTGGTCAGCTACCCGCTCTGGGCGCGGTCGCGGCCGGCTCCAGTAGGCAACCAATCGGTAGGGCGCAACGCGCTGCGGGTCCCCAGCCTGTAAGCCAGCCGACATGGTGACCGATCCCTCGCCAAACCCAGTGATGTCCATGCCGTCGTTCCCGTTGCCGGGAGGCCGGGTCGGGTCCTGAGGTCATGATTTGATCCACGGGTCGCCGAGCTGCGAGAGGGCGGTGAGAAGATCGTGCACTGCGCGGGTCTGGGGGACATCGACACCGGCCCGCTCGGCGATCTCGATGAGTGCGCCGGTCAGGCAGTCGAGTTCCAGGGGCTTGCCGGCCAGCCGGTCCTGCAGCATTGAGGTCCGGTGCTCGCCCACTTCAACGGCTGCCTCCAGGCGCCGCTCGATCGTGATCGGAAGCTGTATGCCCAGAGCCGTCACGACGGCGGCGCATTCCTGCATCATCTCGCGCACCAGCCGCAGCGCCGCCGGGGACCTTCCCAGTTGCCCGAGCGTCGCCCCGAGCAGCGTCGTCACCGGGTTCAGTGACGCGTTCCCGATCGTCTTGAGCCAGATCTGTTCGCGCAGCCGGGGGGCTACCGGGGCTCTCAGGCCGCCGGCGTGGAAGGCCCGGGATATCTCACGGCACCGGTCGCTCACCGTCCCGTCGGGTTCGCCGAGAGAAAACCGCTTCCCTTCCACGTGCCGGATGACACCCGGCTCGGTGATTTCGGCCGCGCAATAGACGACGCAGCCGATCACGCTGGCCGGGTCGATCGCGTGGGTGATGATGCCCCCGGGGTCGACGCTCTCGACGACCAAGTCGCGGTATGGGCCTGGCTGGTACTGGAAGTACCACCACGGGATCCCGTTCTGGCCGGCGATCACCGGTACCCCCGGCCGGAGCGCGTGGTGCAGCGCATCAGCAACCTCGGGCAGGCTGTAGGCCTTGAGCCCCAGGAACACGACATCGGCATCGGTGACCGCGCCAATGTCGTCGGTGGCGCGCGGATGGACCAGGAAGTCGTCATCGGCACCGAAGACCCGGATGCCGTGGTCCCGTATCGCCTCCAGATGGGCGCGGCGGGCGATCAGGGTGACCTCGCAGCCGCCGCGGGCGAGGCAGGCGCCCACGTAGCCGCCGATCGCCCCGGCGCCGACCACGGCCAGCCTCATGGCTGGTCTCGCAGCTGGGCTGCGAGCCGGACGCGCTGCGGCTTGCCGGTAGCTGTGCGCGGGATCTCGCCCACCACATGAATGACCTTGGGCACCTTGAAGTCCGCCAGCGACTCCCGGCACCAATCGCGCAGCTCCGCGCTGCTGGCCTCAGCGCGTAGGACCACGGCGGCGCCGACCACCTGGCCATATTTCTCGTCGTCGATCCCGAAGCACACGGCGTCGGCCACAGCTGGTTGCTCCTTCAGCACGGCCTCGACCTCGGCCGGGGAGATGTTCTCCCCACCGCGGATGATCAGTTCCTTGATCCGGCCCTCCAAGCGGAGGTATCCGTCCTCCAGCACGCCGCGATCCCCGGTGCGGAGCCAGCCGTCCACGAAGGCCCCGGCGTTGGCTTCTGGATCGTTCAGGTATCCGGGCGTCACACCCGGACCCTGGATCGCGACCTCACCCGCGCGCCCGGCAGGCAGGACCCGCCCGGCGTCATCCATAATGCGTATCTCGGCGCCGGCCGGGATGCCGACCGACCCAGGCCGGCGCGGCCGCGGTGGCAGCGGATTGGAGGTCATCTGATGGCTCGCCTCGGTCATGCCGTAGGCCTCCAGGACCGGCGCCTCGTAGATGTCCTCCAGCCGCTTCATCACGCCGGGGGACAGCGCCGAACTGCAGGAACGCACGAAACGGACCGACTGGGCCGGTGCTGTGCCGTGCTCAACCAGTTCCTGATGGATGGTGGGACTGGCGGAGATCCAGGTAACGCCGCAGCCGGCCACCTGCTGCCAGTACCGCCGCGGGGTGAGCCGGCGTGGAGTGACCACCGCCCCGCCCGCGGCAAGCTGCGCCAGGACGGAGGCGATCAGTCCGTGGACGTGAAACAGCGGCATCGCGCAGTAGGAAACGTCCCCCTCGGTGAGCAGGTAGTGTGCGCCGATCGCCCGGGCCGAGGCCATCAGGTTGCGCTGCAGCAGCGGTACCTGCTTGGGCCGCCTGGTCGTGCCACTCGTGTGCAGCAGCATGGCCACGTCCTCCGGCGAGCCCAAAGTGAATGGCCGCGGTGCCGGGGCCCCGGCACCGCGGACCGACAGCTCCGGTGGACCGAGGTGCTGCAGTACGACATCCACAACCGTCCGCTCACCGGCCGCCCGGCGGGCGTCCACTCCCTGGCCTGCCTGGACAAGCAGCAGGCTGGGCATCAGATCAGCGAGGCAAAAGGCGTATTCCGCCTCGGTGTAGCGCGGGTTCAGCGGAGCCGCGACCGCACCCAGCGCCGTCACGGCCAGCACCAGCTCGACAAATTCAGGGCCGTTCGGCAGCACGATGGCTACGCGATCGCCATGAGCCACGCCCAGGCCCGCCAGCACGGAGGCCATCTGGTGCACAGAACTGGCGAGTTCGGCATGGGAAACGACGGAGCTGTCGTCGGGACAGATCAGGGCGGGCCCCGTGCTGCCTTCCCGCAAGATCGCGAGCAGTGACTCGGGATCCGGGGGGGTCACGCGCGTCACACCTGCTTTCATACTGTATGCCAGGTCGGCTGGGTACTTCCCGGCGCGGTCGGCGACATGGTCACGGCATTAGATGAGACCGGCACCATCCTGCAAATGATCGCAGCCGCGGCCGCGATGGCCTGCACCGGGCTATGACCCGACACGGCATTCCACCGGCCATCCCGCTCCGGCCGGGCCAGCGGTCGCGCCGGCCCTGGCCACCGACGCGGTCAGCAGGTCGGCCGTGGTCTGCGAGACGTGCAGCTCGGGGAACCCCCCGCTCAGCTTCACCGCCACGTCTCCGCTGCCGTAGAAGCCGAACAGCTCATCGCAGCCGTCGTCCGGGTCGGCGATGAAGCCGTCCAGCGACATCGCCAGGTGTGCGATCACGTCGCCCATCGGGCACCTCCTTGAGTAACAGGGACAGACCGGCCCGGTGTCGCCGGCTCATCGCGGGTGCAGCGCCGTCGAAGGGATGACGTATGCGGTCGCCAGGTACAGCACGAGCCGGGACACCTGTTTCTCCTGCCGGTTCGGGTCAGTTGGCCTGCGGGAAATGAAAGGACCGGTCGGGGTCGTAGCGCTGCTTGGCTGCCGCGAGGCGCGGCAGGTTGCCGCCGTGGTAGGCGGCCGCCCAGTCCTCCAGCTGGGGGTCGGGGAAGTTCGGGTAGACCCGCCCGGAGCCGTGCGGGTGCGCGATCGCCCAGGACCGGTCGACCCACTGCGGGCCTTCGTCGGCGACGTGTTCAAGCAGAAACCGCTCGCCGCGGTGGACGAACGCCGTCGTGTCCGCGGCGACTCGGTTGTAGGCACCGCCCATGGCGGTGAAGTTCAGCTCGCGCCGTCCGCCCGGCCCGGCGGTGAGCTCGTCGAGCAGCGCTGCGGTCGCGGCGGCAGCAAGCGGCTGGGCGAAGAACTCCGAGCGGTTGGTGGTCACGTGCGCGCCGGGGTTGAGGGCGCCGCCGAATGACTGCTTCAGATCGCGGACGGCCAGGCCGTGGCGCAGGCGGGTGTCAGCGCGAGTGCCGGACGCGCCGACCAGGCCGTCCAGCAAGCTCGATGTCGCGCCCGTGCCGCGGAGGGAGGCGCCGAAGACGGCAACGCGGAGCGGGTGGCGGGGTTCCGCGACGACGGTCAGGTTCGCGGTGATCTCATCGGGGCGTCCGGTGGCACGGCGCGGATCGAACACTGCAGCTCGACGCCACCCGTGGGCAGATTGCGCTGCACATTCGGGTGCGACCCGGTCCGCTGAACCCAGACCGCACGCACCCGCCCAGCCAGGGCCGGCAGCGGGACCCGCTCGACATACGTCTGCGCCTGATCCACCGACCCAGTGTAGAAAGATCACGCCTGACCGCCAGCTTGGCCGGCAAGCCGCGCTGATCAACGACATCCACCACGACCGCGGACCCATCGTCGGCCTGATCTGACACGACGTATGCGGCGGATTGGGTGTGCCTGGATGCGCGCGCCCGATTCGCCTAATCGGGTGGCAGGAACCAGGACTACCGGCTGATTACCTCTGCTCATGGGATTGTTATGGTTCCCGGAGCCGTGGCTCGGGCTCAATTTCGAGGTATTCGTCGTAGGCGTGGATCGTCACGAGGAAGTGATGCAGGAAGCCCTCAAGCCCGGCCAGGCCGAACGGGTGGGGCCACGGATCGCAGAACCAGACTGGCGCATCCCAGGAGAATTCACCGGCGCCATCGGTAACCGTGAGGCTGACCCGGGCTAGCGTGCCGGCGGTCTTCAGCCCACCGATGAAGAACTCCTCGGTGAGGTCGCCCGGCAGTTCGATTCCGGCGAGGGGGGCAAGTTCCGCACTCATCCGGGTTCGCAGTGCGCCTGTGTCGAGCAGGCATTCCATGGGTGCGGCCTCCAGTCCTTCCAGGGCAATGTCAACGACAGGTCGCGGTGTCAGCACGCCGCCGCTCGCCGCCGGAAGCGCCCGGAACGCGAATCTCATTGCGGGGCCGCGCCGGCGATGGCCTGCTCGGAGTCCAGGACGCGGAACATTGACTGGGCGCGCTGGTGGTGCTGGGCCAGCCAGGCCACAACCTCTTTCGGTGAGGGAGCGGCAACTAGTACCTCATCGCCGCGTACCGCCACCCACAGGCCGATGAAAGGGCGTAGTGCCTCCACCAAGGGTTCCGGACGCCCGGCTGTGCCGGAAGCTATCGGCCGTGGTGGTGCAGCAGCTGGCGAGGCCGCCTGGGTGTGCCCCCGGCTTGCCGCTCGTCCGGCTGTAAAGCCGAGACGGGTCAGCGCGCGCCGGGCCTGATGGGTGGTGAAGTCAGCCCGGTCAAGCCCCGTAACGAGGGCCAGGACCTGCTTGGGCGGCCAGCGTCGGCCGTTGATCACCACGAAGTGCTCCCGGACCGGTTCGGGTAGCGCTCCTTGAAGGGCTGCTTCGACACTCTTTGAGTCCAGGCTGTACTCGTGGCCCGAGACCGTCATCGTCGGCATAGGTGTCTCTGTTCGGTACTCTCTGAATAGTTTTCTCTGATTCGTCTCTACTGTAAGAGACTTGCCCGGTGCCGGCAACCCGTCCTCCGGTTCCCTGACGGCAGCGGGGGCGAGTCCACTACCGGTCCTCCCCGGACGCGCCGGCCCCAGCCTTGATGTGGGGGACTGAGGATCGGACCGCAGTCTCCCGCGTCGCGGCCAAGGCGAATGGCGGTGCCGCGCCAGCTGGTTCAGCACGTCAGGTGCAGGACGGCGTTGGTATCCGTAGTGGTCCCGGCCAGCACGCCGATCGCCTGTGCAGTGGGCAGCACGACAAGGTCGACCTTGCGGCGGCAGGCCTCTTTCTTTACTTGCTTCATCACGGGCAACGCGCCATGAGCACCGGTGCCGATCACCAGCCGGCGGCATCGCCAAGGGATGTCCTCCGCGATCGAGAGCGGGGTATGCCCGTACGCGCTGCGGAACCTCTTGGACGCGGCCTTCTTGCGCTTGCGGATCTTCCCGCGGTCAATGATCACGTCGTGCTCGTAGGTCACGCCGTCGACTCGTACAGAACCGAATGAGAACTCGGTGAATCGCATGCTGATTCCCCCTTACCTGCAGCGGGATCGTATGGCGCGTACCAGCGATCGGTCCAGGTCCGTCCTGGGTCCATGACTGGGCAGCACTCGCCCGCCGTGGCGAGTCGGCCGCGATCTGCGATTGGCGTCGGGATCGGATGTGCAGGGGTCTTAGCACTGCAAGGGTTCGCGACGTGCCGGCTGGCCGGCAGCCGGGGTGGTTCGCGCTCCGCTTCCGTGCAGCGCTTCCTGTCGGTGCTGGCGGCCTGCCGCGGCCGCAGGCTTATCGGCATGCACGAGCCACAGCCAGAGGCATATCTGCTTTCCTTGCCTGCGGCTGCGTGTGAGAGCTCGCCTTGGCTGGGCATGCCGGGAAGATGAACCAGGCGCAGGCACAGGTGATTGTCTCCGCTGAGCTGAAGCTTTTCCTGCGGCCCGGGCGCCGCTGCGGGCCGGTGCGGGTGCTATTGGACGGGACTTCGTCGCTGGGCCACGTGGTGGAGTCGCTGGGGGTGCCGCTGACCGAAGCCGGCCGCCTTCTGGTCAACGGCGCACCGGCCGCGCCCGGATACCGGCCCGGCAACGGGGATGTGGTCGACGTCGAGGCCGTGCGGCGGCCGCAGCAGTTGGCGTC
>WNGB01007159.1_pt1 | contig 17032 bp, 20 predicted proteins | sample 5400681 | NCBI WGS metagenome assembly WNGB01 (sample SAMN13153367, study PRJNA577476) | soil metagenome | isolation source: 115 cm soil or saprolite under grassland replicate 2 | place: USA:California | collected 2016-06-15 | reverse complement strand
CTTCGTCGCGTGGAACCGCTCGGCCATGATCGAGGACCACAGCCGGCGCGCCGCGCGGAACTTCGCGACTTCCTCCAGGAGATCGATGTGGGCGTTGAAGAAGAAGGAGATCTGCGGGGCAATCACGTCGACGTCCAGGCCCCGCTCGACGGCCGCCTCCAGGTAGGCGACCGCGTCCGCGAGCGTGAAGGCGATCTCCTGCGCCGCTGTCGAGCCCGCCTCCCGGATGTGGTATCCGCTGACGCTGATGGCGTTCCACCTCGGCACCTCGCGGGCACAGAACTCGATCACGTCGATCGCGAGACGCATCGACGCGTTCGGCGGGTAGATGTACGTCGACCGAGCGATGTACTCCTTGAGGATGTCGTTCTGGACCGTCCCTCGGAGCTCCGCCCGCGGGACGCCCTGTTCCTCCGCCACGGCGATGTACAGGGCGAGCAGGATCGCCGCGGTCGCGTTGATCGTCATACTCGTACTCACCCGGCCGAGCGGGAGGTCATGCAGTAGCGTGCGCATGTCCGCGATTGTCGGGATCGCGACGCCGGTCCGACCCACCTCGCCGCGTGCCATCGGCGCGTCGCTGTCGTAGCCCATCTGCGTCGGCAAGTCGAACGCGACGCTCAGTCCTTCGTTCCCCTGGTCAAGCAAGTATCGAAATCGGCGGTTCGTCTCCTTCGCGGTCCCGAATCCCGCATACTGTCGCATCGTCCACACGCGTCCCCGGTACATCGTCGCGCGGACGCCCCGCGTGAACGGCGGCTGTCCGGGGAATCCGATCCGAGCGCGGAACTCTTCTGCGGTGGGCTCGCGCGGGGGGACGACCACGGGGACCGGAACGCCGCTGTAGGTCCGGCCGAGGGCGACGGTCGTCTCCGCGGAGCCGCGTCGGGACGGCGGCTTGGGAGGCCGCTTGGCTTTCGCCCGCTGCGCCACGGCCAGCGAAAGTCGCGGTGCGCGGATAAGCGTTCCGCGCGTTCAGCGTTCGAGGGTCCGGACGACCGAAGCGAGTTCGGAGAACCGCCGGATCGTCGCGTCCGGCGCCGCGTCCGTGACCGCCACGGGGTCACCGTACCCGTAGAGGGCCGCGACCGTCTTCATCCCGGCGGTGCGACCCGCTTGGATGTCGACGGGGCTGTCGCCGATCACGACGCAGGCCTCGGGCGAGACGCCGAGCGCCTTCGCTCCGAACAGCGGCAGGTCGGGAAACGGTTTCGGCCGCGACACCTGGTCGCCTCCCACGACCGCGGTGAAGAACCCGCGCAGCCTGGTGGCGCGAAGCATGTGGTCGACCTGGTACGCCCGTCGGGTCGACATCGAGGCAATCGGTCGTCCGGCGAAGAAGGGGAAGGTCTCCATCACCTCCGGATACAGACGCACGCCGTGCTCGACGGCGCGACTGAAGTGGGCGTAGTACCGGTCCGTGAACTCATCCGCGATCGGCCCCACGATCCCGCGAAGGAGCTGCAACTCGCGCGGCACCGGCATTCCAATCGTAGGCCGCAGTTCCTCGGCGCGGAACGGAGGGGAGACGCCGATGTCGTCGCACGCCGCGTTCATCGCTTCGACGATCGTCTCGAGCGTGTCCATCAGCGTGCCGTCGAGGTCGAAGAGCAGCGCGAGCGCCACGGCATCCCTCACACGACGTGGTCCTCTCGGAGCGTCTCAATACGGTGGGCGTCGTAGCCGAGGGATCGGAGGACCTCGTCGGTGTGCTGCCCGAGGAGCGGCGGCGGATCGTGCGACGTGCGGGATGTCCGCATCCGGTAGGGAGGCCCGAACTGTCGGATCCGGCCTGCCGCCGGATGCTCCATCTCCACGAGGAGGCCTCGGGCCGCGACCTGCGGATCCTCGACGATGTCCGGGATCGAGAGCACCGGGCCGCACGGCACGCCGTGCTCCCGCAGCCGCCGCAGCCACTCCTCCGTGGTGGCGGTCGTGAACGTCGACTCAAGGCCGGGCTCGAGTCCTCCGCGGTTCTCAACGCGACGGCGGTTCGTCGAGAATCTCGGATCGTCCGCGAGGGCGGGGGTGCCAGTCGCCTCGCACAACCGTCGGAACAGCCGATCGTTCCCAGCGGCGACGTTGACATACCCGTCGGAAGTCGCGAAGGTCTGGTACGGCACGATCATGGGATGTTTCGATCCGCTCCGCACCGGCTCATGACCCGTCGCGAGATAGATGCCCGCCAAATACGTGAGCCATGCGACCTGCGAGTCGAGCAGCGAGAGGTCGATGAATTCGCCGCTTCCCGATGTCGCCCGGCGGAGGAGCGCCGCAACGATCGCGAAGGCGGCGAACATGCCCCCCGCAAGGTCCGCCACTGCCACGCCAGTTCGGAGGGGCGGTCGGCCCGGCTCCCCCGTGACCGCTTGCAGACCGCCCATGCCCTGGAGGATCAGGTCGTACGCGGGCCATGCGCGGTACGGTCCCTCCTGGCCGTATCCGGAGATGGAACAGTACACGAGCCGCGGATTCTCGCGGGCGAGCGAACCGTAGTCGATCCCGAGGCGCGCGGCCGTCCCCGGCGAGAAGTTCTCGACGAGTGCGTCGGACCGGGCCGCGAGAGCCCGAACGATTTGCCGTCCCTCTTCCCGCGTCAGGTCGACCGTGACGCTGCGCTTGTTGCGATTCACGCTCAGGAAGTACGCGCTTTCCCCGCCGAGGAACGGCGGACCCCAGCTCCGCGTGTCGTCCCCTTCCTCGGGACGTTCAATCTTGATGACGTCGGCCCCGAGGTCCGCGAGCATCATCGTGCAGTAGGGGCCGGTCATGACGCGCGAGAGATCGAGCACGTGGATTCCGTCGAGCAACCCGGGCACGGACACACCGGTGGGCGGGATGACGCGTTGGGATAAAGGCTCGACGACGGGTTCTAGCTTGCGTCCTCCACTCTTTTCAAGATGCGCAGGGCGGTGAGCGTAATCCATTTACTCGGCTTGCCCGCTTCTTCTAATGCAAAGGGCTTGACTTTCTTCAGGTTGGGATCGTAGCCTGCTCCGGCTCCCAGATCTGGATGCACTTTGTCGAGTCGCCAAGTACCGTCATGCCGTCGTTTGTCGTTGAGAATCTTGAGGGCGGGACGGAGTCGTCGGTCGTCGGCGTAGCCGAGCTTGGTGACAAAATCCAAACCGACAAGGATGTCGTAGTAGTAATGAACAGGGTAGTGGAACCTGAACCAGGGACCGTACTTTCCTTCCCCATCATCGAACAGCTTTCTCCGGAGATAAAACTCGACTCCTCGCTCGATCGAGCGGTTGACGCGTTTGGTCCGTTTCTCCTTGGGTAGTACAGCATAGGCCGCGAGAGCTTCCCAGCTGTCGAGAGTTCCTTTGTTACTCGGGTAGCAGTTCCAGCCACCGTCTTCCTTTTGATCTTCGAGCAGCCGATCGTACAACTTCCTGACTCTGAAATCATCAACGTAACCAAAGCGAGTGAGCATGCGGGCAGTGTTCCCTACGATGCACACCTCCTCATTGTAGATGTTCATCGGTGATCCTAGTCCAAGCTTGTACTTGAAGAAGAGATCGGCAATCTTCCCGATTCTTCGATCCTTTGAAGTGAGTCCGAGGTCCGAAAGAACGAGAGCTCGCCAATTCGTAGTGAGATAACCTGGCCGAAAGAGAAAGGTTAACCATCTGAGAAAATTCGCTGGCCTCCGGAGAAGATTCTCCTCCGTCGGACTTGTTGGTTCGTTGGGTTCCCAGTATCCTCCGGGTTTTTGCAGGTCTAGAATATCTTTAGCCCAGCCCTTTCGAGGAATCTTCGAGTGCGCTTCTCGTACTTCTGGATCTCCTTCTTTGCGACCCAAGAGGTCGACCAAAGTATGGTAGCGAACTGATGGTTGATCTTCCTCCAGTAGCCAGTCAGCGACATCTGGATTCATGAGATTGGGGTCCGAATTAGCCAACTTGTTCAATGAATACCGCCCGTTCCAAGTTTGAGAGAATTCATGCATTAGGTTCTACTTTCTTCGTTTTAGTACGAATCCCAGCGAAGGCCGAGCGGTTCGTGCGCGACGCCCCGGCCGCGAGCGACCTCGCCGACGACCTTCGCTTCGACGTCGGGACGCAACGCGCGGATCACGTCCTTCGCGTCGTCTTCCGGCGCGAGGATCGCGAACCCCATCCCCATGTTGTAGGTCTCGTACATCTCGCGGCCCTCGATCCCTCCGAGCGACTGGAGCTCGCCGAAGACGGGCTGCGGTGGGAGCGGCTCCGTGATTCGGAAGGCGGCGTTCCGTTTGAGCCGGACGAGGTTGCGAAGACCCCCGCCGGTAATGTGCGCCATGCCATGGACGCGAGCTTTCCGGATTGCGCGCAAGACCGGGCGAACGTAGATCGCGGTCGGTTCGAGGAGCTCCTCTCCCCAGGGACGCCCACCGTTGCCTACCCGATCGAAGACGGTGATCGCCGCATCGCGAAGGAGCCGCCGCGCCAGCGTCAGTCCATTCGAGTGAAGCCCCGTGCTCGGCAGGCCGATGATGACGTCCCCGGCGCGAATCGCCCGACCATCGATGATCTTGGACTTCCGCACGACGCCGAAGCACGTGCCCGCGAGGTCGAGGTCCCGCACGATTTCCGGTACGACCGCGATCTCTCCGCCGACAATCGAGACATTGGCGAGCGCCGCACCGCGGTTCAAGCCGACGCCGATCTGGCGGGCAATCTCCCGGTCGTACTGTTCGATCGCGACATAGTCGACGAAGGCGAGCGGCTCCGCGCCGATGCAGATCATGTCGTTCACGTTCATTGCGACGCAGTCGATCCCAATCGTGTCCCAGCGTCGCATCTCCTTGGCGACGAGGGTCTTCGTGCCGACGCTGTCCGTGCACATCGAGAGCGCGTACGATCCGAAGTCCACGAGGCCGGTGAAGTGACCGATCTTGGTAAGCGGTCGACCGGCGCCGCTGCGCTTGTACGTCAGTGCGGAGACCAGGGCGGCGATGTGGGCGGCCTTCTCGTCCTGGCTCACGCCGGCCTCGGCATAGGTGCGGACCACGAGGCCACGAAGCGGCCGCGCATATTTCAAGCGTTGCGAGACAGCCCGGAGCGATGAGGTCCCGCGCCCCATCCAAAATCGTTATGCCCTTCGCCCCCTTCGTCACCGGGCACATGGGAAAGGCGTGGGTCAAAGCGCGCAGGCACGACCGATTCTACCGGGCCGCGAAGCGCCAGGAGTACCGCAGCCGGGCCGCGATCAAGCTCTCGCAGATCGACCTCCGCTACGGTCTCTTCCGACCGGGCGACGTCGTCGTGGACCTGGGCGCCTCCCCGGGCGGCTGGTCCCAGATCGCGCGGGAACGGATCGGCCCGAAGGGCCGTGTCATCGCCGTCGACGCGGCGGCGATGGCCCCTCTCGAGGGCGTCGAGTTCCTCCGGGGCGACTTCGCGGACACGGTCGTCCGTACCGCGCTCTACGAGCGCCTTCACCGGCCGGCGGACGTCGTGATGAGCGACATGTCCCCGAGGCTGAGCGGGAATCGCGCCCTCGACGTCGCGAGGGCACTCGAACTCGCGGACTCGGCACTCACGTTCGCGGTCCGGGCCCTGCGACCGGGCGGCGCCTTTCTGGTGAAGGTGTTCCAAGGAGATGGGTACCCTGCCTTCCAGCGCCGTGTCCGAGATCACTTCGAGGCCGTGAAGGGCGTGAAGCCGAGCGCCTCCTCTCCCCGGAGCCCCGAGATCTACGTCCTCGGGATCGGCCGGCTTTAACCCGTCGCCCCGCGGGAGATCGAGCGCGCCCGCTCGAGACACTTTTGCGCTTGCTCGTGCGACCCGAGGCGGGCGAGTACCTCGCCGCGATTGAGCCACGCGGCCACGTATTCCGGCCGGAGCTTCGTCGCCTTGGCGTGGCACTTGTCCGCCTCCGCGAACCGGTTCATGCGGGCGAACACGACGCCCTTGTTGTTCCAAGCGATCGCGTACCGCGGCCGAATCGCGATCGCCTTGTCGTAGCAGTCGAGCGCCTTGCCGAGCTCGCCTCGCTTGAAATACACCGTGCCGAGGTTGCACCATGCGACCTCGTTCTCCGCGTCGAGCCGGATCGCGTTCTCGTGACACCGGAGCGCCTCGTCGAGCCGACCGAGGTACTTCATGGCAACCCCGCGCGACGTCCACGCGTACGAAGGCCGACGGACGATCCGGATCGCCCGTTCGTAGTGGGCGAGCGCGTCCTGATACCGGCCGGACTTCACGAGGCGGTCTCCTTGGGCGACTTCGCTGTTCGAGACGTGGAACAACGCAGCCCCTGCCGCCATGCTCGCCGCCGCGACGGCCGCGAAGAGGATGAGTGGCAGCAGGTTCGTGGGATCGAACGGACTCGCATACATCCGAAAGTACACGAAGACCCCGAGCAGCCCGGCGATGCCGCCGAGCGTGACCAGGTCCATCATCCGACCGGAGATCCGCGTGAACTTCCTTCCCTCCGTCTCCGCAGGCGTCGCGAGGACGGGCACGCGCTCCACGCCGCCGAAGTCCCGCGTCGCCGATTCCGCTGCTTCGGCCGACGCCGAACCGACCACGTCCTCCCGGGGGACATCGCCCTCGGCAGGCTGCATCTCCACCAGGAGCGAGTCGAACAGTTGCTCCGCGACTTCTTGGTCGACGTCGTCAGGCTCGTCGACGTCGGACGCGTCCGAACCGGCGGGAGCGGAATCGACATCCGGTAGATCGAGGACGCCTTCGAGGAGCGCGTCCACCTGTTCGTTGGAACCGGATTCCTTCAGGGCGAACCCACAGGCGCCGCAGTTCTCGAGGTCTTCGGGGTTCAACGCTCCGCAGACGGGACAGGGGACGCCGGGCTCGTCCGACACAGGAGATCCAGTCGCACGACGAGCGGACATCCAATAAACGTATCGTCATGGGTTTCCCGGGTGAGAGAATCTCGATGGGCCTCGCGTGGCATGGGGCTGACCCGATGGATTGCACCGCAAATCGGTGACGGGAGACATGTATGCCGTCACGGAATCGAGTCAAAGAAAACCGGACGGACCACAGGAATCATTATATACTCGCATGGCAGCATGGGCGGCCGCTTCCGGGATCGGGGCGCATCCGGCACGCGGGCAGGCCAATTGGGCCCGTCGATTGGAACCCCTCGGGTCCCCCCACCCTCCAGCAAACCCACACCGAGATGCCGGCAAGGGCGTCGCGGTCCTCCCGTCCCATACGCCCGCCGGACTCCGCCCCCGGTTCCGGAAGTTTTCGGTGCCCTCAGTCCCAGAACCGCTTCGTCCTCGCGTACGTGATCTCGGCCGAGAGCACCTCTCGGAGGAAGTCCTCCTCCGTCTCGTGGTATCCGCGGAGGATCCGGGCGGCGGTGTCCTCCCCGACTCCGCGGGCCATCAGCGCGAGGACCGCCTTGCGACCGTGGGCCATCACGAGGCTCGCGTTCGTGAAGAGCCGCTTCGCCTTCGCTCGGCTCTCCTTGTCGCCGCCTTCCAAATCGAGCTTCGCAATCCGTTCCTTCTCGTACGGGGCGACGACGGCGATCATGACCGCACTACAGCGCGGGCAGCGAATCTTTGACGGCAGATCCTTCACGCCCTCCCGCCACATCATCTTGCAACTGAGGCAGAGGAGAGTCGCGGTCTCCTTCTCGAGGCGGGCTTTTACCGCCATGAGCGTCGCATGGTCTGCTTTCGACGGGGTGACGAGCAGCCGGCCGCCCTCCAGCCCGGCCCGCCCGATCGGCGTCGGCTTCGTGACGACGAGTTCGATTTCCCCGGCGCGGAGACGCTTCAGGACGTCGACGGTCCGCGGGATGTCCATCCGCTCCCAGAAGACCTTGTCGAGCACCTCCTCGAAGAGCGGCGTGTTCTCGAAGGTCTTCAGGAGTCGCGGGATCGAGACGCTCTCCCAGTCGACCTCCCGCCGCAACGCGCCGAATTTCTTCGCGACGTAGACGAACGCCCACCGGAGGAACGCCGAGTTCTTCAGGATCACCCGCAGGAGCGGCTCGAGGGCCTCCGGGTCCTCGGGCTGGAGGATTTCGACGATCTGCTTCGGGTTCACGGACCGCGGGACCTCAAGGACGACGCGATACGGATCCGTCTGCACCCCGACGCTCTGCCCAAACCGCGCGCTGACGAGCGAGGAGATCAGTTGGCCGAGCGTCTCGTTCACCCGCGAACCGAGGCACGCGTTCACGATGATCACGTCCCTCGCGGCCTCGATCGTGATCCGTCGGTCGGTCGCAACGGGCGCGTCCCCTGCCGATCGCAGGTACTCGAGGAATCTCGTCGTGCCGTGGTCGTTCAGCGGGTACGCGGACAGATCCTTCTCCCGGCGAATCCGGCCGACTTCCTGGGCGACCTCGAACGGCACGGGGATGTCCTCCCCCACCCAGGACGGCACGTCGCCGATCTCCTTGACGGGCTCGACGAGGACGTGGTCTTCCTTGAAGTCGACGAAACGCCACGCTGTGCCGCGCATGATGAAGCTCTGGCCGAGTTTCGCGTTCTCCGCGACGAACCACTCGTCCAGCGTGCCGATGACCCGGCGCGAAGAGAGATCGATCACGCGGTAGGTTCGCACGTCCGGAATCATCGAGATGTTCTCGAAGAAGTAGGGGAGGGAGTTCGAACTCCGCCCGAGCCTGCCGTCCCGGGACCAGAGGATGCGGAGGTCCGCGAGCTGCGCGAGGACGTCATCGAACTCCTTGCGGTTCAGATCGCGAAACGGCCAGCTCCGCCGGACGGTCTCATATGCTTGGTCCGTGGACGCGAACCGCTCGCTGACCGCGATGGCCACGAGCTGGTTCGCCAGGACCGACCGATTGTCCTTTCGGACGACGAGCCCCTCGATCTCCTCGGCGAGTGCCCGTCGCGCGATCGCACACGCCTCCGAGACGTCGTCCTCGTGCGTCGTGAGGATCACCCCATCGGAGACCTCGCCGACGCCGTGCCCCGAGCGGCCGATCCGCTGGACGAGCCGAGACACCTCCCGCGGCGAGTTGTACTGGAGCACGAAGTCCGCGCCACCGACGTCGATGCCGAGCTCGAGGGAGGACGTGCACACGAGGGCGCGCAGGGTCCCCGCCTTGAAGTCATCCTCCATCTGCACCCGGATGTCCTTCGACAGGCTGCCGTGATGCACACCGATCGTCGGATCCTGGTACCACGCCGCCAAACGCGAGGAGAGAAACTCCGCCGTGTCGCGGGTGTTGACGAAGAACAGGGTGGAGGCGTGCTCCTTGATCAGCTCATAGCAACGGCGGAGCGCGGACGCCTGACCGACCTGCACCCGCAGACGTTCCGAAATCTCACTATCTCCTTTAGCGGGGGCCGGCATCTCCACCCGGATCCGCAGGCCTTTCGGGATCCGAACGCGGATGACCTCGACGTCTCGGCCAACGCCCCCGAGGAACGCGGCGACCTCTTCCGGGCTCCCGACGGTCGCGGACAACCCGATCCGCTGGAACTCATGCCCGACGAGGTCGCGCAGCCGCTCCAGCCCGATCGCGAGCTGGGCCCCGCGCTCGTCCGAGGCGAGCTCGTGGATCTCGTCCACGACGACCCACCGGATCGAACGGAGGTGTTCCCTCAGCCGGCGTCCCGTGAACAGGATCTGGAACGTCTCGGGCGTCGTGATGAGGATGTCCGGCGGGTGCCGCGTGATCGCGGCCCGCTCCTGGGGCGAGGTGTCGCCGTGCCGGACGGCGACCCGGACGCCGAGCCTCTCCGCGAAGAACGTCATCCGGCGGAGCATGTCCCGGTTCAACGCCCGCAGCGGCGTGATGTATAGGCACGACGTCGGCTCGGGCTTGTCCCGGACGATGTGATCGAGGACCGGCAGCAGGGCGGCCTCCGTCTTGCCGATGCCCGTGGGGGCGACGAGGAGGACGTTCGCGCCGGACCGGATGCGGGGGATCGCCCTCTCCTGCGGTTCGGTGAAGGACTCGATCCCGAGGGCCCGGACCGCTTCGAGGATCCGGGGCTCGAGCCCGAGATCGTCCATGAGGCCGCTTGAAGGGCCGCTGGGACTAAAAGTTGCTCGTCGCGAAGGCCGTCGGCCCGGGGACCGCGGGTCCGCGACAAGAATTATCAGGGGGGATAACCGAGCCGCTGACGCATTCGAATCACCGGGCCACGGACCGCCCGAGGTTCCAGTGTGAGCCGTCGCCTGCCCACCTCACCTCGAGTGGGAATCCTGCTCCTGCTTTTCCCGGGCACGAGCCGCACTCCCTTCCTCGCGGTCCCCGCCGCCGCGTTCGGTGAGAGGCCGTTCGAGTGGAACCAGACGATCAACGGCACGAACCATCTCGACGTCTACTCGTCCGGGAGCGTGGCCCCCTCCGTGTGGGGCGACGAAAACGATGGGCCCGGCCGGAATTCCCGATCCCGCGGTGCCCCCGAGGGACCTTTTGAACCGACGACCATCTGGTTATGAGCCAGACGCTCCACCAGACTAAGCTACGGGCCCTCGCCCGCGCAACCGCGAGACCTTACTTAAGGCATCCGTCCACGCGGCTCCTCTAAGACGCGAGGGCGCGTTTCCGGACCCGTGGGTCGCACGTCCGCGGATCGGCAACTCGACGGTGACAGTCGCGCGCCCGCGCGTTTATCTGGCCTCGCACCACTCCGGTCGTCCGATGCAACGCGATGACGAAGAGGGCGTGCTTCTCCTGGCGTTGGCCAAAGACGCGTTCCGGAAGCAGATCGCGAAGCGGGTTCGACCCCTGGCTCGCGGGTATGTAGAGCGGTGGATGGCGTGCGAGCTCTGGCTCTATCCGTCGGTCGTGCAGCGACACCGGAACGAGCTGCACAGCTATCGCGACGTCGTAATCGAGGTCCTCCGTCACACGAGCCTCGACGACCTGCTCGCCATTTGCCGTGAGACCCGCCCGGATCTCAACGACCTGTGGTCCAAGCCCGCGGCTCGCGAAAAGCTATCAAAGGAAATCGCGAAGTCAATCGAAGCCGTCCGAGACGCGTAGCAGCTGAGGGTCAAGAGGGAGCGCCGTCGTCCGGATTCGAACCGGAGACCACCCGATTAACAGTCGGGGGCTCTACCAGACTGAGCTACGACGGCTCGAGTCGCGATAAGGGCCGGACGCAAAATAGTTTCTCAACGAGGATCCCTAGCGGACTTCACGGTAGCGCGGACCGATTCCCCCTAGGATCCCGATGCCACCGCGCGGTCCCGATCTGATCGAGGCCCGCGCTCTCATCCAAAGAAACCAAGTCGCTTTCGCTCCCGTTCGATGTCCGCCTCAAAAGGCTTACATACCCCTGCCCGCTCGCTATGGGTCATGTTTCGAACCTGGTCTCAGAAGAGGATCCTAGGCCTCATCGCGGCGCTGGTGGGCCTCGTGGCGGGAATCCTCATCCTGATCACGGCGACGGCGGGTCAGGGGGTCTCGCTCCTCACCGCGGTCGTCGGCCTCGGGGTCCTCTACGGCAGCTATCTCATCTACCGCGGCAAGACGAGCCTGCTCTTCGGTTGGGGTAAGGCCCGCTTGGGAGCATGGATCAACTTGATCCTCGGAGTGGCCACCCTGATCTTGCGCGGAGGCGTGGGAGGGACCGAATCGATCCTCGCGATCGTGAGCGGCGTCCTCGGGCTCCTCGCCGCGTGATCGGTCGCGTACCGATCAGCCAAGCGTCTTGCGAAGTTCCTGGACGGTCATGGACATCGAGTCGAGGACCCCTTTCAGGTAGTCGAGGAACTCCTCCAGTCGGTCCGTGGTCACCGCCCCTTCCGGCGAGGGCTTGATGAGGCCTTCTTGCTCGAGGATCCGGAGCGAGTACCGCACCTTGTGCTGCGGGAAGTTCAGGAGTTCCGAGAGGCGGATGATGCCGATCGGCTGGTTCTCCATGATCGCCTTGAGCATCGCGACGTGCCGCTGCAGGAGCTTGACCTCGGCCTCGATCTTGCTCGTGAGCGCGCTCCTCCGGGTCACCGAAAACCTCCGCTACACACTGTAGCATGGTCCATGATAACGTGGCCGGTCTTAAAGCGTTCGGCGCCGCTCCGAGACGAACCAGGCCATCGACCGATTGCACGACTCTCCCCATCCGCGACGATCGAGGGCGATGACGCCAATCGGCACGTCCTTCGGGAAGAGGGCGAGGCCGCGGTCCGCGGCGCGCTGCGGCGTCATCCCATCCGCGATGCGGTCGTACACGAACTTCGAGAGGACGCGCTTCATAATCTCCTCGCCGATCCCGGTGACGGACACGGCCCCCTTCGGACCCGCGTACAGGCCCGCTCCGAGGATCGGGGAGTCACCCACGCGGCCCGGGAGCATGAAGGACGTGCCGCCGGTCGAACTCCCGGCCGCGAAGCGACCGCGACGGTCCCGCGCGACCGCTCCGACCGTGTCGCGGAGTTCGACCTGTTTCCATTTCCGGGCGTAGCGTGGCAACCGGCCGCTCCGAATCGCCGCGAGGCTCTCCTCGAGCCGCCGACGCGACTCCGGGGTCGCGGGGTCGTACGGGTCGTGGCCTTTCGAGCGCGCGAAGGCGACGGCATCCGGGCCGGTGAGCAGGACGTGCGGAGTGCCGAAAACGTCCCGCGCCACCCGGATCGGGTTCTTGACGGCTTCGATCGCCGCCACGGCGCCTGCCTCCAGGTTTCCGTCCATCAAGGCGGCGTCCATCTGGATGCGGCCGTCCACCCGCATGCGAGATCCGGTCCCAGCGTTCAACCGCGGATCGTCCTCGAGGAGGACGATCGCCTCGACGACTGCGTCGAGCGCGTTGCCACCACGTTTCAGTAGTGCCATCCCCCGCGCGCCGGCTGCGTCCGCGGCGTCTTGCACCGACTCATCGGACCCCGCACCGCAATGCGTGAGCAGGAGAGGTCGCACGGAGGCCCGGACGACCGGGGCCTCGTTTGAATCTTTCTCCGCCGACACGGATCCGCGCACTCACGCGGCCGGCAACCGCTTTGCCAGATCCTCGACGCGTCCTCGGAGATTGTCGCGAATCGCGCGGAGTTCGTCCATCGACTTGCCGGTCGCCCCCGGCACCGGCCAGTCTTCGGCTTTCTCCTTCGCCCCGACCGGACAGCGGTCGAGGCAGCCGAACGTGACGACGCGCGCCGCACGTTCGATGAGCTCGGGCGTCACGAGGCGAGGCGTCTTCGGGCCGAGGGGGATTCCAATCTCCCCGAGCAAATCGACCACGATCGGATTAATCGCCGGTGCGGCTTGGACGCCCGCACTCTCCGCGCGCCAGCCACGCGGCGCCACGCGTTTGAACATCGCCTCGGAGAGGACGCTCCGGAACGTGTTCTCGACGCACACGAAGAGCACGAACGGCATCGATTGATCGGAGACATCCGCACTTCAAAAACCGTTCGGCTCTTCCTCACCGCGACAACGTATATGTCGTCCAAGAGCATAGAGGCGAACGGCGCGGCGCGGAGTTCGGCGAATGAGTGCCGCGAGGTCGGGACCATGGAAGGGAGCTCCGCCTTTCGTCGGGCGGTGCACATCGTCTCGCCGGTCTTCCTCGTGTACTACCTGATCCCGGAGACGCTGCCCGGCGGCGTCTCGCGGACCGCCGTCACCCTGCTCTTCCTCGGGACGGCGGCGTGCATCGAGATCGCGCGCATGGCGCTCGGCATCCCCTTGCTCGGGCTCCGACCGTACGAAGGCCAGCGCGTATCGGCGTACGCGCAGGGCGCCCTCGGCCTCGCGTTCGGCCTGTTCGTCATCAAGGATCCGAACATCGTGGTCCCGGTGTTCCTCGGCATGGCGTGGATCGATCCGCTGGCGGCGTTCGCCCGCAAGAGGAAGTGGCCCCGCGGGCTCGTGGTCGCCGCGTATTTCGGCCTGTTCTTCGCGGCAGAGTCCGCGCTCGGCGGCATCCCGTCGTGGTCGGCCCGCTTCCTGTTCGCCGCCTTGGCCACCGGCGCAGCGACGCTCATGGAGGGCCCGAAGATCCCGCAGGTGGACGATGACTTGCTCATGCAGGTCGTGCCGATGGCGGTGCTGGCCCTCGCGTCGGTCGTCGTCCCCGGGGCCGCCTCACCGTAGGACCTCGAGCTTCCCGTACTTGCCGGCGCTGACTTGCATGTTCCCGCGCCACTCCCGCACCCACCCGTTCGTGATGCGGATCCGGTCGTTCGCCTGCACCCGCTCGATCTCGTCGTTCCAGAGGCTGACCGACACCTCGGTCCCCTCGTCGTCGACCGCCTTCGCGTCGCACACCTTGCCCGTCGAGCCGGTCCGGCTCGAGAACTCCCGGGCGGCTCCTTTCTCTCGGATTACGAGGTCGATCGTGTCGACCTTGCTCTCCGGGCGCAGTTCCTTCACTTTCATGACGTCGTCTCACGAACGTTCGCCTTTCGCATAAACGTTCCGAGGAGGGCGAGCGTGGACTGAGCTGCACACCCGGAGGCATCGGCGGGGAATTATCGACCGGAAACGATGGTCGTTCCGCTGATTTCTCCGTGGAACCTAAATTCTTTCAACGCCCGAAATAAAACTTATAACGCCCCACCCAGATATCGCGCGTCGGTCCCGTTGAATCGTATCAAGGTCGTGAGCGAGGTCGCGGAGCTCGTGCCCATCCTCCGCGCGGTCGACAGCGACGTGAAGAGCGAAGTGTTCAAAGAGGTCTCCGCTGGGTGGAAGAGCGCGCGCGAGATCGAGGACAAGTTCGGCCCTCCGGGCGCGGACGCCCTTCGCTTCTTCGAGAAGATGAAGCTCGTCGAGACGAAGTGGCAGACCGGGCCGACCGCGTCGCCCGAGAAGGCGTACCATGCGTTCTACTCGTCCTTCCATATCAACGCCACGGCACCGATCCAGGAGATATCCGACGTCTTGCACGCCGCGATGATGCCCGAAGAGGCGTACGCGACGATCGAGGCCCAGATCTTCGAGATGGTCGGGCCGGAGGGCAAGTTCTCCGGCGACGTCGCCGACAAACTGAGGGTGACGCAGACGAAATTGAAGGCGCTCGTGAAGCGCTCGCCTCGCCTCGATTTCCGGGGCCACCGCATCATCCGGTTCGAGGAATGAAGTGATCACGGTCCTCCGCTTGGGCCACCGGCCGGCCCGGGACAAGCGCGTGACGACCCACGTCGCGCTGACCGCGCGCGCGTTCGGGGCGGATGCGGTCCTCGTGTCGACGAAGGATCCGGGGCTCGAGCGCACCGTGCGGGACGTGGTGCGGCGGTTCGGCGGTTCGTTCCGCATCGAGACGGGCGTCCCCTGGCGGCGGACCCTGCGGGAATGGGCGGGGACGAAGGTTCAGCTCACGATGTACGGGGCGGAATTGAACGAGAGCCTGCCTCGGATCCCGAAGGAAAATCTCCTCGTCGTCGTGGGGGCGGAGAAAGTCCCCCGCGACGTGTACGACCTTGTCGACCTCAACGTGGCCGTGGGCAACCAGCCGCACTCCGAGATCGCCGCTCTGGCCGTGTTTCTCGATCGACTCCTCGGGGGATCTGCCCTCCACCACGAGTTCGGCGGGCGCCTCCGGATCCGCCCCGGTTCGAAGGGTCGAACGCTCGAGTCCGGGCGCTGAACCAACAACCTTAATCGAACCGAGCCGAATGAGCGAGCGTGCGGTCCCTTGCGGCGCTCGCGGGCGCGCTCCTCTTCATCCTTTCCCTCGCTCCGGTCGCCGCGCCGGACGCGACCGTCAACGCGCCCCTTCTGACTCCGGGAGACACCTGGACCTACCACACGAACACCACGCTCGCGGCGGATTTCTTCCTCGATGGGCAGGTGAGGCTCACAGTGAGGGACCGCGGAACGCTCAGCGTCGAAGGGACGGCGTACGATGCGTACCGTGTCGACGTGAGCGGTTCAGGGATCGCCTCGGGGAATCTCACGAGCGACTTCGTCTCCGCACCGGCCTCCGGCAGTTGGGTCCTGACGGCCGAGGAAACGATCGAGAGTCAGGGGATGAAGACGATCGCGAGCGTCCTCGACTTGGAGGCAAATGGGACGGTCTACACGCCCATCTCTCTCCCGTTCCACCTACGGGTCCAGAACACGAGCGCCTACCGCCTCCTCGACGATCCGTGGCGTTTCCCTATTTCGGGTCGAGACGCCCGCCGGACCCTTCGAGGCGTTCCGGATCCGCCAAGCGTTCCCGGACGGAAGGTACGACGAGATGTTCTTTGCTCCCGCCGCAGGGAACAGCGTCCGGACGGAGATGTATAACGGCACGGGGACGGAGCCCGTCGCGACCTCGGAACTCGTGTCGTATCGGTACCAAGCGCTCGAGCCCGCGCGATTCCTCGGCCTCACGACATCGGACTGGGCGATCGTGCTCGTCGTCGTCGCGGCCGCGGTCGTTGTCTTGAGCTTCTTCTTGCGACGCCAGATGCGGCGCACCGTTCCGCCGCCGGGGAACTCGCCGCCGTCCGTCGGGCCGTAATCACACCAGATCCTCGAGGTCCGTCGGGCGGTCGTCGAGCTTGAGCGTCACCGTGTGACGGGTCGTCTTCGGCGGGAAGCGATCGTCCTTCAGCCCCCGTTGGATGACCTCGTCCTTCGTCACGGTGGCCACGATCGCATCGGGCCACGTGCCCAGGTTCACGATCCGTGAGAAGTAGTCGACGACGTAAGCGGGGATGCGGCTGCAGCCAAGCGCGCGTAACGCCTCCACACGATGGTGCCCGTCCAGGATCACGAAATGCCGGTCGGCCACCAGGATCGGTCGCTTGATATATCCGTCCCCTTTGATCTGCTCCGTGAGCTGTGCGAGGAGCGTTGGTCGGATCTGTTCGTGCCCTCGGAGTCGGCGGATTTCGAGGACCTCGAACCGCGCGTCCGCCGAAATGCGGTTTGAGGGTTTCGCGCGGGCCACGCGGCCGGCTAATGAAGGCCGCCGAATAAGAATATCGTCGGGGGCTCGCTACTTGGCCGCCGCAGGAATCGCCGGGGCGGCTCCTTTCCGGAGCGAGACCCGCTTCGGGAAATACCGCAGCACGACGATGTCCCCGACGCTCTGGACCCACCGGAACGGCACGCTCACCGCGCGGCTGCCCTCCACGAGCAGCGGGTTGGTCTCCCCGATGAAAATTCCGTCGACAGCACCGTTGTCGACATCGACCACGAGGTTGTTCAC
>WNGB01006572.1_pt1 | contig 17040 bp, 7 predicted proteins | sample 5400681 | NCBI WGS metagenome assembly WNGB01 (sample SAMN13153367, study PRJNA577476) | soil metagenome | isolation source: 115 cm soil or saprolite under grassland replicate 2 | place: USA:California | collected 2016-06-15 | reverse complement strand
TACCCCAGCTGCCGGTCGAACCCGATCGACACGCCGAAATACTGCGGGAACTTGAAATCCGCGTCGTTGACGTTGACACCGAGCGTCCCCGCCTGCCCCGGAGCGGGCGGGAGTTGTCCGGCGCACGCGGTCGGCAGCGCGGCGACGTTGAGGGTGAAGGTCGGAACCTGCCTCGTCGGCGTCGAGTTGTCGCAACTCAGCCGCACCAGGCCCAGCCCGGTGTTGGCGTAGGCGTTGCCCAACAGGATGTAGGGCGGCGGGCCGGTATAGACCCCGATGCCGCCGCGGATCTGGTTCCGCTGCTCCCCCGTCGGATCGTAGTTGAAGCCGAGGCGGGGTGAGAGCAGCGCCCGCGACTTGGGGGTGGCGTCCGTGCGAATCCCCGTCAGGCCGCGGGCCGCGAGGGCGGCGGTGAGCGTGTCGTTCTGGGACGGCTTGTCCAGCAGGTTGGGAATATCGGCGCGCAGCCCCAGGGTCACGGTGAAGCGATCGGTCACGGCCCACTGGTCCTGCGCGTACGCGCTGTACACGCCGACGCGGAAATCCGCCGGAATGTCCGAGGCCTGGCCGCTGTTCGCGTATCCGACGGCGTAGCCGGACGGCCGGTTCAGCCTGAGGCTGTCGATGTTGAAGAACTTCCACACGCCGAAGGAACCCTGCGCGAAGTTGTTGAAGATGTGGGTGCGATCGAGGCGGCCGCCCAGCGTGATCGTGTGCGCGCCCATCGGGATCGTGAAGTTGTCTACCACCTCGAAGATCTTCTGGTCGAGCAGGTTGCCGGGCGAGAACTGCTCGGTGCCGAACGTCACCGAGCGCCGGACGGCGCCCACGAGGACGCCGACGCTGACCTCGGGCGCCTGCACCGGCACGATGCGCTCGTAGTTGATCGTGCTGTAGCCCACGATCAGCTCGTTCGACCGGCCGCTGGCGAAGTTGGAGTAGAGCTGCGCGGTGGTCGAGTTGTTCCGCGCCCGCGTCACGAATCCGTTCGAGCTGAAACGGAACCCGGAGTTCTGGGTCAGCGGGTCGGTGGTGAACGTGTTGTTGGCGTTGCGGGAGAACTCGTCCTGGTCGGCGTGGTTGATGATCTGGCGCACCACGAAGCGGTGCACCGGCGAAATCTGGAGATCGAGCCGGCCGAAGAGATTGACGAGGGGCGTCTCGTTGTCGATCGGCGCCACGGATCCCACGTCGAGGCTCTGGGCCTGCATCAGGGAGCGGATGCTGTCGAGGCTCGAGATGGGGACGAGCGGATCGTCGGGCGGGGGCGACGGCTGGGTGCCCACGTAGTACGGTCCCGCGGCCGGCTGCGCGCGCTGCTGCCACTCGGGGGCGATGAAGAATTGCAGGCGATCCTTGATGATCGGGCCGCCGACGTGGAAGCCGTACTGCTTGACGTCGAACTTGGGAGTCCGCAGGCGCTCGCCCACCAGGTTGAAGCCGAGCACGTCCTGGCTGTTCCGGTAGGTGAAGAGGCCGCCGCCGTGGTACTCGTTGGTGCCGCTCTTGGTCACGGCGTTCACGAGCATGCCGGCGAAGTTGCCCTGCCGCACGTCGGTCGGCGTGAACATCACGCGGAATTCCTTCACCGCGTCGAGCGACACGATCTTCCCGCCGGCGCTGCCCCCCGGCACGCCGCCGGTGGCGCTGAGGTTGAAGCGCTCGCTCTGGTTGGCGCCGTCGATCGTGATCGTGTTGAAGCGGTTGTAGGCGCCGGCGCCGCTGGCCGCCCCGCTGGCCGGATACACCACCTGCGGCGCGAGCTTGATTTGGTCGATGAAATCGCGGCTGAACGTGGGCACGCGGCTGACCAACTCCTCGGATATCTGCGTGGCCACGCCCTGGCGGGTCGGCGTAAACTCGGCCGTCAGGGGAGCGTTCACGGTGACCGCTGAAAGCTCCACGGCCTGCGCGGTGAGCTGCACGTCGACCCGCGTCGCCTCGGAGAGCTTGACGTAGATGTCGTTGCGCACAAACGGCTGGTGGCCGATGGCGCGCACCGTGACCGAGTACGGCCCGCCGACCTCGAGACCCTGCACGAGAAAGAGCCCGTTCGCGCGCGTGCGCGCCCCGGTCGAGAACCCCGTGCTGCGATGCACGACCTGCACGTCCGCGAGGGCGAGCGGCTGCCCCTGGGCGTCGCTGACCTTCCCCGTGATGGCCCCGGTCGTGACGCCCTGGGCGCCGGCCGCGCCGGCGGCAAGAAGCGAGAACAGCGCCGCCGCCCCGAGGGCGCGCGACGAACGAACGATCCAGCGCATGATTGGATCTCTCCTTCGTGAAAACGGGCGGCGTGAACGATGGTCCATCGAGACGGGGAGAAACTGGCCCGCGGCCGGAGCCGCGTCAAGGACGCTAGGTCGGCGCTTTGCGCAAGAGATGCACTGCGGCCGCGGCGACGAGGAGGTTCGGCAGCCACGCCGCGAGCGTCGGCGGCAGCACCCCGCCCGCCCCAACGGCCTTGGAGAGCTGGAACATCAACAGCACGGTGAACGTCGTGGCGAGGCTCACGCCGACTCCCCAGGCCGCCCCCGCGCGCGGCGACGTGATCGCGAGCGGCGCGCCGAACAGGGCGATCAGCAGGCAAATGAACGGGATCGCGACCTTAAGCGCCCGCTCCACGCGCAGCTTCTTCGCGTCCGCGCCGCTGCGCGCCAGCGCGTCGATGTAGCGCCCCAGCTCGGCGTAGCGCATCTCGTCGGGCGCCTTCGGCTCGGCCAGGAGATCGGCCGGCCGCTCCTGCAACACCCGCGTCCGCAGCGAGTCGAATTGAAAGGCGAACTCCTCGGCGGGCGCACTCCCGCTGCCGCCGAGATACCGCAGGGCGCCGTTGTGCAGCGTCCAGCGGCGCGTCGTGTCCCCGTACACGGCGCGCTGCGCCGCGAGCACGATCGTCGGATACGCGGCCCCCGTTCCCTCCCGCTCGAGAATCACGTCGCGCATGTCGCGGGACATGAGGTCGAGCGACCGGATCGCGTACACCCAGCCCCGGTCCGCCCGGTAGACAAAGTTGTAGCGCGCCGTGTTGGAGCGAATCGCCTTCTCGCCAAGGAGCTCCGCCCGTCGGCTGGTCACGACCGGCGCCAACTCTCCCAACACCAGCCCCAGGAGGAACGCGGCCCCCGCCGCGAGGAACACGGGGCGGACCAGGCGATGGAACGAGATGCCGGAGGCTTTGGCCGCCGTCAGCTCCGAATGGCGTCCCAGCGCGCCCACCGTGAACACGGTTGCGAACAGGACCGCCACCGGCAGCACCAGGAACATCTTCTCGGGGAGGTCGTACACGTACGACAGCGCGACCGCGCTCTTGCTGATCCCCCGGCTCATGTACGTGTCCAACTTGTCCGTCAGATCGATCACGATCACGAGGATGGGGAACCCGAGCAGCGTCACGAGACACACGCGCAGCCACTCCCGCAGCACGTAGCGGTCGAGCGTCCGCAACGTGGAACGCGGAAGTCGGAAGTGGGAACGAACGTCGCCCATCAGTTCCGCGTTCCGCGTTCGGCGTTCCGCATGCTCGAAAACATCGTAACCCACCCGAACACCGCCTGCTTGAGATCGTCCCAGTCGCCGCCGTGCACGGTGCTGGCCTCGCGCCGCACCGCCCACAGCAGGCCCAGCCCGACGGCCGCGAAAATCAGGTTCGGCGTCCACATCGCGAGGAACGGAGAGACGACCAGGCGGTCGCCCAGCTCCTCGCCGCCGATCAGGCCGACGTAATAGACCGAGAACACGGCCAGGCTCGTGCCGATCACCAGCCCGATCCCGCCGCGCGGAAAGCGGATCGCCACCGGGACGCCGAACAGGGCGAAGATCAGGCACGCCGAGGCGATGGCCAGCTTCTTCTGGATCTCCACCTCGTAGATCGCCGCCCGCTGCCGCGCCGCCCGCAGCCGCTGCTCCAGGCCGGAGGGCGCGGCGGCCGTGAGGATCGACGCCGGAGGCGGCTGCCCCACCCGCGATCCCGGCGTCTGCGCTTCCGCCTCCGGCGGCAACAGCCAGCCGACGAGGTGCGCCACGACGCGGCAATACAGGCCCGGCGCCGCGACCGCGGTGGGTGAGGGAGCGTCGGGATCGACCATCACGGGCTCCGTCAGCACGGGGCCCGGCGGCACGAGACGGATGAGCCGCCGGAGGTCGCGGGCGATCGCCTCGCGCGCTTCGCGTCGGGCCCGGTGGGCATCGTCGCGAGCCTGCGCCACGACCTGCTCCATGCCGCAGATCGTCATCTCCCGGTCGCCGCGGTAGGTGTCGTTCTCCGTGCGCACCAGGGTGTTGCCGATGCCGGCCACGCGAATCCGGTTGGTATGGTAGAACGTGCGGTTGAACTGCGCCGGCGCCGTCCGCTTCACCTCTTGGATCTCGCCCTCGAGCAGCGTCAGGTACAAATCGGTTCCGCCGGGGGTATAAGCCATGCGACCCGAGTCGGCGGTGATGATGCGGCGCCGCTCGGCGTCCCCCAGATCGTAAATCGTCACATCCTTGAGCCTGTTCGAGGCGGGGTCGATGCGCGCGGCGCGCAGGAAGAACTGACCCGTCACGACCTCGTTGATGACCTGTTCCTTCAGCTGAAAGGTCGGCTTCTTGCGCTGGATGTCGACGAGCAGTGTCCGCAGGCGGTGATTCGAGCGCGGCAGCACCTGGTCATTCCACGCCAGCGCGATCACGCTGACGACCGCCGCGCCGCCCAGCACGGGCGCGAGCAGCCGCCCGATGCTGATGCCGCTCGCCTTCATCGCGGTGATTTCGTTGTCGGCGGCGAGGTGACTGAAGGTGTACAGCACCGAGACGAGCACCGCCATCGGCAGCGTCATCGCGACGATGAACGGGATCGTCAGGGCAAACACTTCGAAGATGACGCCCCAGGACAGGCCCTTGCCGACGAGGTTGCCGAACTGCTTGGCCACCTGGTTGACGAGCATGGCGCAGGTGAGGGCGGCGAGCGCGAACCCCAGCGGGGCGAAGTGCTGCCCGAGGATGTAGCGGCTGAGGATGCGCACGGTCGGTCGCGCCATTATATTCGGCACCCCACGTCTCTACAAGTCCTGGTCGGTTTTCTCGCCCTCACGCTCGTCATACCCCGGGCTTACGCGCAGGAGCCGGTGCTCCGCGTGAGCTTCGGGGCGCGCGCGACGGTCCTCCGGCCGCCGCAGAACCCCGCGCTCGCGCCGGGCGGACGGCTCGGGCCGCGCGTGCCATCCGCGCTGGTGGCCGCCGCGTGGGCCGACGCGGTTCTCGCCGCGCGCGGTCCCGCGCTCGCGCTCGTCCTCCCTGCCACGTCCGCCCCCGCCGCCCCCGCCGCCCCCGCCGCCCCCGCCGGCCCCGCCGCCCCCGCTGCGCCGGCACCGGCGGTGACGTCGGCGCAACGCGCCGGCCCGTACGCCGACCTCGGCATGCAGCTCAACGTCCGCTTCGAGCTCAAGGCCGACCAGTTCCGCAACCTGCGCTGCACTGCGCCCGAGCAGCAGCTCGCGATCTCGGGGTGCAACGCGGGCTTCCCCACGATCACTCCCAATCCGCAGTACGCCATCCGCACCGCGGGCGTCGTGGGCCAGCGGCTCCACATCAACGTCGATTTCGACAGCCAGCGCGAGTTCGACGCCAACAACAACATCCAGGTGTGGTACGAGGGGTTGGGGAGCGAGTTCTTGCGGCGCGTCGAAGCGGGCAACGTCACCTTCCAGGCGTCGCCGTCGCGCTTCATCAGCGCCGCGATCCCGGCCAACAACTTCGGCGTCCAGGCAATCGGGCAGGTCGGGCCGGTCGAGGTGCGGGGCATCTTCGCCCAGCAGAAGGGCAACGTGGTCAAGGACCGGTTCTACTCGGTGGGCGAAGTCACCAGCCAGCCACTCGACCGCGAAGCGCGAGACCTGGACTACGAGGCGGGCCGGTTCTTTTTCGCCGTCGACCCCGCGGAGCTTCCCGGCTACCCCGCAGTGGACATTCTCGCGCTCGCGGGAACGCCGCTCCCTGCCGCGCTCACGGTGGGCGGGCTCCGCGTGTACCGACGCCGCGCCGTAGCGCCGGGCTCGACCAGCAACCAGAACGCTGGCGGGTTGCGCGCCGTGGCCTGCGGCGTCGGCGCCGGACCCGTGGACTGCGCCGTCCAGCGCGAAGGGCCGTTCGAGTGGGAGGTGCTGCGGGAAGGGACCGACTACTACTGGGACGCGAGCGGCGCGTGGTTCGCGCTCGCCTCACGCCTCGATCAGAACGACTACCTCGCCGTGTCGTACATCGCGGCCGGCGGCGCCGACTCCATCGGGACCTTCCCGGCCGTCGCGAACCCCGATACGACGGTGATCGACACCCTGCGGCTCGTGTACGACCCCAAGCCGGGCGTCACGGCCGCGGCGCCGTCGTTCCGGTTCGAGATCCGCAGCGCGTACCGCTTGGGCGGGGGCGAGATCGAGCGCGAGTCGGTGGATCTCGCGCTGACGGTGAACCGGCGGGAGCGGTCACCGGCCGGCGAGACGTATCTCGCGCTGCTCGGGCTCGCGCTCGAGAGCGACCCCAACCGGTTCGACCAGTACAACCGGCTCTTCCCGCGCGCCCGCGATCCGGGGCAGGGCGCGCCCGTGCGGGACTTCTTCGCGATCCTCCCGCATCTCACGCCGTTCGCCGACTCCACGAAGCTCGTGCCCGCCGAGCGCAACGATTCGCTGTACCGCACGCCGCGCCCGTACCTCACCACGCGGGGGCCGCCGTCGGTCTTCGCGCTGCGCCTCCACGCGGATGCCGCCTCCTCCCCCGACCGGTCCGTGCTCGCGCTGAACAGCTTCCAGATCCGCGAGGGGAGCGAACGCATCTACGTGCGCAACACCTTGTTGACGCGCGGCACCGACTACACGATCGATTACACGACCGGCCAGGTGCAGTTCAAGAACCCCGACTCCCTGTTCCTGGGAGGCAGCGCGCAGGTCCGGGCCCAGTTCGAAGAGCGCGCCGCCTTCAGCATCGCGCCCACATCCATCTACGGCGTCGCCGCGCGCTACGATCTGGGCGCCATCGGCCAGGTGAGCTTCACGGGCATGTTCCAGCAGGAGCAGAGCACCTTCACCCGCCCGCCCCTCGGGTTCGAGCCGTCGTCGAGCTTCATCGGCGGTCTGTCGACCGAGCTGCGCTTTCAACCCACGTGGCTCACCCGCGCCGCCGACGCCCTCCCCGGCGTCAGCACCGATGCGCCGTCGTTCCTCAACGTCTCGGCCGAAGTCGCGCTGTCCAAGCCCAGCCCCAATCGCTTCGGCCAGGCGTATCTGGAGGAGTTCGAGACCGAGGCGGGGCGCTTCCTGTCGCTCGCCGAGAACGCGTGGCACTGGGGGAGCGTCCCCACCTCGACGCGCGGCGCGGAGCCGTACGGCATCGTGGGCGCGTTCGACGCGGCCGCCGCCGCCTTTCTCACGTGGCAAGGCCTGCCGTTCAGGGTCACCGGCAACACGCTCGAGCCGATCCGGTTCCTGCCGCAGCAAATCGACCCGACCATTCGCGTCGCCGGCCAGACGCAGTCGGCCGAGCCGGTGCTGTGGCTGACGCTCAAGGCCGACACGGTGCTGGGGCTCGCGAACAACCGTCCCGGCTCCGCGCGGCTCGGCCTGCCGAACTGGCTGCGCGCGCCCCGGAGCGGCCCGCGCTGGCGCTCGCTCACCCAGACCCTCTCCGCCACCGGGGTCGACCTCTCGCGCGTCGAGTTCCTCGAGTTCTGGGTGTGGGAGGACGGGTCGCAGGTCGCCCGCGCGGGTCGAACCGTGGTGCTCTTCGATTTCGGCTCGGTGTTCGAGGACGCGCTCGCGTTCGAGCCCGCGTCCTTCACGGTGGATGCGAGCGGCGACACCACCTACGCGGGGATTCGGCGCGCGGGCGAGGGGCGGCTCGATACCGAGCGCGACCCGCGAACGCAAACGTGGAGCGCGGCGATCAACGACGAGGGGATCCTCTCCGACCGCGTCGTGGACAGCATCGCGGACTCGACGCACGCGGTCGTCGTGGACACGCTCCCCCTGTGCAGCGCCTCCCTGAACGGGCAGATCATCCCCCGGGTCCTGGGCGACATCCGCTCCCGCTGTGGGCGCCACAACGGGTTCGTGGACACCGAGGATCAGGACGGGGACTTCGCGCTCGACTCGGTGACCGGCGTGCGGGCGGCGGAGAGCTTCGTCCGCTACGTCTTCCCCATCGGGGACACCCGGTACTACCTCCGCGATGGCGGGATGGCTCCCGATCCCGCGGGCGGGACCGCCGGCTGGCGGCTGTATCGCATTCCCTTCCGGACCGACACGCTCCTGATCGGCGAGCCGAGCCTGCGTCAGGTCCAGGCGCTCCGCGTGACGCTCGTCGCGCCCGATCCCGCGCCGGAGGTGTACTTCGCGCTGGCCCGGGTGCGGCTCGTCGGCAGCTCGTGGGTGAAGCGGGCCGAGACGCCGATCCCCGGGATCGGCGGGGAGCGCGGGGGGCTGGTGGGTGAGGTGGTGGCCTCCGTCGTCAGCACCGAAAACACCGACTTGGGCTACACGTCGCCGCCCGGAGTGAGCGACCTGGCGGGGCGGCGCGACGCCGGCCTCCAGTTGGGCGCGACCCAGATCAACGAGCGCTCGATGCGGCTGCTGGCCCGCGGCCTGCAGCGCGGGGACCGGGCCGAGGCGTTCCTGCGCTTCACCACCGAAGGCGACAAGAACTTCCTCAAGTACAAGAAGCTGCGCGTGTGGGCGCGGGGGCGCGGGCCCGGGTGGGAGGAGGGCGACCTCGAGTTCTTCGTCAAGGCGGGGAAGGACCAGGACAACTTCTATCTGTACCACGCCCCGGCCCGGACCGTCTCGTGGGAGCCGGAGGCCGTCGTGGACTTTGCGCCCTGGCTCCGGCTCCGGGCGTTGATCGAGCAGGCCTGGCTGCGCCGCGACAGCGCGCAGGTGTACCCCGGGTGCCCCGACTCCACCCTGGTGCGCAAAGACAGCGCCTACGTGATGTGCGACGGTCCCTACATCGTGCACATCCGCGATCCGGGCACCGCGCCACCGAACCTCGCCCGCGTCCAGGAGATCGCCGCCGGGATGTGGCGGGTGGACGACCGCGTCTTCGTCGACCAGGCCGAGGTGTGGGTGGACGACATCCGGTTGAGCGACGTGGTGCAGGATGTCGGGATGGCGGGGGCGGTGGATCTTAGCCTCACGGCCGCCGACGTCGCCGAGCTGGCCGTCAGCGTGTCGCGCCGCGACGGACATTTCCGCCAACTCGGCGAAGACCCCTCGTACGCCAACGACGACGCCGGCAGCATCGTCGGAACCGTGCGCGTCGACCGCTTCCTCCCCGAACGGTGGGGCCTCTCCGTTCCCGTCACCGTCCGGCACACCGTCACGGCGAGCGCGCCGCTGTTCCTGAACGGTACGGACCTGCGCGGCGACGCGCTGGCCGGCCTCCGCACGCCGCGGGTGTCCGCCACGACCTACGGCTTCTCGGCGCGCCGCGTGGCGCGCGGCCAGGACCGGCTCGCGCGCTGGTTCCTCGATCCCGTGGCGGTCTCGGGGACCTACGCGACCGGCGACGTGCGCTCCGATCTGTCCCAGGCGGCGTCGTCCACGTACGGGCTGAACGCCGACTACGCCCTGATCCCCGCCTCCGCGACGGTGCAGATCGGCGGCCGGCGCGTGCGTCTCAACCCCTCGGCGATCCGGCTGCGCTCGGGCCTAGCGGGGTCGGACGTGTCGCGCGCGACCTACGACGTGCCCGTGCTGCGGCCCGGCGACACGCTGCCGCCGACCCTATCCAGCACCCGCCTGTGGCGGAACGCCGCCACCGTGGACCTGCTCCCGGTCACGGGGCTACAGCTGCGCCTGGATGCGGCGTCGACGCGCGATCTGCGCGATTACGGCGACTCGACCACGATCGGCCGGCTGCTGCGTCAGGGGCGCGCGTCGCTGCTCGGGCAGGACATCGGCGTCGAGACGCAGCGCACGCTGAACACCTTCCTCGGCATGACCCCGCGCATCGGCGCGTGGCTCCGGCCGCGCGCCTCGCTCACGTCCACCTTCGGGTTCACGCGCGATCCCAACGCCCGCCAGCCGGTGCGGGAGATCGGCGACACCGCCGGCGCCTTCCTGGTGCCCGCGGCCTTCAGCAACGCGCGCCGGGTCGAGACCGGTGCCCAGCTCGACCCCCGCCGCCTCGCGCAGGCGGTGTTCGGCGACTCGAGCGGCGTGGTCCCCTGGCTGAGCCGCCTCGCCAGCGTGGACGTCGTCTACACCCGCCAGCGGGCGTCGACCTTCAACCGGGCGGGCGGCCTTCCGCCGTTCGGGTACCAGTTCGCGCTCGGTGGCCTGGACGACTTTCGCAGCTTGGGCGGTCTGCTCGCCGCGTCCGCGATCGAGAACTCCACCATGAACGTCGGCGGAGCGGCGGGCCCACTCCTCGGGCTCCAGGTGAACGTGGCCTACCGTCGGACCCAGGGAGTCGCCTGGGCGCTGCGCGCCGGCGGGCAGGTCCCGATCCGGACGCGAACCCGCGACTGGCCCAACGGCAGCGTGCGCTGGATGCTGACGCCCTCCCGGCGCCTGGGGGGCCGGGTGCTGTCGAGCCTCGCGGCGCAGGTCGCCTACCGCCGCACGGAAAGCGCCAACGAGCAGCCGCCCTTCGGGTCGGCGCTCGGCGTGGCGGTCACCCGCAGCGTCGAGCGGGCGGTGAATCCGTCGATATCGCTCGCGTGGGCGGGCGGCGTGCTGACGGCGTTCGATGCCGCGACGGGCCGGACCGAGCAGCTGGCCGCCGGCAACCTGTTCCGCAGCGCGCGCAACCAGCAGAACGCCAGCCTGACGTTCGCGTTCCGTCCGCCAGCGTGGCTGCGGGGGCGTGGGGCGGCTGGCGAGCGCTGGCGGTCGAACATCCGCACCACCGCGCGGTACTCCGTCACCGACAACACGAGGTGCCTCCGGAGCGCGGGCCAGGCGCTGTGCGTTCCCTACGTGGACAGCCGGCAGGTCCAGGCGCAGCTTACCATGGACACCGACCTCCCCTCCAACATGAGCGCGGGTTTCCAGATGGCCTATCTCCTGAACGAAGAGCGCCAGACCAACCGAAAGGTGGCCCAGCTCGTGATCACGGCCTTCGTGCAGCTCTCGACGAGCGTGGGGCAGCTGCGATGAAACGGGGCGTGGTGCGTGGTGCGTGGTGCGCCGCCCTGGTCTTCCTGGCCTGTCAGGCGAGGTCGAGTGGCGCGGCCAAGGAGTTCAACGGCCAAACGGCGTTCGGCTACCTCGAGCGGCAGATGGCGTTCGGGCCCCGGATACCCAATACGCCCGGGCATCAGCGCACGGGCGATTGGCTCGAGGCGCAGCTGCGGGAGCGGGCGGATACGGTCGTGGTCCAGGCCTTCACGCAACGCACGTCGCGGGGCGTGACGCTCCGGCTGCGCAACTTTTTCGCCCGGTTCCGGCCGCAGGCCACCGAGCGGGTCTTGTTCCTCGCGCACTGGGACACGCGGCCCAAGGCCGACAAGAGTGCCAACCTCGGCCAGCAGCAGCTGCCGGTGCCCGGCGCCAACGACGGCGCTTCCGGAGTCGCCGTTCTCCTGGGCGTGGCCGATGCCCTGAAGGCGCGCCCGCCGCAGATCGGCGTGGATCTCCTCTTCGTGGATGGCGAGGATTACGGCGACTTCAGCGACTCTACCCAGACGCTCCTCGGCGCGCGGTACTTTGCCGCGCACCTGCCGCCGGGGTACACGACGTTGTTCGCCGTGCTGTTCGACATGGTGGGAGACAAGGACCTCCAGTTCCTCCAGGAGGGGTACTCCGCCTCGCGGGCGCCGGAGGTCGTGCAGCGCGTCTGGGACACGGCGCAGCGGCTCGGCTACGGGCGGGTGTTCGTGGCGCAAGTCGGTGAAGCCCTCACCGACGACCACGTCCCCCTCCAGCAGGCGGGCATCCGCGCGATCGACGTCATCGACTTCACCTTTCCCTATCACCACACGACCGAGGATACGATAGACAAGGTGAGCGCGGCCTCCTTACAGATTGTCGGTGATGTAGCCGTCGCCCTGGTTCGACAATAGTGCGTGGTACGTGGTGCGTGGTACGTGGGCGCAATGAAAAGATGAAGCGCGCAGCCGATTGGTACCCGTGGTGATTGGACGCGAGCGTACCATCGTGGCATGGATAGCTACCGCTCTCTTCACGCTTGGAAGCACCCTCCTTCCGCTGCCCTACTTGCCCATCGCGTAACGGAGGACTTGAACCGTCCGAAGCATTGGGCAATCCTGGATCAACTCAGGCGAGCGGCCATATCAGTCGAAGCAAACATTGTTGAGGGTTATGCCCTCGACACGCCCGCCCCAATGCCGCAGGCACCTGTGCATCGCGTTCGGCTCCGCAGCGGAGGAGGAGTGCCTCGTTCGCCTGATCAAAGAACTCGGCTACCTTGATGAAGGCGCCGCGAAGGAGTTGGAGGCCTTACTGGGCGGCGCCATGCGTACTCTGCGGGGCCTGATCCGAAATCCTCCTGGGAATCCCACGCACGACGCACCACGTACCACGCACGTTTGAATGGACGATCGTCGCGCCGCGCTGCTCCTTGCCTGCCTCGCGTTGGCCGGTGCCGGCGTCCGCTTCCTTCTCTCTCCTTCTCCCCAGTCTGCTCCCGGCGACGTCCAGCTCCAGTCCCCTCCTCGGTCGCCCGGTGCCGACTTGCGCGAAACCGCTCGTCGCGCCGCTCAGCTCGCCCGGCCGCTTGCCCCCGGTGAGCGCATCGATCTCGACCGCGCCGACGTGACGGAGATCACGCGGCTGCCACGCGTGGGACCCGCCCTCGCGCAGCGCATCGTGGATTGGCGCGGCGAGCACGGCCCGTTCGGGAGCCTGGAGCGGCTCGACAGCGTCCCGGGAATCGGGCCGCACCTGCTGGATGCCATCCGTCGGCATGTCGTTTTTGCAGGGGTGTCACCCGCCGCGCCTTGACCGGTCCGGGTCGGGGAAATACTTTAGATGCTTCAATTTCAACGAGTTGCGTACGGCGACCGCAGCGGCCACCCCCGACAAACTCGGAGACATCCTCGTCCGCGAGGGGCTCATCACCCAGGAGCAGCTCCGCAAGGCGCTCCAGGAGCAGAAGAGCTCGGGGATGCGGTTGGGCTACACGCTCGTCAAGCTCGGCTTCATTGAAGAAACCGAGGTCACCAAGATGCTGGCCCGGCAGTACCGCATGCCGGCTGTGGACCTGTCCCGCTTCGAAGTCGACCCCAAGATCCTGAAGCTCCTCCCTCCCGACATCGCCACCAAGCACACGGTGCTGCCGCTCAAGCGGGAGGGGCGGACCCTGACGGTCGCGATCGCCGACCCGAACAACGTGACGGCGATCGAGGACATCAAGTTCATCACGCGTTGCGACGTCTTCCCGGTGATCGCAGGGGAGTACACGCTCCGCAACGCGATCGACCGGTACTATCAGCAATCCGACGCGCAGCTGCAGACCCTGCTGAAGAGCGTGGAGGACGCGGAGGACCTCGAGGTAGTCGAGGAAGAGCAGGACGAGGACGTCAAGGCGACGGACCTGGCCGACGATGCGCCCGTGGTGAAGCTCATCAACGGGCTCTTGACCGACGCCGTGAAGCGGGGGGCGTCCGACATCCACATCGAGCCGTTCGAGCACGAGATGCGCGTGCGCTACCGCGTGGATGGGGCCCTGCACGAGGTGATGAAGCCGCCCGTGAAGATGCGCGCGGCGTTGACGTCGCGCGTGAAGATCATGGCGCAGCTCAACATCGCCGAGCGGCGGGTGCCCCAGGACGGGCGCATCAAGCTGAAGATGGGCTCGCGGGTGATCGACTTCCGCGTCTCGACGCTGCCGGTGCTGTTCGGCGAAAAGATCGTGCTGCGAATCCTCGACAAGGGCAATCTGACCCTCGATCTCAAGACGTTCGGCTTCGAGCCCAAGTCGGAGGCCGATCTCTTGAAGGCGATCCTCAATCCGTACGGTATGGTGCTGGTCACGGGCCCCACGGGCTCCGGGAAGACGACGACGCTGTACTCGGCGCTGTCGAAGATCAACACGATCGAAGTGAACATCATGACCGCCGAGGACCCGGTCGAGTACAATCTGATGGGGATCAACCAGGTGCTCGTCCGCAACGAAGTGGGGATGACGTTCGCGGCGGCGCTCAAGGCGTTCCTGCGGCAGGACCCGAACATCATCATGGTTGGCGAGATCCGCGACCTGGAAACGGGGTCGATCGCCATCAAGGCAGCGCTCACGGGCCACCTGGTGCTCTCGACGCTGCATACGAACGACGCCCCCTCGACCGTCACCCGCATGGTGGACATGGGGATCGAGCCGTTCAACGTGGCGAGCGCGGTGAATCTGATCGTGGCGCAGCGGCTGGTGCGGCGCATCTGCTCCGGCTGCAAGCAGGAGCACCAGTACTCGGACGAGGAGCTGCACGCCTTCGGGATCGACCGCAAGGTGGGCCCGTTCTTCAAGGGCGCCGGCTGCGAGACGTGCAACGACACGGGGTACAAGGGCCGGCAGGGGTTGTACGAGGTGATGGCTTTGTCGAGTCCCCTGCGGCGCGGTATCCTGAAGGGCGCCTCGACCGAGGAGCTGCGCGAGATCGCCGTCAGGGAAGGCATGCTGACGCTGCGCATGGACGGGATGGTGAAGGTCAAGAAGGGCGTCACGACCCTGGAAGAAGTCGTCAAGGAAACCGCGGCTGGATGAGGGAGGCTGAACGATGCCGGTAAACCTCCGAGCGCTGCTCGAGGAAATGATCGAGAAGGACGCGTCCGACCTGCACATCGTGGCGGGGGAGCGCCCCAAGCTCCGCGTGGACGGCGACATAGTGAACGCCTCCACCGACGAGGTGCTCACGCCCAAAGACACGCTGTCGCTCGCGTACTCGGTCCTCACCGAAAACCAGAAGAAGCGGTTCGAGACCGAGAACGAGCTCGACTTCTCCTTCGGGATCCAGAACCTGGCCCGGTTCCGCGGCAACGTCTTCAAGCAGCGCGGCTGCGTCTCGGTGGTGATCCGGCAGATCCCGTTCAACGTGAAGACGTTCCAGGACCTCGGGCTGCCGGCCGTGGTGGCGCAGCTCGGGGACCGGCCGCGCGGGCTGGTGCTCGTCACGGGCCCGACGGGCTCGGGCAAGAGCACGACGCTCGCGGCGATGATCGACAAGATCAACAAGGAGCTGAAAGGCCACATCATCACGGTGGAAGACCCGATCGAGTTCATCCACCGGCATCAGAACTGCATCGTGAACCAGCGCGAGGTGGGCACCGACACGAACAGTTTCCACGCCGCGCTGAAGTACGCGCTGCGGCAAGACCCGGACGTCGTGCTGGTGGGCGAGATGCGCGATCTCGAGACGACCTCTTCGGCACTCACCATCGCCGAGACGGGCCACCTCGCGTTCGCGACGCTGCACACCAACTCGGCGGCGGAGAGCATCAACCGGATCATCGACATCTTCCCGGCGCACCAGCAAACACAGATTCGTACGCAGCTCTCTTTCGTGCTCGAGGGCGTGATCACGCAGACCCTGCTCCAGAAGGCCAAGGGGAAGGGGCGCGTGATGGCCGCGGAGATTCTCATCGTGACGCCCGCCATTCGGGCCCTGATCCGCGACGACAAAGTGGAGCAGATCCCTTCCATGATGCAGGCAGGCAAGAAGCACGGGATGCAGACGCTCAACGATGCGCTCTACCAGCTGTACCTGGGGCGGGAGGTCACCAAGGACGAATGCCTCCGGGTCACGTCGCAGCCCAACGACTTCCTGCGCATGATCGGCGAGGCCCCGCCCGACGAACGGGAAGGCCCCGCCGCGCCCGGGGCGCAGGCCGGTCCGTCCAAAGTCGCCGTGCGCCGCTGAGGCGCGTGGCAGGAGTGAGCCATGCCGGTCTTCGAATACACCGCGCGTAACCTCAAGGGCGATCTCGTCCAGGACAAGATCGACCTCCCCAGCCGGGATGACGTCATCGCCCACCTGCGGAAAAACCGCATGGTGGTCGTGCAGGTCCGCGAGGGCAAGAAAGGCGGGGGGCTGGGCGGCCTGTTCAAGCCCGGGATCAAGACGCGCGACATCGTGATCTTCACGCGCCAGTTCGCCACCATGATCAACTCGGGCCTCCCCCTGGTGCAGGCGCTCGAGATCCTGGCCCAGCAGACCGAGAACAAGGCCCTCTCTGAAATCACCCGCGCGGTCGTGTACGACGTCGAAAGCGGTCACACGCTTGCCGACGCGCTGCGCAAGCACCCGAAGGCCTTCACCGATCTGTTCGTGAACATGGTCGCGGCGGGCGAAGCGGGCGGTATTCTCGACACCATCCTGCTCCGGCTCGCCCAGTTCCTCGAGAAGAACGACGCGATCGTGCGCAAGGTGAAAGGCGCGATGATCTACCCGGCCGTCATCTTCTCGGTCGCCGGCATTGCCATCTCGGTGCTGCTCATCTTCGTGATCCCGACGTTCCAGACCATGTTCGCGTCGGTCAACCTCGCCCTGCCCCTGCCGACCCGCATCGTCATCGGCGCGAGCAACGTCCTCAAGAACTACTGGTGGGCGATCATCGGCGTCGCGGTCGCCATCGCCTACGGCATCAACAGTTACTACAAGACCGCCCCGGGCAAGCTCCAGATCGACAAGCTCCTGCTCAAGATGCCGGTGCTGGGCGACCTGCTCCGCAAGTCGGCCGTGTCGCGCTTCACCCGCACCCTGGGCACGCTCATCTCCTCGGGCGTGTCGATCCTGGACGGACTCGAGATCACGGCGCGCACCGCCGGCAACATGGTGATCCACAACGCCGTGATGGAATCGCGTGCCTCGATCGCCGGCGGCGAAACCATCGCCGGACCGCTGCAGAAATCCGCCGTGTTCCCGCCGATGGTGATCTCGATGATCGCCGTGGGCGAGCAGACCGGCGGGCTCGACGAGATGCTCTCCAAGATCGCCGACTTTTACGACGACGAAGTGGACGCCGCCGTCAGCGCACTGCTGTCGCTGATGGAACCGATCATGATCGTCGTGCTGGGTATCATCGTCGGCGGCATGGTCGTCGCCATGTACCTGCC
>WNGB01006571.1_pt1 | contig 17040 bp, 21 predicted proteins | sample 5400681 | NCBI WGS metagenome assembly WNGB01 (sample SAMN13153367, study PRJNA577476) | soil metagenome | isolation source: 115 cm soil or saprolite under grassland replicate 2 | place: USA:California | collected 2016-06-15 | reverse complement strand
GCGCAGCAGGCGCAGGCGTCCAAGGCGCCGATCCAGCGGCTGGCCGACGCGGTGTCGGGGTTCTTCGTGCCTGGGGTTATCGCGATCGCGATCGCGACGTTCACCGTTTGGTTCGTCGTGGGCCCGACGCCGGCATTCACCCTGGCGCTGGTGTCCGCGATCGCTGTGCTGATCATCGCCTGCCCGTGCGCGCTCGGCCTGGCCACCCGCTGTCAATCCAGGTCGGCACCGGCAAGGGCGCCCGCGCCGGGATCTTGATCCGCTCGGCGGAGGCGCTGGAGACCGCGCACAAGCTCGACACCATCGTGCTCGACAAGACCGGCACCATCACCGCGGGTAAACCTGCCCTCACCGACGTTCGGCGGGCCGGCGAGTTCGATGAAACACAACTGCTGGCGCTCGTCGCAGCGGCCGAGGCCGACAGCGAGCACCCGCTGGGCGCGGCGATCGTGGCCGGCGCCCGCGAACGTGGCCTCGACTTCCCGGCGGCGTCGTTCGAGTCAGTGACCGGCAAGGGTGTGCGGGCCACCGTGGACGGTCATGCTGTCCTGGTGGGCAGTACCCGGCTGCCCGCCGGCGCCGGTATCGGCACAAGCGCCCTCGACACGGCCGCGGCGGAGCTGTCGGCCCAGGGTAAGACGCCGGTGCTGGCTGCCGTCGACGGCGGGGCGGCCGGGGTGCTTGCCGTGGCCGACCCGGTGAAGGACGAGTCGGCGGCCGCGATCGCCGCCCTGCACGGGCTCGGTATCGAGGTGGTCATGCTCACCGGGGACAACGCCCGCACCGCGGCCGCGATCGCCCGCCAGGTCGGGGTGCGCCGGGCGCTGGCCGAGGTGCTGCCCGAGCACAAGGCGGGCGAGGTCCAGCGGCTGCAGGCCGAGGGCCGCAAGGTCGGGATGGTGGGCGACGGCATCAACGACGCGCCCGCCCTCGCCGCCGCCGACGTTGGGCTGGCCATCGGCACCGGCACCGACGTGGCCATTGAGGCCGCCGACATCACTCTCATCTCCGGGTCCCTCGCCGGCGTCGTCACCGCGGTCGGGCTGTCCCGGGCGACGATGCGCAACATCCGCCAGAACCTGTTCTTCGCCCTCGCCTACAACGGCACGGGTATCCCGATCGCCGCCGGTGTCCTCTACCCCTTCTTCGGCATCCGGCTGTCCCCGGTCATCGCCGCCGCCGCCATGGCGCTCAGTTCTCTTTCCGTGGTGACCAACGCCAACCGGCTCCGCCGCTACCACCCCACACCGCTGCCGAGCGCTGTCGGCCAGGTCGGCATCGAGCCGCAGGTCCAAACCCACGCCGAGGCGCAGGTCCAAACTCCTGTCGGCCGCCACGCCACCAGCGTCCACGCGAGCGCCCCTGCACGGTGACCGATCCTGTGTGCGGGATGAGCGTGGACCCGGCCACCGCCGAGCAGCGCACCCTCGCCGACGGGACCGTGTACTTCTGCTCAGCGCACTGCGCCGCCTCCTACGACGCCGAGCCAGGCCGCTACACCACCCCCGCCCCAGCCGCTCGGGCCACGCCATGAGAAGCGCTGGCACACCCGGGCCGTGCCCCGGTGCACGGGCGCGGGTGTGCCAGTGTCTGGCTGTTCGCCATCCTGGTCGGCCTGTCCACCGACTACCAGGTCTTCCTGATCAGCCGGATCAAGGAGGAATCGGAACGCAGCGGGGATCCCGCCAGGTCACCGCCCGGCCATAAAGAGGGGCCACCATCCGCCGGCCGACGAGGCCACCCCGTCGGCCGACGATCCATGACTGGCGTCCTCCTTGAGTCCGCCGCGAACCTGGCCGACGGCCCGGCGACCGCGCGCCGCAGCACGCTCGTCCATCGCGGCTGTGACACCGCGCGCCAGCCGTTCGGCTTCCTGGTTATCGATCGCCGAAGTACGGCCTGTTACCACCGCGACTCTGGGATGGGGCGGCGTGGCCTGAAATGCTCTTTGGTAGCGGGGAGTCAGCCCGGGCCTGCGGGGCGTGTCAGCGCCTCCAGGAGGGCCGGCGGTACCCGGGTTTCGTCCCAGGCGAAGGAGCGATGCCGCGTGCCGTCGTCAAGGCTGAGCCAGTACTGGAAACGATCTGGTCCGCTCGTGTCCGGGCCCGTTCAATCCGCGATCAAGCGCGATGAACGCCCCGATCCCACCGGATGAGCCGGGCATATCTGCCCGCCGAAGCGGCAAGGATGTAAGAGACCCTAGTTCCAGGCGGCCCTGAAAGATACCGGTGTCCGCGCGTCAGGCGACGTCGCGGCGGTTCGTCTGAATCCACCCGGCCGCGATCGCGATTGCCGTGTAGGCGGCCAGCAGGATGATGGCGATCCATGGGGCGAGGAGCTGGGTTTCGGGTTGCTGCCCGGTGATGGCGAGGGCGGCGTGGCCGGGCAGGAAACGGCCGACGCCCAGCCGGGCGAGGTCGCCGAGTACCAGATTTTCCACGAAGAGCAGCCAGGCGCAGAGGCCGATGAGGGTCGGGACCTGGTTTCGCACGAGGGCGCGGGCGCCGACGCCGATCGCGGCCCACAGCGCCGCGGCGACCGCGCCGCCCAGCGGTGGCAGGAGGTAGTCGCGCGCGGACAGGTGGACGGTGATGCCGCGCACGCGCAGCGCTGCCACGCTGACGGCAAGCGCGACCAGGCCGGCAGTGAGCCCGAATGCGGCGCCGGCGAGCATGCTGGCCCAGACCTTTGCGGCAAGGACGCGTCCGCGGTGCGGGCTGACCAGCAGGGTGGGGCGGATCGTGCCGTGGCGGAATTCGCCGGTGATCGACATGGCGCCGAGCAACGCGGCGAGCAGCGTGCCGATGATCGCGCCGGGCTCCAGAATGTTCAGCTGCCGCGCTGCGGTCGTGAGGTCCCTTGCGGGCAGACCGAAGCCGTGCAGTAGCTCGGCGAGCAGCACGAGGCCGATCATCGTGACGAACAGGCCGAGGTTGGTGGTGGTCGAGCGCTGCTTGAGCAGCTCGGAACGCAGCGCGGCGGTCATTGGGGTGCTAATGATGCCTGCCCGGTCAATTCGAGGTAGACGTCCTCGAGGCTTTGCCCGCGGCCGGTGAGCTCGCCGAGCGGCGCTGCGGCGAGCAGCCGGCCGTGGTCGATGATCAGCACCTGGTCGATGAGCTGGGCGAGTTCGGCCAGGCCGTGGCTGGAGATCATCGCGGTGCCGCCGCGGTCGGCGAAGTCGCGGATGAACCGGCGCAGCCAGTGCACGCCGGCCGGGTCGAGTCCGTTGGTCGGCTCGTCGAGGATGAGCAGCTCGGGGTCGCCGAGCAGCGCGCCGGCCAGGCCGAGGCGCTGCCGCATGCCCAGCGAGTACGTCCTGACCCGCCGATCGGCAGCGCTGGCGAGTTCGACGAGGTCCAGCACCTGCTCGACCCGGCGGTCGGGGATCTGGGCGGCGAGGGCGAGCGCGTGCAGGTGGTTGCGTCCCGAGGGCGCCGGGTGGAAGTCCGCAGACTCGAGTACCGCGCCGATGCGGCGCGCCGGGTCGTCAAGGTCGCGGTAGCGGCAGCCGAACACGAGCGCTTCGCCGGCCGAGGGCTCGGCCAGGCCGAGCAGCACGCGCAGGGTGGTCGTCTTTCCGGTGCCGTTGGGGCCGACGAGACCGGTCACCGTGCCGCGGTCGAGGGCGAAGCTCAGGTCTTCGACCGCGACGACGCCACGGTAGCGCTTGGTCAGCGACCGGATCGTCACGATCGGGGTGCCGTTCATTAGTGGATCCCGCTGTCGAGAGCGCCGGCCAGGTGCAACACGACGAAAAGCCCAACCAGCGCGATCACGGCCAGAATCACCAGGACCCGTGCCCGGGCCCGGGGCTTCGGGGCCGGCGATTCGTAACGGGGCCGCGGGTAGGGGCCAGGGTCGGCTCGGGCGCGGCTTGATCACGGTTCGAACGGTTCGTCACGGCGTGCCACGCTACGGCCGGGCAGCGCGGTTCGAAACGCCCACGCGGGCGATTTCGTGGCTCCACATTTCGTGGAGCGGGATCCTCCTCCTGGGGGACTCGCGGCCGCGCGGCATGAGGTTACGATCACGTATGACACACGTTTCCGGGATCGGCGCGCGACCGCGGACGTGGTCCACGCCCGGGCATCGGCCGGGTCCCCTGCCCGCGACCGGGACGCTTCACGCGCCGCCAGACGTTCTGGTCGACGCTGCGATCGCGGGCGCCGCGCTGGCCGGTTCGCTGCTCGGTGTTAGTGCACACTCAGAGTTGGACGCGCTGGGCGCGGTCCTGGCGGTGTGCGCGACGGTGCCGCTGCTCGCGTGGCGGCGCGCCCCCGTTCGGCGTCTTCGTGGTCATCGCCGTCGCGAGCACAGTTGCGGCGAGCTATGGCTACGCGCCGGATGTCCCGATCGGCCCGGCCGTTGCCCTCTACCTGCTTGCCGCCAGCCGGGACGAGGCGCGCACGTGGACACCGCGCAGCGCGGCGATCGTGGTCGCACTGTGCGCGGCGTTCCTGGCCGCGACGGCCGCCGCCGCGGGCGGCGTTTCCGTCATCGACCTCATGCACAGCGGCCTGCCGTGGGCTGTCGCCTGGTTCGCCGGCGAACGGACCAGGCTGCGCCGGGCGCACATCGCGGCCCTGGAGGAACGTACCGCCCGCGTGGAGCACGAAGCGGAGCAAGAGCGTCTGCTCGCGGTCTCCGAGGAGCGTGCCCGCATCTCCCGCGACCTGCATGACTCCGCAGGTCACGCGATCAACGTGATCGCGGTCCGGGCCGGCGCCGCCCGGCTGCGCTTCCCGCGCGAACCGCAGCGCGCCCACCATGCCTTGATCGACATTGAGGAACTCGCGCGGCAGACGGGTCGCCGAGCTCGACCAACTGGTCGGCACCCTGCGTGCCAGCCAGCCCGCCGATGCCGCGGTGGAGGCGCCGCCCGGGCTCGCCTCTTTGCACTCGCTGCTCGCGCAGCACACCGCGGCCGGGCTCGCCGTGACGATCACCACAACCGGAACACCGCGGTCCCTCGGTGCGGCTCTCGATCAAGCCGCCTACCGGATCCTGCAGGAGGCGCTCACCAATGCCGCGCGCCACGGAACGGGACCGGCCCACGCCGACCTCATCTTCGGCACCACCGCGCTGGAGCTGATCGTCACCAATCCCACGCGCCAGCCCGCCACACGCTCTTCAGGCGGGCACGGCCTGATCGGTATGCGCGAACGCGCCGCCCTGCTCGGCGGCACCCTGCACACCACCTGCGACAACGGCGAGTTTCGCGTCCAGGCCTCGCTGCCTTACCCAAACCCAGGCTCATGACCCGGGTCCTGATCGCCGACGACGACCACCTCATGCGCGCTGGGCTGGCCGAACTCCTCTCGATCGACCCGGCCATCCGGGTCGTCGGCGAGGAAAGTTCAGTTCCGCCCTTGGAATACCTACGTGCGGCTCGGGCGGCAGCGGCTTCTCATCGATGTGAGCGACGAGACAGTCACGTACGTGATCGCCGAAGGCGATGACAGCGTCAACAGCACGATAGATGTCTTGCGCGTCAACGCGCGGGCCGGAGACGTGATCGCAATAGTCGGCGAATCGCCTGAACCGGCGCGTGACCTCGGGATCGGTGACCAGGGGAACCCCGCGGTGCAGCGCGAACTTGTCCACTCCTAGCATTGCGAGCACCTGAGCTGCGCCGGTCGGGTAACGCCGGCGGATGAACCGGATCAGGGTCATCTGGCTTACAGCGGCCGCCAGCCGCGCCCCGGTCCGTCGGCCAGGCCAGTACCTGCTGCCCGTATCGGGTGCTCAGCCGGGACACCTGCTTAGCGTCGTCACCCACCACCATTCTTACAGCAGAAGAACCGCCCAACCTGCATGTGAAGCACCATTTCCTGGCCCGCGACGGAGGTGTCCGCCACCCTGGCGCGCTCAACCGGCTATGCGCTCGGTGTGAGCCTGCACGCCGGGTATGTCACCGGCGGCGCTGGGATGGGACCACGAGGCCAGCCACCCGTGCCGCGGCGATCAAGTCATCGGTAGCTGGGAACGCAGCTCCGGCGGTCGAGGGCGGCGTCACCGGCCCGGCGTAGGCGGATATGCCTTCGGGCTCACGCATGCTGGAACGGGGGCGACCTCGTCTGCGGTGTTATGGCGGCATCATCTCGCGCCATCGTGGCGTGCCTGGGCTAACGTCAAACAAGATCGCACGCCTCATCGAGCGAGTCAGGGCTTTCGCCAGCATATGAGCGGGTCATCTGGATCAACGGCTGTGGCGCATAGGCCGTATTGAGCGAAGACGGCTTCGATGTCGGCGGGGCGCCGACGGTGATGGAAGCCCTGGCTGCCATGGGCTCGGTTGTTTGCCAGATTCTCGGTGACGACCATGCAGACGCTGGTGAGCAGGGGTGAGAGGGCTCGATGGAGATCGGGCAGGTGGTCGAGGGTGTCGATTATCCACAGCGTGTCCACAGGTGGGAGGTCGGCAACGTCGCGTGGGTCGATGATCGTGTCAGGCTGGCCCGCCCGGCGCATCCGCCATCGGGCGAAGTCGGCGTGTGGCGAGGGCAGTTCGACGGGGGTGACGGTGAAGCCGTGTTCGCGCAGGGCGATGGTGTCGCTGCCGGTTCCGCAGCCGTAGTCGGCGATCGTGGTGATCGCGGCATCGGTCAGGTGGGGAAGCGCGTGATCGAGGTAGCGTGGCCGGTTGCCGCTGGCTTCCCAGATCACAAGGTTGTAGAGGTAGGCCTTTTCCTGCCGGTAGAAGGCCCGCACCTGGTCCTCGCTGGACGGGCCGGCCTGCCGCCAGCGGGCGGCGAGCGCCCGTGAGGAGTCGAGGTACGGCGTGAACGAGCTGCCGAGGAAGGCCCGCATCTGCTCGTAGATGGCCGTACCCGCCGCCGCGTCCCAGCGGTAGCGATTCCATTCCTGCCAGCAGCATTCGCAGCTGTCGAGGTGAGCGCGCACCTCCGCCATTGCCGGGGCGGGCAGCGCGTGCCTGAGGTAGGGACCGAACAAAGACGGCATTACCGGGCAGGACATGCTCACTGGGGCGACGGCTTGGTCTTTGACCGTGAGGACTGTCATCCCGGCGGCGAGGGCTGCCGCGATGCCGTCCGGGGCGTCGTCGATGGCCAGGCAACGCGCGGCCGGGACGTCGAGGCGGCGGGCCGCTTCCAGGTACAGCGCCGGGTCGGGTTTGGCGTCCGCGACGTCTTCACGAGTCACGACCACGGTGAACATCTCACTAAGGCCGAGGGAATCCAGCCCCGCGTGGACGAGCTGGCGGGTAGCGCCGGAGGCGATCGCGCAGGGAAGCCCGCTGGTTCGGGCGCGGCGCAAGAGCTGCAGTGTGCCGGGAATAGGTTTGAGCTCACTGGCCCCCGCGAGCAGCCGGCGGCGGGAGCCGGCGACGATCTCGGCCACGGGAAGTGGCCTGTTGCCGGGCAGCGCCGCTAACAGGTCGTGAATGGCTAGCCCCGCGTGCTGGTCGTACCAGCCGCGGTCCAGTGCCCGGCCGCGGCAGGCAAGCTCGGCGGCCAGTGTCCGGTAGTTCATCTCGCGCGTGTCGGCAATAGTGCCGTCCCAATCGGCGATGACCGCGCCGGCACCGGTCAGCAACCTGCGCATCACCGGGCCTCGCATCGGTTCGTGCCCGATCCACGGGGCCGCCGGTGTGTCGCGGATCGGAGCATGCCGGGAGTGTGGGAAAGTCGTTCACCGGGCCACCTACGACGCTGATCGTGGTGGACGGTATGCAGCATGGCGTTTCGCGAGCGGTGGGACGATGCGATGACCGTGAAGCACGCAACTGCCAGCACTTTTGTTTTCTGCGCATTTCCCGGAGCGTGGCAGGTAGGTGTGATCGCCCACCCGCGGCTGGGATGGGCCATGGTGCCCGGGGGACACGTGGAGGCCGAGGAGACCCCGGCCGAGGCCGCGCTGCGGGAGGTCACCGAAGAGACTGGGCTTGCCAAGGTGCGGTTTATCCGTCCGCCCGCCCCGGGCTTGCCGGACGGGTTCCCGCACGAACGAGTCGAGCCGCCGTGGTGGATCACCGAGATGCCCGTTCCAAGCGACAACCATCTCGCCGAACCGCACATCCACGTCGACCACCAATATGTGGCCGTGGCGCCCGGCCCGGAGCCGTCTACCGTGGCGGCACACGCGTTCAACTGGTACGCGTTGGAAGATTTGCAAGCCCTGGACATGCCCGAAGACACCAAGCTGCTGGCCAAGATGCTGTTTGAGGTAATCGGCGATCTCGCCGCAAACCGGGGCAGCGATCCGGCTGGTTCGATCCAGCCGCGGGTGTAAGCGGCATCCGGGGCGGTCATGTCTGGTCTCTATGTGTCTCCGGTGTCGGGCCGCTGCCGGGCGCTATGTGCGTGATGAGCGCGAGCATCTGCTCGACCGCGGCGCCAGGATCGGCGCCGCGGCGGTCGATGACCCGCATATGCTCGCAATCGGTGTGGGCGAGCTGGGCGAACAGCCAGTCAGCACGGTGATGAAGTTGCCGCTGCTCCGGCGGGCAGTGCCGCCGGTCACGGCGTTCCAGCCGGTCGATACAGGCCGCCACGTCATCGGCTAGCAGCAGGGTGAGATCCGGAAGCGGGCGGAAGTGAACGGCCAGCTCGAGGATCTCGCGTGCCTCGGTCAGCGCTTGGTGGTCGTCGTCTGGGTGCAGGATCAGTGACTGGTAGACGGCGGTCGTGTGCAGGCTCCGGCCCTCGACGACCACGTAGCCGTCGCGCAGGGCAGGTACACAGTGATGCTCGTAGTCATAGGTCTTGACGGCCAGCAGCAGAAGCGTCTCTGTGCCAGGATGCCCGCCGCGCAGGAAGGGGTCACCGGCGGTGGCGTCGGTCAGCGCCCGCAGGATGTCCCGGCCGAGATCGCGCCCAGCCGTGAGGGTGCGCTGTGAGAAGCCTTCCAGCGACAGCACCTGCTGCCCGCGGCGGCGGAGGAGATCAACCAGCGGGCCGGTGAGCGTTGTCTTGCCAACGCCGCTGATTCCCTCAATGGAGACGAGCCGTCCAGCCATGCCAGCGCTGCTTTAGAACATCGCGTCTTGGGTGGGTTTGGTGGCCTTGGCTTCGAGCCCTGCGGTGGCGGTGAGGTCACGGAGTCCTCGCCACACGCCGACAGCGGACCCGGCCTCAAGCAGCCGGGTGAACACCTCGGCGGTTGCTTCCACGTCGGCCATGGCGCGGTGCCGTCCCACCGGCCGGGGGATGTTCAGGTAATCCAGCAGAGCGTCGAGACGGTGCGACGGCAGTTCCGGGTACACGGCGCGGGCAAGCCGCACCGTATCCAGCAACGGCGTGGCAGCAAGGCGTGGGCAGCAGCGACGGTAGTCGTAGATGATCCCGCCCTCAGTGGGAGCGTGATGGGCGACAAGCCGGTAGGGGGGTGTGGTGAGCCGGGCATCCAGCTCTGCCAGGACGGTTGCCGCCGGCGGCTGACCGGCGACCATCTGCGCGGTGATGCCGGTCTGGCGGGCGTCGAAATCGGAGATCGGCGCATGTTCCGGCGGCTGGATCAGCGCCTCGTAGCGGAAAGCCTCGGCCATGCGCGCACCATTGGGCCGAAGCGCCAAGACGGCGACCTCAATAGGTTCGGGGCGGTGCCCAGCCGGTGTGGTGGCTTCGAAATCGATGACCAGGTAGCTGGCTTCGGTGAAGGAGGGGTCGCTGGTCAGGTGCTTAGCCATTGGCGTGCCTCCCGGTCGATGAGGTCGGCGAAGGCGCGGATGCGCTCGTCACTATCACGGGCGGTCACGACGACCGCCAGCGTCGTGTCAATGAGTCTGGCCGCGGCCGGGCACGTGGCGGGCCGGTACGCCGAAAACGCGGGCTGCTGGCCGGCCGGGACGAGGCCGAACGTGCCGACGCTGTTGGGCACCCCTGCCCGGGCGAGCCGCTCGCAGAAGGCTCTCGGCCTGGGCAGAGTTACGCGGAACAAGGGAGCGTGGCCATTCCATCCGTCGCCAGGGTGGACCGCGGCTTGCAGGCCGGGAGTTTGATCCAGAAGTGAGGCGAGCAGCACTGCTTGGTGGGCGCGCTGGGCCAGCAGGTGTTCGATGCGGGAAAGGTTGCCCCGGGCGATGACCGCCAGCGGTTCAGCGAGCCGGTAGTTGCAGCCAAGCCGGGCCAGCGCGGCCTGTCCTGGCGGCGGAGCCTGCCAGTGGGTGCGGAATGCGCGGGCATTCGCGGCAGCGCGGTCGTCATTGGTTAGCAGGAAGCCGCCCTCGCCGCAGCTGAGGATCTTTCCGTCTTTGAGGCTGAAGCAGCCGATGTCGCCGAACGTGCCTGCCAGCCGCCCGCCGACCACCGTGCCATACGCCTGGCATGCGTCCTCGACCACATGCAGCCCCCGGCGCGCGGCGAACCGCATCAGCCGAGGCATATCAGAGGCGCGGCCCCACAAATGAACCGGCAGGATCGCGCGGGTGGCGCGGGAGAGTTTGGCATCCAGGTCGCGGTAGTCGATGTCGCCGTCCGGGGCGCAGTCGGCGAACACGGGCCGGGCGCCGGTGTAGACGACCGGTGCCGCCGACATCACCACCGAGACCGCCGGGAGAAGGACCTCGTCCCCATCGCCGATACCCAGGGCTGCCAGTGCGGTGTGCAAGGCGGCGGTGCCGGACGACACCGCGACCGCGTGGCGCGTGCCAAACCAGCCCGCGAGTTCGGCTTCGAACGCTGCGGCGTGGGCCGCCGACACAGGGTCGGGCATCTGCGCGAGCAGCCCGGCCAGCAGCACTGCGGTCCCGGGACCGTCACAGCACTCAGCCGCCGTCATCGCCTGTCTCCTGGCCGGAGGGCGAAGCCGCCGAACCCCATCAACGGCCACATGTTCACACAGTCGCGAGAGAACAGCGAGCAGTCGGTGCAGCGGGGCCCGGTCGCGAACAGGCCGGTGGCGGTGTTCCCGCGGATCGTGCGCCGCCGCTCAGGGGAGGTAGCGGCGATCTTGAGGCTGGAGGGGCAGTCCCACACGCTGCCGTCGGGTTCGATGAAAAACAGTTCCCGCCCGCCGAAACAATCGGGCACCCGCCCGGTGGCCGCCGTGATGGAGGCGACGAAACGGCGGGCGTAGGACCGGTCCGGCAGGGCCAGCGGCAACCTGGCGCTGTAGAGCTGATCCAGCACGCTGGCGATGGCGGCACGGTCGGCTTCAGTCAGCGACAGTTCCGCATGCAGCGGGTGGCTGGCGGCCAGCGAGACGGGCTGCGGCACGTAGTAGTCGCAGCCCAGTTCGGCGGCGAACACACCCATCTGGTGCACATGGGACAGGTTCTGGCGGGTGACCACGGTGTACACGCCGACACGGGGCGACTGGCCGGTGCCGCGGTCGGCCAGTAGGCAGCGGATACCGGAGACGACGTCGCGCCAGCCGTGCGCATTGTGACGCGATGGCCGGTAACGGTCGTTGGCTGCCGGGTCGACCGAATCGAGCGACACCGACACGGCGTCAACGCCAAGACCGATGATCCGGGCGGCGATGCCGGACTGGTTCAGCCGGATCCCGTTCGTGCACACCACCACGTCGACGCCGTTGTTCTTGATCGCCTCGATGACATCCAGGACGGGCGGCCAGATCAGCGGCTCGCCGCCGGCCAGAAAGATCCGCTGCACGGGCGAACCGGCCAGGGTGGACACAAACGCGAGGACATCTGCGAGGCTGAGGTCCTCGCGCGACAGGTGGGACAGCCGGCCCGGCTCAGCCGGGACACCGCCCGCCGCGTGCTCTTCGACGGTGCCGAAATAGCAGTACCGGCAGCCCAGATCGCACCGGCTGCGCATCGCCCACAGCAGCGTGACCTCGCGGCTGCTCAGGCCCGGCATGCGAGCCCCCTTATGGATTCCCGGCAGATGCGGCAGATCTGATCCACCACGGCCGTCCCCTCACGTCCGCGCCGGTCGGTAAGGACAAACCGGCGGGGATCGCGGGCAGCTTGGGCGAGATACAGCTCTGCGACCCTGGCCAGCAGGACTCGGTCATCGCCGGACAGTGGCTCACCGGCGCGCTCTTCGAACCGGGCGGCGCACGCCGGAAGGTTATCGGTGATTAGGACGGTGCGGTCCGGCAGTGGCCGCCAGCGCGCCGCCGTGGCGTAAATCCGGTCGGCGACAGCGAGTGGTTCGGCCAGCGGCGCGGCGGGGCTGGTCAGGATGGCGGCCTGGTAGAGGGCAACGGTGTCGATTCCGCGGTCTTCGAGCATCAGGTCCGCCGCGTCGTTGCTGGCGAGCTCGTTCTCGAAGGTGTGGACCTTCAGCGCGGTCAGGGCGAGGGTTTCGGCGGCCGGGTGCCCGCCGCGCAAAAACGTGCCGCCGCCTGCGGCGAGGGCGGCCACGACCCGCGCGGGCAGTTCGCCGCCGTCAAGGTCGGTGAGTTCCGGCACAAGCCGACAGGCGCTGCCGAGCCGCCGCGCGGCGGCGCGGGCAAGGTAGGTCTTCCCGGTGCCGTTGATCCCTTCGATCGTGATCCATGCCATGGCGCGCTCACGCCTTCCGGCGGCACACATAGAGCAGCTCGGCGGCGGCGTCTGGCACTGCGGCTGCGGCCACGACGTCGGCGAACTGTGCCGGCAAGCAGGAGTGGAGCCGCTCGTAAAGGGCTGCGGCGCCGGGGCCGTACCGGTTCGACAGTGCGCGGGCAAGGTCAGCCGGTGCGGGTGGCAGCAGCCCGATGAGTTCCTCGACCACGAGCCCGAGGGATGCCAGCACCGGCGTTAGTTCGTCGTGATGCCATTCGTAGACATGGACGCGATGTTGCAGTCGGCGGGGCGGCGGACCGGGCGTGTTCGGGGTGGACAGGTACAGCCGCCCATCGGGGGCAAGCGCGGCGGCGGTCTGCCGCAGGCTGGCGATGGCTTTGCCGCGGGGCAGGTGTTCCAGCGCGGAGGTGTAGACGATCACATCCGCTTTCGGCAGGCTCGGCCACCTGGCCGCAACGTCGCATTCAACCAGCCGTGCCGCGAATGGACGCTGCCCGTAGACAGCGTTCAGGTCGTCGATGCGCCGTGCGGCCTCGGCGAGGTTTAACGCGGCGATGTCCAGCCCGGTGTAGGCGGAGATGTGGGGCGCGTACCGGTAGAGCACCGGCAGTTGCAGCCCCCGCCCGCAGCACACGTCGACCACGTGGGCGTCAGGTGGGCACCGCTGCGCGATCAGCAGGTGCTGGATGTAGTTCATGACCCCGGTTGGCTTGACGTCACCGTTGGCCAGGGAGGTGTAGAAGTCGTCCATCTGGTTGACGCTGTACGGGCCGATCATCGGCGTGCCTGGCCGGGTACGCCACTGTTCGGGCAGTGGCCCGGTCACTGTGTCTCCCACGGGAACCTCACCCACCCTTCCACCTTGCGCCCGACATGACCGGCCACTGGTGAACCCGGGCTGTGCTGGTTCAGCGTGTTGACCGCGCACACCAGCGTCCGGACCCGCCGGGCGCCGGCGGCGTGAACAAGCTGGGACGCCGCGGCGATCGTGTCGCCGGTCCCGGCCACGTCGTCCACCACGACCACGTCCAGGCCCATCACCTCACCCAGGGAGGCCGGGTTGCGCAGCACCGGGCGGGGCGTCTTGGCGGCGAGCGGGCCATCGGCGGCCGTGTGCGTGATCTCGATTGCGCGGATATCCCGCAGCCCCAGGAGGTGAGCAAGGATGACGGCGGGCACCATGCCGCCGCGCAGTATGCCGACCACGGTGTCTGGCATGCCGCCGCAAGCCGTCATGGCGGCAAGCTCACCAGCAATGGCTTCGATGTCCGGCCAGCCGAAACACGCTCCCAGGTCAGCGGCCACGCACATCACCCCACAGCAGCGTGTGCAGCCGGGGTGTCAAGTTCCATCCGCGCGCCAAAACGGCGTCGGCGAGATCACGCATCCCGGTCAGCACCGCCGCCGCGCTGGTGCCCTCGGGCATGACCCAGATCGGCGCGAGGCCGTAGGCGCGCTCCAGTGCGGCGATTTCCTCCAGGTCCGCTCGGCTGGTGACGACAAATTTCCACACCGCGCGCCGTGTCGCGGCGAGATGGCCGATCGCGTGGGGCCGCAGCCGCCGGTGAGTGGCCACGCCGCTGTTGGCCAGCTTCAGGCCGACGTTGAAGGTGACCGCGTTGTGCTGCAGGCTGCGCCGCGGCGCGATGGTGCCATTGGTCTCGATCTCGACTCGCCGCCCCGAGGCGCGGCACATGTCGATCAGCCACACCAGCCGTTTCTGCCAGATCAGCGGCTCGCCGCCGGTGACGACGACCAGGCCCGCCCGGATCGGCCGCAGTTCCGACCAGATCTGGCTTTCGCTCATCAGGCGCAGCTCGGCGCCAAGATCGTACCGCCTGCTGTCCCACGTCCAGGCGGTATCGCACCACAAGCAGTCCAGGGTGCACCTGCCCAGCCGGACGAACGCGGCGCGCTGCCCGGCGGACGGGCCTTCGCCCTGGAACGTTGGGCCGAAAATCTCCGACACCAGCAGCCCACCGGCGCCGCTGGGGGCCCGCGAGCCGGCTGCGCCACCAGCGCGCGCGGGCGGCGCGGCGATGCCCAGCTCGGCAGTCACGGCGGCCCCGCCTCCCCGGGCCGGTACTCGGCGCACGTTGCCGCCGTCTCGGACACACGCACCGCTGCCACCAGGCCACACGCCGACGGCGGCAGGTGGCGGCGGCACCATTCATAAAGGTGGTGCGCGATCAGTTCACACGACGGCTGAAACCCGAGCACCTCATTCAGGTCCCGGTGGTCCAGCGAGGTGCTGATGTACCGCTTCAACGGGTCCAGCTCGACGAAGTCGGCGACGAAACCATGCTCGTCCACCCCCAGGCTGGCCAGCTCCACCGTGGCGGTGTAGGAATGCCCGTGCACCCGGGCGCACTTGTGGCCGCCGGGCAGGCCGTTCAGGCGGTGTGCGGCCTCGAAAGAGAAGTCCTTCCAGATCCGGAACATCGCCACCTCACCCGGGAGATAACGGTGCGTGCCTGCCGGGTGACTCTAAATCGCGCAGGCGGCGCGGGCGAGTGCCCTAGCGTGGCAGTCTCCGCCGGCGTCGGCGGCAACTACCACGCCGCATGTCGGCCTGAGACGTCGTAGCTGCTCAGCCGTCATCGATGCGGTAGAAGTCGGCCAGTGCCCGCATCTCCGCGGTGAGGGAGCGGCTTCGCGAGGCGAGCACAGTCCGGGCGATCTCCCGCCCCATTTGCTGATGCCGCAGCCAGGTCGGCGCGGTCGCGCGCAAGCCGGCGAGGACGTTCATTGCGTCGGTAACCTGGCCGAGCCCGGCGTGTGCCTGCGCGACGTCCAGCAGGTGGCGCTGGTGGGTGTCGGAACGCGAACGGCCGGACGGGATGGTTGCGGCGAACCGGAGAGCTTGCCGCCACTTGCCGATCACGACCTGATGCTCAACCTGTTTCATCGCGACCGTCCGCGGCCCGAACGTGATCCAGTAGTGGGCATACCGGACGGTCTCTTCGCCCACTCCGCCAGCGGCAGCGGTAGCGAACCGCAGGAACTCTCGCGCCTCGTCCTCCTGGTTGTTGCGGATAGCGGCCGCCCATGCGAACAGCAGCAGCCATCCCCACGCCGACAACTCCGCAGGACTCGCCGCCGACATCCGCGGCTCCATCCGGTCGGCCGCCGCGGCGGCGGTCCGCTTGGCGTCCAGCAGCCGCCCCTGCCGGATGAACAGCCAGCATTCCCCGGCGATCCCCGCCGCCACCGCAAGTCGGCCGCCCGCCGCCGTGGCATCTGCGATCGCATCCTTGATCGCCTGATACGCCAGGTCCGATGCACGGACCTGGGTCAAGAACCAGCCAGCGAGCAACAGCACTCCCGCGCGCAGCCGCAGCGATTCATCGCGGCAGCTGCCCTCGCTGTGGTGGACCACTGCCAACTGGGCGGCGTTGATCATATCCGGCAGCAGCAGCGCAACGGCCTCGTAGCGGTCCTCATGGTAGAAGCGGACCCCGCGCTCCAACTCGCCGCGGAGCACGGAAAGATCCGCGGCGGGCGGTCCCGGCCTGGCCGTAGGTCCCATCGGCGGTGGCACCGGCGGTGTCAGCGCCACCCGGATCGGCAGCAACGCGAGCTGACCCGGGTCCTGGTCGGCGGGCTCCACGCCCCGCCGCGCGAATAACCGCGCTGTCTGCACACCGAGCGCCCGCGCGAGCCGGTACAGCGTCTCCAGGCGCACTCCCGCTGGCCCGGCCACGGGCCCACTCTGCTCCAGTTTCCGCACCACATTCACGTGCACCCCGGCTCGGTGGGCCAGCTCTTCCTGGCTGTAGCCGCGGCGCAGCCGCCAATGCCGGACGTTATCACCAAGGAGCGGCTCATCTGCTGAGCCGCGTTCTACGACGCGCCGTTGGTGCCCGCCCGGCGCCGTCGGCTGGCGCTGAATCGCCGACAAGTCGGCCATGTCCGAAGCCAACCCATTTTGCACAGCTCGTACACGAACGGTATGCCTCCGTAGGCCCACACGCGCGTGCCCGCTCGTGCGCAGTCACCGACTCAGCATTAATCCCCAACGGCCGAGACGGCGGACCGTTCGTCTGGGCGTGCTTCGTCAACCACACCTAAGTTCAGCGTCCGGAAACGGACGGGAACTCGTGCACCACAGTTCGAATGTTCCACTGCCGACCAAACCTGCTTGGCGGGCCAGCAGCCGGATCTGGGCTCTGTTGCCGACATTGCCATGACCGCTCACGGTGGCAATGACCATCTTGGCCCTCCCGCGTCCATGGCCTTCCGCAAAGCTGACGGTATCCCGGATCTGCGGATTCTCTGAGCGGATGCTTTCGTTTGCTCGCGCCGATGCTCGCGATTGCTGTATTCCCCAGATCAACGACCGGGCGCATGATTATGACGCTGTTCCGCCACCAGGAAGGACATGATGGAGCCAGGATTCGCGCCGTCGGAGATCGATACAAGCAGACCGCATCCGGCTCGCATGTACGACTACTACCTGCTGCGCCACGAGGCGCTGTGTTACCGAGCGGGGGTGAGAGACCCGCGCCGTCGGGCCGTCGCAGCGGCCTGATTGAAGATGGGGGCAGCCTGAGCCGGGGAGCGCCGGGGAGGGCGGGAGCAGCCCCGACGAAGCCGGG
>WNGB01022585.1_pt1 | contig 17043 bp, 15 predicted proteins | sample 5400681 | NCBI WGS metagenome assembly WNGB01 (sample SAMN13153367, study PRJNA577476) | soil metagenome | isolation source: 115 cm soil or saprolite under grassland replicate 2 | place: USA:California | collected 2016-06-15 | reverse complement strand
CAGTGTCGGCGGGGCGAAAGAACGGCGCTCCGCGGTCGTTCGCGCTATGCCGATCGCGTCGCCGATCCGGACATCGCCGAGACCCCAGAGCTTTCCAATCTGTCCTGCGGCGACCGACGCACGCCGGACGGCCGAGCCGCGGTCGAACACGCGGATCGCGGTCACCCTTTCCTCGTTATCCCGACCGAATTGCAGCCGATCCCGCACGCGTACGGTTCCCGAGAACATCCGAACATAGGCGATCTTCTCGCCGGCCGAACCGCGTTCGATCTTGAACACGGTGCCCGAAACCGGGCCATCCGCATCGCCTTCGGCGGCAGGCAGCAACTCTTTGATGCCGGCGATCAGCGAATCCACGCCCGCTCCCGTGATTGCTGAGCCGAAGAACACTGGATGCACCAGCGTCTGCTTGGTCTGTGCCGCAAGCTCGCTGCGGAGTTGGTGGTACGAGGCTGTCGTCTCGTCGTTGACGTACGCGGCAAGCAACGTATCGTTGTGGTCAGCAAGCAGATCAACCAGCCTCGCAGTAAAATCAGCGTCAGCGGCGCCGTATGGCACATAAAAAGCGCTGCGAGCGCCCAACCCGCTGGTCGATCCCATCGGGATGATTGCCGGGGTCAGTTTCTCGGCAATGCTCTGCAGCACGCGTTCATCGTGCGCGCCAGCGCGGTCGATCTTGTTGATGAACATGAGGGTGGGAATCTGCAGCCGTTGCAGCGCCCGCATCAACACACGGGTTTGTGCCTGCACGCCCTCCACGGCGGAGATCACCAGCACGGCGCCGTCGAGCACGCTCAAGACCCGTTCCACCTCGGCGATGAAATCCGGGTGGCCGGGCGTGTCGATCAGGTTGACCGTGACGTCGTCGATGACGAAGGACACGACGGCGGACTTGATGGTGATACCGCGTTGCCGTTCCAGCGCCAGGGAATCGGTCTGGGTGCTGCCCTCATCGACGCTGCCCATTTCGTCGATGACGCCCGCGGCGAAGAGCAGCCGCTCGGTCAGGCTCGTCTTACCGGCGTCTACATGCGCCACAATGCCGATGTTTAAAGTGTTCAGATGTCCCTCTCAATGCGCTCCAACTCAGCGGTCGTTCCTCACAGGGAACGCAAAACGGCCGCAGGCATCCCTGCGGCCGCACGAACGACGGCCATAGGTATGCTTCCATAGCCGCCCAAAAAGGCGGCCACGGGCGATCCCATGGCCGTAAAAACGCGGCGGCCACGGGGCTGACACACACCCGTGGCCGCTTCGATTGTTTATCTACGCTGCGAGAGGAACTGCAACGGATACCACGGATCAAGCGAATAGACAGATGGTTGTGCCATCCGTCGCTTCATCGCGCATCCGTTTCAATCCAGCAGAGCCGCAGCTGAACTACGAGCCGCGAAGGAGTGGATCAACCGCGTTCGTCACCGCAAGCGATGGAGGTGTCGGTCACCAGGCGCACGTACAGCAGGCACTCACCCGAGATAGTGAGAAGCCCAAAATTGTAAGCTGGTGCTGTCATAGTGCTCCCTCTCCTTGGTTACACGTTCATGCTGCCACGAGTGTACCACGGCCCGACTGCGAGATCAAGTACGCCGAAAGACGGAAATTTCGCAGACGTCGCTCGCTCGCGCTTGCCGACTTGGAGAAGATCAGGGGCGCCGGCTTCCGCGGGAACTAGTTGACCCAGATCACTGTCCTCGGCTGCACCTGGCGCAGGTTCTCGCCCTTGACCGGTATGTGGAAGTAAGGAGCGACTCTGATTGGAACTGTTTCAGTTGAAAGCCCAACCTGTTAAAGTGCAACGGGTCGGGTATATTCCACTGGCAATCACCCTATCCGCGACCTCACTACCGTACAGAAAATACGTGCGACTCCTACGTCACCGCCGATAGCGGTGGTGGGGGACAAAACGCGACGTCAATGCGCAGCGACTCGTTCTGGCAGTGGTCGAGGAAGTGCATGCCCAGTTGAAACAGACTCCCGTCGCAGCGATCCGTGCGATGAATGATCCTATCCCAACCATCGCGTCGTGCCCTGGCGCCCAGGTAGATCATCCAAATATACGCGAGGCAGGCGGCGATCAGCAGCCGTGCGACGCGCAGCGGATTGGACAGATGACTCTGATCGATACGGAAGCCACGGCGCTTCTGGTCAGAAAAGAAGGGTTCGATCTGGCCCCGTTGGCGATACCACTGGACCGCCGTCTCGGCATCGCGCAGATTACTGACCAGATACAGCGGTGTGGTAAAGGCCGGTTCCCACACGGCCAAGGCCAATACCGGTCCGTAGCGGGCCTGCGTGACCTGGACATCCGCCACGCTGACGATTTCATCGGGGTGGACGCCCAACGCCGCGAAGGGAATGCGGGCATCGCCGTACCAGATCACGATCGTACTGGCGGTGCGACAAACGTACTGCCAGCCATACCCGTGGATGGTCGCTTGCAGGTCGGTCCCATCAAACTCGCCATCGCCCAAAAAGATCACCGTCGCGCCCGGCGGTATGTGCGGCTGAATCTGTGCCACCAACGCCAGATGGGTTGCTTCGGGGAAATGCCCCTTGGCGCCCTTCACGACGAGCCAGGCCAGGGGCAGGGCCCGCCCGCCATACACGACGCTCAGCATCAGTGTGACGCAGCCGCGACCGACCGTACGGCCATCCATAATCAAGACCACTGGTTGATCGGCCAGCGCGGCCAGCACCGCCTGGGCAAAGGGCAGAAAGAACGTCGCATAGGTCATACGGTCATTTTCGACCCAGCGCGTGAACCGTTTGAGGCGACTGGCCGGTTTGGCCCCCTGGCTGGGCGCCGTGCTGACCAGCTTGGGCAATTGGGTATGTTGGGCGCCCACGATCCCGCAAATCAGCGCGGCGAGGGTGTTGATCGCCTTTTCGTGATGACGGTTGCGGCGGGTGGGCAGCGTTTGCACCAGCGCGCGTTTTATGGCACGCTAGCGCCGATGGGTGTCGCTCATGCGGTCCTCCGTTCGGGTGTTCGCGGCGACGAACCACCCGACGAGTAGAGCATCAGGGGCACCCATCACGTTCACGCTTTGGCATCACCTTCCACGATGATGTAGCACAAGTTTTCTGTACGGTAGTGAACACCACAAAGGCTTCCTGCAACACCTCAAGCACAACGTCGACTTGATTTTGCGCCCGCACATTGAGCGTCTCGACAATTTCGTCAATGGCGGCAGCGGTCTCTTTGGCCACATCGTGCAGCATGAAGAAGATGTCTTTGTTATAATCTTCAAAGGCTTCAATGGAAAATTCGAGGGCGTTGTCAATATGGAGGAAATAGCGAATTTCGTTTTCAGGCAAGAGCAAGCCGTCCGTTACATGCGCGCTCACCCTCAGCACCTCAAGCAGTTCCGCCATTTCCTCGGCGTCAAATCCATGGTCAGCCAGCGAGCTGACCGGCAATTGATAGGGTTGCTGTTGGATAAGTAAGGCGGCGATGTGATCAAAAATGAGGGCATTATCAGCCGCGGTGAAATCGGGGCCAACCTGAAACAGCGCCTTGTTTGCCGGATCAAGGAAAAACGCTTGCATGGCCTCGTCGGGCCTGCCGTTGCGCAGATACTCCCTCTCCAGGTGCGCGACCACTTGCTGCGCCACCACCGCATCGGCAATTGCGCGAAACGTCTCCCGCGTCAAGGTGTAGAAGCCGGCTTGAAACGCGTCAATGAATTGCTGGATGGCCTCAAGAATCGGGCTTCGCAGCGGGTAAAAGGCCAGGGCCAGGTTGAATTCGGCCACATTCTGGCTCAGGAGCGCACCTTTGTTGACAAGCAGGTTGTTCGCATCAAGATATTCGTTGAAGCGTAGGTTCTCCACCAACGCCTCGACCTCCGCAGGGGTCAGGGGCAGCTCAGCAAAGATCCCAACCTCCAGCGCCAATGGCGCCGCCGCAAACTGCTGGATCTGGCTGACAATTTGCTCGAAAACGGCGTCGGCCACCGCGCGAAGGTCGACATTGACAGCAAAATCGGCGACATTCTCCGTCAGTACGAAAAAGTCGGCGCGCAAAATGGTGCCATCCGTATCAAGATAGCCGTTGAATATGAGGTTATCGTATAACTCATTGCGTTGGGCTGTGGTAAGCTCCTCCAATGCTTCCAGATCAGAGGGATAGAGCGCGACTTCCATCACGGCATCCTGAGCGGCGTTCAGAGCCTCCTCGCGATCTTCATCTGAATAGAGGTCATGGATGATCATGAACAGCGCTTCTTGCTGCGCCTGAAAGTCGCTGGCCAGCACAAAATCGGCGGCGTGCTTGGGCAGTCGCTCCTCGATTACTTTCCCCTCTGTAGTGAGATATTCTCTGATGATCAGGTTGCGAAAGATTTTATCCAGCAGCCGTTCTTCAAGCCCCAATTGCATAAAATCAGCTGTGCGGATCACCGCGAGTTGCGTGAGAGCCTGATACGCCGCGGCCGCAGCCAGGGCAGGGTCGAAGCGCACCAGTCGCCTGTCTTGCTTCGACGCCAACCCGGCACCGGCGGCCGTCACCGTCTCAAAGATCACCCGCGCGGAGCGCTCATCAAAGCGATCGGAGACAAACAGTCCCGCATCTACCATCACCGGTTTGAACTGTTGGTAGAGGTTGTCCAACACGGCGATCTTCTGGTTGCGCCGGCGCGTCTGCTCTGCCGGGGTTTTATCACGCCCGTTTAGGATCTGGGCCAGCTCTTCGCTGCCAAAGCTGTTGGCCTGCATCCACTGCACGATGGCAAACAGGAGTTGCACCAGCCAGATAATGGCAGACACATCACCGTCGGCGAGCATCTTGTAGCAGTCCAGCGCCTGCTGTTCGCTCTCGATCAGCAGGTTGAAGTTGTTGTAGGTTCGGATCGACGGGTCTTTTTCCACAATATCCAACAGGCAGAACAATTCCACAGGGGAGATATCGAGCACCTCTGCCAACGCACTCACACGGTATAAAAACGCAGCTAAGCCGGGCTTGCTTATGCTCGATACGATGCTGGCGCTTTGATCCGCCGCGAGTTTGTTTCCGAATTGGGTGACAATCGCGATGAGATCCTTCTCAGACAGCCCCAGCGCTTTGGCCAGCCGGCGTCGATTCTCTTTGTTCTGCACCGCCAACAGATCCGTGGGCGTCACTTCATCGCCGATGCCCATGATGCTCGGCGGGTTAAAGAAGCTACACACAACGTCCAGCGACAACATATACTGCTCACGCAGGTGTTGAATGACGGCCAGCGTACGTATGGCCGCCTCGTTCAGTTGATTGTGGCAGCAGCTTCTCAGCGCCAGGTCTAATTCGCTAAAGGTAAAGCCGATCTTATGGGCCAGCATGACAAAACGGTTCACCCGATCAAACCAGTCTACAAGGATGGATTGCGGCTGATCACTCTGGGCTACGGTGGTATCGCTTTCCTCTGGTACTCCATGCCAGACCAGAGTGGCCTCATCCTCACCCAACTCCATGTAACCGCCCAGTTCATGATTGATGAAAAAGGCGGCCGCCTGCCCCTGGGCTGCATCGCCTAAACCATGAAATAAGAGTTCGCGCAACTCCTGACCGCTCAGACCCGTGGTTTTCAGGAATAACTCGATCTGCAATAGCTCGCTCAACGGTGTTCTATCACTCAACCCATAGCCAGCCTTTACCGCCGCCTCAGCGCTCAACTCAGTCGTCACAAAAGCATATTCCTCCTGCGACAGCCCCAGGCGCTCCCTGGCCACGAGCGTGAGATCCGGTTGCGGGGCAAACTGTTGATACAGCTGCGCAGGGGCAACCTCCAAAGCATGGAGATATTTTTTAAACTGTTCGTTTTCAAGATGAAACGGCAGGTGCAAGGGATATCGGGACGTTTTTAGTGTGGCGTAGGCATCGCCGCCGATGGCGTTCGCCAAAACCGTGTTGACAATGTCAAGATAGGGCGCTTCGGTAAAGGTGTTTTCAGCATTCAGTGGGATAGCCTGAATATCGGGACGCCTTTGATGCAGGTCTGGATGTTCAGCACTGCCATTCGGAACAAAATTGTCATCTAGAAGTTGGAGTAAATCTGCCAAATAGGCTGCTGGTGAATAGACAGAGCGGGCCTCGTCGCCTTTTTGAAAGTCCAACTTCCCAAACAACTCTTCATAGCTTGGCAGACGGCTGTTCTTTGTGCTCATAGGATTCTCTACTTCCTTACATCCGTCATGGACAGCACGCGCACATCGCGCCGCGCCAAGTCGCGGCGTCGCGGACAGTATCCGTGACGATCAGCGCGGCGGGTGGCGTATCGTATCGACATCCCTGGAGAAAATCAGACCAACTACTATCATATCTCGACTTCGTCTGGAAAACGTGAGGAAAAGCCTGGCAGAGCGTGAGGAAGTATCCGCGATTACGTAAGCCTACGTATTGCGCCCAACCGTACCACCGGTTATAATAAACAGACAGCCCGACTTCAGACTGCTCGTGAACCTGCGTTGTTCGGCCTATGCCATCCCTGCGGGGTGGTGGGGGTGTTGGGGGCGGCTTCGCCGCCCCCAACACCCCCACCACCCTCGTGAAAAGCCAAAACCGCAAGGGTAGGGGATTGCTGCATGCTTGCTGTGAAAGGATCGGCCATGGTCTCGCCGCACCTGTCACTCATGTTGATGGGCCAGTTTCAGGCTGCTATCGACGGGCAGATCGTGACCAGCTTCGAGTCCGACAAGGTTCGCGCGCTGCTCGCCTATCTGGCCGTGGAAAGCGATCGGGCCCATGCGCGCAGCGCCCTGGCCGGGCTGTTCTAGTCCAACTACCCCGAGGAGAACGCGCGCGCGAACCTGCGCCGGGCGCTCCACCAGCTGCGCCAGACACTTGGCGACACCACGCCGTTTCTGCTGGTCACGCGGCAGACCGTCCAGCTCAGGGCCGATTCGCCACACACGGTCGACGTGGCGACCTTTCGGGCGCTGCTCGACAGCCAGGTCGCCCACGAGCACACCGGGCCGGATGGCTGCCCCGCCTGCGTGCAGCTCCTGCACCAGGCCACCGAGCTGTACCACGGCAACTTCCTGGCGGGCCTCGCGATCCCCGATAGCCCGCCGTTCGAGGAGTGGCACCACAGCCAGCAAGAGCAGCTTCACATTCAAACGCTGGACAGCCTGTCGCTGCTGGCCGATCTATACGCGGCGGGCGGCGCCGACGCACAGGCGCAGCAGTGCGCCCGGCGCCAGCTGCAGCTGGAGCCGTGGCGAGAGATCGCCCACCAGCAGCTGATGCGGGCGCTCGCGCGCAGCAGCCAGCGCGCCGCCGCGATCGGCCAGTACCGTGCCTGCCACCAGATCCTCGAAGCCGAGCTCGGCATCGCGCCCGATGCCACGACGATCGCACTGTACGAGCAGATCCGCAACGACAGGCTCGCGCGCCAGCCGGGCGGCCAGGCGCCGCCGGCCGCCGCGTCGCCCGACCCCGCCTGGCACGGCGTCCCCGAGACCGGCCCGCTCTACGGCCGCGCGGCCGAGCTGGCGCGGCTGCAGGGCTGGTTGGCCCACGACCGCGCGCGGGTGGTTGCTGTGCTGGGCATGGGCGGCATCGGGAAGACAGCACTGGCGGCAGCGGCCGCGGGCGCGGCCGGCGCGCACTACGACGCCGTGATCTGGCACTCGCTGCTCAACGCGCCGCCCCTGAGCGACATCCTGCGCGCCACGCTGCAGGCACTGCTAGGGCACCCCCAGCCCGCGCTGCCCGCCAGCCTCGACGAGCAGCTGGCGCTGCTGCTGGCCGAGCTGCGCCGCCGGCGCTGCCTGCTCGTGGTCGACAACCTGGAGAGCATCCTCGACTCGCGCCAGGCCGGCGCGTACCGGGCCGGCTGCGAGCGGCCCAACAAGCTGGCAGGTCTGGAAGCCGACGCGCTGGGGGTGCACTCGCTACGCCTGGCCGGCCTCGACCCGGCCGCCGCGCAAGCCTTGATCGAGGCGCGGGGCCTGCCTGGCCAGGCCGTCGCCGCCGGCGCGCTGGCGGCACACTACTCCGGCAATCCACTGGCGCTCAAGCTGGTCGCCCAGACCGTCCGAGAGCTATTTGGGGGCGATATCAACGCCTTTCTAGCCACCGAGGCGCCGATCTTCGGCGCTATCCGCGCAGTGCTCGACCAGCAGTTTGCCCGCCTGTCGGATCTGGAGCGCGAGATCCTCACCTGGCTGGCGATCGAGCGCGAGCCTACCAGCATGCCCGCCCTGCGCGCCAACCTTGTCGACGCCGGGACGCCGCGCGACTTCGTGGAGGCGCTGCGTGCCTTGCAGCGCCGCTCGCTGCTGGAGCAAGCCGGCTCCGCGCCCGATGCATCCCCGGCTGCTCCCCCGATCAGGCCGCCTGAACAAGGCGCAGGTGCGGCGTTCTTCTTGCAACATGTGATCATGGAGCATGCGACCGATCGGCTGGTTGAGGAAGTCTGCCGAGAGATCGCAGACGGACGCCCGGACCTGCTGAATCGCCACGCCCTGTTCAAAGCACATGCCAGGGCGTATGTGCGCCAGAGCCAGGAGCGGCGCATCCTCCAGCCAATCGCCGAGCGGCTTGTCGCCCGCCTGGGGCAGGCGGGCCTGGAGGCACAGCTGCGCCACCTCCTGGCGACCTTACGATCCCATGCGGTGCGCACGCCAGGCTATGCCGCCGACAACATCCTCAACCTGTTGCTCCACCTGGGGGTCGACCTGCGAGGCTACGACTTCTCCCAGTTCAGCGTCTGGCAAGCGTATCTGCGCGGGGCAGCCTTGCCCGAGGTCAATTTCAGTCAGGCTGATCTCGCCGGGTCTGTCTTTTCAGATTCCTTCGGCTCTGTCTATGCAGTGGCGTTGAGCCCCGATGGAGAGCGCGTCGCCGCTGGGACTGCCAGTGGAGAGATTCGGATGTGGCAAGTCGCCGATGGCCAGCCATACCTGACCCTCCAGGGTCATACCGGGACTGTCTGGTCGGTCTGCTTCAGCCCCGATGGCCGCATCCTCGCCAGCGTCGGCGACGACCAGACGGTACGCCTCTGGGATGTCGCTACCGGCCAGCGCCTGGCCACGCTCCTAGGACACAGCGCTGTCATCTAGTCGGTCTGCTTCAGCCCCGACGGCCGTGTCCTCGCCAGCGGCAGCAGCGACCAGATCGTACGCCTGTGGGACGCTCGCACTGGCTGATGCGACCGGATGCTGCACGGCCACACCAACTAGGTATGGTCGGTCTGCTGAGGCTCAGAAGGTGCGCTCAAGGCGCTGGGGGCTGTGGAAAACGATCCAGTTCAAAGTCGCCAGTCGCCACAGCGTCGAGTGCCGGTTCTGCTTATTGAATGAGTATAAGGTTAACTCTGACACGTCAGAGGATGTTAACGAGATCGGAGTCTGAATCGTTCTCTGCGTTCGCTGCGTTTTCTATGGCCGAAGTCTTGCCGTAATCTGCTCCCGTCACCGCGTTGTAGATGCGTGATCGGAACCGTTAAGTTGTCGTGTGTCTGCCGGAACGGTGCTGATGGTCAGCACCGCTCCCGTACGCCGCTCGTTGCTTACGATCGGTGTGCATAGGACAGCAGAGCGGGGCCGGGATCAGCCCCAGCGGCGCCAGGCACATGTGGGCGTGCCACTGGACAATCGCAGGATCGCTGCCGGCGTGACATATCGACCATGCGTATGGGTGAAGAGGAGGCTCCGGCGGGGTTGCCATCAGCGCTCCTTCCACAGCAGGAGCCCCGACGATAGCCCACTGGCAGGGTGAGGGTGTTGGCGGGCTGGTTTGCCGCTGGCTGCGCCCCATGCTCCAGGAGAATGACCATCGGCTGGTGCGTGTCCGCGATGGGGCGACCGATCGGGGTCGGACCAGCACCACCCTGCGGGAGATCAGGTTGCGCGACACCGACTGGACCGACGACCGCCTGGCCCGCATCCGGACCATGCTGGGCGCTCCGACGGTTACAAATGAGCTAACATAATCACACAGCGGTATAGGGGTTGAGCGATGCCTCTATGGCTGATACCACAGGAAAGGGAAGTTCCTCATTGCGGCCTACAAGCCGACGCTCCCGGGCGGGCCTCCCACGCACCATGCCCGATCGCAACCGCGATGCGGACAGCCGACTCGCACGGCGGCAGGAATGAGCGGCGCAGAAGGGGGCCGACACCCGGGCCAGGGCCGACTGCGCAGGAGCTGATCGGCGCGGAACTCCCGAAGCTGACCCGCGCCGCAGGAGGTTGGCTCGTCAGTTGCCCAAGACCGCCAGGGCGAGCTGGCGCAGGCGCGCGAGGTCGGCGACCACATCGATCGCGACGATCTTGGCGCGCCTGACCGTGAGACCGAGTACCAGGAGCAGCCGTCCACGTTTCGCCACGACGACTCCCACGGCTGCATTCACGAGCGCCGCTTGTGCTTCCCGGGCACGCCCCGAGAACTGCTTGGCCACGGCCGGCGCACCGCGGACCTCCCGCGATGCGCCCGCAAGCACGGCAGCGCGGTCGGCTCGCAACACGACGTCTGGGTCGAGCACCGCCAGCAGCGCCGCGAAGTCACCGCCGCGCGAAGCAGCCAGGAAGGCCTCGATAACTTCTCGCTGGCGAGTGAGCTCGGCGTCACCGACCGTCGCCGCTCCCCGCACTCGGCGGCGTGCGCGGCTGGTGAGCTGCCTTGTCGCACGCGCCGAACGCCCCACGATCGCAGCGATCTCGTCGAAGGGCACGCCGAATATGTCATGCAGCACGAACGCGAGGCGCTCGGCGGGAGAGAGCCGTTCGAGGAGCACCAGCAGCGCCAGACCGAGCGAGTCGGCCAGCAGCGCTTGGTGTTCGGGGTCGAGGGCGTCCGCGCGGCTCGCGATCGGCTCGGGCAGGTGCGTGCCCAGCGACTCCTCACGCCGCGACGTGCGCGCGCAGCATGTCCAGGCAGATGCACGCGACGACCGTCGTCAGCCATCCGCAGTTGCCTAACTCATGGGTGTGACGGCTCCCAAGCCTAAAGGGCTTGGGCTTCAAGGGGATGCCGCCCCATCCCACAAACCTATAACCGAAGCGTTTGGAGACCACGTTGCAAGATAGTAACATTATTCGTGATGCCATGCGGTCATACGGACCGACATCGGAAGGGTCAGATTAGGGAAGTGATTTAGTGATGGTGGAGATGGCTGACGTAAGGCGGGGTGCCCAGCAGTAAGACGCTGCTCCATACGAGCAGCGCCACGCCGATTGGCACGACCAGGCGTCGGCCCCAGGGCAGCCGCTTCTCGGCCGCGAACATCAGCAGCATCAGCGCCCAGCAGCACCCGACGCAGCACAGCCCATGGTGCAGGCCCACCAGCAGTGACCGGCGTGCCTTATTGTGTCCGTCCCTGTACCCCCTGAAGCAATGCAGCGGCGAGCGGCAGGCGTCGAGGCAGGTATGCTTCAGCGGCGTCAACTGGTAGGCGCCGGCCACGATCAGCGTCAGGGCAGGCAGCATCCAGAGCCAGTCGGCCAGCCAATCGTTGGTGTGGATGACCTGGTGCAGCAGCCAGTCTCCAGCGTAGATCGCGACGCCGAAGAGCGTCCAGGTCAAGAGATAGCCAGCGATCAGCAGGATGCCGAGCCGGTTTACGTCGGCGCGCTGGCTGTTGAGCCGCTGAAACGTCGCCAGCACCGGCAGCGTGGTGGGCAACATCATGGCGATCACCATGACGACCCAGCCAGCGATGAAGACCAACGCCAGCGCGATGTCGCCCCGCACCGCGTTGAGGCTATGGTGGCTCAGAAAGCGGCTGTAGGGTGAGCGGCCCCACAGCCAGCGCGCCGCCCAGGCCAGGATGCTCAGGGCGATGACAAGCGCCATCGGTAGATAACGTGTGCCCATGCGGTGCGCCAGCGGCACGGTTGCTTCGACACCGCAGTGGGCATCTCGGTACTGCTCGTCTGTCGCCGCTTGCAGAGACATGGCTCGCCTCCATCGTTGCGCACCTGCGCTGCAGGATGGGCTTGCGGAGCGTAGGGACGAGGTACGCTCTACGCTCCGCTCTCCTGTCCAGCTAGATCCAGATATCCGATGTGCAGTCGCCGCCAGGGTAGCGCATCTCGTGGGCGCGGGCGGGGCCGTTGGGCGCCTGGCCGAAGTCCACGAAGAAGTCTTCGTTGATCGCCAGGCCGCCGTTCTCGGTGTCGCAGTCGATCTGCAGCAGGTACGAGCCGCGCTTGCCCAGCTCCGGGTAGAACTGGTTATCCCAGCTGCTCAGCAGCGAGCTGGTCACCTAGAGCCGCTTACCGTCCAGGCTGAGCTGGAGCATGTTCGGCCCACCCTGGAGCTGATGACCGTTGAGCGCCCCGGACTTGCCCAGGACGCCGCCGCACCACACCTGGCCGCTGATTCTGGGGCTGGCCGGATCGCTGATGTCGTACTGACGGATGTCGCCGTGCAGCCAGTTGGCAAGGGAGAGCTAGCGGTCGTCCAGCGCGATGACGAAATCGGTGATCAGCGACGGCACCGGGAAGGGCCACCCGTCGACCTCGATCGGCGGGATAGCGATCACCTGCGCGATCTCCCAGCGCCCGTTGGGCTTGTGCCAGTGCCACATGGTGCTGCTCAGCGTGGCGCCGACGAAGCCGTGCGAGCTGTCCGGGTTGTGCTGGAAGCGCACCTCGAGCGGCACCCGACCCTGCGCGCCCAGCGCGAAGGTCTGAGCGATCGCACGCCGCTCCCCGTCCCAGAAGCACACCCGGCTGCCGTACTTGCCCGCCGCGACGTCGTCGAGATTGAAGCTGGGCATGTAGGTGTTGGGCGCAGCCAGCTCGCTGCTGACCATGACGTTGTGGCGCGGCTGGTACCAGAAGTCGTAGTTGAAGCGCATGCCGTCGCCCTTCTGCCAGTGGCCGGCGATGTTGAACGCCGCGTCGACCAGCAGGAAGCCGCCCGGCGCATTACCGGCCGCGTCCCCGAGCATCGAGATCAGCACATGGCCGTCGGTGAGGCAGTGTACCGTGTGCGGCGCGCTCAGGTTGGTCTTCTGCTTGACCGCCGCCGGCTCGATCACTTGGTGCAGCCTGGGAGCGCGCGCGGCGGCGACGTCGATGATGTGGATGCGGCTCGAACCGAACCCCGGCACGATCAGGTAGCGGCGCGCCTTGTGCGCGGCGCCGTGGCAGGAGCTGCACGCGTTCCAGCCGAAATGATGCAGCTCGTCGCCGACGTCGGGCATGGGCGTCCGCTGGATCACCTGGGCATACGTCGGCGCGGCGGGATCAACGTCAACCGTCGCCAGGTAATCCGGCGCGTCGATGCCGGTAGCGTCGTAGAGCGCGTTGACGTAGAGCAGCTGCTCGCGCGGCGCCTGCAGCGCCTCCGCGGGAGATGCATAACCGGGGCCGCAGTGCGCATGCTCGTCGTGTGCAGTCATGAGACACCTCCTTCTTTAATTCAACTGGGCCTGTGTTGGTCGGCTTTCCTGTACCATGCTCAGCCCACAGGTGGGGCAGATCGAGGGGTCCGGGCCGCTCACGATCCAGGCAGGCCCGCGCGCGTTCACGACCGGCTCATCGGCCGGTTGCGTGAGCGCATACAGCTACCAGGGCGGTGCCGCTGGCGCCGGTTCGCTGAGCCAGCCGACGTCGCAGGTGCGGCACGCCCACACAGCGGCCAGTATCCGGGTGGCTGCTACGCGCTGAATCATGGCGCAGCTACCTGGCACTGCCCATCTCCGAGAGGCGCCCACTGTAGCACCGCAGGTGCCGCATGTCATGAGAGCAGGGTCCCAACTTTGGTGTTGATTTGCGGGGGAGATAGCCACTACACGTAGGACTGCTGTCCTAGGTGCGGAACGATGGGGCACGTTGATGACGACCACGCTATTACGACCGGTCGATGTGGCCTTGGCCCAAACCGGCTTCCCGCGCCCGGACGATCGCCTGGGCCCGGTTCGTGACGTCGAGCTTGCGAAAGATGCTGGTGATGTGGTTGCGGACCGTCTTGGGGCTGATAACCAGGCGCTGGGCGATCTCGGCATTGCTGCGCCCCGCGGCGATCAGTTCGCGCACAGCAGATTCACGGTCGGTGAGTTCAGGGAAGATCGCCCGCGCGGTCGCTGCGGGTTGCGGCGTGCCTGGTCCGATGAAGCTACCGATCGCGGCCAGGAAGTGCTGCCCGGCCGGCTCGTGCTCCAGCAGGACGTGATTCGTACTGGCGCGCGGCACAAACTGCGCGCCGGGAATCAGCGCGGCCAGCCGGCGGCCCGCCTCGAAGGGAACGACAGCGTCTCCTTGGGCGTGCAGCACCAGTGTCGGGACAGCGACCTGGGAGGCCAGATCGCCGACATCATCCAACCAATCTGCCATGACGATCCTGACGGCGATGCCGGGGAAGGTCGCGCTGCGCTGGAGATCATTGAACCAGTCGAGCTGCGCTGGCGTGCCAGCTGGTATAAACAGGGTCGTAGAGACCTGCCGGAACGCGGGGGTCGCGTTGCCCCAGCCGATCTGGATGACCCGACGGAAGGTCTCGACCGCTTCGCGCTGGTCTGGGGTTAGCTCGCGTGTGAGCCGGCCGCGGGCAGCGCTCCCGTACCGCACGAGCTGGCTGACCTGCGCGGGATGACGCACTGCGTCGGCGATCGCACCGGGGCCGCCGCCCGCCAGGGCGAGGCGCGCGAAGCGCTCAAGGTCGCGCGCGTTGATCCCGGTCTCCAGATCCTGGCGCCGCGTCTGCCTGGCCAGAGCTGCGACGTTCCAGTCGGCGAGGCCACCGCCACGGAGATCGGCGCGGACCAGGGGGTAATGGCGCGCCAGTTCGGTCCAGCAGTGACGCCAGACCGGGCTCTGCCAGTCAAATTCCAGGTGGCGCAGCCAATTGGGCACCTTGACCACCGGTGGGCCAGTCCCGGCGGTCGCATACGCGATGCGGGTGCGGTCGGGCGAAAGACAAAAGCGAATCCGCTGCTCCAGCGACATGTGCAGCTCCCGGGATCAAAGCGCCGTTGGGCAGTTCATTTTACCACGGCGTTTGCCGCATGGTCTGGTCTGCAACCTTGCGAAGTTCCTCCACCTCTTTGTATCGAGCAGAAGTAGGGATACTCGATTCGTCCCAGCTGCCAGTGGCCGCCACGGCTTGGCCGAACCTGTCGCGTTCCCCTACACAAGCACAAGTGGAATGCGAAACGTGAGCGGCTCATCGCAGTTTGTGTAAAAAGACAAACTGCTCGGTCTTCGTGGTGACCAGTTCGCTCCGGTTACGCCGCGGCAGCAACGCCTTGATCTCGGTAACGCACATTATCGGTTCACCCTCACTTCCTGCGATCCAAGCCGGAAATCGCGCCTCGCGATTCTGCATGGCTGCATCAGTATGCCGCGGCAGGAATCGGCTCCACACAAAGTGAGGGTGAACCACATTATTGCACGTGACCTTGATCGCACCGATGGTTGCGGCGCGGTGCATATCCGCAACATGAGTCGCGCAGCGGATCATATGGATACCGCAAATGAGCTAACAGATGGCATGCGCAGCGCGGAACGCTCCGACGGCGCACCCCGTTCCGCGTTCCGCCCGCAGCCTCATGTTGGCATGCGCAGTCCTCGCCGAGCACGCGTCGCCTGGCGGCCATCCTTGACACGCTCCAGATGGGCTAACCCATGCAGCGCCAAACCGCCGAATGTTGGGGCGGTTTGGTCAGACGCTCACTCGCCCGGCGTCACGAACCCCTGATCCCCAATCCCCAGGCGCCAGAGATGGCCGGCCGCCTGAGCGCCAGCCCGCTCGCCGGCCTGTTCCTGCTCGTCCTCGCCGCCCTAGCCGACGCGGTGCTGCGGCGGTAGCGGCGCATGCAGGCGGCGGAGGGCGCGCGGCGGCATGCGCGGCTGAGCCACCTCGAGCGCGACGGGCAGCAGCGCAGGGTGGTCGTGCCTGCTGCGCCGCACCGCGCCGTGGATGCGGCCCGGGCAGGTGGTGATCGGAGCGAGCACCCGCTGGACGACGCCGAGAGGGCATCACCACGGCAGCCGGCACCGCGTCGTTTGGGTCATCGCGTGGCGACACCCATGGCGGGATCGACGCTGTCACCGTCCGAGCACCCAGGATCCGTCCAACGGACCATAGTCACGACCGGGCTCACGATTGGATAATGTGCGGTATCGTTACTCAGACAGTTCGCTGCTGATAGCATGCGCCCGGCTATCATTATGTACTCCTTGGCGAGATGTGGGTGCGACTGGATGATCGTAGATCAACTCGGACTACTGCGACCGATCAGCGCTGTTCTAACTCGAGCGGATGGACAGCGCGTGGTGGAAGACGTTGCGAGGATCCCAGCGCGCTTTGACCTGCTGGAGCCGCAGGTAGTTATTCTGATAATAGATCGTGTGCCACGGGACGCCGGAGGTATTCCACGCTGGATCGGCGAGGTCAATGTCCGGATGGTTAATGTTCGCGCCGCTGCTGACCGTCCCGGGAACGGGCACGCCGCCGGTGTCCGCGAAGATGTCCCGATAGAATTGGCGCACCCACGCCAGGGTGCGGGCTTCGTCCTGTGGATCCGCCCAGCCAGCCGAAACCGACATGGTCAGAATTGCGTCTCGGTGCGCCGAGGCCGTCGCATCTGGAACCACGATGTTGATACGCCCGCCGTAGGTGGCCATTCCCAGTGTCAAGCCAACAGCGTGGTCGGTGCGGGTCAAGTACTGGTAGGCAACGGCGATCTGGCGATCCGTGAAACGCCTGCGCAGGAGTGCATCCTTGAGCTTGAAGACCGCGTGCTCCAAATCCACCCCGGCCAGGCCCGGCACAGGATCGAGGGCAAAGGCCAGCCAGGACTTCCGCATCGCGTCATGCGTGTAGGGCACACCGACGCCGTCGGTGATTGCGGCGAGGTGCGCGTCCAGCAGTTTGTCGGCATCTGCCCCGGCGATCACCAGCCCGCTGAGGTCGAGGGTGCCGTGCTGGCGGCGCCCAAGGACGAGCGTGCTGTATAGCGCGGCGGCGGGCGCGTCCGGTGCGCTGTTCCGCTCGCACCACTCGCCGTAGTTGCGCACCAACCGCGTGAAGGCTGGCTCGTCGATATCGCGCCAGTTCCACGCTGCGTTGAAGGTCAGCACTGACGCCGGTGCCGTGGGTAGCAGCGCGGCGGG
>WNGB01011913.1_pt1 | contig 17050 bp, 12 predicted proteins | sample 5400681 | NCBI WGS metagenome assembly WNGB01 (sample SAMN13153367, study PRJNA577476) | soil metagenome | isolation source: 115 cm soil or saprolite under grassland replicate 2 | place: USA:California | collected 2016-06-15 | reverse complement strand
TTTAATGTTCGGAGGTTCTTGATGAGACGTTTAGTACTATTGGGTCTTATTGTTGCGGTGTTAGGCGGAGGCGTTTTCGCCTACTACCAATACAGGGGTAGCCCTGAAACAAGACGAGAAAGGTATCTAAAAAAAGGCCATGACTATCTCAAGGAATCAAAGCTTAATGAAGCAATCGTTGAGTTTCGCAACGCGGTCAAGGCCGATCCGCGATCTGCGGAGGCACGTTTCGAGTTGGCGATGATCCTTCTGAAGAAGGGTGACCTTCGGGCAGCGTACGTTGAACTAGTTCGCGCTGTAGATCTTAAACCCGATCTTATGAAAGCAAGATACGAACTCGCGTTGATGGATCTTTTTGACAAAAATACGATTAAAGGGAAGGAGCATCTTGAGAAGCTTCGAGCACAAGATAAAAACGCTTTTGAAACGAGATATCTCGCTGTGAAAATTGCGCTGGCGGAAAGTGCGCCGGAAAAGGCGATTGTTGAGTTGACGGAGCTTCTGAAGAATAATCCCCAAAAAGCAATGATCTACGTGGATATAGGGCGGATACACTTCTCCATGAAGCATTTCAAATCAGCCGAAGAGTCCTTTCGAAAAGCTCTGGAGTTAGACCCAAAAGCTGCTAATGCTCGGGTCGCTCTGGCACAACTCTATGTCGCGACGGGAGATCAAGAAAAGGGCGAGGATGAGCTGATTCTCGCGACGAAGGCAGATCCGGAGAACGAGGCGTTGCTCCACGTTTTGGGCTTTTTTTATTCAGTCTCACGCAAAAGCGACCAGTTCGAGCAGCTCTACTTGGATTTACTTAAGAAAAAACCCGACTCCATGATCGCTAAGAAAAGGCTTACGGAGTTGTATTTGTTTAAGGGGCAGATCAAGGAAGCGCAGCGGTTTACTGACGATATACTTAAGGCACAGCCGGGTGATCTGGATGGTCATTTCTTTCGCGGCAGACTCCTTCTGGCTCAGAATAATCCGCAAAAGGCGGTCGAAGACTTTACTGTTGTAACCCAGGGGGCGCCTCGACTGGCACTAGGACACCTCTTTCTGGGGGTAGCTCAGAGAGTGCTTAACAATCCTGACGAAGCGAAGAAGAGTCTTGTTAAAGCAGTTGAGCTCAGTCCATATTGGATTCCTCCTCGGCGGGTTCTCGCGGAGATCTATGCAGCTAGCGGCGATGCCGATCAAGCGTTAGAACAAGCCGATAAAATCTTGGCGGTTCAGCCGAAAAACGATGCCATGCTAATTGCCAGTGGCGCAGCCCGCCTCAAGAAGGGTGAAGTGGAAAAGGCATTGGCCCTTTTTATTAAGGCGAAACAAGCTAATCCGAAAAGCTTCGCAGCGCGCATGAACATCGCTGCTCTATACGCTCTCCAGAAAAAAAATTCTCTGGCGATGAAAGAGTACGAAGAGGTATTGAAGTTAAATCCGGAGCGCGTCGAAGCCCTTAACTCAATCGTTCGAATCCAGCTGTCGCAGGGGAACTTCAAAGCCGCCTTCGACCAAGCTGAGCAGCACTTGTCGAAGACGAAGAACCTGGCAACCGTTTACGAACTGATGGGGAGGGTTAAATTATCCAGTAAGGAATACTCGAAGGGAGTGGAGTATCTCAATAAAGCCGTCGAGATCAACCCCAACCTCATCTCTTCATATTTTCTGATCGGTAACGCCTATGCCGCTCAGCAGAAATTTGATACGGCGATTGAGCAATACGAAAAAGTCATCGCGAAAAACCCGAAGGCAATCCCCCCGCTTATCATGATCGGGATGCTTTATGACCGCAAGAATGAGCCCAAGAAAGCAAACGAATATTACCAAAAGGTCCTCGATATAAATAAAACACATGTTTTGGCTGCCAATAATCTTGCATATAATTATTCGCAATACGGAGGTAACTTAGACGTCGCGCTGGGGATTGCGCAAAAGGCTCGGGAAGCTAACCCTAATGATCCGAACCTTGCTGATACCCTTGGTTGGATTTTGTATAAGAAAGGCACTTATCCAACCGCAATCGGACTGCTAAAGGAAAGTAACGAAAAATCTAACAGCAGTAACTCAGAAGTGCTTTACCACTTAGGCATGGCGTACTATAAAAACGGTGACAAATCATTGGCCACTGAAACTCTAAGCAAGGCGATCGCTACAGACAAAGCTTTCAACGGGCGAGAGGAAGCAAAGAAGACTCTGGAAGAGCTGAAGTCCAAGCCGCGATAAGTTACTGCTTGATTAAAAGTTTCGTCTAAGGGTTAAAGGGATGTTGGGTAACTGCCTAACATCCCTTTTTTTGCATTGTCGGTCAGACCCGTGAGGAACACTTGAGATGCGTGATCAATACTGGTGCTTTCTTAACATTATGGAAAGCGCCTCAGAAGGTATATCGCAATTCCATAAACACGCGGTCTTTCTGATCGAACCTACCGAAGAGACCGACATCTTTCCCGCCAAAAAATGCAGTCCCTGCCACCAGACGCCAATCCTTCGCAAAGTACCAATTAACTTTAAAGCGTGTCATATAGTCTAGTCTATTGAGGCTGTGAATCAACAGCAGCTCGGGCTCGACTTTTTCATTGAACAGCTTGGTGCTCGCGTAGAAGCTTGCGCCACTCTCCACGCGGCTTGGAATGATGTCTGGGTCGTGGTTGGTAAACCAGCGCTGGAAAAACTGGAGATTGATGCGGGATTCCATTGGGAGGGGGATTTCCGCACTCAAGATGTAGTCCAAAAAATCTTGCCGGACCACGCCGTCCGCATCGTTGGCCCGTGTGACATTGAAAAAACGATCCCAGGTATAGATGGCTTCGCCTTTGAGCACAAAAGATCCGACGTCTTTTGAGGCCGTCAAGCCGGCTTGGTGGATTCTTTTGTGATCGGGATGGTAGCTAATGGTCGGTGTCGGTGCGAGTACCGTCGAACGAAAAAAAGTGGCGTTTGCGTCCGTGCTGCCGTAATAGAAAGCAGCCAAATCCCAGCCGTTAGTTAGGTATGAGGTGCGCAAACCAAAGGACGAGTCGCTTGGTTTATGAGGTGTGCGTTCGCTCCGGAAATGTTGCGCGAAGCCGGGAGGAGGGGGAATCGTAAATGGATAAAAATCGCTTCCGGGTTTGCCGATACGATCGTACGTCGTATAGGGAATCCAAATGGCTTCCGCTTTGAAATCTCCTGTGAAATATTCCGCACGTGCAGCCCATTGGGGAATCCGTATATAATCAAACTCAGGTACTAAAAATTCTCGGAGATCCTTTGCTGAAACAACATCAGCAAAAAACAATCCGACGACTTCACCCCAAGTGATCTGCTGGCGACCGAAACGAAGGCTCCAATCGTTGACGCCAAAATCAAGATAGGTTTCGTGAAAAAATCCGTCAATTCGCTGGTCGCGTTTCACGCGATCCGGAAAGAAATTGGTAAAGTCGTAGACGCCATCGTAGGAGAAGCGCCCGCTAATCTTAAGTTTAATGTCGGTGGCGAGCTCACGTTCAAGCGCGAGCGCGAGAGTATTCTTCAATTTTGACCAGTGATCCGGCGATGCCACCGTGTAAGCCGCCGCGGTTTGCACGTGACCGGAGATTGAAAAGGGAAGGCTTCCGGATTGCGTGTTTGGTTGAGGAGTGGCGGATTGAGTGGGTTCAGATGCCGGCGCCGCCGCAATAAGTTCAACCTGAGGATTCAATAGGTTTATTTTTTGCGACGTGTGGAACGACTCGATGTTTCCACCAGTTTCAGAGTTTGTATCTTTGAGCTGATCGGCGCCAGCAAATTTTTTCTTATCCCGCGGCGTTTGCTCAGAGCCGTCACGATAAAATCTGACAAATCCGTCGATCCCGTTACGAACGAGCGCCACGCGGGCAAATTCCGCTTCGCTTGGCTTGTCATAGGGACCGACTAACACAGCCGTTAAAGCCGGCTTTCCGGAACGAGCTAGCTTTTCGACAATGGTCGGGAAGCCGGACCGGCTGACATGGTTTGCTCTCTGGGACGCTAATATACCTGATTGAAACGCGCCTACTTGAACGGCAAAGCCGGCGAAGCAATTGTCGTGAGCGATCCAAGCCAAGAAGAAGAAAAACAACCCGCTCACCAGACAAAATAGACTAGTAGGTCTGATCAGGAAACTTCTATGGCGCAACGATTTTTTCAAATGCCACCAGTTTGTTCTCTGACAATTCGACCGTCTTGAATATGTATTAGTTTGTTGGCCATGCGCATGACCGAGGCATCATGGGTCGAGAAAACAAACGTAGTCTTTTGAATACGATTCACCAAACGCATCAATTCGAGAATCGCCGCACCGGTCTTGTGATCCAAATTGGCGGTCGGTTCGTCGGCCAGGACGATTTTCGGTCGCGTGACCAATGCTCGGGCGATCGCTACTCTTTGTCTTTGCCCGCCGCTCATCTCGTTCGGGCGATGCTTGGTAAATTTCTCCAGGCCGACAATACTTAGGAAGTGGCGCACGCGCTCCCGGCGTTCAAATTTCGGTATGTCCTTGAATTGCAGTAGTGGATATTCGCGCTTGAGGGCGTGTCGATGCAGCCAATTAGGTTGAGCAAGGTGCTCTTTCCGCTACCGGACGGGCCGGCAATCGCCAAAAATTCTCCTTCTTCGACAATCAAGTCGATATCATTGAGAGCGTCAACCCGCTGATTGCCGAGGTTGTAATATTTGCTAACATTTTCGATTCTAACGACCTCCATGTTGATCTATAATCTGACGCACAATAGAAAAACATTTTACACGTGGTCAGTCTTTTTGTGCAAGCTAAATTTGTGAGTTTCCGCGACGATATGAGTATTTGGCTACAATCGAAGGCTATCAGGAGTCGCAAAATGCGTATTCGAAATAAACCTCTGACCTTTGGCAGAAGAGTTGGCAAAAGCAATTGTAGAAAGGGCGGATCGAATTCGGTTTCCGCAAGCGGGATACCAAGTGAATGTCAAAATCACCACAACGGCCCCCGGACGCGACCCCGACGTTCGGGATTATGAGATACTTTCGAGGGGCAATGATCGGACTATAATTCGGACCCTGACTCCGGCTCCAGATAAGGGGCAAGTGTTGTTGATGCGGGATCGTGACCTTTGGTTTTTTTTACCCAATATCTCTCAAGCAATAAGGTTGTCGGCAGCGCAGCGGCTCACCGGACAAGTCGCCAATGGGGATCTCGCTCGAGCCAATTTTAGCGGCGCGAGGCGATCGACGGTGAAAATTACAATGTGCTTGAGCTCAAAGCTGTGGACCGATCAGTGACATACGACAGAGTCGTATATTGGGTGAACAAGAGTAATGATCGGCCTTACAAGGCGGAACTCTACGCGCTGTCCGGTCGACTTCTAAAAACCTGCCGGTATCAGAATTATAAAGAAGGCGCGGGCGGACTCAGGCCGACCCGTTTGATCATGGAGGATGCGTTGATTGAGGGAGCAAGGTCCACGTTGGAATATTCGGAGCTCAAGATCAAAGACTTGCCGGACAGGATGTTCGCCAAAGATTACATGAGAAAATTGCAGTAGTCGGCTTAAATCGCGTGACAGGCCGAGTTGTGGGTATCGCGGGTTTTTCTAAACTCATTCCGGGCAAGCTGGCGGTACCGCGACCCGGAAACCAGGTAATGGAAGTCTGAATTCCCATCTCCGCCGACATCCTGCGAAGATCCGATTGATTTATCTGACGACCAATTTAAAAATGAGCTAGTTGGCGCGTAAGGCGTCTACGACCTCTAATTTCGATGCTCGTCGCGCAGGGAGCAGCGCGGCGCCTAGAGTGGCGCAAAATCCGATCGAAAACGCCTTCGCGAGTTCCCATGGGAGAATCCGGATTACAGCAGTGTACCCTGAGTTAGTATTTGGCATAGGCGGCATAGGGATCCCCACCGCCGAGATGACGAGGGCAAGAACGACGCCGAGTAATACACCGGTTACGCTGCCGATCATTCCGAGGATGAGCGTTTCGCTTAGTATTAGTTTGAACACGTCCTTGCCGCGATTGCCGACCGCCATCAGGGTGCCAAACTCTCCCGTACGTTCGTATAGGGTCATGTTTACGCTGTTGGCCACGCTAAGCGCAACCAGACCCAGAATGATTAGATGTAGGACTAAAAAGTACCGCTCATAAAGGTCCACAGCCTTTTGATAGAAGTCGGCCAATTCGTACCAAGTTTTAATCTCATATTCCTTCTTCGGTAAAACATTTCTAACCTGCCGCGCCACCGCATCAGTATGCTCCGTGTCTCTGAGAGCGAATACCAGACTGTGCACCGCTTTGGTCGCGAGCAACTCCTGCGCTGCGGCGAGAGGGATGCGGACCGCTCGATCGTCGTATTCTTTGGAGAAGGTATGAAACACCCCGGCGACCTTGAAATCGAATGTATTTATCGCCCCGTCGCGCGTACTGATAAGTAGAATTACGTTACTCCCGACCTTTAGATTGAGTGCATTGGCAACACCTTGACCGACGATGATGTTGTAAACATCGTTTTTTGGAAGATTAGTTCCAGACGTAATCGTGATATAAGTGGAGAGCTGCAATTCCCTTTCCGGATCGATCCCCTCGCCAACAATCGGGAAAGTTGTGCGCCCATTGCTCAGGAGGCCGGAAAAATTGACGCGCGGTGTAATATCGACGACTTGATCCAGTTGACTGAGATCGGCGATGATTCTATCCGGAGCGTCGATCATATACTGATACGGCGACCGGCGTCCCAACTGATAGTAGCCGGCTCTGTACACTTGCAGGTGGCCAAATTGTGAGTGAATGGTAGCCTCGCGAAGCTGAATAAAAAAATCCTGTACGAACCCGCCACTCATGATCAATGAAACCACGCCGAAAACGATCGCCGCAAGGGTCAGGGCCGTACGCGATCTATGGCGAAAAACGTTACGGAGAGCGAGCTTCCACATCGATGTTAACGGTTGTGGCGCAAAGCGTCGACGATATTTAACCGTGATGCCTTCCAGGCAGGGTAGAGGCTGGCAAGAAGCGACGTCGAGATGGCGATGAGGAAGGCATTGGTGGACAGAACCCACGTGAGCCGGATCTCGCCTGAAAACCCTCGACTCATGCCGGGAGCTGGGGGCATGGGGATACCATAAGAAGAAATAATAAGGGCGAGCAGAACTCCCACAAGAAGACCGATCAGCCCACCGATCAAACCAAGGATGAACCCTTCGGTTATGAAAAGGCGCATAATCCCTTTTCCCTTGGTTCCCAAGGCCAGTAGGGTTCCGATTTCGCCGGTTCGCTCAAGTACGTTCATCGTCATCGTGTTCGCAATACTGAGAACAATAATTAACCCAATGATAATTTTCAAAACGAACATTTGCCGAGAGTACAGCGCAACCGTTTTATTATAGAAGTCAGCGAGATCGCTCCACGGTCGAAATTCAATCGCGCTTGTGCCCTCGGGGAATTCCTTCTTCAGTCGTGCCAAGACTTTTTCTGTAATCTCAGTCTGGTCGAGAAGCACAATCCATAGGTTAGCTCCCGCAGTGCGGAGTAGTTCTCTTGCAAGGCCGATGGGGAGACGGATCGCGGCGTCATCAAATTGCTTACTAAGGGTATAAAAAAGACCGCGCACTCGAGCTTCCACAGCATTGATGCTTCCGGCGGGCGTAGTGATGAGCAAGACAATGGGGTCCCCTACCTTTACCCCAAGATTGGCCGCTAAGCCCTCGCCTAGAATCGTGCCCTTGGGGTCAGTGGACGAAAGGCCCTGGCCTTCAACTATGAATAGAAAACGGCTAACTTTTTCCTCTTTTTCGGGATCGACTCCTTCGCCGATGAACGAAACGGTTGTTTCGCCGTGGGTGCTCAGACCGCCGAAGGTAAGCCGCGGCGTTATGACACGTACTTCCGGATTGGAGGCGATGACGGAGAGTTCTGGAGCTTGATCGGCCAGCACAAATGAAGAAAGGTCAGCTTGACCTTGGGCAAAGTAGCCGGATTTGGCGACTTGGATATGCCCTAAACGGGATTGGACCGTAGACTCGCGCATAGCAAAAAAAATCCACTCAATAAAACCGCCGCTCAGCAATAGGGATATGACACCGAAGATTATGGCGGAAAGAGATATGGCTGATCTGACTGGCTGACGCACGATATTTCGCGCGGCGAGGGGGAGTGTGGACATGGCAATAAAAAATACTAGAGCAGCGCGGTTATTTTGCGCAACCTGATTATCTTATTTCCGAAAATTCAAGCGAGAATTTGATCCAATCTGTCGGGTCAAAAGAAATAGTGAGAATCTCAACATGCAACAGAAGATTACTTTGCCGAAACAGTGGCCTTCTGTAAAGCAAATTTATATTTCTGCAAAACCGAATAAATTGTAAATAAGGCATACACTTTCTGAATCAGTGCTAAGCATTTTATCGTCTTTTTTGATTAATGAACGCACTCATTAGAAGATTACTTTGCCGAAACAGGCGGGCCTTATTTAATATTTTCTGTAAAACCGAATAAACTGTAAATAAGGGATACACTTTCTGAGTCATGCTAAGCACCTAATTTTATGATCTTTTCTGTACTAATGAACGCAATCATTTTTGGGCTGTTATTTTTCTTTACAGATTTAATCGCTGCTGCGAACTTTTTTTGCCGCAACAAGTTGGCTTTTACCTGTTAATAAGAATTACAAAACGCCGAAAAACCAATGATATGTAGTTGTCCTACAATTTAGGCACTTGATTTTATAGAAAAATGGCCTGCTAATTGCTCTAAACCGAGTCGTGGGAACTGTTACACGCCAAAAGTTTAGAGGAGGTAAGTTCATGAAAATTTTTAGTCAAGTGAATATGGGGAAAGGCGGGCTAGGCGCCTGTCTGCTCGCGATCGTCTTTACGCTCGTCGTAACGGCTACGGTCCAAGCGGATCCTTTCCTGTTTGACCCCGACGGCCCGGGTGCGCTCGCGGTGCAGTCCACGAACACATTCGACCAGTTACCGGGAAATGCGCTTTCCTTAGGCGGAATAACGTCGTTAGTAGGCTGTAATCCTGGAGCCGGCGGAGCTTGCACGACGACAATACCGTTCAGTACCCTTTATCAAGCGAGGCTGGGGGCCATAACTAGCCCTACGGGCGCGGATATAACTCCCGCCGCCCTAAACACTGGGTTTGAGATCACGTTTGTTGCACGATTTCCAGAGGTTACTACTGCAGTATTCGGCACCCCCGGGTTGGTCGGCAACACTACCTTTATTAGTTGTGGCCCGGGTTGCGGCACGGCGTCGGCTACGAACTTTTTTGAGATCTATTTCGATCCGAGTGTGGATGCCAGCGACCTGGCCGGCGTCGGCTTCAATGACGTGGCCGCGTCTGCGACTACGCCCCTTCCAGCGCCTTACGGAGGTCCCGCACCCGGACCGTTGCCCGGTCCTGGGCCGATACCGGCGGCCGTAGCGGGTGGCAGCACTCTGATCATGAGTGGGTTCATAACTACCGCGAATACGAACTTCTCGCTAACGAATTGTCCCGCTGGTGGCTCGACCGCGAACCTCGATGGGTTCGGCGGAGTGGATAACTATGGTCCCGGGGCTTTTCCTCCCAACGGTATCGACTCAGTTTGCGGAACTGGCTCGACAAGCCTGACGGGTGGTATAACCTTTGTCAATCCTCTGTGGTTCCCTCAAGGATTGAATGCGTTTGCGCTAACAATTTTCACGACGACTAATGTCTTGCCGTTCTCGACGGTCGATCCATCCGCAAGATTTGTCCTGGCACCAGGAGGCGCCATTCCCGTACCCGATGGGGCCGGCACTCCTGCCACTTCGATAGGCTTTGTTAATGGAGCCCCTGGCTCACCCGACGTCCAATTCCAGGCGGATGCCAGCCAAACCTTTACCCTTCGAGTTCCTGAGCCGAGCAGCTTGTTACTCCTTGGTTCCGGCTTGATTGGGGTCGCTGTTTTACTGAGACGCAGGACAAAGAAGTAAAAATCGTTGAGCCGATAGAGGAATTCTGTCACGCTCTAAAAAAGGCACCCTTCGTGGGTGCCTTTTTTATTTGTGCATCAGCATGTGAAACAACTGGCGCAAACAGTCATTGCACGGTCGAACCTATCTTTTGCGACATCCACTTGTGGTTCGAGATCCCTGCAACACGATGCCGTGCGCTCCTCGCGTCTACATCAAACCGTGCCTATAGGTAATGCAACTCACTTTGTAGGGGAGCCCTACGCAAGTGATGTGGATCGAGACTCGGGTCACGCCGACCTATTTCAATGTTGTGGTTTAACGAGCACTACGGCTGGTTCATACGCCGAGGGCCAGAAATAACCGAAGAGCGCATAGAAGAATAATTGTGGCTTGCGCAGCACTACTTTTGAAGCGGACGGATCCAAGGCCAAATCCATGTTGTGTCCAAGGGCTTTGTTGAACTCGTCGAGAAAACGATAATTAGCGAACGGCATTAATGTGTCCATATAAGAACGGCGGTAAGAGCCGACAATTTCCAGCCCGGCATCGACAGCTAATCTGTGAAGGCTCTGTTCAGTAAGGATCACACGATGAAAAGGAAGATGGAGACGCATTATATGGGGCTCTAGAGCGTCCATTTCTACCCCTTCAGCGTCTGCGGTGCCGATATAGAGTAGCCCACCAGGCTTTAGCCTACTGGCGCAATCCATGATCATATCGCGAGGAGACGGGCAGTGTTCGATGACGTCATTGGCGATGACGCAATCGAAAGGGGACTTAGGCGGATTTGAAAATTCCATCACGTAGGGATCATATCCGCTCATTTGCGAATAACCTCGATTTGTAAGGAATCGGATGAGTATTCCGTTCCCGCAGCCGTAATCCAGAATGGAGTGATCCCTTTTGAGGCCTGCTTTCTCCAGTCGGCGCAGAAGGTTTCGCAAAGTTCCTTTAGCGAAAACGTCCAATCGTCGCTGATTCAATGGGTAATCGCTGTAGATGTCGCTAAAGTCCACCGGGTCGACCGCATGAATGGTTTGGCACTTAGGGCATTGCCAGAGACGAAACAGAGAACAGAGAAATCGCTTCGTGTTTCCGCGAGCACTGCCTAACTCGCGCGGATTGGGATCGGCGGTTTCATAAGTGCAAAAGCGACACCGGTATCTAGATTCGATCAATTCGCCGGGAGAATCGACTGTAGCTCGAACTCGGTCTCGCAATGATTCGCTCATATCAGCACTCGTATTAGGGATGACTTAGAGCCGCGATCAGCTGTTATTATAGCGCATGAGTCAAATAATCTCCCACACGCAACGCGTTGGCGGCGATCGTCAACGCCGGGTTTATTCCGCCACTTGAGGGAAAAAAAGAACCGTCGACGATATAGAGGTTCGTTACGCCATGAGCCCGGTTCATCGGATCGAGAACGCTCGTGGCGGGGTCCGAGCCAAAACGACAAGTGCCACATGCATGGGCGATCCGTTCATTGTTTTCCGCTTGTTTGATAGGCAAGACCCGGTAGGATTTCAGGGCGGCACGGACGCGTTTGCGAAACCGGTCAATGCGCCGCCGATCGTACTCGGTGATGCGATACTTGAGTATTAAGCGGGGGCGACCCATCTCCCGCGATTTCACTATGTTCACCTGGTTATCGTCATAGGGCAGGTCTTCAAGGATTGTTGCGAGAATTGTCTTGCCGGCAAAAAGGCGGCTCAAAGCCGAGTCGGCGAGGGGACGGAGGCAACGGAAAATCGATGCGGCAAACGGCACCGAGCTCTCTGCTAACTGTTGCTCAAGAGCCGCCGTGATGATCTCGGCCGGCGGCATGGCGCCAAAGGTTTGGACCGATCCGAATTTTTCTCCATCGATTCGGTAAAAATCGTTAAAGGCTAGTTCTTTCATCGGAGAGTATTGTCTCGCGGTCTTGGGAAAGACCACGTAAAGGTCAATCAAGTGTCGCATCAAGTTCTTGCCGACCAATCCTGAGTCATTAGCCAGTCCGTTGGGCCATATCGGCGAAGCCGAATTCAGTAAAATAGCCGGGCTTCTCAGGGCGCCCGCGGCGAGGACGACCAGCGCTCCCCGGAGCGTTACTGCCTGGCCACGCCAAGAGCAAACTACCCCCGTCACGCTCTTTTTATCGGCTTCAAGTTTTAACACTTCGCATTCGTCCAGCAATTGCGCTCCAAACTGTTCGAGCGCGGGCGCAAGGCAGATTCGAGAACTGTCGTTCTTGCAATCTCTGGCGCACAAATATCCCTGGCAACACTCGCAGCCGGGCACAAACTCGCAAGCAAGTGGTAAGCGGTATGGATGAAGCCCTCGATCCGTGAGAAATTGGTAAAGCTCGTCGCCCGATGGGCTGAGCGCTGGGGGTTGCGGGTATGAAGCAGACTCACCGTCACTCCGCATTGGGTCGACCGTGCCCCTAACTCTAAATAATTTTTCCACCTTGGCGTAATAGGGTTCGAGCTGCTCGTAAGTGATCGGCCAACTTTCGGGTAAGGTCGATTCGGTGTCGTCTTGGTAGTTGACCTTGGGCGTAAAGTCACACGGGAAAAAACGCTCGAGGGCCATGCCATATAATGCGCTGGACCCGCCGCCACCGCCGCCTATAAACGGGATAAAACAACGGTGTCGAGGAAGGGACGCATCCTCGATAGTTTCCATCGATCGACCGCTTCTTAGCAAAACACCGCGATGTTTCGATTGAGCGACTTCTGGGAGGTCGAAAGCGCTTTCTGCATAGCGCCCCCGAATCGTAGAAGGTCCCATAGTCGCCATCCCTTGCTCACAAAACAGAACCTTTTTGCTAGCTCGAGCTAAGGCATAGCCCAGAGTAGCGCCGCCCATGCCTGTCCCAATAATGATTGCGTCCCAATACTGCTTGTCGGGATCAACGGGGGGCACCGATTGGCTCCTGTGACGGACCTAGCGTTAAGTTCACGACGAGAGCAGCGAATGTTTTTGCAGCGCAGTGACGTGTTATTTCCTTTTGCAGTCTCTGGGCATGTTCGAAATAGGTCTCGCCTTTTAATATTTCCGCGATGGCCTTTTGCAGGTTTCTCTTGCTCGCATGCTCGGATCTAACGAGCAATCCCGCGCCTTCACGAACGATCGCTTCCATCATCAAATGTTGATCCATATTCGATGGAATTCCGATTACAGGAATTCCTTCTTTTAGCGCTTGATACACGCTTGGACTACCACCGTTACATATGACCAATCTGGCTCGCTTCGCGACCTGATCGCCAGGCAGAAAATCAGCCGCCCACACGTTTGAGGGGTGATTGCTCGTTTTCCAACGACCGGCGGTGGCAAGCACTACGTTAACGGGTAAGCGAGCTAGAGTTTCGATCACCGTTGGCAAAACATAAACCGGTCCGGACGAACCAAGGCTTACAAATACTAGCGGTTTCTCAGCATTGAGATCGCACCACCAGTCGGGCAAGCCAATATTAGGAGCCCAACTTACTGGGCCTAGGTAATGATGATTATTTGGACGTCCAGTGGTGGGAAACAATCCAGGTATATCCGCGTAAAGAACATAGTCGCCATCCGTATAGGTCTCCAATAAGTTCGCCAACGGCGGCATTCGGTAGTCTCGTCTCACTTCATTCAAAGGCCGCGCATGGTAAGCAAATACCATTGGTTGAATGCGCTTAAATATCGTCGAGGTCAACGAAACTCCAAAAATTCTTGTAACAGGGAGATCCGGGACAGGATAATGGTCAGTTGTGAAATATTTACTCCAATACGCATTGGTAATGGCCACGTACGGCACCCGACAGTGAGCGGCACTAACCGAAAGAGAGAGTCTAAAATCACCGATGACCAAATCGGGGTGAATTTTTTCTAACAGCTGCAAGTCTTCATCAACATAAGAGTGAAGTGTGGCACGGTTATATACGGGACGACCCGTGGACAAAGATCTAAGAAATTGCTCGCTGCTAATACTATTGATCGGCCAAAAATGGGCCGATAAATTCGTCAGGATCTCGTCGTAACCGGCAGCGCAGGCGAAGTGTATTTCGAAGAGAGTTGAATCGAGAGACCGAGCAAGCACCAGGGGCCTGGTGACATGGGCTAAGGTTACCCCTTCGGCGACAAACAAGACACGTTTTCGCGGACCGTCACTCATGACTGATTGAGAGCAATTTCGGAAACAATTGTCTTGTCCACTCGTTGTCGGTTCTGTTTTGCCTTCCATCTCTCGCAACTCAGTGCAGGCGCCGTATAGTTCTTCCGGATGGCGGCGCGCCCAAACCTACTCTAAAAAGCATCGCCGGAACTCGATCTTGTGGAATTGCAAAGAATGATTCGAGGTCACGGCGCAAACCATCGATAACTCGAATCTGATTCGGCGTTAGACCTTCCTTCTCGGATAGACGAGAACGCAGCTGAAGAAAAATCACTGCTGTCATGGGCTGGAGAGCGAGATTTTCTTTGGTTGCCTGGAGCCAAACGCGCTGGAATACGCGTCCGGCCTGCAAAAACGCGCTCGGCGATGATTCCGGAACGGTGAGTAGGCCGGCTGCGCTGCAGCGCCGCATGAGCGCCACGCTGTGATTGGCGGCGGTCCTGCTGAAGCCGAAGCGGTTAAGAAACTTCACAACCGACCAGCGTTTCAAGCAGCGAAATGCCAGTGATCCTGCTTGCCCCAGTTCCAGAGTGTCAATGGGCAGACCATCCCTTGTGCTTTCCACTTCGGCTTGGTTCCATCGGAGCGTCGAAAAGAAATGATCGTGGATGTGCTTATTTTCGAATAACAATCGGTCTGCGCGGGCAATGAGGCGCCCCAATTCACCAAGGCTGGTTTTCTCATGAACCCAGGAAAGCTCAACATTGGTAAAGTTTTCAAATACCGACTGCATGTTTTTTGATGCTTGGGGATCGAGGGGAGTGGTAGCGTAAAGCCTGCGGTTTGTGCAGCGTCTCTCTATGAAATCGACCAGAGGATCTCTTTCAGCTCCCGAATCGAAAGAGATTCGAGCTATCAATTGAACGTCCCTCGAATCGGGAAAATAATCGATGTTTGCGTGGCGTCGCATCTCGGTCGCGCCAATAAGAATGTTCTCGATGGCGCTCCCCAACGCAATGAATGAGGCAAGGTGGCGAACATTGAACAGGGAAAGATCTCGATGTGGATCATGACGAACAAGAAGCGTTTCGCCATCGATAATAAACGACCAAGGTTGCAGATTATCGCCGGAAGGCGCCTGCGCGCCGGCACGGCATAGCCTGTGAAAAAAGTCGGCCGGTAGGCTCACAACACTTCGAATGGCAAAATAAAGTCGCTGTGACGGCGGATGATCAAATTTTTTCGACTGACTTGTTCCAATGGGAGATGCTGTGCCGTATCGAGGCGCGTCATTTTAGATAGATTAGAGATTCGCAATTGACGCTCCTAGCCGCCATAGGCTCGATCGAATCCCAAGGCACGCAGCTTTCGCGCCAGTATCTTTCGCTTAAATTGCTGCAACCAATTTCGATTGCCGCGGCGCAGTCGCCGTTTGCGCAGCAGCTGGCGGTAACAATCGAACTGGAGATACTCGGGCGCGAACATGGGGGGGCGACGCTGTAACAAAATTTTCAACGTCTCTCCTCCTGCCAAGGATGCTGCCAACTGACAGCCTAAAATGCTTGACGGCCCTCTACCGGTTTGAGTATCGACTGAGCTGAGATCCATGTAGGGTAGATGAAGGCCGCCCGGTGCTAATCCGACTATGAATCTCATCAACTGTTCAAAGGGCTCTTGATCATCCGTCAAATCGAAATAATCGTCAAAGCTCATGCCGCCAGTCGCGAACACGTGCAAGGTTGCCGAAAAACCCAATGGCGCAGCGGTTAAAGCTGGAATACCTGCTTGCCATGCGGCAGCGAAGAGTTGCCGACGCGCAGATAACGCGAAGAAATCGACGCCGTCAAAAACCAAATCGGCGTCCCTTACAAAGGCTCCGACGTTATCTGCACAGATATTTCGATCGACGACTTCCACTCTACATTCGGGATTGATGGAACGGATCATGTCAGCGGTGACTTCCGCTTTGTTCTTGCCGACGCTTTGAACCGTAGCCCCAATTTGTCGGTTTATGTTGGCGATTGAAAACGTGTCGGTGTCAGCGATTCGGAACCGTCCGATGCCGAGGCGGGCACATGTGTGCGCGTGCAATCCCCCAACGCCGCCGCAGCCGGCAATCACGACCAAAGACGAGGCCAGTATCTGTTGTTCTTCGAGGGAAATGAGACCAGCATTTCGTTCGAAGGCTTCGGCCTGCGAAAAGACAGCAACTTCGCTCGATCTATGTTTCCGCAAAGCGTCCACAAGTCTAACACCGACTTACATCGCTGTGGGAATTTTATAATCTTCTTTTTTTAACTCGGAGAAACGCTTGTATCGAATTCCCGTGGGGATCGATTGGGCGAGCCTGGGATATTTCAATTCGAAATTGTCAAAACCGCTCGGGATTTTGATTACATGAGGAAATCTAATACCGCGATGCTCACACCCAGGCCCTGTTTGTTCGAGTTGCATGCCCAAACCTTTAAAAATTCTTGCCAACGACCGCACGGCAAGAAAGAACCAATGATTAATGCCATTTTGTACGCTGTAGTCGCGAGCGGCGTACAGCAACGCCAACATCAGCCAGGGAGCCTTTCTTCGCTCGTCGGCCACAGTAATGTCACTGTCGCTGGCTTCGTCATCCGCGTTCCAGGGAATTTGATACGGCGTGTGTCGCTCTAGCGGGCGGCGGCGATATTGTGCAACTACGCACATTCGCGAAATCTCGGCGGATGTTGTAAAGTCTGCCATTGATTCTGCTCGCTCCAGCCGCAGGAGTAAGTCTTTATCTATGGTGGCAAACCTGCTTATCGGCAACTTCTCCAAGGGGCCAAGCACCAATCTTAGTGCGGCGATCCAGTCGCCAGTTGCGCGTGCTCTGACGATAAAATGCGCGGAATCTGCGTCGAACTCGTCAGTTTCTCTTTTGTCTGGGAAGCGCAAGGGTTCCTCGTAACCGGTCTCGAGACAATAGACCTGATAACGGATGCGTTGGTTAATTTCCTTGCCTTCTGCATCGTCGGCAAGAAAGGCTTCAAAGTATTGATCAAACATAACCCTTTTAGCCGTTTCTGTC
>WNGB01006561.1_pt1 | contig 17050 bp, 18 predicted proteins | sample 5400681 | NCBI WGS metagenome assembly WNGB01 (sample SAMN13153367, study PRJNA577476) | soil metagenome | isolation source: 115 cm soil or saprolite under grassland replicate 2 | place: USA:California | collected 2016-06-15 | reverse complement strand
CAAACACCAGCGGGTCGGCGTCGGGCAGGCTGCTGACCAGCAGGTCACGCAGCCGCTCGACCTCGACGCGACCACTGGCCAGCGCGTCGTAGACGCTGCCCCAGCCGCGCCGACAGACCGGTTCCAGACTCAGGTGCGGCAGCGCCGAGAACGCCTGGGCGCACAGCAGCGCGTCGCCCAACTCGAACAGCGCATCAGCGCGGCGGGTGAAGCAGGCGTGCAGCTCGGTCCGGAACGCGCCGAGCCGCGCAAGGGGGGAAGTTGGCATCGGCATGGCCGCGCAGCCTGACCCACCCGACGGCCACAGGCAACCTGACCAGCGCAAACACCCTCGCCGGGTTAAATCACAAGCTTAGCGGCAACCCTCCCACGGGCCGCCAGTGGTCTATGCGGGAGTGTAACCTATGAGCAACTTGCGGCGTTCTTGCTCCAAACGCCATATCTGAGGGCGTGCGAGGCGCGGGCGGTCTCCCGCTTGGCCCCCCCGGCGGGGGCCGCCCGCCTACTAGCCCTGGAGAACACCACGCGATCCCTGCGTGGCTGTCGTGCGACGCGTTGCGATTGGGCGCCTCGGGGCTGGCCGCCCATCCCCATGGCTTGGGCCAGCGCCCGAGGCATCGCCGGCAAGTGTCGATGGCCACTGCGGCGAGGGAGCAACACGAGGTTCGGGGGAGGCACCTCGGTTGCACCACCCTCACAAGAACGGCGGATGCCAGCCCGTTGTTACGGATCGCCGCCCAGCGGGGTCCATACGCGTGCCACCCGCAAGCTGCCGTTGACCGCTTAGAGCCTGTTGCCCAAAGGCGGCGTGAGCAGGTCGTCAGCAGCCTTCGGGCCTGGGGAGCGCCGCGGGGCCGCGCCCGCCGGGTGGACGATGCTCGCCGCGCTTGCTGCATCTCGCCCTGGGTCGCGGATCAGGTGGTCGCCGGGCTGGCCGATCCTCGGGTGGCCTGGTGCCGCCACAGCTTGAGCAGGTTGTGGGTGCCGCACAGCAGCTTCCACTCGGCCTCGCAGGCGGCCAGCCCTCGGCGCAGGAACCGCCGCCCGCCCTGCTGCTCCTTGAGCTGGCCGAACACCGGCTCGATGGTCTGCTTGCGCTTGGCGTAGCAGGCCTTCCCGTCGTCGCTGGCCAGCTTCGCGTTCATGGCGGCGCGCAGCCCATCGCTTCGGGACTCTGTCGGCTTGCCGTCCTTGCGGGGCTTGCCCTGCCGGCCGTGCCTGGCCGGTGGGATCAGCAGCTCCGGCGCGTCCGGGATCTGAGTCAGGTTGGCGATCGACCAGTAGCCGCAGTCGGCCAGCAGCCTCCCAGGCCGCTGGGGAATGCCAGCGGCGCCAAGCGTCGCGGTGGTGGCCGCCAGCATCGGGTCGAGCTGCTGCAGGTCGTTGGCCTGCTGGGTCAGCTCGGCGGCCACGATCACCTGCTCCAAGGTAGTGACCGCCTGGGCGTTGTAGCCCTGGATGCTGCCGCGGCGGGTGTGCAGGAGGCGGCTGTCTGGGTCGGTGACGTTGGCGGTCACCTTGGGGTTGGATGCCTCGTCACGGCGCCGCGGCCTGATGTGCGCCCGAGGCTGTCTGCCCTTGGCCCGGGCCGCGGCCGCCAGCGCGGCGACCCGCTGCTGGTAGCGGCGTTGCCGCGCGGCCGCCTCGGCCTCCAGCAGGGCCTTGGCTTGGCGCAGCCGCGCCAGCCGACCGGCCTTGCTGGCCAGCTCGGCGGGCAGCTCGTCCCCGCGGGCCTGGTCGTGCTCGTGGTCCTCGCGCTGGTCGGCCTCGGCGGCCTGCCGCAGGATCTCGGCGACCTCACGCTCGATCTTGTCCAGGGTGTGGCTGGCGGTGGTGGCGGCATTGGCGGCCACCTTGGTCCCGTCCAACGCGACGATGCCGAGCTTGATCATCCCGGCGGCGGCGCACAGCCGCAGCGAGGCGACCAGGAACCCGGCCAGGGCCTGCTGGTGCCGCACGCGGAACCGAGCGATGGTCACGTGGTCGGGGAGCTGGTTGCCGGCAAGCACCCGGAAGGCGATGTCCTCGCTGCAGCGGCGTTCGATCTGCCGGGAGGAGCGCACCCCGCTGGCGTAGGCGTACAGCAGCACGCCCAGCAGCATCGTGGGGTCGTAGGCGGGATGGCCGTGCCCATCGGACCGGTAGGCGCGCAGGAACGGACCGAGGTCGAGCTGGTCGACCACATCGCGCACGAACCAGGCCAGGTGGTCGGCTGGCAGCCAGTCGCGCAGGTCGGGTGGGAGCAGGAAGGGCTGGTCGCGGTCGCCCCGCAGGAAGTTGTAGGCCATGGCGCATACTAGCGCTTCGCGCCATTCATACCAAACGCGAATTGTTTCTTAAGTGTCAACGACCCGGGCAGCAACTAGGTTGGCCTCCAAGAGGCGCCTTCGAAGGGATTGGGTGTCGGCCCCCGCCAGGACGGAAGCGGCGACTACCCAGCTGTCGATGCTTCGCGCAGCTGCCAGACCCGCACGACGTGGTCCAACAAGCGCCTGCCGGAATGGCCACTGGTGACTAGCACTCGGCCGTCGGGGCTGAACGCCACACTCATCGGAGCATCGGGCATCGACGCTGGAACCTCGTGGCGGACCACCAGCAGCTCCTCGCTGCGGTGGGCATCCCAGACCCGCGCGGTGTCGCCGCCGCCGACCACCAGCCAGCGGCCGTCGGGACCGAACGCCACGTCCCAGGTCCGGGTGTCGTGGCGGAACGCGGCGACCTCCTGGCCGCTGGCGGTATCCCACACCCGCGCGGTCTTGTCCTCGCCCGTGGTGGCCAGCAGGCGGCCGTCGGGACTGAACGCCACCCTCCCACACCAGTCGTGGCTGACCCCGACCAGCTCCTCGCCGGAGGTGGCATCCCAGATCCGCGTGGTCTTGCCGCTGGTGGCAAGCCAGCGCCCGTCGGGGCTGAACGCCACATCGTTGACCCCGGGGGCGTTGGTGACCCGAAGCAGCTCCTGGCCGGTGGCCACCTCGAAGATCCGCGCGGTGCAGTCCGCGCTCCCGGTGGCCAGCAAACGGTTATCGGGGCTGAACGCCACCGCCTGCACCTTGGGATAGCCGGCGCCCGGATTGTCGACGAACTTGTGGGGGATCTTGTGGAGTTGCTTGCCGGTGTTGGCGTCCCAGATCCGCGCGGCGCGGTCCCATCGACCGCAGGTGGCAAGCCAGCGGCCATCAGGGCTGAACGCCACTCCCAGTGCCCCCCGCCCCCGCCAGGACCCGTGCCGGACCGCAAGGCGCTCCCGCCCGGTGGCGACCTCCACCACCGGGACCCGCTTGCCGGCGGTGGCCAGCGCGAGCCAGCGGCCATCAGGGCTGAAGGCGACGTCGAAGAGGAACCCGGGTGCAGGGATCGTGGTGGTCAAGGTCGCCTGCATCGCCATTGCGACTCCCTTTCGCCGAGGGCCCGCCCCAGCGCTCCCACACCCAGCAACAGCCTGGCCTCCCGAGCAAGCTGCCGGATGGCGCGCAGCAGACCACACCCACAGCGCCCAAGCAATCCCACCAGCCCCGGCGACGCCAATCCACTACCGCAACCCGCTGTAGAACCGCCGCTGCCTGTCGCCTTTCCGCAACAAGCTGCTTAAGGTCAACGTCCTCGTCGGGCCGGGTAGCCTGGTGCCCACCCATCCACCAGCAGCAGGAGCGGGGCTAGTGGCGCAGCTCGGCGCCAACGCCGATGGCGAGGTCCTGGAGCCCGGCCGGGTGCCGGACTGCTACCTCGGCGTGCACCTGGACCCAGCCGGCCACGACCAGGCGGCCGGTGCGCTGGTCGTCGCCCCCGCTGCGCTGCTGCATCCCGCCGTGCCGCAGCCGGACGGCACCGTGCTGTATGAGCTTGTGACCGGCCACCCCGACCGGGCAGCCCACGAGCTGGTGTTCCTCGCCGACCTCACCGTGGAGCTGCGCGCCTGGCCCTACGGCACCTGGGCCAGCCTTGGCGTGGACGCGCAGGCGGCCGCCGGCGCGGTCATCGCCGCCTGGCGGAGCGGCCACGTCAAGGGCCTGCGGCTGGACGGGCTGACCGCCGAGGAGGCCCTGGCGCTGGAGCGTCCGGCCATGACCTATGTACGCGAGCAGCTCCGCCAGCGGCTCGCCCGGCAGGTGCGGCGCGCCTGGTGGCGGTGGCTGCACCCCACCAGCGGACGCCTGCCCGGCGACCGCTTCCTGTAGCAGGGATGGGCCGCTACTACCAGGGGTCTGCTGTGCGGCCGCCTGGCTCAATCCCGAACCGGCGGAGACGATCGGCCTCGTGGTCGCGGCCGGTCCGCTTCAGCAGGCCGGCAAGGTCCTTCCCGATGGTGGCGCCGATCTCGGTCCCGTGGCGTAGCCAGCGTTCGGCTTCCTGGCCGCGGCCGTCCTGCTCCAGCAGCCTGGCAAGCTCCTGTATCGCTTCACCGTTGCCGCGTTCGGCGCCGTGGTGTAGCCAGCGTTCGGCCTCCTGGCCGTGGCCGTCCTGCTCCAGCAGCCTGGCAAGCTCGCGTGTTGCGCGGACCGTCCCGAGCTCGGCGGCACCACGCAGCCAGTTCTCCGCCTCCTGAGCGCGGCCAGTCCACTTCAGCAGCTCGGCAAGCTCCAGCATCGCCTGACCGTTGCCGCGCTCGGCCGCGCGGCGCAGCCAGCCCTCCAGCCTCTGGTCACGGCCGCGCTGCTGTCGCAGCCTGATCATGACCTCGAAGTCGCCACCTTCAGCCGCGTGGCGTAGCCAGCCCTCCGCTTCCTCGGCGTGGCCGGTCCGCTCCAGCAGCCTGGCAAGCTCCAGCATCGCCTGACCGTCACCGCGCTCGGCCGCGCGGCGCAGCCAGCCTATGGCCTCCTCGGCGCTGGCGGTCCACTCCAAGAGCTGGGCAAGCTCCAGCATCGCCACCACGTCGCCGTCGTCCGCCATGCGACGCAGCCAACCCTCCGCTTCGGGACCGCGGCCGCGGTGCTCCAGCCGCTCGACAAGCTCCCACATCGCGTCAGGGTGGCCGTCCTCGGCCATGCGGTGTAGCAGGTCCTCCGCCTCCTGGTGGCGGCCCGTCCGCTCCAGCAGCATGGCAAGTTCCCACATCCCGGTCGGTTGGCCGTCCGCGGCCAGCTCGCGCAGCATTTCCTCCGCCTCCTGCCGCTGACCAGCCTTGTCCAGAGCAGATGTCAGCCAGACCAGCGCGCTGGGATCTCCGGCGTCGATGGCGCGGCCAAGCCACTTGCGCATCTCATCGTGGTGGCCGGCAAGCGACAGCCAGATGGTCAGCGTCCGCATCGCCTCGGTGTTGCCTGCCTCGGCGGCAGGGGTGATTAGGCGCACGGCGTGCCGATACAGGCGCCTCGAACTAGCTTCGCGAGCGAGACGGACGCGGTCGTCGGAGTCGATGGTGTGGGCGCCTGCCGAGTCCCACAGCGAGCCGGGTGGCGGGACTGCCTGACGGGTGGTCTGGCCGTGTTGGAGGAGGTAGTCAGCCACGACGTAGCCGGCCACTTGTCCCATGCGGGGGCCAGCAGCCGGGACCAGCGCTGCGGTCGCCCCGTGCAGCTCCTTGGTGGCGTAGGCGATCGCGGCGTCGAACCACTCGGGGGCGGCGGTCGCTCTCTGCCGCGCGGTGAGGCAACCAGGAGCCACTGCACACAGCAGCTCGGCCGGTAGTGGTGCCAAATGGCCGAGTCGGCGCAGGTCGATCGCGGCGGTCATCACCGCCTTGGCGTAAGGGTCGGTGGCATGCTCCCACCGGTCCACCAACTGCGGGGCGCCAGCCAGCACTTGCGTCGGGCCGAAGTTGGGGTCTTGCAGCGCGATCTCCAGCCGAGGGTCTTCACCCGCCAAGCTGGCGGCACGGTCGCGTTCCCCTTGAGTGAACTCAGCCAGGCGGATGACCTGGGCCAGCGTGGTCAGGATCTGCCGAGCATGCCAATGGAGATCCCGCCCCGTGCCAGGTTCGGATGGAGGGGCAGCGGTGAACTGCTCGTACCACTGCGGCCACATCGTGGCCACGACCACGACGGGCTGGTCGGGGTCGAGCAGGGCCCGCACCGTGCTAACGGTCAGCCGATTCGGATCGGCCAGGTAATGCTGGGCCTCATCCAGCCACACCACCACGCCGGTACGGGGCAGCTGCCGGCTGGTCGCCGCGGCGGCAAGCTCCTCAGCGTCGGCCGGGTGGAACAGCCGCCACCCTGGCAGCTCGGCGTTAACCGCCTCATAGAGGGTCCGGGTCTTGCCCGTCGAGGAGCTGCCGACAACGACCACCAGCCCACCCCGCCCCGCGGCCTCCACGACTGTCTCGCGGACCTCCTCGTCCACGTCACGCGGCACATACCGCGGCAGCTCTGGGAGCTGCCGGCCTGGCGCGGGCGTCGCGCTCCGGGTCGGGCGCGTGATCGAGGCGTGCACGCTCAGCCGACGCGGGTCGCACGCGTCCACCCTCGGCAGCCGCAATCCTGCTGTGTGGAATCCAGCAGGGCCGACCGCGATCGCCGCTCGGACCCGCAGCCATGCTCGCTGCCGGGCGCCGCGGACCCCACACGCCGTCAAGTACGCTGCCAACCAGTCCGGCTTGGGCAGCCGCTCGCCCTGTTCGACGGTTTGGATCGTGCTGCGCGCCAAGCCCGGTGCGCTCGATCCAGCGGCTTTCTCGAGGTCACGTAACGACAGTCCCTCTGCCGTCCGCAGCGCCCGCAAGCACGCACCCAACTCCGCCGCGGTGGTGGCTTGCGACGGATCGACCTCACCAGGTGGAGGCGGCGCATGCACCCTGTCAGGACCCTTCTCGTGCTGTCCGGCGACTCGCTGCCTGGTTGGACAGTCTAGGTGCTGGCCAGCAAAGCTATCGCCAGCACCCATGTCCCGTCCTGATCGCGCCCAGGATCGTCCAGGCTGATGCCGGACACCCGTCCAGGTGCTCATCCTTGGGACCTCATCGCCAGTCTCTGGAGCGGCCACGCCCCGGGAGGTCACCGCCATGCACCGCAGCCGGCCTATCAGTGCGGCACTCACCGGCGGTAGCGTCGTTGTAGCGGCCGTTCATTCCCCGATGGTGCTGGCCGTGGTCGCCGTGATCGTTCTGCTGGTGTACTGCGGCGTCATCCTGCCCGCCGTCTGGTCAACCAAGCCCACCCGCCGGCGCGACGCCCGCCACGTCCTCCAGCAGCTCCTCCGCCTCGTCCGCGAGCCCCACTCACCCTGAGCGCGACCGGGTTGCCGGTCGGCAGTACGGATGTCCGCACTCTCCCCCGCGCGCCCTTCGCCCGTGGACACTGGCGTCCGCACAGAAGCCCACTGGGCCCGGCACGGCGGACGCCCGCTGACCGCTGGCCATCCGAGCACCGTGACCACCGGACACTGCGGCAGCCAGACGATGGCAGCCGGACATGGTCGCAACTTGCGGCGGACAGCGCCGCAGACAGACCGGGCACGCAGGCACTGCGGCGGACACCGCCGTCCGGACACCGGCCACCGGCCACGGGTTCCGCAGCCGGCTGGCAGCCAGGTCTACGAGCTGCTCACCGGCCACCCGGAGCGGGAGCCCGGTGAGCTGGTGTTTGTGGCCGACCTCACCTGTGAGTTGCGCGCTTGGCCCCATGACACTTGGGCGGCGGTCGGTGGGGACCCCGAGCAGGTCGCCCAAGCGGTCATCGGCTGCTGGCGGGACGGGCAGGTCGACGGACTCCAAGTCGACGACCTCACCTTCGAGGAGGCTCGCTCCTCATCAGGCCGGCCATGACCTACGTCCGCGGCCAGCTCCGCGGCCGCCGGCCAGGCGACCGCTTCCTGTGGTGGGCTGGCACAGTAGGCTGCGGCAGTGTCCACGGCGGACAGCGCCGTCCGGACCCACGGCCGTGGCTTGGCCGCACTGCGGACACCCGACACTGCGACAGCCGTCGGTCGGGCGCGGCCGGACATGGCCGGACCCGGCGGCGGACGCTGCGGCAGTCTCAGCCGGCAGGCGCAGTCCGGCCGATGTGCACTGGCCACCCGGCTGGATCGAGCCTGCGATCCAGGCGCGGACGGCATCCGCGACCGCCGCAGTCCAGCAGCGGACATCCCGACCGCGGCAGGGTGCGGTATGGACACTGCGGTAGCGGTTCCGTCCGGACAGCGGACAGCCGGACATCGCGGCCGCGACCAAGACCGGACGTCCACGTCCACTTCCGCCGGTGCGGACAGACGGCGGACTCCGGTAGGCGCAGCCCGCGATGCCCGGCCGTCGAACGGCCGACTCCACACCCGGCGTTGGCAACCGTCCGGCTGTAGCGCCCTTCCTGCGGGCGCTTGCTGGTATGGCGCTGGCGTTACAAAGCGGGCGAGCCGCCGATCACAGATTGGCCGCTGACCGCGGATCGGCTGCTGACCGCGTCGTCGTGCACACCCGCCACCGTCGTATCGACGACGACGTGGTGCACGACTGAGGGCGTTGGCACCACGGTCGCGCTCGGAACCGACATCGCCGAGTCCGCGACGACAGGCGTGCCGGGCGCTTGGACCGCGAACGTGCTCCAAGGCGCCACCTCGACTGCTGCTGGTCCGGCCTCCGCGGCGAATGCCGTGTTGAGCCTGTCGCGGACAATAAGGAGGTGGTTGACATCGGCCGCCGCCATTTCCTGCGTCAGTTGGATCAGGAGGCGTTCGGGGTCGCGGGGTCCAGCTGCCGCCGCAATCTTGTCGGCGAGGATCTTGACCGACTTGGCGTCTGCAAGGCCGCTATTGACCTCGACGAGCTGGCGGGTCAGATCCCTGCGGACGAGCGCGGCGACGATCGCGACCGCTGTGGCGTCTGCAAGGCCCCTGCTGACCTCGATGCGCTTGAAGTCGAAGTACTCGCGGACCTGCGCGGCGAGTGCCGTCGGCTGGGCAGTCGGCCGCGTGCCGGTTACCGGGCTGTCGTGCGATATGCGCGTGTAGCCAGCGTCGCTGATCCATGCCTGGATCGCATCCCACAGCAGCCCGGGGAGCGCAGGGGGCCCCAGCGCTCCCAGGAGGAACCAAAACAGCTCCGCGAACGTGGCGAGCGCTTTCTGATAGGGCTCACGGACGGCTCGGCCATCGCCGCGCTCACCGGTGGCGGAGGGTGGGATTGGGGCCATCGCGTCTCCTCTAATGAGAGCGTTCACTATCAGGATATCGCGCGAGTGTCGATCCTGTATCCACAGCAGCCGATGATCGGATCTGTGAGTCTGCCAGCTCGCCCAGCGGCTCCCCGAGATCGTTGGGATGAACAGGCTGTTCAGGTATGCGACCAGGTCGGCGCGGAACCGCTGCTCACCGTCGAGCTGGTCGGGGTTGGGGTCAGCGGGCATCGGCAACCATCCCCCGCTCCTCGGCCCGATGGGGTCGGTCGGTGCGATCGGTGCGGTCGGCGTGGCGGCAGTCGGCGCGGCTGGCGCGCTGGCCGGCCAGCCGCTGGCCGCGGTCGGCGCGACGGGTGATCGCCCACGCGCGGGTGCTGGGCTTGGCCGCGTGGCTCTCGCGGTGCAGCTCCACCACCACCTCGGCACCGAGGACCGCGTAGTCCTCGGCGCGGCGGACCCGCTCGGCAAGCTCCCCGCCCGTGCGCGCCCGGGTGGGGAGCTCACCACGGTTGAGCGCCACAAACACCGGGTCCAGTGCCGGCGTGGCCGGCTGGCCGGCCCGCTGGCGGGGGGCAGCAACGGCGCGCTGGCGGACGGCTTCGGGGTTGCGGGCTGGCATGCCGAGCCCATGCCGCTGGAAGGCTTTGCGGAGCGACGGCCAGGTGGTTCCCAGCTCTGCGGCGGCGGCGTTGACGCTGCCGAGCCGCTCCGCCAGCGCAAAGGCGCGCTCGGCCTCGGCCCGGTCGGCCAGAAACCGGCTGGGCTGCCAGCCCAGCTGGTGACCTGCTGCGGATTCACAGCCCTCCAGCACCCCAGCGCGCCCTGGACCCGGCGCTGCCGGCTGCAACGCTCTGGTCCGCGACGGCGCCACCCTGTCCGCGGCCTCGACGGCGTCCTCGAGGAGCTCGGCGCCCGCTGGATCAGCACCGGCCGCCACGGCGCCGGCCGGGAGCGCCGCCGTACCCGCCTCCGCAGCTCTGGGCCGCCCCGCGCAGTGGTAGCGGCGGCCGTGACCGTGGCGGGGTCATCCTGGCCGCCGGGGTCGCCGGCGAAGCACCCACCCGGCGGAGGCCCGCAGGGTGCTGGCCGCCCTGGCCGACGGCGCGGTCATGGGCACCGCCCGCCTGGCGGCGGCGACCGGCCTGGCGCCCGTCGCGCTGGTCGCGGTCCTGCTGGACCTCGAGCTGGCCGGACGGGTGCGCTGCACCGCCGCGGGTATCCAGGCGGTCGGCCCGCGGGAGGCGGCCGGGCGGGAGGGCACCTGCGCCGAGCCGATGTGGCTGTCACAGCCGGCGCCTACCCTTCGACCAGGGCGCGTCGATGCGGGCTCCCGCCAGCGACGAGCTACCGGTCAACCGCTCCACCAGGAGGCTGCCATGTTCCGCCAGGGCGACGTGCTGCTCGTCCCCATCCTCGAGGCCGAGCTGCCGGCGGCCGTGGTCCCGGTTGCCCGTGACGGGCGCGGGGCGCTGGTCCTCGGCGCTGGGGGAGGCCACCGGGCACGCGCACGCCGTGCGCACGGGTGACGCCGACCTGCTGGCCGACACCGCCGAGCTCGACCGGCGGTTCCTGCGGATCGTCTCGGACGTCGTGCTGACCCACGAGGAGCACGACCCGATCCCGCTGCCGCCCGGCCTGTACCAGGTGGTGCGCCAGCGTGAGTACGAACGCGGCGAGTCCCGGATGGTCGAGGACTGACGCCCCGGGCCGCGGATGACCGTCCAGGCGGCGCCGCCCGGCGGGTGGCGCCCCGGCTGGCCTCCTGAGCTGACGGCCGAGCAGGAGGCGATGCTGGCGCGCATTCGCGACCGGTGGGCCGCCGTCGGCCTGGATGCCGGCCCGACCGACCGGCAGGCGGCCGAGGCCGGCTTCCGCCAGGCCTACCGCGCGGCCGGGCTGGCCCCGGCCCAGCGCGTCCTTTGGCTGGCCTCGCCGCTGCAGGGTGTGGTCGCTGCCGCGATCCTGGATGGGCACGACCGCGACCCCGAGGGCATCGCCTGGCTGCGGCGGCTGCTGCGCCAGCTCGCCAGCGACGGTCGGACCACTGTGCCGGCGGCGCTGGGCCGGCCCGCCGCGGCCGGGGTCGGCCGTCCGGTGCGCTCCTGGGTGGGGCCGCTGCTGTGGGCGCGGCTGCGCGCGGAGGTCCAGGGGCAGCTCGGGCACGGCCGCTGGGCGCTGCTGTGGACCCGCACGGGCCAGCCGCTGTCGCGCCGCCTGCTGGGCTGGCGGACGGTTGCGCCGCTGGTCCGCGTGCTGCGCGACCGGCTCGCGCCCACGATCCAGCAGTGGCAGCTCGACGCCGTGGTGGCGCAGGCCGCCTCCGGCCCGCTGGATGCCGTCTGGTGTGGGGTGGCCGCCGCTGCCCGCCAATTGTTCCCGGAGGCCCGCGGCCCAGAGCGGCTGGCTGGGCTGGAGCGCGCGACCGCCGCGGCCGGCTGGTGGTGGCCGTTCGAGCGGGCGGTGGTCGCCTGCGAGCGCCCGGTCGGCGTGCACCGTGACCAGAGCGGCCGGCCGCACAACCCCGACGGGCCGGCGCTGGCCTGGCCTGATGGGTTCGCCGTCCACGCCTGGCATGGGATGCCGGTCCCCGCCGGCCTGGTCGACCGGCTGGCGGAGGTGCGCCTCGACGACGTCCGGGCCGAGCCCAACGTGGAGCTGCGCCGGGTGCTGCTGGAACGCTACGGGTTGGACCGCTACCTGCGCGAGGTGGGCGCCACCCGGCTGCACCAGGACGCCGCCGGGACGCTGTGGCAGGCCCCACTGCGCGACGACGAGCCGCTGGTCATGGTCGAGGTGGTCAACGCCACTCCCGAGCCGGACGGCACCCGCCGGGTCTACTGGCTGCGCGTGCCGCCCGCGACCCGCACCGCCCGCGAGGGGGTCGCCTGGACGTTTGGCCTGTCCGAGGACCAGTACCGGCCGCAGCGGGAGAGTTGAGCACGGCCGGCCGGCACCGGGTGGAGGCGGCGCGCATGGCGGAGGGCAGCTGGTTCGTCTACCCGAGCCCGCTGGCGTGGTTCCAACGGATGTGGCAGGCGACCGCTGACGAGGAGGGCTTCGAGCGGGACGCGGACGCCTACGACTGGGTGGAGGCGATCCTGGAGGCCGACCTCGGCGGCCGCGTGTACGGCCTCAGCTCGCTGTTCTGCTCCAACCCCGAGGACCCGCCCCTGCCCGCCGAGCGGCGGGATCCGCTCCCGGCCTCGACCTGGCAGGAGCTCCGGGACCTGCTACAACGGCGCCTGTACGTGGAGGGCGACCCCCGCGAGAACATCCGCGTCGACCAGCACAGCGTCCGCGCCGCAACCGACGACGACGAGGTCGACCTTGCCTACTACTTCCTCGACGACGCCGCCGCCCGCTCCCACCGCGCCGCCTACCTGATGCTCGAGGACTGGCGGCTGCCGGCGGCCGCCGGCCCGGGTGGCGGCTTCCGCGAGCCGAAGTGCCTGCAGCGGCCCGCTGCTCGCCGCGGCGGGTCGGGCGTGACCTACCTGGTGGTGCTGGGGCCGGAGGAGCGGTTCTCGCACTCGTACTGTGAACTCCCACCGTTGGCCCTCGACGGCGTCCGGCTGCCCGAGCTGGCCGGCAACCTCCGCTCAGCGCGGCCGGGCGCCGCCGAGCCGCCCTGGCCGCACGCCCTGCTGGCGCTCCGCGCCCTGGTGGCGCCTACCGACCGGCGCGTCGGCCCGTCGTTGCGGCGCTACACCCGCGCGGTCGGCAGGCTCCCGACCCACGACGTGGCCGAGCAGGTGTGGCAGTCCGCTGGCCAGGACCATGCCACCGCCCACCAGGCGCTGGCGGCGCAGCTGCGCGCCTCGCCGCCAGCGGCCCAGGGCGGCTGGTCCGAGCCCGACGAGCGCCGCTCCCGCGTCCACGACGGCCAGCACCTCGCGCAGGCGCTCGTCCACGTCCACGGCCTGTTCGGCTACGAGCGCTGGTACCTGTTCGACGACCTCTGGGCGGCCGGCCATCCGGAGCTGGCGGCGTCCCTGCTGCGGTACGCGGGTTCCTGGGACCCGCTCGGCGTGGCCGACGGCCCGGCCGGTGGTGCGTAACCCAGCGGCTCCGGTGGGCATCATCGCGGCGATGACCGAGACCGATGCCGCGGCGGACGCCCTCGGCAGCCCCGGCCGCTCCGCCCTGGCCGCCGCCCGGCGCCGTCGCGGCGAGGAGTTGGCCGGCTGGACCCGCAGCCTGGCCTGGCGGGCGCCGCTGGTCGCCGCCGCCGGCCTCACCGGCCAGGTCCTCGCCGCCCAGGTTGGTCTGCCGCACGGCGACCTGGTCGGCCTGGCGACCACCGCGCTGGTCGCCTGGCGGCTGCGGTTCCGCCCCTCCGAGCAGCTGCAGGCCTGGCGACGCGGCGCCGCCGGCGAGCGACGCACTGCCCGTCTGCTGGACCGGCTGGTCCGCGACGGCTCCGTGGTGTTCCACGACCTGGCCGTGCCCGACTCCCCCCAGCGAATGTGGATCATCTTGTCATCGGGCCGACCGGGCTGTTCGTGATCGACTCCAAGCAGTGGACCGGCAGCGTCCACCAGAGCGCCGACGGGCTGGTGTGGCACAACTACTACCGCCTTGACCGCACCCTGGCGACGGTCCGCTGGGAGGCCGAGGTGCTCGGCCGGCTGCTCGGCACCCACACGGCCGCGCTGCTGTGCGTTCACGGCGCCCATGTCCAGGGCGGCGGCCTGGACGCCCAGGGCGTGGCGATCGTGCCTGCCTACCTGCTCCGCAGCGCCCTCGGCTATGACCGGGTGCTGTCGGACGCCAACGTGGAGCTGCTCGCCACCACCGCCTGGACCACGCTCCGCCCGGCCGCCTGAACCCGCCCAGCCGGTCAGTGCGGGTTGGTCCGGCCCAGTCCGGTGAGCTTGGCGGCCCGCAAGCACTGATGCATGCTGTCCTTGCCCCGATGAAGGCAGGCAGCGGTCTGGGGTCAGTGATGGGCTTCTCGACTGTAGTTGCGCAGGGCGGCTAAGATAGCTGCCGCCAGAAGACAGTGCCGGCTCGCCAGTCGAGTCAGCACGTAGGAGAGGGCGGCGCCTTAAGAGGTGCCGCCCTTCTTCGTCTGTGGAGCTTTCGGACGCTTCCGCAATCGCCTGATCCGATTGCGAAGCTTCTCGAAGGCCTCTACCAGCCGTGTCAGCTCCGTCGTGAGCTTCGTCAGCCCAACCACGACCACAATGGCGGCGGTGATGATGGCGGAAACGCCAGCGGCCAGAGCAAGTGGAGCGGCCAGCTCGGGAGGCAGCGACACAGCGTGAGGCACTGCTGTGACAATGCCCGTGCCGGTGGCACATTTGAGCAACGCACTCACATCGCGGTAGCCCATGGCGTCTTCCGTTTCCGGGTTGGCTCGATGAACCCAGATGGAGAGGAGGCAACCGCTCTGCCAGAAGACAGTGCCGACTTGCCATCAAGGTTGACGAGGTGACTAAGTTGTCAGGTGCGGGGCTTACACTCCTTTCGCTCTCGCCTCCGTTCGCACTGCTGTGCAGGCGCCGGAGTCGCGGGCCGGACGGCGATGTCCCGGGACACGAAAACGGCGCCCGCTGGGGCGAGCGCCGTTGCTCTTCGCAGCAGAGGGTACGGAGGGGCCCTCAGACCGTCAACAACACCCACCCTCAGACCGTCAACAACACCCCACCCTCGGGTCGAGCGCGCATCGAGGCCTCGTTTTCCTCCAGCATGCTGATCCGGCATTCCGCAGTTCGCGGGCATGCAGCCGACTAAGACCCTATCTGAGCAGGTCAGGCGGCAATTTCGCGGTGGTGCGTCGTGCCCACATCCCGGGATGATCCCGAGGCCACGGGCTCCCAACTCGACTTGCATGCTCGGGCGTCTTGGTCGAACACCTGCGAGCGCCCCGTGGCTCGCTGGGTGGAGAAGGATCCGCTGGCTGGAGCGGGTGATGTGGGTACAACGCACAAGCACACATGCTTGTTCTTGCTGCTCAGACGGCCGGTTCTGAGGGTCGTGTGCTCACGAGCTGCGGAACCCCGGGTTGATGTCGCCGTTGTGGCAGAGGAGCCGGAACGGCTGGGCGCGCTCCCAGGACGGCGTGGTGTTGGTCGAGTAGCGCGGGTGGAAGATGGCGAATGGCACGGTCAGAGCGGTGGCGGTCAGGTCCGAGTAGAAGGCGGCGAGCTGGTCGGCGGCGCGGAGCGCCTTCGTGGCGCAGAGCGCCTTGTAGGTCACAGTCCGCGTCGAGCAGGAGGCGAGGTGTGTCCATCGCTCCCGGTTCTCTTGGATACCGGATAGGCAGGGGTGAAGATGCCTGTCATGACGGTACCAAGGAGAAACCTGACTTCTGGACTCGCTGGCGGGCGTTTGCGCAGGTCAGGCGCGGTTCGAATATCCAGCTACTTTCGTACTCTTTAGTAAGTGACGAGAACCAGCACGAGCAGACCGGCGATCGTCGGTCCCGGCGGCGTTGGTCGGCGGGCAGGAACGGGGCGCCCGGCGCCTCCGCCAGGCGGGTGGCCCGCCGCCGCGCCCGGAAGCCGCAGCGCTCGGCCGCCTCGGCGTCGCCGTCCGGGTACGGCGCATGCACGCTCGGCGCCGCCGCCCAGCAACGCAACCGGAGAACGTTAGAAGAGAGAGCCCAATTGCTTGCTAAGGGTCCCCGCTTGATGACTTTGCCAGGTGCGAGTCGTTGAAGTAGCTTCGGATGGTTCGCAAGCCCGCGGTGACCTGGTGCCCCACCACCCGCCCGAGGAGCCCGATTGGTCAGCGAGCTTGGCCCCAACGCCTTCGGGGAGCCGGTCGAGCCCGGCCGGGTCGACTGCTACCTCGCCCTGCCCCTGCCACCTGAGGACGAGGACGGTGTGGGTGGGGTGCTGGTGGTGGCGCCGCGCTGGCTGCTGCACCCGGCCGTCCCCCAGCCCGCCGGCAGCCTGGTCTATGAGCTTGCGACCGGCCACCCCGACCGGCAGCCCGGCGAGCTGGTCTTCCCCGCCGACCTGACCGAGGAGCTGCGCGCCTGGCCCACCGACACCTGGGCCGCGCTCGGCGTCGACCTCCAGCAGGTCACCCGTGCGGCCATCGACTGCTGGCAGCGCGGCGACGTCCAAGGCCTCCAGTTCCCGCTGGAGTCCGGCGAGGACCCGCGGGCGCTGGTCCGCCCGGCGATGACCCTGGCACGCGCCCAGCTGCGCACCCGCCTGGCCCGACTGGTCGCCCGCGCCCGGCGCCGCTGGCTGCACCCCACCAGCGGCCGCCGGCCCGGCGAACGCTTCCTGTAGCCGCCCCCACTACGGCAGCGCACCGCACCCTACGGCAGCCTGCTGGTTTACCCACTATGAGATCGTCCGGCCTTCCCATACCAGCAGCCCAGGGTCGTGTTCTGGCGGGTCGAATCCGCGACGCGTTGAGCTTGGAAACTACGCAGGAGACGCTACTACCTGGCAGTTGACGGTGTACGAGCCGCTCGGGCAAATTTTCGGGATGCACATGCTAGGCCTCGAACCAGGAACTTGGGCGGATTGGGCGAATGCCGCGTCGACGCTGCTTGCCTTTGTGGTGGCGGCGGTGCTCTTCGTGATCAGTATGCGGGATCGGCGCCGAGCTGCCGATGATCGACGGCGTGATCAGGCCCGCAGGGTGTGGGTGTGGTCCACTGGCACGAAGACCCACCCCGACTCCATCAACGACAATTTCGTCATAGTAACTCACTAAGTCAGCCAGCAGGGAGGCGGCGCTACCTTCCAACCTGTGAGCGCGGGACTCGGTCGTCGCAGATGGTCTGCAGTTGCTGGCAGGTCTAATTAGATAAGTTCCCTAACCTCTTCTATTGCTTTCATGGCGTCAGCCTCCGATACATGAGGCTTAACCCGCCGCAACTCCGCTGCCAACGCGTAGTCATCCTCTAGCGTACTCTCCCTGATGAGGTATAGGGCGGTTCCCAGTCGCTCCAGGGACGCGACCCCTCTGTTCCTGACGAAATCGGCCACGCGTGTGATAGCTCCGCTGTAGGTTTCAAGAGTCTTCGGGAACCG
>WNGB01006559.1_pt1 | contig 17051 bp, 18 predicted proteins | sample 5400681 | NCBI WGS metagenome assembly WNGB01 (sample SAMN13153367, study PRJNA577476) | soil metagenome | isolation source: 115 cm soil or saprolite under grassland replicate 2 | place: USA:California | collected 2016-06-15 | reverse complement strand
GCCATGGGAGCAGGCGCGAGAATCATCGGCGTCAACAATCGCGATCTCCGGACGTTTCGAACTTCATTAAAGACGAGCGAGCGTTTGATCGCCGAAGCTCCGACAGATCGAGTGATGATCAGCGAGAGCGGCTTACAAAACCCTGAATCGTTACGTCATCTTCAGGCGATCGGGTTTCGTGGTTTTCTCATAGGAGAAGCGTTGATGCGCACAACGGATCCGGAGCAAGCGATTCGTGATCTAATCGCGGCAACCGAGCGCGACAATGCGAGCGACCATCCATACCAATGACGAATAATGAATGATGCGAATGTTGTAGGGCGTTTCTGTGAAACGCCATGGCGTCTGACACAGACGCCCTACAGTGTTGGATCGTTTTTGTGAGTTCCCATGATGACTTCGATACAAATCAAAATCTGTGGTGTTACAAATGCGAACGATGCACGCGGGTGCGTCGAACTCGGCGCAGATATGATTGGGTTCAATTTTTATCCGCGCAGCCCGCGCTACATCGAACCAAGCGCCGTCCGCCGAATTGTGGACATGCTCCCGATTGGAAACCGCGCAGTCGGTGTTTTCGTCGACACTGATACAGGCGAAATTCGCAGAACCGCCGAAATTGCCGGCGTCAACTGCGTACAGTTATACGGGGACCTCACTTCGGAAAGATGCAGCGATTTGGCCCGGGAGTTTCGGGTTATTCGCGCATTCTCAACCGACACGCGATTCGATCCGCAACACGCAGCGGATTACTCGAATTGCGACGTGCTCATCGATGCGTACCACCCCGAGCTCCGGGGCGGCACGGGGCAGACGTGCGATTGGTCCGCTGCGCAAGCCGCAATGCGCTACACGCGATTCCTGATTCTCTCCGGCGGATTAGACGCGGAAAATGTTGGTCGAGCAATCGCGGCGGTGACGCCAAACGCTGTGGACGTTTGCAGCGGCGTTGAGATCGCGCCGGGTGTCAAAAATCACGACGCCATCGAAAATTTCATCGCTGCTGTGCGCACGGCCGAACGCTCCCTGACAGCAACATCAGCTTCGCAGTTGTGATGTTTTCAACCAATTCGAGCGTCGAGACACATGAAATGCGTGGGACGCGCTTGGGTCACCTCGCCCTTCATAAGGGAGAGGGGGAGGGTGAGGGCCCGGTTCCGGCACGCCGCCTTGAACATTTCGAGGTGGTATTCTTCGGCTCGAAGACCCCTCACCTTATTCCTCTCCCCTTCTGCAAGGGGAGAGGCGACAAAACGCTCGCGTGTGGGTATCTGTGGCGCCCGCTTCCACGAGAAGTAGCCTGAAATTTCGATGCAAAAATCGCGAATCACAATTAGTGAGCCCGACGAACACGGCCACTGGGGTAGATTCGGTGGCCGCTACGTTCCGGAAACACTGGTCGCGCCGCTGGAGGACCTGACCGCTGAGTTCATGCACGCTCGAGACGACCCGAATTTTTGGGGTGAACTCAACATGCTGCTCCGCGACTACGCCGGCCGACCGACACCGTTGTTTCATGCGCAGCGGCTGACTGCGCATGCCGGTGGCGCACAAATTTATCTGAAGCGCGAAGACCTTTTGCATACGGGCGCGCATAAGATTAACAACGCCGTCGGACAGGCGCTGCTTGCGCGGCGCATGGGCAAAGCTCGCGTCATCGCCGAGACCGGGGCAGGCCAGCACGGCGTCGCCACGGCAACGGTATGCGCATTGTTTGGATTGCGTTGTGTGATCTACATGGGCGCAGAAGATGTGCGCCGACAAGCGCTGAACGTGTTCCGCATGCAATTGCTGGGCGCCGATGTGATCACTGTGAACGCGGGCACACGCACGCTGAAGGACGCTATCAACGAGGCGTTACGCGATTGGGTGACGAACGTCCACGATACTTACTACCTGCTGGGCAGTGCGCTTGGACCGCATCCGTACCCCCTGATAGTCCGCGATTTTCAGAGTGTGATCGGACGGGAAGCGCGCGAACAAATTTTGTCCGCGACAGGGAAATTGCCCCGCGCGCTGGTTGCATGCGTCGGTGGCGGCTCGAATGCGATTGGATTGTTTCATCCGTTCATCGCAGACGAAGGAGTGCGATTGATCGGCGTAGAGGCCGGAGGGTGCGGCGATTCGTTAGGGCAACACGCCGCAAGATTTCACAACGTATCAGAAAGCGGCGGCGGGCGCGTGGGCGTTCTTCAGGGCACGATGTCCTATGTGCTTCAGGACACGAACGGTCAGATTGCGACGACGCATTCCATCTCGGCCGGACTCGACTACTCGGCAATCGGCCCTGAGCACGCGTTCCTTCACGACAGCGGGCGGGCCGAATATACCCAGGCGAGTGATGAAGAAGCGCTCGAAGGGCTTCGACTGTGCGCAAAACTGGAAGGCATTATTCCTGCCCTGGAAACGGCACATGCCATTCTGCCCGCGATTCGCGTCGCGCGTGAGCTGCCGCCTGATGATGCGATCATCGTGAATGTCTCCGGACGCGGGGACAAGGACGTTCAGCTTGTTGCAGAGTTAGAAGGCCAATGAGCCGAATTCGGGAAAAATTCGGCGAGCTGAAGCGCTCAGAACGCGGTGGTTTCATCCCATTCATCACCGCAGGTGATCCTGATCTTGAAACTACTGAGCGCTTGTTAATTGAACTCGCGAAGGCGGGAGCAGACATCATCGAGTTGGGCGTGCCGTTCAGTGATCCGGTCGCGGATGGGGAAGTGATTCAGCGCGCGTCTGAGCGCGCGCTGCGAAACGGCGTGACCGTGCACGACGCGCTCTCCTGCGCAAGCAACGTCAGGCAGCACGTCGATGTTCCCATCGTCCTCTTTAGCTATTTCAATCCGCTCCTGCAATTCGGCCGGGAACCATTCGCCCCGGCAGCGAGAGACGCAGGGATCGACGCTGTGCTCGTCACAGATCTGATTCCTGAGGAAGCAGAGTCGTGGACTCAGAACCTGCTTCAAAATCAACTCGATCCGATCTTTTTGGTCGCGCCAACCACTTCGGAAAAACGGCTCGCGCAAATCGCGCAGCAAGCGCACGGATTTATCTACGCAGTTTCGCGCACCGGCGTGACAGGCGCACGCGATCAAATGACGCACGATGCTGAAGATCTGGTGAGACGTGTTAGGTCGGTCAGCGATTTACCTGTTGCCGTTGGGTTTGGAGTTTCGACCGCGGAACAGGTGCGCGCAGTGTGGCGTTTTGCAGACGCTGCCGTTGTCGGCAGCGCGATCGTTAGTGAAATCGAAAGGTTATCCGGCGAATCAAATCTTGTGAATCGGATCGGCGAGTTCGCAGCGTCGCTGAACAAACCGTTGTAAACCGTCGGATTGAGCAACTGAGCCCCACGGCCGATTCTTCCCGCGACTATGCCTGCGGAAGTCACCAAGATTCAGGACTATGCAATCATCGGCAACGGACGTTCGGCTGCGCTAATTTCAAAGCGAGGATCGCTCGATTGGCTTTGCTGGCCGCGATTTGACAGCCCGTCAGTCTTCGGAGCGATCCTCGATTCGAAACGTGGGGGCCACTGGAGCATTCATCCATTACACGAATCAGAAGTAAGCCGTCGGTACATCGAGGATACGAACGTTCTCGAAACGACATTCCTGGGAGCAAGCGGCCAAATTGTCCTGACCGACTTCATGCCGGTCACCTCCGAGGAAAGCAAGCGGCACATCCTTTGGCCCGAGCACGAGCTCGTTAGGCAAGTCATATGCCGACAGGGCGAAGTAGAAGTCGTCATGGATTTTTCGCCGCGGCTCGATTATGGACGCGTCGCTCCGAAGATCAGAGACGCCGGGAAACTCGGATGGTGTATCGACACCGGAGCCACTGTTTTCATCCTGCGCGGGAATATTGAGCTTGAACCAACGCCAGATGGCTTGGCTGCGCGTTTTGTATTGAGATCCGGTGAATCGGTTGTCTTTACATTCAGCTTTTCTGCTGAAGCACCGGCTGTAGTTCCGCCGCTCGGCAACCCGATCGACGAAAAATTAAAGCTGGCGATCGATTGGTGGCGGAGTTGGGCGGCACAATCGACCTATCGTGGCCCGTACCAGCGACAGGTGACGCGCAGCGCGCTTGTGCTGAAACTGCTTTCCTACGCGCCGTCGGGCACAATCATCGCGGCGCCCACCACCTCTTTGCCGGAACGCATCGGCGGTGATCTTAATTGGGATTATCGCTTCGCCTGGCTGCGCGATGCGTCGTTCACCGTCCATGCACTTTTCGGTCTCGGCTATAAGGAGGATGCCGCAGCGTTCGTGGACTGGCTGTTGCACACCACGCGCCTGACCAGGCCAAAATTGCGCGCAGTGTATGACGTTTTTGGCGAATCGCCGCCGCCCGAGCATGTTCTGTCGCATTTGGAGGGACACCGCAAGTCGCGGCCGGTGCGCGTGGGCAACGCCGCAAGCGAACAAATGCAGCTGGATGTTTACGGCGAGCTGGTGGAAGCCGTGTCGCATTTCTTTGGTAAAACCGAAAAACCGGACCGCGACGTGCATGGAATGCTGCACAGCATCGGCGAATATGTTTGCGAACACTGGCGCGAATACGACAACGGCATTTGGGAGGAGCGCGACGAACTTCGGCCTTACACACATTCAAGACTAATGTGCTGGGTCGCGCTCGATCGATTGTTGCAAATGCACGCGCGCGGTCAGGTTCGGCGGCTCGACGCGGCACGATGCGCGGCCGAGAGGGAGAACATTCGGAAGGAGATCGAGCAGCGTGCCTGGAACCCGCAGCTTGCCGGCTATACGCAAGCCTGCGACAGCGAAATCATGGACGCGACAGTGCTGCTTTTTCCGTACCATGGTTTCGAGTCGGCCAGCTCCGAACGAATGCAGGAAAGCTACTCCCGGGTTCGGGAACGACTTGTGCCGCGTCGCGGTCTCGTTTACCGCAACGAGCGAAGCAAAGATCGGTATGAAGGCGCGTTTGCCGTTTGCAGTTTCTGGGAAGTGGATTTTCTGGCGCGTGGCGGAAAAGCGGCAGAAGCGCGCGAAGTCTTCGAGGCCGCGCTCGGTTACGCCAACGACGTCGATCTTTTCGCGGAAGAGATCGACCCGGACACAGGCGAAGCGTTGGGAAATTTTCCACAGGCTTTCACGCATTTGGGCATCATCAATGCCGCGCTGGCATTAGATGACAGAGCAGAAACGGCGCATTAGCATCAAACCAATGAACTGGACCAGCTGGCTGTTGTGGGGCTTTGTCGCCACCGTGGTTCTAACCACTCTGCTTGCAGGCAGTCAGGGCATGGGAATGACCCGGATGAACGTGCCTTACCTGTTGGGCACCATGGTCACTCCAAATCGTGACCGGGCAAAGTTGATCGGTGTTTTTCTGCACTTCATCAACGGCTGGCTATTTTCCTTGATCTATGTCGGCGCCTTCCAGCTTGTCGGAAGATCGACATGGTGGTTCGGCGGACTGATTGGGTTAGTGCACGGAAGCTTTGTGCTGGCGGTGGCTTTACCTGCTCTACCCGCTTTGCACCCGCGCATGGCCAACGAGCAATACGGGCCGACCGTTGCGCGGCAACTGGAGCCGCCTGGTTTTCTCGGTCTGCATTACGGCATTCGCACACCCATATCGGTCCTGGTAGCACACACGATCTTTGGCGTGATCCTCGGCGCTTTTTATATCGTAAAGTAATTGCGACATCCGACGATTATTTATTGCGGATTCGAATCATTTCTCTTTGAAAAGCGCGAGAAGACCACAAGTGACGAGCCCCGCCATGACGAGCGCAACAAAGGCGCGGTGTTCACTGGCCCATAATTGCGGACTCCAGGTTTAGAACGCGCAGTGACGGGTGATCAGCCGTTTCACCAGACGGCCGGGATCACCGCTCCCGGTTACAGCTTGCTTCACCAGACGACTTTCACGTCGTACTTTTTGAATCGCGGATCGGCGGTTAGAATCAAGAACCCCTCGACCTGTGCCTGCGCGATCAACATCCTGTCGAAAGGATCGCGGTGGTGCAACGGAAGGGCGCGATAACGGTCGCAATGCGATCGCTGTAGTCCCTCGCTTGAAATCATACGCTCGAACCATTCCCAGAGGCGTTCGTTATATTCGAGCGCAACGCGCAACTTTCCGATCGTCTGTTTGATCTGAAGTTCCCAATAGACAACGACGCTGATCACCACATCATTGGCAGAATCTTCAATGAGGCGGCCGGCCCGGCGTGAGAGATCGCTGTCACCTTCAAATGCCCACAAAAGCGTGTGAGTGTCCAGAAGGTAACCATTCATTTGCGATGCATCGACTTTTTGTGTTTCGCGAGTCGCATCTGTTCCTCCTCGGCGGTCTCCATGTATTCAGCGAGTTCTTCCAGCGGCTCATCGAAATCAGGCGCGATGTAAGTGGCCAACCCTTTGCCCCAGCCAAGCTTGCGCTTGGATTTCTTCGAATGAACTGCCTCAAGGCGCACGAGCGGCTTATCGCGTTTGGCGATGATAACCTCCTCGCCGTCGAGCGCTTTGCGGATCAACTTCGAAAGATGCGTTTTAGCCTGGTGGATCGTCGCTTGTGTCATCGGTGCCAACTTGGCTAACTTACTTGGTCATGCCAAATGGAGGCCCGGGATTGCCGACCGCGGTTCCCATCAGACGATCGGGATCACCGATCCCGGTTACAGGATTTGTTTTTGAAAAGCGCGATAAGGCCCGACAGCATGAGCGCGACTACAGCCGTCGCAACCCAACCGCGGTGTTCGGTGGTCCACCACTGCGGGCTCCGGTTGCGGGCGCGTGCGTCGAATGCGCCGTGTGCGCCTTGGTCACCGGGAACCGGCTGCCATAGATTGTGTGGTCGGTTCGGATCTTCGTTGCCGTCGTATTGTTGCGAGTCATAACCGGTGCGGGCCAGATAATGATCAACCAAGGCCGGTGCAATCTTGTCTGCAACGATGGCTTTCACCGTGGGGAGGCCCACATAGAATTCGCGCCGAGGATTGTGCGCAGCGAAGTAAATCGCTTCAGCAGCGACTTCAGGCTGAAAAATCGGGGGCACTGGCTGTGCTTTGCGCGGCAAGCGGCTTTTGACCCAGCCGAATTGCGGAGTATTGAGCGCGGGCATTTGCACCATCGTGACCTTCACGTTGCTGTTGTCGTGGAGTAGTTCGCACCAAAGCGAATCGCAAAAACCCTGGACGGCGTGTTTGGCGGCGCAATATGCGCCCTGCAACGGAATGCCGCGATACGCCAGCGCGCTGCCGACCTGCACGATTACTCCGCGATCACGGGGGAGCATTCGTTTTAGCGCAGCAAGCGTGCCATAAACATAGCCGAGGTAAGTCACCTCAGTCACGCGTCGAAATTCCGCAGGCGTCATTTGTTTGATCGGTGAGAAGACCGACGTCATCGCGTTGTTGATCCAGATATCGATGTGACCGAATTCCGCTTCGATCTGGGCGGCCGCTGATTCGACTTGATCTGCGTCGGCAACGTCGGTTGGAATGACGAGTGCTTCGCTTCCCAAATCTTTCACTTCCCTACGCGCGGCGTTTAATCCATCATTTCCTCGCGCGAGCAGAGCGATTTGTGCGCCATGACGGGCAAACTTTCTCGCGGCTGCGCGGCCCACGCCGGCTGACGCGCCCGTGATTACGACAACTTCTGCACGCGCACTCATTTCGTCTGAAAGGCACCCTCACCTCAATCCTCTCAGCGCTCCGTCCAGTCGCGGTCCCGATCGGGAGGCGAACGCAAAACGCCTGGTGAGGGTGTTCTTTATTTTTCTTCCTTCATCTTAAGGTACGCGCGGTGGAGAAAATCCGAGGCGGCTACGCTCACCAAAATTCCTGCGAAAAATCGCGTCACACGCGGGGCGAAAAGCAGGCAGAAACTCACCGCCGTGGCGCACCAGGGCGCCATGCAATACGGACACGAAATTAAATGACCGATTCCACGTTGGAATCCACGGCCGCGTGGCTCCTCTTCTACCTCGCCCGCGCCAGAACTGCGAATGTAGCACACAAACGGCGCGCGCAGAATGCCGGTGATTCTGTCCTTGGCGACGATGCGGCTCAGCTTGTGCGTGGCTATTCCAAGCAGCGCCAGATCAAGGAAACCAAATTTTCTGGGCAGACGGTTCTGTTGAACGGCAACCCCTGTCAGAACGGCCACACTCGCCAGGTAAAAGCCAAGTAGCGTCGCGTATTCCGCGAGCAATTGTTCCTCGCACTCCTCCGTTTCCGCAGTCTTGGTGCCGTACTCTTCGATCGAAAAGTTGGCTTCTGTTTCGTGAGGCTGTGTTCGCTCCATAGAACTTGAATCGAAAGATTCTGCTCGTTTGCGCGTGGAACGGAGACGTCGGGTTTGCGGCGTCGCCGGTGGTTGTAGGTGTCTGTATCAGACGCCAATCCGGCAACGCGTTTCACAGAAACGCCCTACAACATGATCAAAGCGTTGCCGGCTGCGTCGCGAAGTGATCTCTGCGCGTTTCAGAATCAGCCCGACACCAGGCCAATTCGAGCGCATAATCGGCTCAACCATTTTCAACATGCCGATTGAATATGATGCGATTGTTGTCGGCTCGGGACCGAATGGTCTCGCGGCGGCGATCACACTGGCAAGCGCGGGATGTTCCGTTCTTGTTTACGAAGCAAATGCGACAATTGGCGGCGGCGCGCGTTCGGCCGAGCTCACTTTGCCCGGCTTTCTGCATGACGTCTGTTCGGCAGTGCACCCACTTGCCGTAGGTTCGCCGTTTTTCAAGACGCTGCCGCTGGGGCGCTTCGGTCTTGAATGGATCCAGCCGCAAATTCCACTAGCGCATCCGCTCGATAACGGTTCCGCCGCCTGTCTCTGCAAAGACGTCGATGTTACGGCGGAACAATTGGTCGAAGATTCAGGCGCGTACCGGCGCCTGATGAAGCCGCTGGCGCGGAACTGGGAAAATCTTTCGATTGAGTTCCTGCAGCCAATGTTGCATGTCCCGCGGCATCCGTTCGTGTTAGCGCGGTTTGGAGTTCCGGCGCTTTGCCCGGCAATGTTGCTGGCGAAATTTATATTCAAAGGCGAACCAGCGCGCTCGCTTTTCGCCGGGATTGCCGCGCACTCGTTTCTTCCACTGGCGGCGCCGGTCTCGTCAGCATTCGCATTGGTGCTCGGGCTTGCGGGACACGCGGTGGGCTGGCCGATTCCACGCGGCGGATCGCAGCAAATTTCGAACGCGCTTGCCGATTATCTGCGTGAGCTTGGCGGGAAGATCGAAGTGAATTATCGGATCGAGAACCTTCGCGACCTGCCGAAATCGCGCGCGATTCTTCTGGATGTTTCGGTCTGGGAATTTTTGCGAATCGCCGGTCGAGCAATGCCATCGAGCTATCGCCGCAGACTGGAATCATTTCGACACGCGCCTGGAATTTTCAAAATCGATTATGCGCTGAGTGAGCCGATCCCATGGAAAGCGGAAGCCTGCCGTCGCGCAGGCACAATTCATCTCGGCGGCGGCATAGACGAAATTGCGGCGGCGGAACGCGAGGTTGTGCGCGGAAAAATTCCCGAGCGCCCGTTTGTGCTGGTCGCGCAACAAAGTTTGTTCGATGAAACGCGAGCGCCGCATGGTCAGCACACGCTCTGGGCATATTGCCATGTTCCGTTCAGCTGCGGCACGGATATGTCGGATCAAATCGAATCGCAGATCGAGCGATTCGCGCCCGGTTTTCGCGATTGTGTTCTCGCCCGCCATACAATGGCTGCGGCTGATCTTACCAGATCAAATCCGAATCTGGCCGGCGGCGATATCAACGGCGGCGCAGCGAACCTGATGCAATTACTTGCGCGACCGATTCTCAGCACAAGCCCTTATCGTACGCCGTTGCCTGGTGTTTACCTATGTTCAGCATCCACGCCTCCGGGCGGCGGGATCCACGGTATGTGCGGTTATCACGCCGCGCGCGCAGCGTTGCACGATCATTTCTCTATGCGCAAGTCGGCCACATGAGCAATCACGCTGGGAGATACGACCGGCAAACCTTTGAAACCCGTCTATAGGTTGATGGGAGACCCACGAAACGTCGCACACGCTAAGAAAGTCACTCAAGAGAAGCAGCATAAAGCGAAGCATTCTCAAACCACCCGTGCGCCCCAGCCAGGCAAGAAAGCGCAAATCGAGGAAACGAAATCGGCTGCCACTGAGCAAAGCACTGCGCCAAAGCCGGAAGCCGAAAAGCCGGCGCAACCACCAGATTCAAGCAAATTAGAGAAATCGCTCGCCGTACTTTCCAATCTTAAGGACCTGGAGTTTCATTCGCGGGCGAACATTGAAAAGCTCGCCGAGTTGAGCTTAACGATCGAAGAAGAGCTCAAGCAAAAGGCTTTCGCTGAAGCAATCGGAGCGGTCTATTCGGCGCAGGACGCATTTCAATCCAAAATCGTAAAGTTGATTGAAGATTATGAAACGGAGTGCGCGCGTTTGTCCGGTTCCGCCTGACATACGGTGCTGATCGGCTCAGGACTTCGGACTTTTTTTGCAGTTTTTCCACGCCAGTGAGGCCTCAGTTTCGAACAATACTTAAAACCTGACAGTCAAAACTTAACAGACATGAAAACGAAAAACCTATTCACGGTAGCGGCGGTTAGCGCTGGCCTCGCATTCGGCGTGACCACACAAGCGAAGGAAGAAAAACACGAAGAACAAACCATCAACAGTTCTAATGTCCCGGCTGCGGTGCAGCAAGCTGCCCAGGCAGAAGCCAAAGGCGGAACAATTGTCCGCTGGGAGAAAGAGGGCGCCAACTATGAAGCCGTCATCAAGAAGAATGGCAAGCAGATTGGCGTAGAAATAGATGCGACCGGGAAAGTGCTGAGCAAACACGACGAAGCCAAAGAGCACAAAGAAAAAGGCGAGAAATACTAATCGAGACTGCTCAAGGTTCTGTTTCGACAGCTGTCGGAGCAGAACCGCTCCGTTAAGAGAAAGACCGATCGATTACGAACTTAAACAGAAGTCCGACCAAGCCGCTGCCGAGGACGACATAGACAATATTCCATTTCCATCGCCACATTCCGAGAAAGGCCACGATTCCTACAATAGCGGCGAACCAATTGAATGGTTCATTTTTGGGCAGCAAAATATGCATTCCAAACCACACGGCGAGGTTCATCACGACCCCGACAACAGCAGCAGTGATTGAGGAAAGTGCGGTCGTTAGATGTACGTTGCCGCGCAGTTGTTCGATGTGCGGGCCACCAAGGAAGACGTAAAGAAAGCAAGGCACGAACGTCGTCCACGTGCTGATGAAAGCACCTAGCGTTGCGGCCGTAAGCGGCGGTAGACCGCCCGGCACGTTCCAGCCACCCATGAATCCCACAAACTGGAGTACCATGATCAATGGGCCAGGTTTCGTTTCGGCGAGGCCAAGCCCGTCCATCATCTGCCCTGGTTGCAACCAATGAAAATGCTCCACCGCATTCTGCGCGACGTATTGCAGCACGGCGTAAGCACCGCCAAGGGTTACAACCGCCGCTTTGCTAAAGAACAGACCTTCACGGAAAAGCGTGTCATCCCAGCCACGCCAAAGGCCAGCGAGTAGAACGGGCAGCCACCATAACGTGAGCCAAATCACGCAGACTTTGATGGCGCCAGCGAGCGATGGTTTGGTGTGAGCGGGCGATTCTATATCGTCGCTAAGGACGGTTTCCTCGTCTCTCCTTGCAGATTTGTTTTGGCCGAACACTAAGAATTTGTCCTTCCAGAATCTGCCGCCGACTAGCCCGATCATACCGGCCGTCAAAACAACAAGTGGAAAGGGAACCTTGAGAAAGAAGATCGCTACGAAAGCAAGCGCCGCCAGCGTCCACATTACCGCGTTTTTCAGCGCTCTCGATCCGATCCGGATCACGGCTTCGGCCACAATTGCCATGACGGCGGGTTTGATGCCGAAGAAAATCGCTGCAACCCAAGCGATATTGCCATAGGCGGCGTACACCCAAGTCAGACCCCAGAGGAAAAAGGCGGCCGGGAGGACAAACATAGTTCCCGCGATAACGCCGCCACGAATTTTGTGCAGCAGCCAGCCGATGTAGATGGCGAGCTGGTGGGCCTCGGGGCCTGGTAGCAGCATGCAAAAATTCAGTGCATGGAAAAAACGTGTCTCACTAATCCATTTCTTTTTCTCAACGAGTTCTCCATGCAGAAGCGCGATCTGAGCCGTCGGTCCTCCGAAACTAATAAAACCAAACTTGAGCCAGAACCTTGTCGCCTCGGGTAATGACGGTGCCGTTTGTCTACGTTGCGGCGGACCTGTTTGCTGGAAGTTCATCGCCGCTGCAAAAATGCATAAAGCGCGTCGAAGCATTCGAAGCCGCGACGCAAGATTTCTTCGTCTGGCAAGCCTTGTTTGCCCCAACCCTTGAGCACTCGATCAATGCCCACTGCTTCCACGCGTTGGAACCTCGCATCATCGAGATCGGCGTCGTGAATCATCTCGCCGATTTTCGCAACCGATCTATCCGAAATGGCGAAGCATTTCGTCAGCGTTTCAAACGTGCAGTTGTTCCCGTGATGCGAGAATTCAGCGTCGAGCATGTCGAATGGGATCGCGTTCGGAACCGCATCCGCAGTTGGGGCGAAAACAAATTTCGGTTTGAGATCGATAAATTTCGAGATGAGCCACGCTGATCCCACGCGGTCGATCTCCGGACGCGGGCGCGTCAGCCATGTTTTGCCCTGATATTGTTTCGCGTCGAGAACTTCCAGTTGTCGCGGACGTTTGGGTCCTGAGGCGCGACGCAAAAGCATGGCGACGTCATGCCCACGCGCGCTGTCGAAAAAATCGACGTCGCGAATTTCACGAAACTGCCGAGTCAGCCGCTCGAGTTCGGCGGCCGCCTCTTCGGCGTCGAGTTTCTTCCGACGCGCGATGAAACTCTGCAGAGATTTTCTCAACGCCGCGTAATCTTTTGTCCGCGCGTCGTTGAACATCGCAATGACTTTCTCTCGAGTGAGTCCCTCGATTTCCTGAGCACGAACCAATGTCGAATCGCCGTCGGAGTCGCGGATCTGCTTCGCGAGCCATTGGAACTGCTCGTATTGCACGGGCTCATCCGGCAGCAGGTACGTTGATGTTTTAATCTGGACGGCGCCCATCTTTTTCAGACGTCGCCAAACGGCCACCCGCTCGGTGTTACGATTTGTCGGCAGACTAAACAGCAGCAGAAGCCACGAGGTCGCCGTGATCACAGCTCATGCTGGTCAAATGAAAGATGTATTGCAAATATTATTTGAACTTACATCTAGCGCATTGTGTCTGTACGAATTACAGCGTAATCATCAATAGAGGCCAAGAAGCAAGCCCACGACGACAAACATGAAAAATCTTCTCCTTCACACAACAATTCTCCTCGGAATTATCTCAAGCGCATTCGCTACTGATCTCGACACGGCGCGCGTCGACCAGATCACTGGCCTCAAAGGAAAGATGAACGAAAAGGAAGCTGTTTATAAAGTCACCTTCCCTCGCAACGACGTAAAAGTCGTTGTCGATGGATGGACAATGCCGCCATTCATGGGCCTTGGAACGTGGGCGGCATTCACCTCGACAAAAGATGGAGCAATGGTCATGGGCGATACGGTTCTGTTTGAAGATGAAGTCAACGCGGCAATGTCAGCCGCGCTCGACAATGGTCTTAACGTTACTGCGCTTCACAACCATTTCTTCTTCGATCATCCAAAGGTCTATTTCATGCACATCGAAGGAGAAGGCGCGGTTGATAAGCTAGCCGGCGCGGTCAGAAAAGTTTACGACGCTGCTAAGCAAATTCGCGCGGCAAGTCCGAATCCAAAGGACTCCTTCGGCGCAGCGCGCTTGCCGCAGAAAAGTTCAATTACTGCTGCGCCCCTGAACGAAATTTTTGAGGCGCAAGGAGAATCGAAAGACGGAATGGTCAAGTTCACGTTCGGCAGACCTGCAACAATGCACGGCACGAACATCGGCAAGGACATGGGCGTAAACACGTGGGCAGCGTTCGGTGGGAGCGACGACAACGCCGTTGTTGATGGCGATTTCGCGGTCACAGAAGACGAACTGCAACCGGTCTTAAAAGCCTTGCTTAAAGAAAAGATCAACATCGTTGCAATCCATCAACACATGACGCATGAGGAGCCGCGAATCATGTTTTTCCACTATTGGGGGCGAGGCCCTGCCAAAGACTTGGCCCAGGCTGTCAAAGGTGGGTTTGTGGTTGGTGGACTGCTCAAGGTCAGTTCACCGATACCGTAAGCCTCATATCAACCAGAAGGAAAACTAGTGAAAACATTAAGCTTAATGATAATGGCGATAACCATGGCAACAGCAGTGGCCATCGCCGAGACAGTCAATTTCGACGACATGAAAACTGACGCGCCGCCTCCAGGCTGGACCGCGACGCAAACCGGCAGCGGCACGGCCAAATGGGCGATCGAAAAAGACGATGCGGCGCCGAGCAAGCCTAACGTGTTGAAACAATCAGGTCAGGCGACGTTTCCTGTCTGCATTAAAGACAACACGTCGCTGAAAGACGGCTTCGTCGAGGTGAAATTCAAACCAGTCAGCGGCAAGGAAGATCAAGCCGGCGGCGTGATCTGGCGTGCGAAGGATTCGAACAACTACTACATCGCACGCGCGAACGCGCTCGAGGGGAACGTCACGATCTATCACACGATCAATGGCAAGCGCGTAGCATTTAAAAACATCAACACGAAGGTGACCTCAGGCGTCTGGCACACGCTCCGGGTGGACTTCGAGGGCAACAAATTCACCGTCACATTTGACGGTACCAAAGTAATCGAGGCAACTGATGCGAGCTTCGCGAACGCCGGAAAAGTGGGCGTGTGGACGAAGGCTGATAGCGTGACAGTGTTCGACGATTTTACCTACGCTGGTAAATAATACTTGAAGACGTGAAGGGACGCGAGAATTCCCTTGCCCTTGGACGAGAATCCAACGTCGGATGTTATTGATGAATATCTCTAAGCAGATTCGGTTGGTTTTGATTCTATTGCTTGCGGTAGGGTTGAACTCGTGCCGAAGCGCGAGTTCAAAAGCTGTTGTCGTCTACGTGAGCGAGGACCAGGTTTTTTCGGAGCCGATCCTGAAGGACTTCGATCGCGAAACCGGGATCACGGTGAAATCTGTCTTCGACACCGAAGAGTCCAAGAGTACCGGCGTGATGAACCGTCTCATCGCCGAGAAGGACAATCCACAGGCAGATGTTTACTGGGCGAACGAGCCGGTGAGAGCGGACGCACTAAAGCAGCGCGGTGTGTCCACTCCGTACGTTTCCCCTTCTGCGGAAGGAATTCCTGACCAGTTCAAAGATCCGGATCATTACTGGACTGGTTTTTCCGCACGAGCGCGCGTGCTTTTGGTGAACGCAAGATCGACGATCAAACCTGCGAGCGTGACGGCTTACACGGATCCTTCAGCGACGGGACGCGCGGCTATCGCGAATCCGTTGTTCGGAACGACCACCGATTATGTTGCTGCTCTGTTCACGATGTGGGGCGACGAACGCGGCCGGACTTTCATGAATGACATGAAGAATAATCAGGTGAAGATGACCACCAGTAACGGTGAAAGCGCGGACTTCGTCGCGGCCGGACAAGTGGACTTCTCTCTCGTTGATAGCGACGACGCGGTGAATAGGAAGAAACAAGGCAAGCCGGTCGAGATCATCTACCCGGATCAAGAGCCGAGTGGGCTCGGCGTTCTGATTTTGCCGAACGCGGTCGCATTGATCAAAGGAGGACCGCATCCGGAGAACGGCAAACAGCTCATCGATTACCTGCTCAGTAAATCGACCGAACGCAAACTCGCGTTTGCTGACTGTGCCCAGATTCCGCTGCATGCCGGTGTGGACACGCCTCCGGAGGTCCGGCGCATCGAAGATATCAAACCAATGCGCGTCGGCTACGCAGATCTGGCGCGCAAGATGGAAGAGATCCAACCATTCCTCAAAGAATGGACAGGCCAGTAAAAGCCGAAACAGTTGTTCTCTGGTTGTATTTTGGCAGCGCCCGCGGCTTTTTCTTCTAATCGTAAATAGTTTCGGCTAGGTTTGCGCCCGACAAATGGCTCGGCCTGCGAATCAGCAATCAGTTTTGGATTTACTCGAGAACCTCAACGGTCTCGATCCGCTTAAGGAGCTTTTTTGGAATCAGCTGAACTATGACCGTGTCAATCAATCGATCTCACGCCAGGGTTGGAATGAAACGGCATCGAAAGCTTTAGCAGATGATCCGCTTGTCTTCGCTGGTGGTGGCGAGAATAACGATTTCAAAATAATTCTCGGACGACTCGACTCCGATCTAGTGCCTCTGGGAATGCAGCGACCGGTGGTCAACCGGATGATGCGCGATTTTCCTTATGCGCTTTTCGTGTTCTCGAATCGCGATCGCGACCGTTGGCATTTCGTAAACGTCAAGTACGACAAGGAGGAGCGGCGGCGGCAACTGTTTCGACGAATTTCAGTCTCGCCTGGGGACCGCTTACGCACGGCTTCGGAGCGAATTGCGATGCTCGACCTCGCAAGCGTTGGAACCGAGCTGTTCGGATTGTCACCGATGGCTATTCAAGAACGCCATGATGAAGCGTTCGATGTCGAGAAGGTGACCAAGGATTTCTACAACGAAATTGCGAACTGGTATTTTTGGGCTCGAGAGCACGTAACCTTTCCGAAGGACGCCCCTCTGGATTCCGATGGAAAGCCGTCACTCGCAGTTATTCGTCTACTTACACGCTTAATTTTTTGCTGGTTCTTGCGCGAAAAGCGAAATCCTGAAACGAGAGCGGGCCTGATTCCGGACGATCTTTTTGAACCCCAGAGTATCGCAAAATTGCTGAAGAATCCGGAGCCGGGCTCGTTCACTTACTATACGGCAATCCTGCAGAATCTCTTCTTCGCAACGTTGAATACAGACATGAACAAGGCTGGTCAGCGACGCACACGCAGGTTCCTCGATGAAGGAGACGGCCAGCGGAGTGATGAACACATGGTTCATCAATTGTGGCGACATAAAGAGCAGCTACGCGATCCTGGTGAACTGGA